>Ga0207674_10010050_pt1 | contig 10766 bp, 10 predicted proteins | sample KBSCornC72_FD_184303 | JGI IMG/M metagenome (GOLD analysis project Ga0207674, IMG submission 184303) | Corn rhizosphere microbial communities from Kellogg Biological Station, Michigan, USA - KBS Corn C7-2 (SPAdes) (version 2) | ecosystem: Host-associated > Plants > Roots > Rhizosphere > Soil ...
TCGCGCACCAAAATCGTGTCGTCGCGCTCCGGCGAAGTCGAGACCAGCGCGACCGGGCAGCGGATCAGCTCCTCGATCCGGCGGACATATTTGATCGCCCGCGCCGGCAGGTCGGCCCAGCTGCGCGCGCCGCGGGTCGAGCCGGGCCAGCCCTCGACTTCCTCGTAGATCGGCTCGACCCGCGCCTGGTCGGCGGCGTGCGCCGGCAGATAGTCGAGCGTCTCGCCGTCGAGCCGGTAGCCGGTGCAGATGCGAACCGAATCGAACCCGTCGAGCACGTCGAGCTTGGTCAGCGCGATCCCGGTCACGCCGCTGACCGCGACCGCCTGGCGTACCAGCACCGCATCGAACCAGCCGCAGCGCCGCTGCCGCCCGGTCACCGTGCCGAACTCGTGGCCGCGCTCGCCGAGCTTCTGGCCGATCTCATTGTCCTGCTCGGTCGGGAACGGACCCGACCCGACGCGCGTGGTGTAGGCCTTGGCGATGCCGAGCACGAAGCCGGCGGCGCGCGGCCCCATCCCGGTGCCCGAGCCGGTCGTTCCCGCGACCGTGTTGGACGAGGTGACGAACGGATAGGTGCCGTGGTCGACGTCGAGCAGCACGCCCTGCGCGCCTTCGAACAGGATGCGGCGGCCGCGCTGCAGCGCCGCGTCCAGGTCGCGCCAGACCGGCCGGGCGAAGGGCAGCACGAAATCGGCAATCGCGCTCAAGTCGCGGAGCAGCCGCTCGCGATCGACCGGGGGTTCGTTGAAGCCGGCCCTAAGCGCATCGTGGTGCGCGCACAGGCGGTCGAGCAAGGGGCCGAGGTCGTCGAGCTTGGCGAGGTCGCAGAGGCGGATCGCGCGGCGCCCGACCTTATCCTCATAGGCCGGGCCGATGCCACGCCGCGTGGTGCCGATCTTGCCCGCTCCCGACGCGTCTTCGCGCAGGGCGTCGAGGTCGCGGTGGATCGGCAGGATCAGCGGGCAATTGTCGGCGATCATCAGGACGTCCGGGGTGATCGCGATGCCCTGCGCGGCGAGCTTCTCGACCTCGGCCTTCAAGGCCCACGGGTCGAGCACCACGCCGTTGCCGATCACCGACGGCGTGCCGCGCACGATCCCGCTGGGAAGCAGCGACAGCTTGTACACCTGGTCGCCGACGACCAGCGTATGGCCGGCGTTGTGCCCGCCCTGGAAGCGCACGACCATGTCGGCGCGGCTCGCCAGCCAGTCGACGATCTTGCCCTTGCCTTCGTCGCCCCACTGGGCGCCGATGACGGTGACGTTTCCCACTGTTTTCCCCTTGGATGCGGTGGCGCTCTAGGCGAGCGATTGCGACGGGTCAAAAACTCAGCGGGACGACCTGCAGCACGCCAGGCAAGTCATGCAGCTGCTTGGCCACGTCCGCCGTGATCGGATCGTCGACCGCGACCAGCGCGACCGCTTCGCCGCCGGCCGCGCGGCGGCCGAGGTTGAAGGTCGCGATGTTGATCGCATTCTCGCCGAGCCTGGTGCCGAGCGCGCCGATGAAGCCGGGGGCGTCGGTGTTGACGATGTAGATCATCTGGCCGGTCAGCTCGGCCTCGACCGGCACGCCGAAGATGTTGACCAGCCGCGGCGCGCGGTTGCCGAACAGCGTCCCCTCGACCCGCTTCTCGCCTTGCTCCGTGCCGACCGTGACCGCGACCAGCGTGTGGTAATCGCCTTCGCCCTCGTTGCGGATTTCGCGCACCGCGAGGCCGCGCTCCTTCGCCAGGTAGGGCGCGTTGACCATGTTCACCGTGTCCGACCAGCTGCGCATCACTCCGGCGAGCACCGCGCCGGTGATCGGCTTGATGTTGAGCTCGGCCGCCGCGCCCTCGACCTCGACGTCGATCGAGCGGATCTCGGTCCCCGCGATCTGGCCGACCAGCCGCCCGAGTTTCTCGGCCAGGGCCATGTAGGGGCGGAGGCGCGGGGCCTCCTCGGCTGACAGCGACGGGACGTTCACGGCGTTGGTGATGCCGCCGAGCAGCAGGTAATCGGCCATCTGCTCGGCGACCTGGATCGCGACATTGACCTGGGCCTCGGTGGTCGAAGCGCCGAGGTGCGGCGTGCAGATCAGGCCGCGCGTCCCGAACAGCACATTGTCCTTCGCCGGCTCCTCCTGGAACACGTCGAGCGCCGCGCCGGCGACATGGCCGCTGTCGAGCGCGTCCTTGAGCGCGGCTTCGTCGATCAGCCCGCCGCGCGCGCAATTGACGATCCGCACGCCGGGCTTGGTCCTGGCCAGCGCCTCGCGCGACAGGATGCCGCGGGTCTGGTCGGTCAGGGGCGTGTGGAGGGTGATGAAATCGGCTCGGCTCAGCAGTTCGTCGAGCTCGGCCTTTTCCACCCCGAGCTCGACCGCCCGCTCGGGCGACAGGAACGGATCGTAGGCGACGACCTTCATCTTGAGGCCATGGGCGCGGTCGGCGACGATCGAGCCGATGTTGCCGCAGCCGATCAGGCCCAACGTTTTGCCGGCCAGCTCGACCCCCATGAAGCGGTTCTTCTCCCACTTCCCCGACTGGGTCGACTGGTCGGCCTGGGGGATCTCGCGGGCGAGCGCGAACAGCATCGCGATGGCGTGCTCGGCGGTGGTGATCGAATTGCCGAACGGCGTGTTCATGACCACGATCCCGCGGGCCGAAGCGGCGGGCACGTCGATCGTATCGACCCCGATGCCGGCGCGGCCGATCACCTTGAGGCGGGGCAAAGCCGCATCCATCACCGCGGCATTGACCTTGGTCGAGCTGCGCACGGCGAGGCCGTCGTAATCGCCGATGACCCCGGCCAGCTCATCCGGGGACAGGCCGGGCTGCTCGTCGACCGCGATCCCGCGCTCGCGGAAGATCGCCGCGGCGCGGGGGTCCATCTTGTCGGCGATGAGGACGCGGACTTGCCCGGTCATTTCACCTGCTCCCATGCCCAGTCGAGCCACGGCCCGAGCGCGTCGATGTCGGCACTGTCGACCGTCGCGCCGCACCAGATGCGCAAGCCGGGCGGGGCGTCGCGATAGGCGCCGACGTCATAGGCCGCGTCCTCCGCCTCAAGCAGCTTCGCGATCGCTTTCTGCCGCGCCCGGTTGGCCGCCTCGCCGGAGCGGTCAGTGAATTGCAGGCAGACCGATGTGTTCGACCGAATCTCCGGGTCCTTGGCCAGATGCTCGATCCACGGCGCGGACCCAACCCAGCGGTCGAGTGCCGCGGCATTGGCGTCGGCGCGCGCGATCAGCGCGTCGAGCCCGCCGATCCGCTCGGCCCAATCCAGCGCCCACAGCCAGTCCTCGACGCACAGCATCGAAGGCGTGTTGATCGTCTCGCCCCGGAAAATCCCATCGATCAGCTTGCCGCTCTTGGTCAGCCGGAAGATCTTGGGCAGCGGCCGCGGCGCCGGCTCGCGCTCCAGCCGCTCGACGGCGCGGGGGGACAGCACCAGCATGCCGTGCGCGGCCTCGCCGCCGAGCGCCTTTTGCCAGCTGAAGGTGCCGACATCGACTTTCGCCCAGGCGACATCCTGGGCGAAGGCCGCCGAGGTCGCGTCGCAGATGGTGAGGCCGGTGCGGTCGGCCGCGATCCAGGTGCCGTGGGGCACGCGCACGCCGCTGGTGGTGCCGTTCCAGGTGAAAACCACGTCGTTCGCCGGGTCGATGCCGGACAGGTCCGCGATCGCGCCGTAATCCGCGGTCCGCATCTCGGCGTCGAGCCTGAGCTGCTTGGCGACGTCGGTGACCCAGCCGGCGCCGAAGCTCTCCCACGCGAGCATGGTCACCGGCCGCGTCCCGAGCAGCGACCAAATCGCCAGCTCCATCGCGCCGGTGTCGGACGCGGGAACGATGCCGAGCCGGTAGTCGGCCGGGAGTTGCAGCAGCGCGTGCGTGCGCTCGATCGCCTCCTGAAGGCGGGCCTTGCCGAGCGCTCCGCGATGCGAGCGGCCGAGCGCGTCGGTGCGCAGCAGGCCGGGATTCCAGCCGGGCGGCTTGGCGCAGGGGCCTGACGAGAAATGCGGGCGCGCGGGTCGCGCGGCGGGTTTGGTCACAAACAACTCTCCTTCCAGAGAGCACGCGGCGCGTTGGGACGCCGTGGCCCGCCGCCGGTTCTAAGCCCGATTGCGGCAGCGGCAAGGCGGCCGCGAAAAGTTCGCCAGTCGAATCATCGCAAGCGGCTCGGTGCGGCCCCGAACAACAGTTTGAATTTGCTGGCGGACGGGGCCGTAACGAGAACGGTTGAACGGCTCACCGCAGTAACCCCGCGACTCATCCCGGCCCGGGGCCCCGGGTGTTGAAATCGTTAACCATCCGGAAGCAGTGTCCGCCCGTCGGCTCGCGAGGGGCAATCGCGTGCCCGGCAGTTGGGGCTGGGGAGCTCCTTTTTTGATGGACCTGACGTGCCGTACGCCTCTGTGCGCGCCGTTGGAGCTTTTGGGAGCGGGGACGAGATGACGCAAGTTCTGGCAGCGACGGGCGCCTTGTTCCGCGACCGCGACCTGTTCGTCCACGATGGCTCCAAGCTTCGCCGCTTCCGCATTTCCGCCCCCGTCCAGGGGGTGTTCTTTTTGGTGCTCCTGGCGCTCGTCGCCTGGTCGAGCTACGCCACCGCGCGCTTGGTGTCGGTCGCTCCGCCGGCCCCGGCCTCTGACGTCGCGCTGTCCGCGGACGATTATTCGGCCCAGGTCGCCAAGCTCGCCGCCGAAACCGAGCGCCGCGTCCAGGCCATCGAGCAGCGCCAGCTCGCCCTCGCCGAGGCGCTGGCCGGCCAGAATGTCGACGCCGCTTCGCTGAAGCGCCTCGGCTTCTATCCCGCCAAGCCCGGGCAGCAGGGCGTCGGCGGCCCGTTCGAGAGCGCCGGAAACCCGACCTTCAAGGCATTGTTCAACAGCTGGAAGAAGCTCGATCAGCTGCAGGACGGCGTGATCGCGGTTCCATCGGACAAGCCGGTCCAGGCCGCGGTGACGATGATGTCCGCCTTCGGTTTCCGCTCCGACCCGTTCAACCACCGCGCCGCGATGCACCCCGGCATCGACCTGTCCGGTTCCTACGGCACGCCGATCTACGCGACCGCCGACGGCACCGTGCTTCGCGCCGGCTGGAACAGCGGCGGTTACGGCAACCTCGTCGAGCTTGACCATGGCCGCGGCATCACCACCCGCTACGGGCACATGTCGGCGATCCTCGTCAGCGCCGGCCAGCACGTCACCCGCGGCCAGCAGGTCGGGCGCATGGGTTCGACCGGGCGGTCGACCGGCAACCATCTGCACTACGAAGTGCGGATCGACGGCCGCGCGGTGAACCCGATCCCGTTCATGAAGTCGACCGACTATGTCCTCGCGATGCAGCGCCGCTCGGGCACCGCGTCGATGGACGGGCTGGCGATCGGCGGGCCGGCAGTCGGCAAATAAGCTTGTTCGCCCCCCGGGCGCTTCCTATCTCCCTCGCGTGAGCGAGCCCCACATCAGCCTGACCGAGAATGCGGCCAAGCGCGTCGCGTGGATCGCCGAGCGCCAGCGCAAGCCCGCCATCCTCCGCCTTGCGGTCGACGGCGGCGGCTGTGCCGGCTTCACCTACACGTTCGAGCTCGCCGACCGGGCCGACAGCGCCGACGCCGTCGCCGAAACCGCCGGGGTCAAGCTGATCGTCGACCCGGTCAGCCTCGAGCTGGTCAAGGGCTCGGCGGTGGATTTCGTCGAGGATCTCGGCGGGGCCGCGTTCCGGGTCACCAACCCCAACGCCCAGTCGGGTTGCGGCTGCGGCTCGAGCTTCAGCGTCTAGCGCGGCTAGAGCGCGTAGCTGTGGGCCCGCGGCCGGGGAATCCGCCGCACCCGCTCCGCAGCGGCCGGCCGGGCCTGGGCCTTCTCATCGACCAGGCCGCGCTCGACCGCATTGGCCCAGGCCGCCTCGGCCAGCGCCGTGTCGGACCACAGCGGGCTCACAGCGGGAACGCCTGAATGCCGGTGGCGAGCTGCATCGCGAGCAGCACGCCGGTCACCGCGAACAATCCGCCAAGTCCGGTTCTGATTCTCAAGCCGAGCATTTTTTGCACCCCTGAAATCGAGGGTGCCTCTGCGCGCGAACCGCCCCGCCCGCCATGGGAAAGTCCGGCAAATGCCCGCCATTTGTCCGCGCCGTTCGAAGCCGGTTGACGAAATGTGCGGATTTGTGCGGAGATGTGCGGACCGGGCGCCGAGTCCGGAGGGGCGATTCCCATGCACAACGAGCTGAGCGTCGAAGGCAGCGAAGCGGTCGCGCTGATCGTGCGCGAGGAGCTCGCCCGGCGCCGCCTGTCGCGCCAGTGGCTCGCCGACGCGGCCAGGGTCAGCCTGTCGACGCTGGAGAAGGCACTGGCGGGAAGCCGGCCGTTCACGCTCGCGACCGTGGTCCGGCTCGAGGGCGCGCTCGGCACCAGCCTGCGGCACAGGCGCCAGGCGGAGTCCGTAGTGCGGCCGTTCGCCCCGGACGCGATGGGCGCTTACTCGCGCCCGGCGGTGCAATGGCTCGAAGGTTCCTACCTGACGCTGCGCCCGTCGTTCAGCGAGCCCGATGCGGTGTTTGCCTATCTGACCTCGATCGCGTGGGACGACGCCCAGGGCCACCTGGTGTTCAGCGAGGCGGCGCGGACCGACAGCCAGTATGAGCAGAAAGGGTTCGTCTCCTTCCCCAGCATCTCGGGCGCGATCTATTTGGTTACGATCAGCGAGGGCCAGTACCGGGTCGCGATCCTCAACCGCCCGGTCGGCGGCGGCGGGATGAGCGGCATCCTCCTAACGCTCGCGGCCGGCGAGGGCGCCCAGCTGACCCCCGCGGCGGTGCCGATCGCGCTGGTCCCGACCCGGCTCAGCGCCGATCCCCAGGTCGGCGTGATCCGCGCCGGCGACGAATGCTTCGCCGAATATCGCGAATGCGTGAAGCGCGTCACCGAGCGGGGGTATGCGCGGTTTCCGGGGTGACCGGCGAGTCAGCCGACGCCACGCGAATTGTCCGCAATGGATGGATACCGGACGCCTCGGTTAGGGCCTTCAAAATGCCCAGCACTGAAATATAGTCGGCCCATGAGCACCGACGAACATCGGGAGGTTGTTGGCGACGAGAAGCACAGTAAGCCAGGTGTGCGCAAACGGGCGGCCGCGATCCGGCCGTTTCGGTGCAAGAACCTGATCGCCGTCATCGAAGACCCTGAAGACATCAAGAATATCGGTACGGTCATCCGCAACGTGAATGCGCTGGGTGTCGAGAAAGTCTATATCGTCGATCCAAAGCATTCGCTTGCCGATGATTGGCAAGAGCTTCGCGAGCGCCGTTCACTGAGCTCGACGTCGGTCTCCGCTGTCAAATGGACTTTCGTTAAGCGGTTTGATTCAACGCGAGACTGCCTCGACCATCTGAAGAAGAAGAACTTCACTTCGATCGTAACATCGCCACACCGCAAGGGGCATCGGAACGTGATCCTTCACGATGCGGACTATACCGCCTACACGAAGCTTGCGGTCTGGTTTGGAAACGAAGGCCGTGGAATCACCGATGAGGCTGCGGCAGCAAGCGAGATGTGTATCAGCATCCCCATGTTCGGGATGATCGAAAGCCTCAACCTCGGCACATCATCGGGGATCGTGCTCTATGAGGTGACGAAGCAGCGCCGCGAGTATCAAAGCAAGTACAAGAAACGAAATCGCCGCAAACCGATTCCGGCCAGCAGCCAGATCGATCCTCATAGATTGATCGAAGATTATCGGTAGCCCCTACTGAATGTCCGTAATGGGTCGGAAGCAGACATGAGCTGTTGCCGTGCTTCGCCAGCGAAACCCTGCTCGACTTGGCTTGCCGCGAGCGGGTAGGGCGCGCGGATGAAGATCGCCTCGTTCAACATCAACGGCATTCGCGCGCGCATGCCGCGGCTGGTCGAGTGGCTCGAGCGGGAGAAGCCCGACGTCGCCTGCCTGCAGGAGCTGAAGTGCGCCGACGACCAGCTGCCGATCGCCGACATCGAGGCCGCCGGCTACGGCGCGGTGTGGCATGGGCAGAAGGGGTTCAACGGGGTTGCGATCCTGGTCCGCGGCGGGTCGCCCGAGCTGCGCCGGGTCGGCCTCCCGGGCGATCCCGACGACACCCACAGCCGCTACATCGAGGCCGAGACGAACGGGGTGATCGTCGCTTCGCTGTACCTGCCCAACGGCAATCCGATCGGGACCGAAAAGTTCGACTATAAGCTCAATTGGATGGAGCGGCTCGGCGCCCATGCGCGGGCGCTGCTCGACGAGGAACGGCCGGCGGTGCTGTGCGGCGACTGGAACGTGGTGCCGGAGGACCGCGACGTCTTTTCGGCGCGGGCGACCGCGCGCGACGCGGTGATGCAGCCCGAGACCCGCGACGCGTGGCGCCGGATCCTCCACCAGGGCTGGACCGACGCCTTGCGCGCGCTCCACCCGCGCGAGGAGAAGCTCTACACCTTCTGGGATTACACCGCCGGCTGCTGGCAGCGCGACCTCGGCTTCCGGCTCGACCATCTGCTGTGTTCGCCCGAGGCGGCGGACCGGCTGGAGAGCGCCGGCGTCGACAAATGGGCGCGGGGCGAGGAGAAGGCGAGCGACCACGCGCCGACGTGGGTGGAGCTGGCGGCGTAGCACTTCCCCACCGCTACGCGGCAGGGAGGAGAGACTTAGAGTAAATCCGGTAGCGGTGGTTGACGGCAGCGCCGGGGAGCTGGGCGATCGACAGCATTCCCTTATTGTCCTCGAGGATCCAGCCGAACTCGCCGTGGGTCGCGCCATATTTGGTGGTGCCGTCGCGGCGGGTGTATTCGATCATCATGAAGGCGAGCTGGCTCGCCAGCCGGCTGTGGTGCAGCTTCTTCGCCACCCCCATCAACGGGACCCGCAGGCGCCGCGTCCGCGGCTTGCGCAGCCGCCACAGCAATTTGATCCAGTTGAACGGGAACAGCTCGCCGTTGAGGTCCTTCAATAATTCGTTGATGTCGGGGATGGTCAGCATGAAGGCGACCGGCTCGCCGTCGAGCTCGGCGATGCGCACCAGCTCGTTGAAGATGATCGGCTTCAGCTTCTTGCCGGCATATTTGATCTCGGCCTCGGTCAGCGGGACGTAGCCCCAATTGTTCGACCAGGCGTCGTTCAGGAGGTTGAGGATCAGCCGCGCCTCGGCGTCGAACTTCGACTTGTCGACCATGCGGATGCGGATGTGCGGATTGCGCTCGCCCATCGCGATCAGGCGGTCGATCTTGGGATCTTCCCAATGCTCGATGTTAAGCGCGTAGGTGACGAGATCCTTGGCCTTGCCGTAGCCGGCACCCTCGATCCACGCCTGATATTCGGGCCGGTGATGGCCCATCATCGCGGTCGGCGGCTCGGCGAAGCCCTCGATCTCGAGCCCCGGCTCGTCCCAGATCGACAGGCTGATCGGCCCGAGCGCGCTGGTCATGCCCTGCGCGCGAAGCCAATCCTCGGCAGTCCTGATCAGCGCCGCCGCCGCTTCCCCGTCGAGCGCATCGAAAAAGCCCCACTGGCCGATGCCCTCGCCCATATGCTCCTGGACGAGCTGGTCGACCTGCGCGCTGATCCGGCCGACGACCCGGCCGCCGCGCTCCGCCAGCCACAACTGCGCCTTGGCATGCTCGAACCACGGGTTCTTGCCGGGGGTGATCAGGCCGTGGACCTCGTCCTTGAGCGGCGGGACCCAGGCCCGGTCGTCCTTGTAGACCGTCCAGGCGAAGTCGACGAAGGCCTTGCGGTCGGCCTTGGTCTCGACCGGCCGGATGGTGACTGGGGCGCTGCTCATGCGCGAGGGCTAGCGTCTGCCGCGGCCCAGCGCCAGTGAACCGTTCATTGCGAGGCCACGATGCCGCCACTATCTCAAGGCAATAGCGAGACCTTCATGACCGACACCGCAACCCTCGAGCGTACCAGCGACGCTGCCTCCGCGCAGCGCGCGCCGGCGCGAGTCACGGACGACGCGACCATGCTCAAGGCCGCGGCGAACCTGACGCGCGACCTCAACGTGCCGCGCTCGACCATTTACTGGTTCGACATGCTTGGCTCGGCAGTGGTCGGCTACGCCGCGCTGTTCGCGACCATGGCGCTGAGCTTTCCGCTGGCGCTGGTCACCGGACTGGTCGCGGTCCTCGCGCTGTACCGCGCCGGCTCGTTCATCCATGAGCTGACCCACATCAAGAAGGGCGCGGTCAGGGGCTTCCGCTTCACCTGGAACCTCGCCGTCGGCGTGCCGCTGCTGGTCCCAAGCTTCATGTACGAGGGCGTCCACAACCAGCACCACGCCAAGCGCTATTACGGCACGGTCGACGATCCCGAATATCTGCCGTTGGCGCTGATGCACCCGTGGACCCTGCCGCTGTTCCTGGTCGTCGCCGCGCTGGCGCCGGTCGGGATGCTGATCCGCTTCGGGATCCTCGCGCCGCTGTCGCTGCTCTTCCCGAAGCTGCGCGCCGCGGTGGTCGGCAAATATTCCGGGCTGCAGATCAACCCGAAGTTCGTGCGCCCCGCGCCCGAGGGCGAGTTCGCGCGCGACTGGGCGTGGCAGGAGGCGGCGTGCAGTGTCTGGGCGATCGCGTTGCTGACGCTGGTCGCGACTGGCGTCGTCCCGCTGCGCGATTTCCTGATCTTCCTCGGCGTCGCGTCCGGAGTGATGTTCCTCAACCAGGTGCGGACCCTGGTCGCGCATTTGTGGGAGAATGAGGGCGAGCCGATGAGCGTCACCGCCCAGTTCCTCGACAGCGTCAACGTGCCGCCGCCCGCCACGCTGCC
>Ga0207674_10010051_pt1 | contig 10765 bp, 10 predicted proteins | sample KBSCornC72_FD_184303 | JGI IMG/M metagenome (GOLD analysis project Ga0207674, IMG submission 184303) | Corn rhizosphere microbial communities from Kellogg Biological Station, Michigan, USA - KBS Corn C7-2 (SPAdes) (version 2) | ecosystem: Host-associated > Plants > Roots > Rhizosphere > Soil ...
GTCTGTGCCAACCGTGAATCGCTACGACAATTTCGATCTCGAGCCGCTACAAGACCTCGGCCAGCTGCAGGCGCCGACGGCAGCGAACACTTATCAAGCGTACGATCTGCCGTCGCAGCAACCACTCCATTTCAGTTTTACTGACGACACGCTGGATTATCGCAATACTATTAATAACGGCTCGTTTGAACAAGGCCCGTGGCAGCCCCAGGTTACTGATTGTAATAATCGCGACGCGAACGGCAAGATCGTCGCATCGATCAGTAGTGAGCATACTGACGGCTCACATGCGCTCCAGCTGGAAGCCACGCGCCACATCGCCTGTGAATACAGCACTGCCGTGGTGCGGCAGGGAACTGATTATCTGTTATCGTTCGATTATCAGGGCGATGGCAACGGCCAGGCGGGCTACTACACAGAGTTTACCGGCGCGGGGCAAGGGCAGGAAGATCGCATAGACATTGCTGACAAACAATGGCACACTTTCGCGACGACCGTGCATGTGCCCGATCAAGTCAGCAGCTTGCGACTCTATCTGCATGCCTATGAGACAAACGGTACGACCAATACGGTTGTACGATTCGACAACGTAAAGCTGATTGCTGTTCCCTCGGTCGAAAGCCGGTTTTATGTAGTTGGCACACCCACGGCTTCGGCAGGGCAGCCACCGCACATCGCGTTCAAAACGATCGATACCACCAAACGGCTGGTGCAGGTGAGCGATGCCCGTGAGCCGTTTGTGCTGGATATGAGCGAAAGCTATCATGCTGGTTGGCGTCTGGAGCTGAACAATGCTGCGGCGAACAACTGGCTGCCGAATGCCGCGGTCGATGCGATCGGACAGCACTTCACGCTGGATAATTATCAGAACGCCTGGTACATTGATCCGGCAACAGCCTGTGCACAGTCGCCAGCCGGTTGCGTGCGGCATGCTGATGGCGGTTATGATCTGTCGCTGGTGATCGAATTTGTACCGCAACGGTGGTTTGCTATCAGTCGGGCGATCTCGATAGCAACCTTGGTGCTGGCTGCGGGCTATTTGCTGATAACGATGCGCCGGCATCGTGATACGGAAGGATATTATTACGACGCAGCGCTCAAAACTCATCGCCTGCGGAAATAGCCACACCATGAAACGCATGCTGCAACAGTTGCTCCCGTATCTGCCGTATCTCGGTCTGACGATACTCATCCTCGGGCCGCTGCTTGCGCCGGGATTTGTGCTGACGATGGATTTGGTGTTTGCGCCGCACATCCCTTGGCCGGGATTTGTCGATAACACCTTTGTGCTGTATGCGACATTGCATGTGCTGAATAATATTGTTCCTGCGGATGTGCTGGAAAAAAGTTTGCTTGTCGCCGCACTCCTCTTCAGCGGTATTGGGGCGCATCGGCTGATGAAGCAGCTGCTCGCGCAGCCGGCTCTCGGCGCCTGCTATGCGGCCGGAGTGTTTTATATGATCAACCCGTTCGTGTATACGCGTTTTATGAGCGGGCAGTTTGCGGTACTGCTCGGTTACGCGCTCGTGCCGTGGTGTGTGGGGTCACTGCTCCGTTTGCTACGCTGGCTGGATTGGCGGCACATGCTGCGCACGAGCGCGTGGGTGGTGGCGATTGGTATTGCATCGATTCATGTCTATGGCATGTTGGTCGTGGTGATCGGCTTGCTTCTTGCTATCAGGGTATGGCAGAACCGGCGCAACCATGCATATCTCAGAAAAGCAGGGAAGTGGCTACTCGCTGCGGCAGTTGTTGTCTGCATTGCCAGCAGCTACTGGCTTGTGCCGGCGCTGCTGGGCAAAGGAACAATTGCGGCGTCGGTGCAGGGCTTTGACGCGGCCGAACGGAGTGCGTACGCAACGGTCGATACCAACGGCAATAGCCGCGTTCTGGCTGTGCTGGGCTTGCAAGGTTTCTGGGCGGACACGAGCGGCCTGTATGTCTTGCCAGTGGACGCCGTGAACGCCTGGCGCTTGTGGCAGCTGACGATATGGTTGTTGCTAATTTTCGGTGCAGTTGTTGCTTGGCGACGGCAGAGATCCATGGCAATTTACTTCGGTGGGCTGGGGTTTGTTGCAGTCGTGCTGTCACTCGGTCTCATAAATGACTGGTTGGCGCAGTGGCTGCCGTTTTTTGCTGGCTTCCGCGAACCACAGAAATTCGTCGTGCTGCTGGCATTTGCAGATAGCTACTTTCTGGGCATGGCGGTGGCGGACTTAATGGGACGGCTCCGACGCTGGCGCTGGCTGTGCGGAGTGCCCGCAATTATCACGTGCCTGGTAGTTGGACTATATACGCCGACAATGTTCTGGGGCTTATACGGCCAGCTGACGCCGCGGCAATATCCGGCTGATTGGTTTGCAGTTAATCGCATGCTTGAGGCCGACCCATCATCGGGTAAGATCTTATTTCTGCCCTGGCATCTGTACATGGATTTTCGATTTGCGGGTCGGATCATCGCGAGCCCAGCGCAGAAGTTTTTTGATCGGCCGACGCTCGTCAGCAACGATCCGGAATTCGACAATGCCAAGCCGCAGCTCTACGATCCGGCCAAGGTGCGTATCGGCCAGCTGCTCACACTCGCTGCGCACGGTACTGCAATCGCCGGGCAGCTGCGCACGCTGCATGTTCGCTATATCCTGTTAGCCAAAGAAGTTGACTGGTTTTCGTATGGTTACCTCAACCGCCAGCCAGGTATTCACCTAGCGACCGAGACAAGCAACCTGAAAGTCTATAAAATAGAATAGTAGTATGCAGACTATCGATCCCATCAGACCACGGCCTCCGCGGCCGAAGCCAATGCCAACAGCTCAGCAGCAACCAGCGCCGCTTGCTGGGCCAACACCACGCGCAAAAGCGACCAAGCTGTTCCTCGGTAAGCGCAGCCAGCCGCGCAGCCGTCTGCGGCACGTGCTGCGCGTGGCGGCGTATGTCGGCATTTGGCTATTTGTGGCTGGCAGTTTGGTTGGTCTGGCGTTTCTGGGCCTAGCAGGTTTGATTCTATGTGCGGTGGTGCTGGCAGTACTATTCGTCAGCAAACGTGTCGGCAGCCGCAGTGGTCTCGGGCTGGCGCTGTTGGTGCTGATTTTGATGTACGTCGTGCAGCTGGCTGGTCTGACTGTGCTGGCCCAGGGGATGGCGGTGCAGCTGTACATTAGCCTGGTGTTCGGCGGCCTGTTGTTTGCCCGCGATGCACGTCAGGCCAGCAAATTTGGATTTCGTAAACGTTAAATTTCTTGCTGTGCCGGGGGTAGCCCGATGATAAGGTTGCTTCTGTAACAACTAAACGGAGATATACTCGTGAAACGAGCAAAAAAACAACTGCTTGTACCAGCACTCGTGGCACTGACGCTTGCTACTTCGGTAAGCCTCGCCGCCTCGGGTTCGGTCAGCGCTGAATCAGGCAACCATATGCAAATGCCAAAATTTGCAATGCAATGTGACCATCCGGGCTTTGCCCATTTTGGATTCCATTCGCGTGGCGACTGCTTGGGCTTTGTAGACAAGCATCCAGGCCAGCCAGGTAATGGCAAAGGCTACGGCTACAATGGCAATGGTGGTGGCCACAATACCATCACAAATACTATTGGTGACGTATTCTCGCACATCGGGAACATTACCAACAGCGTGGTAAATGTGACAATCAATTTTGTCACCAACATTTTCCACTAGAATCCTCACGAAGACTGAGGGTAGTACACCAGGCGCATCCGCGCCTGGTTTTATTGTGTGACGAAGTAGTTCCAAGTGTAAGTGGTGTTGTCGGTAATTGTGGCGGCAGAACGGATCTCGAAGTGCGACGCATCAGTGCCGAATGTATAGCCAAGCGTGTTGGCTGTTGCTGCGGTGATAGGCGAGATGACGACTCGTGGCGTAGCACCGAAAGCAGTTGCGAAAGTGACATCGGCGAGCTTCACGCTACTACCACTACAGGTAGTGCCGGTGGTGACGGTGATCGTGCCACTGGTGTCATTGCCGCTGATGCTGGCGGTTGGTGCAGTGCCCGAGCACGGTGCGGTATTGACGGTAATGGCGGGCGTTGTACCGCTGGTAATGAGATGTCCGCCGAGTGTGAGTGTGCCGGTTACCTGCAAGGCGGCAACAATGACTTTCATACTACTGGTGTCAGCGGTGAGCAGACTCGTACCGGTGGAGTTTTGTATCTCGAAAGCAGTGGCGGAATCGATTGACGATTTGATACGGGCACTGCCAAGCACGTCCAACGTTGCCTGTGGATTTGTGGTGCCAATACCGACGTCGCCGGCCGCAGTGACACTGAGCCTGTCAGCTAGTGTGTCGGGCGTGGTGTTGGAGATTTGATTTATTGGCACGGTATAGTCGGCGTAGTCAGATGCGTTGCTGCCACCAATGAGCGTCCAATCCATCGTCGTGGTACCTACCTGCCCAGCCTGGTTGGAGCTAAGCGGCGAGAAGCTGTAGTTCCAGGTCAGGTTTTGCGACGCACCTTGGGTTGGGCTAACGATGTGATCGCCAGCAATGAAATCAACAATCAGCTGTGAAGGCTGGCTTGCAACGGTCACCGATGTCGTATTCGATGTGCCGGTTTGGCTCTGGGCGGTGCCAAATGGTGTGGTCTGGTCGACGTTATAAAAGTTGACGGCACTGAAGGTAAAAAAGTCGGCGGTGTTGAGCGTTACTGCCAATGTGTGCGAGCCGGTAGGCGGCGCGAGTACATACCAGATTTCTGCATGACAACCAGTCGCAAAGACAGCGGTAGGGCAATCAGCGGTGTGCAGCCGCGTCAACGGTACGCCGTCGAGTGTGACTGAAGCAATGGTGCTTGTGTTGCCTTGGTCGGTTGAAACCATAAGCATGCGGTTAGTATGCGCGCCGATCGTGATGGATTGAGAGTTCGATAGGGACGGGCTGAACGGTGAGCCGCCATTAACGGTCGTATCGATAGTGACCGGTGTGGTTTGAGCCGCGGCAGTCCTGAAAACGATCGCGCCCGAGCCGCCTGCGCCCGTACCGTTGGACGCGTCAATATGCAGGTCGCCGCCCGTAGTGTTGTTGCCGCTGGCTACGCCTGCGCGCAATGTCACGGTTGGTGGCGCGCCGCCATCGCTGCCGATCAGCACCGAGCCGCCTTGTAGCGTTGCGGTTGTGGCGATGTTGTTTGTAGTGCTGATCGAGCCGAAACCTGGCGCGATTGAGCCGGCGTTCAGCGCGCCAGTGGCAGTAATATTCTGCTGTACGGCGGCGGGGAGCGTCTGGCTGAGGCTTGGTGTGCCCGAACTATCAGTAACAAGAACGCTATTCGCGGCCGCCGCGGTGACTTGCAGCGGTCCGGTGCCGTTTCCATATACAATGCCATTGGTAGTGAAGGTCGTTGCGCCCGTGCCACCGTTGGCTGTTTGCAATGTGCCGGTGACTGCCGTCTGCAGGTCGACGGTCGTCGGGCTGACGATGGTTGTATTGTTATTGGTGATGTTCGTGACGCTCTGGCCGCCCGACGCAACAAGCTGTCCGCCGGTGAGTTGTAAGCCACTGCCCAGCGTAATCGCGCCGCTTGTGCCAGCAATCGAGGTGACGAGCTGGCTCGGTGCTTTGACGCTGACGTAGGCTGCTCCATCGTAGTAGTACGGCTGGTTGGTTGCTTTGTCGTAATAGAATTCGCCGGCTTGTGGACTGGTCGGGGAGGTGGTGGGTGCGAGCACTAAGCTATTCGATATTGCAAGCTGTCCATTGACGAGCAATTGTTGTGCGGAAGCGCCGCTCTGCAGCGAGGCGATTGGTGAGAGCTCCCCCAGGGGAATGGTGATGGAGCTGAATTGACTGAGCCGTTGTGCCGGCGTGAGCTCGCTGGCTTGCGAGTTACTCTGAACAGTGACCGAGCTGACATACCACACAACGCCCCCGAGTATGCCGATGAGCGCCAGAGCGCTGACGGTGATTATGACGGGCAAGGACAGCCTGAATCGGGGCCGTGGCGGTGTCGATAGCGCAGCGCCCTGAGTGAAGGCAACTGACGGAGATACGGCAGCCATTCTCTCTGCGGGCACCGACAAACGCGGTACGCTTTGTCCCCGAGGATCAACGGATTGGTCGGATCCCTCTGGATGCATAATTTCTTGTTTTTCTTTTACTCCACCTTAACCTTAACGAGGTTATGGTTTTATACGATTAACTATAACACTACCTCTAGCGAAGCGTCAAATAAATAACCACTAGCGAGACGACAACAATAAACAGCGCCATAACAATGACCCGTGCTAACGACTGATAGATCGACGCGCGTGCCAGCGGGTTGCGGCCGAGCGAAATAATACTGCCGCGTATGGCGCCATACACCAAGCCAACCAATGCCGCGATAGCAATGATGGTTGTCAGGAATACCAGCACGCTTTGTAGCACCGACACGCTATGCCCGGCCACCGTCGAAACAAAGGTTTGCAGCCCGCCGAGAAATCCCGGGTTGCCTGCTGGAGCCGCCGCCGTATAGCCGATCACAATAGCAATGGGAATAGAGCCGATCTGTACCGTCGCGCTGTGGCCATGACCATCATCAACCGTACGAGTGCTCGCACCACTTGTGGTTGTGGTCAGATCGCCCTGGGAAATACCGATCGCCCGTGCACCGGCCGTGGCTTTCATACCGACGCCACTGATTGGCGACACGACAATCTCGTCACCTGCCTGCACGTTGCCGTTCAACGTACTGACCAGAACATCAGCTGTGCCGCTCATGGCAACCTGAGCTTTGGTCGCCGTCGAGCTATCTGCCAGTGATTGACTGATAGGAACGACCACGCCGATAAGCCGGTCGGCGTTCGCCGTGTTGGCTAGTTCGACGGTGTCGGGTGTCTTTGCGGCACTGACGAGCGAGCCAACAACAACGTTGTCACTACGGGTAAATGAGCGTGACACGTTTGCCAGCGCAAAAGCAGCGCCGTCAGAGAGGAACGCGCCTACCACTGTTATGCCAACCAACAACCACAAACGTCGCATTACCTTATGATTGAACAGGATTCTGCTTATGATTGCAAACCAAAAGAGGCTCTGATCGAGCCTCTTTGTCGGGTGGGCCAGCTTTTAGTGCTGGTTCAGACTTTGCTTGATAGCCTGAACTACCTTGCCGGTGTCTTTCAGATTTTCCCAGAACAGGATCTGATCGCGGGCAATGTACATCGAGTCCTCTGGGCCGTGCAGCTCGTTGCCGAGTTTGGTCAGAGATACTTGTGGCTGCTGCGATGAATTGCTGTTGTTGGAGGGCTGCACTTGTTGCTGAACCTGCAGGTAGTAAATCTGCGTCAGCTTGGCGTAGCGGCCATCGACATTGGACAGGTGGCCGAAATAGACCTGACCGTTGGTGAGGAAGATAGCTTGATATTTGCCTCCCTCGATTGCTACGTCACTCGAGAACCACGCGTTGCGGACGTACATTGCTCCGCAAAGCAGAACAATCAAGGCGACAACGGCAACGACCGTCATGATAATCATCTTCTTGGGAGATCGGTTCGCTTTGAACGATCCCATGCGTGACGAACTTGCGCTGCTATCCATATCACTCCCTTCAAAAGTTGGCCGGGCTGCTGCCGTAGTTTGTGCTGGACGAGCAGTTGGCTGTGGTTGATTATTTCGACTTCTAAAGTCCATACTCTACTCTCTTCCCCCGTGGAGCCAAAAACTCCCTATTGTTAGCTAAGCTTATGAATCCAAGTCTAGTAGATTGTAAACCCAAGCACAAGCCTTTTTCGGAATATTTGTGCGCTGTGGGGTGCCCGTTGCTCATGTGGCTACGGAGAGCACACATAAGCAACGGTGAGTACTATTCAGAAAGGTCGGTGGCGTGCAGGAGCTGCCCTTGCGCGTTGGTCAAAAAGACGTGGCCTGGACCTAAAGCGCCTGTCTTATACAACGGCGCGTCAGCACGGACTTGGCCGTATAGACCGAATGGGTCAATGCAGATGCGTTCGGCATCAAGCGTGCCGACCTCTGATCCGTTTTTCCTCCTGTACACTTCGAAATGAATATGCAGATCCAGGTCCCACGAAGGAAAAGAGGTGCGGGGAACGACCTGGCCAGTAACGGGGTTGAAATCGTCCCTGTAGCCCCACTCGATGCCGGTATCGCCGGCTGTCGCAACGAGATCACCACGCTTTCGGTAGCTGAAGATCTGAGCAAGCTGACTGTCCGGCACATACAGAGCGTCAGGCTCGTGCCAATCGCCATCCCCGTCTTGCGTCGGTCGCAGATAGTAGATTGTTGGATCTATCCAGCTTAGATGCGCGATCTTTGTCCACCAGAATACTTCCGGCTGATCCGGAAGAGCATGCAGTGTGAGGAGCCACATGCCCAAGCCATAGCCGAGGCGTTTACCCCGGTACGTAATTTCTGTAAGCCATGACTGGTAGGTGCGTGCCACCCACCCATCGGCGGGCATATAAATTGGCTCGTCTCTGACGCACAATAAGTCCACAGCCTTTTGACAATCTAATCCATGAATTGATCGTTCGGCAGCGTACGACCAGCCTTCCGTAACGGTGTACGGTTGAGGTGTATGCCGCGCATGTGGAATTGTCAGAAAGGGCTTGGGTACTTGTACCCCGCCCCACATGAGGTTCGGATGTGATGCTGGCATGAGACGCCATTCCTTTCACAAACTATAGAAACAGTACAAGCATTGAGAATGCTCAAGCGTAGTATAACAGATAAGAACGAGAGTAATGCATAGCTAAAGCGCTATATAGAGGTTGTGCAGTCTCGTTAGAGTTCTTTATAATGTAAGCTTTTTTGATAGCCATGAGCATTATGGGAGCTATAATAAAAGGTACATGCTTGGTGGGTATAAAACGCTAGTTGCACCCGTGCACCAAGGCAGAGGACCACGCCGACTGGTGTGGATGTGCCTATTTGTGTTAGCTTGGCTTTTGCTCGGCCTGGCTGTTCATGCTCAGAACAATGCTGCTATATCGCAGGGTTTTGAGACCGACGAGACCAATATTACAGCCGGCGCGGTGGTGAGCCTGCAGTCGCAAAATCAAGTGCGCATCCAGTTGGCGAATGTGAATCGGGCGGTGCAGTTGGTGGGAGTGGTCGGCGACCACTCGCTGCTGGCGTTGTCGAGCAAGCCCAATGAAGTCCAGGTCGTTACCAGCGGTATCACGCCAGTGCTTGTCAGTAACATCAACGGTACAGTCAAGAAGGGCGACAAGATCACTGCCTCGCCGATTGACGGTGTCGGTATGAAGGCAACGCAGAGCACTATGGTCGTCGGTACAGCTCAGGAAGATTTTGACCGTATCAAAACCAACGAGTTCACTATCACTGATAAAGACGGCAAAAATCAGGTGGTCCGTACCGGGCTGTTGCAGGCGCAAATAAATGTAACGTACTATGTGCCACCCGATACTGAACAGTCATTCCTGCCCAGCTTTCTGCAGCAGATTGCCAACTCGGTCGCCGGCCGGCAGGTTTCGGTGATTCGCGTATTGATCGGGCTGCTCATTCTGCTGCTCGGTTTTATCAGCAGCGGCGTGATTCTGTATTCGTCGGTGCAATCCAGCATCATTTCGATCGGCCGCAATCCATTGTCCGAGAATGCTGTGCACAAAAGCATGCTGCAGGTCGGCGCAACGGCACTGGGCATTTTACTGGTTATGGTAATTGCTATATATTTAATCTTAACAACATAGGTAGAGGGATACATGGACGGAACGGAATTACTGCTGGAAGTCGCGACGGTTGCGCTGATGTGTGTGAATGTGCTGTTGTTGCTCTGGCTGCCCGTATATGTCAGCCGCAAGCTCAGCCGACGTGAGCTGACCACATCAAAAACCTATGATGTGCATGTTGATGCTACGGCCGTTCTGAAAGAAATGGATTTGAGCGCAGTCGAAAAAGACGCGCGGGATAAGCTGTTTCAAACTGCCGATGCTGCTGCGAAACGTCTCAAGGAATCGCTGGAGAATACCGTTGATCAGCTGGCATCGAATATCAACGACATGACCAGCACGCAGCTCGCGCAGGAATTTGAGAAGTATCAGGTCAGCCTGCAAGCGCTCCGCGATCAGAGCATCAGCGAGTTTGGCGATATCCAGAAAGAGCTTGAACATCGGCGAGCCGAGCTGCTGGAGCAACTGGAGCGCAGCGTTGCCAAAGAGCAGGCCAAACGCGTCGATCAGCTGGCTGGTCGCCTGAACGACGTGGTGGCGAGTTATCTCACCGAAACGCTGGGCAATCAGGTTGACCTTGGTGCGCAGGCCGCGTACATTTTTTCGCAACTGCAAGCGCACAAGGATGACATTAAACGGGACGTTCTGGCGTGAGCGTCCAGCTGCCAGTCGATTTATATTCCGTTGACCAGCTGAGTGCGGTTATTCTGGAACTGCGTGAATACAGCAGTCAGTTGCGCGACGCTGCCGTTCGCGAAAAGAGCGGTCATACTGCCAAGGAGCCGCCGCACGTTTCGGCGTTGCTTCTCGGCGTGCTACACGGCGCGGGCATCCGGCAGGGGAATCGTGCCGAGCTGGAAACGCTGGTCAAAGAGCTGGAAACATTGCGGGCCAAGGCCAACGTTGCGCATGTCACGTTGGCAGCATTGCCGAACCGCACCTTCAAGCGCCAATTGACCGTGTGGTTTCGGGCCGAGGTAGATCCGGCGATGTTTCTGACGTTTGCAATGCGCAGCGATATCGGTGGCGGCGTAATTGTGCAGGCCGGATCGCGGCTGTATGATTTCTCGTTCAGGCGGGCGCTTCTGGCAAATAAGCAACGGATCGCGGAGTTATTCGGCAATGTTTGA
>Ga0207674_10010053_pt1 | contig 10764 bp, 12 predicted proteins | sample KBSCornC72_FD_184303 | JGI IMG/M metagenome (GOLD analysis project Ga0207674, IMG submission 184303) | Corn rhizosphere microbial communities from Kellogg Biological Station, Michigan, USA - KBS Corn C7-2 (SPAdes) (version 2) | ecosystem: Host-associated > Plants > Roots > Rhizosphere > Soil ...
GGCGCGAGATTTGCCGAGCGCGATCTCGATGTGCCGCGTCAGACGACCATCGAAGAGAGGGTCATGCAGCAGGTCGGGGCCGTAGATCAGTCACATCTAAAGTCGATAAGACTTACCGAAGGCGCAACGATACGCGAGTTTGCAGAGGCATTAGGCATCACGCCGCGCGACATCGTTCAGCTTTTGATCAAGCGCGGTGTCTTTGCCACATTGAACCAGCCTATCGGCGAAAAGATGGCTATCGAGATGGGACATGATTTTGGATTCGACATAAGTTTCGTCGCGTTCGAAGAAATGGTCATCGAGCAGGAGTTCGAGGAGCTGATAGCAGCCGACGCGGACGATACCGAGTTGCCCCGCCCTCCGGTCATTACAGTAATGGGACACGTCGATCACGGAAAGACCTCACTTTTGGACGCGATCCGTTCCGAAAACGTAGCCGAAGGCGAAGCGGGCGGCATTACCCAGCATATCGGAGCATACAGTGTGTTTGTTCCGAGCCCGGAAGATGTGACACAGACGCGTCGCGTCGTTTTCCTTGATACCCCGGGTCACGAAGCTTTTACCATGATGCGTGCCCGCGGGGCGAAGGCTACCGATATCGTCATTCTCGTTGTTGCGGCTGACGACGGTGTGATGCCTCAGACCGTTGAGGCAGTTGAACACTCCAAGGCTGCCGGGGTACCGATCATCGTTGCGATAAACAAGATCGACAAGCCGGATGCGAATCCGGATAAAGTAAAACAGGGACTTGCCGGACTTGGGTTGCAGCCTGTTGATTGGGGTGGTGATACAGAAATGGTCCCGGTTTCGGCGAAGAAGCGAGAAAATCTCGATACTTTGCTTGAGACGGTTTTGCTTCAGGCGGATATTCTCGACCTCAAGGCGAGTCCGACACGACGCGCTTCGGGCGTGGTGCTGGAAGCCAAACTTGATCGCGGCCGCGGCGCTGTTGCAACCGCGCTGGTGCAGCAGGGAACGCTTCGCGTCGGCGACCCGTTCATCGTCGGGCAGTATTCTGGAAAGGTCCGTGCGATGTATTCGGATCGGGGAGAGGCGGTTCATGAAGCTCCGCCGGCAACACCTGTCGAAGTTCTAGGTTTGGGAGGTGTTCCGCAAGCGGGCGACACGTTCCAGGTGGTTTCCGATATCGAGCGAGCCCAGACAATAGCCGGACAGCGACAAATGCATGCCCGCCAGGCGGCTATGGTCAAGACGACCAAACGCGGTATCGAATCGCTCGGACAGGCCGAGGTCAAAGAACTGCTCGTTATTCTCAAGGCTGACGTTCAAGGCTCGGTTGAGGTTCTGCGTGCAACGCTCGAAAAACTTTCAACCGAAAAGGTCAAGGTCCGTGTTATTCGCGCCGGTGTTGGGGCAATTGCCGAGTCGGACGTATTGCTAGCATCGGCGACTCAAGCCGACGACGTTTCGACTGCGGTAGTAATTATCGGATTCAACGTTCGTCCCGAAACGCGTGCGGCTGAGGTCGCCAAACAGGAAGATGTTGATATCCGCCTGCATTCGATCATCTACAAGGTCGAAGAAGAAATAAAAGCCGCCATGATCGGCATGCTCGATGCGATCGAGAAGGAAGTCATTCTAGGCAAGGCGCTGGTTCAGGAGATTTTCAGGGTTTCGCGTGTCGGAACCATTGCGGGTTGCCGGGTGACCGACGGCGTGATCAGGAGGCAGGCGAAAGCACGCTTGCTCAGAGACAGCGTCGTCATCTGGGAAGGCGATATAGCTTCGCTCAAGAGGTTCAAGGAAGACACAAACGAGGTCAGACAAGGTTTCGAATGCGGTATCAGTCTTGTGAATTTTAACGACATCAAGGTCGAAGACGAGATCGAAGCATTTGTTATAGAGAGGATCGCCGCGACCGAACTCTAATCTTCTTTTCGGTTATGGCATGCGCTCGACAGGGTGCCGGAGTCCAGAATGGTGAAAGCACACGTCAGGGACGCAAAAAAGCAGGGGTAGAGCAAGAAATAGGCGGTGACAGATCTGATTCCGCTAATTTACCAACACGAGATGAGGCGCCCGGAAAGATTAGCAGAAGCATTACGCGAAGAGATAGCTGAGGTCGTAGGTTTTGAGCTTGACGACCCTAGCCTTCAGACCGCGACCGTAACTGATGTTCAAGTCGCCGACGATCTAAGGGACGCAAAAGTTTATGTCATAGTCGAGGGAAGTGAGAATGAGATCAAAAAGGCTCTTACATCGCTTCAGCGGGCAGCCGGGTTCGTCCGGCAGCAAGTGGCATTGAATCTTGATCTGCGTTACGCTCCGCATCTGCATTTCGTTCGCGATACGGCCGAAGAAAATGCTTCGCGAGTAAGCACGATCCTCGACGAACTTGGAAGCAAGGGGAAGACTAATGAAAGGATGAAGGACCAGGGATGAAAGACGAGTCGGAGAAGGCATTCGCTTTCGTCCGCTGACTTTCGGCCCCCGGTCCCTTTTGTACGTGTTAAGTCAAGTTGTTGAATTAATTGAAAACAAGCAGAACTTCGCAATCACAACTCATGTGAGGCCGGATGGCGACGGAATTGGATCATCGCTCGGACTTTACTGGCTGCTGAAATCGCTGGGGAAAAACGCCGAGGTCATTGCCTGCGACGAAATTCCCGGTGCATATCAGGAACTTCCGGGCGTCGAAGACATCCGGCGTGTTAAGGCCATCGACAAACAATACGACGCGGTCTTTATTATCGAATGCTCAGACGCATTTCGTCCCGGCATCACCGATCTTGAAAAAGAATTCACCGTTAATATTGATCACCACGCAACAAGCGAGCATTTCGGCACGATAAACTGGATCGACTCGACCGCTTCGGCCGTCGGTGAAATGATCTACAATCTTTGCAAGGCCATCGGCGGCCGCATAACTACCGAAATTGCCGAGTGTCTGTATATGGCACTTGTTACTGATACGGGCTCGTTTCATTATTCGAATACTACGGACCGCACTCTAAAGGTTGCCTCTGAACTTCTAAAATCGGGCGCAAAACCGGCAAAGATCGCCGAAGCCGTTTACAACAGCTATCCATGGTCTCGGATCGAATTGATGAGGCATGTGCTGGCGACGGTCAAACGCGACCCTTCCGGCTTGGTCGCGTCAATGCGCCAGACGCTTGAAATGCGGAAAAACGCGGGTGCGGTCGACGGCGATAACAACGGTTTCGTAAACATTCCGCTTGCTGCAAAAGAGGTCGAGGCTGTCGTTTATACACGCGAGGTCGGCCCGGATGAATACCGTGTCAGCCTGCGTTCCAAAGGCAATATCAACGTTGCCAAGGTCGCCGAAAAGTTCGGCGGCGGCGGACATAAAAATGCCGCCGGTTGCCGGGCCGTCGGCGATTGGGACGAGATAGAAGCAAAGCTCGTCGACGCCACGCTCGACGCTATTGACGCCTCGAACGGCCATATAACGGAAGCGTAAATAATCTAGCCGTGTCCGATACGAAAGAAAAAAGATACAAATGGCGCCGCGAGGATTATCGTGAGAACACGAAAGGCCTTCTCATGGTCAATACCGGTGACGGCAAAGGCAAAACAACTGCCGCGATCGGCGTTCTCGTTCGTGCGGCAGGCCGCGGGCTAAAGTGCGGCATGATCCAGTTCATGAAATCAAAAAACGACCGGTACGGAGAACACGACTCACTCGAAAAACTCGACGTTGAGGTTCACACAATGGGCGACGGATTTACGTGGGACACGAACGACCCGGCGCAGGACATTGCAACATCCGAAAATACGTGGAACCTTTGCGTTGAAAAAATGGAGAGCGGAGATTACGATCTGCTGGTTTTTGACGAGATCGTCTATGTACTCGATTATAAATTCCTCGATATCAATAAAGTGTTGTCCCAAATAAAGACAGTTCGCGAAAAACAACCTCATCTCCACCTGATACTCACCGGACGCAACGCGCCCTCTGAACTCATCTCGGCCGCCGATCTCGTCACCGAAATGAAGGAGATCAAGCATCCGTTTCACGCGGGTATTTACGCGCAGCAGGGAATTGAGTTCTAGGCAGCGTCGCCGCTACAATTTGCAATGAAACAAAAGATTGAGAGCAGGCCGCCCAACGGAATCGTCGACTATTTGTCGCTCGCTATCACGACGTTTGGCGTTGGATATCTTCCGCTCGCTCCTGGTACGTGGGGTTCGATCGTCGGCGTGCTTATCTATGTGTTTATCGCTGCCGGCGAGGCCAATGTAACGGTATCGATAATTACTTCCGGACACCAGAGCGGGAATCTTACGGCCGCGTTTTTCGCCATAAACACCGTAGTATTTCTACTGTTTTGCCTCATCGGCGTTTGGGCTTCCGGGAGATCGTGCGAGTTGTTCGGTGACAAGGACCCTTCAAAAGCCGTCGTTGACGAAGTCATCGGTCAGATCGTTGTATTTTTCTTTGTGCCTTTTGGGATCAGCTGGCCATTCATACTTGCCGGATTCATTTTATTTCGCATTTTTGATATCTGGAAACCATACCCAATAAATGATCTTCAAAATCTGCCCGGAGGACTCGGTGTGTGCGCGGACGATTTCCTCGCAGGCATTTATGCCGGCGCTTGTCTTGCGATCATATACGCCGTTTTTTGATCTCAACTTTTTCCTTCCATTTGTAATCTTCAATACAAAAGATCGCTATCACGGAATGCTAATGTACCCTCATATCTTCGTGATTTTTCTAATATTGGGATGCGGTTGACGAGTCTCATTATTGGTAAATTTGCGTTTGCGAGATATGACAGGCCGCTGGCGTGTTAATTACTTAAGTATAAGTGATGCGGCCATCGGAGAAGGCGCTTATTCTACGGGGTGTCTTCTCCATTTTCCGTTCACGGGGCTGTTTTTTATGAAGGTACTTCTTTTTTCGCTGTATTACGCGCGGTTGCTTATTGGCGTCGCATTCGGAGTTCACCAAACAATTCACCCAATGAGCGTCAAATGGCGATGGCAGCACTGGCCGCTTCGTGATGCAAACGGTCAGCCCCAGCCATTTTGGCGCACTAAATAGGCACGCCATATTTGAGATTCCGTTCCACGCACCGAGGCAGTTTTACTGGCCCTAAAAGGATATTACCGTCTCGGCTCATTCGTCGGTCTTCCGCTCTTGAATTATCCTGTTCCGCATTCAAAGAACCACTATCGAACATGGTTTTGATCTAATTCGACAAATTTGAAATTGTCGGACAAAATATCAGTATGAGATTGCTTCGAAAACCCTTCGTTCTTTTAACAATCGCGGCGTTTTTCCTTTCGACTTTTCCGTTCTCTTTGAACATTCGTGCGGCTGCACCCGAGCCGGTCCGAGGCCAGCACGGAATGGTTGCCTCGAACGACGAGATAGCGTCAAAAGTCGGCGTTGAGATAATGAAAAAAGGCGGAAACGCAGTCGATGCGGCGATCGCCGTCGGTTTGGCGTTGGCCGTGGTATTTCCGTTTGCGGGGAATATCGGCGGCGGAGGTTTCATGCTGATCCGCAAAAAGGACGGAACATCGACGGCAATAGACTATCGGGAGATGGCGCCGAAGGCCGCAACACGCAACATCTACCTGGATAAGAACGGAAAGCTTATCGAAGGCGAGGGCGGCTCGATACTCGGGTATCGGGCGGCTGGCGTCCCGGGAACTCTCGCCGGATTCGATATGGCGTTCAGGAAATACGGCTCCGGAAAACTCAAATGGAGCGATCTGGTCGAACCCGCGAGGCTGTTGGCTCAAAACGGTTTTGTGCTCTCATATAGCGATGTTCGCAGTATTGCCGGCTACAGGAACGATCTTTCGAAGTACCCGGAAAGTAAACGCATATTCCTCAACGGCGGAAAGGGATTTAAGGAAGGCGACAGACTTGTACAACCCGAGCTGGCGCAAACTCTCGGACGAGTACAACGCGTTGGGGCGAAGGAGTTTTATACCGGAAAAACCGCGCAGCTAATTGCGGCGGACATGAAGGCCCACAATGGCTTAATGACGCTTGACGATCTCAAAAACTATCAGGCTAAGGAACGCACTCCGGTTCGAGGGACGTATCGCGGCTACGAAATTATCTCAATGTCGCCTCCGAGTTCGGGCGGAGCGATCCTGCTTGAGATCCTGAATATTCTTGAGGGTTACGACTTGCGAACAATGGGATACGATTCGGCCGCAAAGTATCAGGTAACGACCGAGGCGATGCGCCGAGCCTTTGCAGATCGCGCCGAGTATATGGGCGACGCCGATTTTGTCGATGTTCCGGTAGACACGTTGATAGACAAGAAGTATGCGGAAAAACGGAGGGAATCGATAGACCTGACCCGGGCGAGTTCGAGTGCCGAGATCGGCCATGGACAGATAGCGGGCAAGGAGCCGACAGAAACGACACACTATACTGTCGTCGATGCTGACGGTAACGTAGTTTCAAATACGTACACGATCAACAATGGCTTTGGTTCAGCAGCCACGGTCACAGGCGCCGGCTTTCTTTTAAATGACGAAATGGACGATTTTGCGGCGAAGCCCGGTGAGCCGAACATGTTTGGCTTGATACAAGGCGAGCGCAACGCCGTCCAGCCCGGAAAACGTCCATTGTCCGCGATGACGCCGACGATCGTTTTGCGAAAAGACGGGACGCCCTGGTTCGCAGTCGGCGCCGCCGGAGGCCCGACAATAATTACTGCAGTTTTGCAGACGATAATTAACGTGATCGATCACGACATGAACATCCAGCAAGCGTTGGACGCGCCTCGCATTCACCATCAGTGGATGCCGGACGAGCTGGTTAGCGAACCTTACGGAATGTCGCCGGACACCAGAAAGATCCTCGAAAGCTACGGCCAGAAATTCTCGCGTCCGAGAACCCTAGCCCGGGCAACGGCAATAATGATCGATAACAAAGGTGTTCGATTGGGAGCCGTGGATTCGCGTGGGCCCGGTGCAGCGATAGGTTATTGATCTTGCTCCTTGTGCAGAAGTTTGGTGGTTTCCTCGGTCACGCTCGCGGGTGTTTTCAGATCGTTTGTGTCGCGCCAGACTCCGGCAGGCGGAGAAATATAGTCTGATGCAGGAGTTCGCTGAGGCGGCAATGCGCCTTGGACGCCGTGCCGCCCGGGCATGGCAGCAAAACTGCCCGCTAAAGCTTCATTCGCAGAGACACCATCGCCGACGCTTGATTCGAACATAAGCGCGTAAGCGACACGCAACAGGCCGCCGATGGGCAGCAGTATTGCGGTGATCGCGACAAATACCGGTGTTATATCAAGTCCCTTCGAAATTATTGCTATGAGCGGAACAAGGAGAAACGTCAGCAGAAAAATAAAAAGACCTTGTTTCAGGCCGCGATTTCTTGGTGAGTTTTTTGTTGGTTGAACCGGAATGTGCGGCAGTTCGCCGTTGTTCATTAGAACCGCGGCAGTTCCGGTCATCAAAAATCCGCAGCGTGAGCAAAATCGCGTCGCATTCGAGATCTGTTCCTGACCGCATTGAGGACAAAACATCTAGCGTCTCTCGTCCTCCTTTTCCAACAATCTTGTTGTGCTTTCCGTCACGCTGCCGGGCTGTGCAAACTGTCCCGTGTCAGGCGTTCGCCACCCGCCCGCGGGCGGAACGTAACTCGAAACAGGCTGGCTTTGCTGCGGCGGCAGAGCTGATTGTGACGGTCTTGCATAAAGCGATGCCGGGGTAGCAGCGGGCTGCCCCGTCGAAAGAATATCGATCACGGGCGCAGGCTTTTTGAGCAATGTCAGCGATGCGATCAAAAATATCAAACCGCCAAAAATACCGATAACGGCTGAAGCCGCTGCGAGTTCTTCGACATCCATAATTCCCCAAAGAGGAGCCATGATCAACAGGAAAAAAAGACACCAAAGAGTGCTGAAAACAACGCCGTTTCTGCGTGTAAAGATCGTGTTCTTCTTATAAAGATCGGCGAGCTGTGGCAGAAACCCGCCATGTGCGAGCAACTCGGACACAAGGCCGAGCGGAAAACCGCATTTGGAACAAAATTTAATTTCTGCAGAAACCTGTTGTTGGCCGCAATTTGGACAGTGCATCGGCATCTCCGTGTATTTCAGTCCGTAAGTCTCAACGCTAAACGAATTTTTGCACGAAAAAGTTCGTATTGCAAAAGATTGTCAGACACGCGGCAGCTTTTCGTCGGACAACATTCGAAACACGGCAAACGCTCGGCCCTGGTAGTGCTCAGCACGCGCAACGGTGTCGAGAAGTATCTCGTGTAGCGTTTTCAAATCATCAGGCGCGGGTATCTGACGTGAAAGATCGTCATCGGTCTTGACGAACGAAAATCCGTTAAGGCGTGTTGTTTCGACCTCGCCGAGGTATTCGCGGATCAACTCGGTAGTGGAAAGTTTTTCGGGCAGGGTCCATTCGAACGGATCGTCCCAAAGCTTTGTTGTGATACCGCCAAATGTTTGCTCGACGGCACCGGCAGAGCGAAGGACGAATTCGCCGCACGAGAACATTTCGAAGGTGCTGTTAAGTTCGCGCGGCTTTGTAAAAAGCTGGTCATCGTTAAGCTTTGACACTAATTCCAGCGAGCGCGAATGAATTATTCTGAAACGCCTGTCGAACGATTCGAGGAGTGTACGCATAAAAAATCGGAACCGCCTGCATTTTAGCGTGCCGTTCCGATTTTGTCATTGAGTGGACGTTTCCTGCTACCGTTTTTTATATCGCCGTCCGGTTTCATAAATACCAAGGCCGTAATTTTTGCCGCTCCAGCTCACGCCGGTGCCGACACGGCCTTTGATACCGATCTCGGAGCCTTTTCCGGGAACCGTGTCTTCGGTGACTACCCATATCGAGCCGGTCCCGTCGTCGATCTTATAAATGCCGCCGCGAATTGGCGTTCCTGGAACGGACACGCCGAAGCTGTCCCTGACCACACCGACTATTGCCACTTCCTTGTCGGCATATCGTCCCGGATTTCGTTCGATCTCGGCGATTGAGCGTTGTTGCGGACAGCCTGCTGCCAAAACCGCAGCCATGGCTACTACACTTATTAAAAGAACCCTCGTAAGTTTCTTCATCGTATCTCCTTGTATATTCAATAATATCGGGAAGAGGCCGTACAACTTGTAAAGATTCGCGCGCCGGCAAAAAGTTTGCCATATTTTTGAGATTTTGAGATGCTTAAGGCGTAGTCGAAAGATCAAACTTAGCGCAAATTCGATGTCAACCGGAACCCGATCCGTTTCAGCGACGCCGTTTACATTTGCTTCCAGTATCGAGGCCGATGTCTGGCACCCAAAATCAGACCCGAAGGCCTATGAATGGTGGTATTTTGACGCCCTGTCCGATAATGGCAGCGAAGCGGTGATCATCGTCTTTCTTGATAATTTTATCTTTTCACCTCGCTATAACCAAAAACGGAAGGCCGCTGATGATCTCAGATTTCCGGCAATTTCCTTCCTTTATTGCCGCGACGGAAAGCCCGTATATAGAGCAATAAGTGAATTTTCACCGGAAAAGTTTACAGCGCGAAGCGACCTCCCCGGATGTCATATCGGCGATTCGTTCTTTAATCTCGAAAAGGCCCCATACGGTTCCGGTTATCTGGTTTCGGTGAACGCTACGCTCGGCAGAAACAAGCGGGTCGAGGCGACGTTCGAATGGTTGTCGATCGACGCGGATCTTAAGCCCGAGGGCCCTTGCTATGAGCACACCTCGCACTGTTGGAACATGGTTGCGCCCCGGTCGGACGTAACGGGACGGATCACGGTGTATGACCGGCGGGGAAAGTCGTCCGATGTCATTCATTTTCGCGGGACGGGATACCACGACCACAATATCGACAATCGTTGGGTGGCCGAAACCGTCCGCGACTGGCATTGGGGACGCGCCCATTTTGCCGACTCGACAGCGGTTTTTTACAGATACTGTGAGAAAGGTGACGACCAACCGGCGACCAAGCTTTTCGTCATTCGCGACGGAGCCCTGCGCGAGCGAAACGTATCGTACGAGGAGCAAAACTACACACGGAATCGCTATGGAATTCGCTATCCGACACGGCTCAGGCTCATTTCCGAAGACAACTTGCGGCTGCGTGTAAAACCCCTAAAGATCATCGACTCGAGCTTTTATTACCTGCGGTTTTTGAGTGAGATGAATTTAACGTTGCGTGATGGACGGCCAAGAAAGACGATCGGCATTACCGAATTTATCGCGCCGGAAAATCTAAAACACAGGTGGCTCGACTGGATCACAAATATGCGAATAGGGCGAGAGGGAAAAGGGGCATTTTTTTCTTGAACGCGATCAAACGATCCACTTGATCAGATAAAAGATCCCGACACCCGCGCCGATCAGCAGCAGAGTAATAAAGAATATGGCCGCGCCGACTATAAGCTTGAATTTCTTATAGCGGTTCTCATCCGGCGGAGAAAGCTGGTTTTGCGGAAAATATGGCGGTGGTCTTTTCATCTAAATTAGTTCAAAAAGTTTAATATTCAGCATTCGAGTTTTTGCCGGAAAACTAAGGTTAACAAGTCCCACGCGTTTCTTCAACCCTTTGAACTCCGAACGCTGATGGTCGAACTCATCTTGGAAGCGGTGTTTCCATATTTGCCAAACCATACGCCAGTACCGCGACGACGGCTCCGCTTTCGCCCAGTTCCTTCGGATCGATCTTGTCAAACGTATCAGCCGCCGTGTGGTGATAATTAAAATACGTCCGCGTGTCGAAAAACGGTGCGAACGAAGGCACGCCGCGTTGCGTCAGCGGACCGACGTCCGCTCCCACGCCGGGCTGCA
>Ga0207674_10010061_pt1 | contig 10758 bp, 13 predicted proteins | sample KBSCornC72_FD_184303 | JGI IMG/M metagenome (GOLD analysis project Ga0207674, IMG submission 184303) | Corn rhizosphere microbial communities from Kellogg Biological Station, Michigan, USA - KBS Corn C7-2 (SPAdes) (version 2) | ecosystem: Host-associated > Plants > Roots > Rhizosphere > Soil ...
GCGCATGAACTCGCGCTGCTTCCATTGGGCGCCGGCGATCGTCTGATCGAGACGGGCCCAGTCATGCCATTCCAAATACGCTGCTGCGATGGCCTCCTGCACGCCCGGATCTCCCCGGAGTTCGACCGAGAGGGAGTCGAACCATTTTCGCGCTTCCGACTGCAAACTCGCGCTGCGGTAATAGTTCGCCAACGCCACAACGCCGCGCCTGCCGCGATCGGGGAGCTTGCTGGCGGGATCCGGCTGCGGCAGTACCGCTTCGACAAATACAAGACCCGCAAGAACGGCGACAAAACCCCCGACACGCTGGCGATCACGCTTTACGTCAGCGATCCGTCGGCGGCGGACGCCGCGATCGCCGCACGCATGGCGACGGTCGAGGGGACGCTCCTGGCGCGTGACTTGATGAACGAGCCGCCCAACGTGCTCGGAACCGAGGAATTCGCCGTGCGGGCCGGCGAGCTCGCGGCGCTGGGCATCGCGATCGAAACCCTCGGGGAGCCCGAGCTGCGGGCCCTTAACATGAATGCGTTGCTGGCGGTGTCGCAGGGTTCGGCCCGGCCGCCCCGGCTGGTGGTGATGCGGTGGAACGGCGGCGCACCCGATGACCGCCCGGTGGCATTCGTCGGCAAAGGCGTCGTCTTCGATACCGGCGGCATCTCGATCAAACCTGCGGCCGGCATGGAGGACATGAAGGGCGACATGGGCGGCGCCGCCGCCGTGACCGGGCTGATGCTGGCGCTGGCGACCCGGAAAGCCAGGGTCAATGCCATTGGCATCATCGGCTTGGTCGAGAATATGCCGAGCGGGACCGCCATGCGTCCCGGTGACATCGTACGCGCCGCGTCGGGAACCACGATCGAGATTGTGAACACCGACGCCGAGGGCCGGCTCGTGCTGGCCGACGCGCTCTGGTACGTGCAGGAGAAGTTCAAGCCCAAGGCCATCATCGACCTGGCGACGCTGACCGGCGCGATCGGCGTGGCCCTCGGCAGCGATCATGCCGGGCTCTTCTCCAACAGCGACGAACTCGCCGCCCAGCTCCTCGGGGCAGGCCTCGCGACCGGTGAGAAGCTCTGGCGTATGCCGATGGGACCTGCCTATGAGAAGCTGATCGAGAGCCGGTTCGCCGACATCAAGAATTCGGGTGGCCGCCCGGCCGGCTCGATTACGGCGGCCCAGTTTCTCGCGCGCTTCGTCGGCGATGTGCCGTGGGCGCATCTCGACATCGCCGGCGTCGGCCTCGGCCCCCCGGCCAGCGAAACCAACACCTCCTGGGCGCCCGGATTTGGCGTCGCGCTCCTTGATCGCTATGTGAAGGATAATCTCGAAGGCTGAAGCGGAGCGCGATGATGATCATGAACCATCTCAACCTGACGGTCAGCGACGTGGCGGCGGCCAAGGGCTTCCTCGAAAAGTACTTTGGCCTCATCGACATCGGCGGCGGCAACAAGAACCGCGCCTTCCTGCGCGACGACCGCTGGCTGGTCTTGTCGATGTTCAAAGGCAAGGACGCGACCTATCCCGGTACCTTCCACATCGGCTTCGGCCAGGAGAGTGCCGCCAGGGTCGACGCGATCAACGCACAGCTTAGGGCCGATGGCTTCGACGTCACCCCGCCCACGCACGCCCACGCCTACACCTTCTATGTCAAGGCACCGGGCGGCTTCACTGTCGAGGTGATGCACTGAGCGAGATTCTCTTCTACCACCTTGAGACACAACCGCTGGAGCGCGTTCTGCCGGTGCTGCTCGAGCGCTCGCTCGAACGCGGTTGGCATGCGGTGATCGAAACCTCGAGCCGAGAGCGGGCCGAGGCGCTGGACGCGATGCTCTGGACCTACCGCGACGACAGCTTCCTGCCGCACGGCATCGCCGGCGATGCGAGCGATCCCGACCAGCCGGTGCTGATCGCAACCGACGACGGCAACGCCAATGCGGCGCAGGTCCGCTTCTTCGTCGACCGCTCGGTGCCTCATTCGGGCGAGGGCTATGCTCGGATCGTCTACATGTTTTCCGGGCACGACCCCGACGCCGTCACCGAAGCTCGCGAGGCGTGGAAGGCCCTGCGCGACGGCAACGAGCTGACCTACTGGCAGCAGGACGATGCGGGCCGCTGGGTGAAGAAGGCCTAACCGGCCCTACGGTTCGAATCCGGGCGGCGCCAGTTCGAAGTGCTCGAACTCGAACCCCGGTGCGACGGTGCAGCCGACCAGGGTCCAGTCGCCGAGCGACTGGGCGGACTGCTATGCGTCGCGCCGTACGACCTCTTGCGGACGCTGGCCCAGTGCGAGGTCATTGTTGAGGGTAAGGATCGACTTGTCCACGCGCAACTGGAGCGGCGCTCCAGCGTACCAGTGCCAGACTTCAGCGCTGTCGACCCGATGCCATGCCGAACGGTCGCCGGCCTCGAGCAGATAGTAGATCAGCGTCGAGTGCGCGCGGCCGGCGGGCACGTCGTCGCGGAAAGTCTGCTTGTACCAGCCGCCCTCTGGATGCCGCTCGAGCGCGAGAAGAGCGATGATCTCAGCGGCGGTCATACCCGCTCCGCGTCTTCGAGCTGTGCGCTCAGGCTGAGCCAGCGCTCTTCGGCCGCCGCGATGTCCGCGGCAAAGCGCGCCTTGTCTTTTCCCAGGAGCACGATGCGTTCGGGCGCGCCATCATAAGTCCTGGGGTTGGAGAGGATCGCTTCGACCTTCTCGAGTTCGGTCCGCAAGCGACTCAGCTTCTGCTCGAGCTCCTTGATCGATTTGCGCAGTGGCGCCACTTCGAGCCGCTTGGCCGCCGCGTCCTGCCGCGCGGCCTTGCGGTCGACCGCGATGGCCATCGGCGGCGCCGAGCCGTTGGTCTTGACCGGCTTGTCCTTGCCGCTGGTGAGCATGCGTTGATAGCTGTCGATGTCCTCGTCGAACTCCTCGACCGTACCGTTCTGCGCGATCCACAACTTGTCGACCGTGGATTCGATCAGGTGGCGGTCGTGGCTGATGATCAGCACCGCGCCCGTGTACTCGTTAAGCGCATCGACGAGGGCGTCGCGGCTGTCGATGTCGAGATGGTTGGTCGGCTCGTCGAGAATGAGCATGCCCGGACCGGAAAAGGTGATCAGGCCGAGCAGCAGGCGAGCGCGCTCGCCGCCGCTCAGGTTCTTGACCAGCGTGTCCATGCGCGAGGTGGTGAGGCCCATCTGCGCCACACGGCTGCGGCGCCTGGCTTCGCTGTCATAGGGCATCAGGTCGATGACGTGCTCGAGCGGGGTCTGCTCGGGCTTCAGCTTGTCCATCTGATGCTGGGCGAAATAGGCGATCTCGAGTCCCTTGCCCTTGCGCATCTCGCCGCCCATCGGCTTGAGGTCGCCGGCCAGCAGCTTGGCGAAGGTCGACTTGCCGTTGCCGTTGACGCCCACCAGGGCGATGCGGTCGTCCGGATCGATCCGGTTGGTGATGTGGCGCAGCACCACGTGCTCGCCATAGCCGGTCGACACATTGTCGAAGGTGATCATCGGCGAGGCCGGGATCTTCTTGGGGTGCTGGAACTTGAACGGCGCCGCGTATTCGTCGAACAGGGCGGCCGGCGGCTTCAGCCGCTCGATCATCTTGATGCGCGCCTGCGCCTGCTTGGCCTTGCTGGCCTTGTAGCGGAAGCGGTCGACGAACTTCTGCATGTGCGCGATCTGTTCGAGCGTCTTTTCGCGCGACTTGTTGTTGAGCTCCATCTGCATGCGGCGGGTGTCTTCGAAGGTGTCGTAGCCGCCGCCATAGAGCGTGAGCTTGCCGCGTTCGAGATGGACGATCGAGCTCACCGCCTTGTTCAGAAGGTCACGGTCGTGGCTGATCATGAACACGGTGTAGGGATAGGTCGCGAGGTACTTCTCGAGCCACAGCGTGCCTTCGAGGTCGAGATAGTTCGTCGGCTCGTCGAGCAGCAACAGATCGGGCTGGCTGAACAGCACCCCGGCGAGTGCGACGCGCATGCGCCAGCCGCCGGAAAGCTCGCTGGTCGGGCCGAGCTGCCGGTCTTGCTCGAAGCCGAGGCCCCTGAGGATGGTCGAGGCACGCGCTTCGGCCGTGTGCGCATCGATATCGGCGAGGCGCATATGGATGTCGGCGATGCGGTGGGCGTCGGTGGCCGTCTCGGCCTCCACCATCAGCGCGGCGCGTTCGGTATCGGCGGCCATCACGGTCTCGAGCACCGACAGGCTGTTGCCCGGCGCTTCCTGCGCCACGGCGCCGATGCGGGCCCTTTTGTTGACCTCGATGTTGCCGGCATCGACCGCCATGTGGCCCTGGATCAGGTTGAACAGCGTGGTCTTGCCGGAGCCGTTCTTGCCCACGAACCCTGCCTTGGCCCCATCGGGCAGCACCAGGGAGGCGCCCTCGAACAAGGGGCGCCCCTGAATGCGGTAGGTGAGGTCGGTTATGGTGAGCATGGTGGGTGCATATAGCGAGGGTGCGGGGAAAGTCCAACCGGCCTGCCAGTCGGTTCTCCCTCCCGCTTGCCGGGAGGGAGTCCTGACTGCCTGTCTTGCGTGATTTATGTCCCTTGGCTAAAAGGCGCGACCTTTTCAGCCACTTTCAGGGACTTCTCATGGCTCTCGAGCGCACCTTCTCGATCATCAAACCGGATGCGACCCGTCGCAATCTGACTGGCCAGATCATTGCCAAGATCGAGGCGGCCGGCCTGCGCGTGGTGGCGTCCAAGCGCGTCCACATGACCAAGGCGCAGGCCCAGGCGTTCTACGCGGTGCACAAGGATCGGCCCTTCTATGGCGAGCTGGTCGACCAGATGAGCGCCGCGCCGGTGGTGGTGCAGGTACTGGAGGGCGAGAACGCCATCCTCAAGTATCGCGAAGTCATGGGCGCGACCAATCCGGAGAAGGCCGCAGCGGGCACCATCCGCAAGGACTTCGCCCTCAGCATGGGCGAGAACTCGGTGCACGGCTCGGACGCGCCGGAGACGGCAGCGCAGGAGATAAAGTTCTTCTTCTCCGACGTCGAGATCGTGGGTTAAGTTCTGAGGCCGGCAGCGATGCCGGCCTTGTTGTTTCTGGGGAGGACGCATGCCTTACGTCAAAATCGAGATCACTGACGGCGCCACCACCGAGCAGAAGCTGGAGCTCTACAAGGGCGTCACCGACCTGCTCGTCAAAGTGCTGAACAAGAAGCCCGAATACACCTTCATTGTGATCGAAGAAGTCGAAGGCGAGAACTGGGGCCACAAGGGCACGTCTGTCGCGCTGCTACGCAAGGCCGAGCGGGAGGCCGCTGCCAAGGCAGCCAAGAAGACGCCGCCGACCAAGGTCGATGCCAAGCTGCAGAAGCAGCCGGTCAAGACGGGCGCCGCCAAGAGGAGCTGATGCCGGAGATCCTCGTCCACATCGTCGAGGGCCGCTCGGCCGAAGCCAAAAAGGCCCTGATGAGGGACATCACCGACGCGGTGGTGAAGCACTTCGACGTGCCGCCCGAACGCGTCGTCGTGCAGATCGTCGAGAGCAGGCGCGACAGCAAATCGCGCGGCGGCGTGCCGTTCAGTGAGATGTAGCGGGCACGGCCTGCGGCAATAGCCGGTGTGCGGCAAAGACAATTGCTGCACCCGCGGCCGCCATGCCGGCTGCAACGACCATCAGCTGCGGATAGTTCTGCACCGACCCGGTCAGCACGCCAAAGAGCGTCGCCGAGACAATCGACGCGACCACGTGCGTCACGTCCAGCAGTGACGTCGAAAGCCCGACCCGGCCGCGGATGGCGTCCTGCAGATAGCTGATCGGAATGGTCAGTAGCGCCGCTGTGGCCGGCCCGTTGAGCAGCTGCAGCCACAACACCTCGGCCATCGAGCCGGCGCGGCTGATGAGGATCAGGTAGACGGCGTAGAGCAGGGCGCCGCAGATGATGATCGTGTGCTTGCTGAGCCAGCGCAGCGCGTAGCCCCACGCGACCATGAACGGCAGCTCGAGTGCGGCGGCGAGGCCGGCAAAGATGCCGAGATCCGCAAAGCTTCCCCTGAGCGTCGAGGTGATGAGCAGCGGGATCGCGACCGTCCTGATCTGAATGGCGGTGAAGATCAGGGTGACGCCAACGATGCCGCACAGGATTGCCGGCTCAATGCGCGCCTTCGCCAATGGAGCGGCCTGGCCGGCCCCGTTCGACGGGCGCCCGACCCGAGCCTCCGGGTTGCGCAGCAGAACGAGGAAGATCGCCGCACAGACAAGATACGCGACGGCCGCGACGCCGTAGGTGTTGAACACCGTTGTCGTGGCCGCGTACCAGCCGACGACCGGCGGCACGATCACCCAGGCGACGCTGAACACCGTTCGCAGGATCGAGGTCAGAAACTCGGCCCGTGCCGGATGATGGATGTTGTTGTAGGCGCGCGCGAACGAGAACGACTGCGAGAACAGCGCTCCGCCGAACGGCATAATCACGCAGACCGCGGCGATGAAGGCGATCTGGTTGCGCAGCACGAAGATGAGCCCGAAGCCGAGCGCACCCAGCAGGGCGCAGGCGATGACTAGGATGCGCCGGTCGGGCAGCTTGTCCGAGACATAGCCCAGGATCACCGAGGCCGCGGCGCCCACCAGCGAGGCGGCCATGAGCAGCATGGAGTAGACCGCATTGGGGATGCCCAGCGTGTCGATGCCCACGATCGCGCCATAGTTGAGCGTTGCGGCGTAGGTGACGCCGGTGAAAAACAGGCTCGTGCCGATCAGGGTGGTGACGGGCAATCGTCCCGTGGCTGACATGATGAGATCCCCCGTCGCGCATTACCGGGAGCGGGCGTAGCCGGGCCAATCAATGTTTGTCGGGTACCCGATCACCGCCGCGAATGGGAACCCGAGGACTCCTCGCTTCGTTGGGCGGGCAACCGAAGGAGGAAACCATGGCGGACAACAAGGGAATGGTCGGCGGGCCGGACCGCTCGCGAGTGGCGGGTGGCGAGGACTATGAGGTTCAGGATTTCGCCAGCCGGCATGGCATGTCGCCCGATGAAGTGCGCGAGATGATCAAGCGCGTCGGCAACAGCCGCGAGGCGCTCGAAAAGGAAGCTATGCGTCTGAAGCGCAACTAGCGGCCCGGTTTTGCTGCCGACGCTGCCGGAACGCCTGGGCTTTGGCGGGCCTGGGCGCGAAGCAGCCATGCACAATCGACGGATTGCGGAGACTCCGTTCCGGTCCCACCTTTGCGCTGGGAGGCGACAGGAGAAAACCCGATGGGACTCATGACGAACCTCAAGAGCGCCTTGCGCATCCGTAGCCGCGAAGAGCTCGAACTCGAATATCTGAACCAGTCGACATCGGCGGTCGATCTGGAGCTTCGGCAGCGCGAGGTCGATCGGGGTCGCTTCCGCGCCCGTCACCCCCGCCACTTCTGAGGCTTCACCGCAGCCCGGATGTCGACGAGATAACGGGCGCGGGGACGACCCCGCGCTTCGCACGATTTCGGTCGGGACGGCCCGCCAAACGGAGAAATCCCAATGGCCTGGGTCTATCTCGCTATTGCCGGCTTGTTCGAAATCGTCTGGGCCATCTCGCTGAAATATGCGGATGGGTTCACTCGGTTATGGCCGTCCGCCATCGCCATCATCGGCATGATCCTGAGCGTCATCCTGCTCGAACTGTCGCTGCGGGACCTGCCGGTGGGGACGGCCTATGCGGTGTGGACGGGAATCGGTACTGTCGGCGCCGCGGTCCTGGGCATGGTCCTGTTCCAGGAGCCGGCAACGGCGATCCGCATTGGCAGCATCGGGCTGATCGTCTGCGGCATCGCCGGCCTCAAGCTCTTCGCCTAGCCGAAAAAGCCATCCTTTGTTGCTGGCCGGACACGACCACCGCGACATTTTCGCGGCGGTCACAAATATTCATGGAACCTTTTTGAATTTCGCGTAAGCCTATGAGGACGCGAGGGAGTTGGGTCCTCGCGCAACCCTCGCATCGGCAAGCGTCGGCCAGTGCGGTTTGTTGAAAGGCAAACCATGCTCGTTCGTGTGCGCGAAGTCGGCTCGGTCCTCGCCCTCGTCGTTGTTCTGCTCGTCGCCAAGCACATTCCGGGGCTCGGCGATCTGCCGCTGACCAATATCACCGGCATTGTCTGCTTCGCGTTTGCGATCTTCCTGTCGCTACGGCTGTTTCAGTTCGAGCTGGCGCGCCTTCGCGCTGAAGAAGACTAGGCAAATCCGCCGGATCGGTTGATCGGCCCGCCGCCATCGAGGGGCGGGCCTTGCTGTGCCCCCCTGTCGGCGCTAGGCGTGAGGCATGAACAAGCCTGTCGTCGCCCGCATCGGTCGCTCCGTCTGCCCGCATGATTGCCCGTCGGCGTGTGCCCTCGACGTCGAGATCGTCGACGCGCGCACCATCGGCCGCGTCCGCGGCGCCAAGGACGATCCCTACACGGCGGGCGTGATCTGCGAGAAGGTCGCCCGCTACGCCGAGCGCATCCACCATCCCGACCGCCTGACCCGTCCCCTCCGCCGGGTCGGCAGGAAGGGCGAGGGCAGGTGGGAGCCCATCAGCTGGGACGAGGCCTTCGACGAGATCGTCGCCCGGTGGCTCGAGATCGAGCGCGATTTCGGGCCGGAGGCGATCTGGCCGTATTTCTACGCCGGCACCATGGGGCATGTGCAGCGCGACGGTATCGACCGGCTGCGTCACGCCCGCGGCTATTCCGAGCAGTACGACACCATCTGCACCGGCGCCGCCTGGCCGGGGTTCATCGCCGGCACAGGGTTGCTCGGCGGTCCCAACCCCGAGCTGATGGCGGAGGCCGACTGCGTGGTGATCTGGGGGACCAACGCGGTCGCCACCCAGGTCAACGTGATGACGCACGCGACCCGCGCCCGCAAGGAACGCGGCGCCAAGCTGGTGGTCATCGACATCTACAACAACGCCACCATGGAGCAGGCCGACATGCCTATCCTGCTCCGGCCCGGCTCGGACGGAGCCTTCGCCTGCGCCGTGATGCATGTGCTGCTCCGCGACGACCTCGCCGACCGGCAGTATCTGACGCAGTTCACCGACTTCGACGCCGAGGTCGAGGCGCACCTGATGACGCGCACGCCGGAATGGGCGAGCCCGATCACCGGCCTGACGGTGCCCGAGATCGAGGCGTTCGCGCACCTGGTGGGGCGCACGCCCAAGACCTATTTCCGCCTCGGCTACGGCTTCACCCGGCAGCGCAACGGCAGCGCCAACATGCATGCGGCGCTCTGCATCCCGGCGGTGACCGGCGCCTGGCGTCATCGCGGCGGCGGCGCCTTCCATTCGAACTCCGGCACCTGGAAGCTCGACAAGTCGCTGATCCAGGGCACCGCGATGGGCAAGCCGGGCCGCGAGCTCGACATGAGCGAGATCGGCAAGGTGCTGACCGGCGACGCCAAGGCGCTGAAGCAGGGCGGACCGGTACGGGCGCTCTTCATCCAGAACACCAACCCGATGAATGTCTCGCCCGAGCAGGCGCTGACCCGTGCCGGCTTCGCCCGCGAGGATCTGTTCACCGTGGTCCACGAGCAGTTCATGACCGAGACGGCCGAGATGGCCGACATCGTGCTGCCGGCGACGATGTTCCTCGAGCACAACGACTATTATACCCGCGGTGGCCATACCCGAGTGCTCGTCGGTCCCAAGCTGGTCGAAGCGCCGGGCGAATGCCGTTCCAATTTCGAGGTGGTCAACGAGCTGTTGCGACGGCTGGGTGTTGAGGACAAGTCGCTCGAAATGACCGACCGTGAGATGGTGGCCGAGACCTTCCGCCGCTCGCGCTATCCCGACCTCGGCGAGGTCGAAAAGACCGGCTTCTTCGTCGACCGGGCGCGCTCCGATGAGGAGGCCCGCTTCGCCAACGGCTTCGGTTGGCCCGACAAGAAGTTCCGCTTCCGCCCCAACTGGCAGGGTGCCGCCGACCGCAAGGGGTATCTATGGACGATCGATCCGGCCGAGGCGCCGAAGATGGTCGACTGGTGGGACATCAACGAGAAGACCTCCGACGAGCTGCCGTTCCGGTTGGCGACCAGCCCCTCGCGCGGCTTCCTCAATTCGAGCTTCTCGGAGACGGCAGGCAGCCGGAAGCGGCAGCCGACGCCGACGGTGTTCATTCGCTCCGATGATGCCGAGGCCAATGGCATTGCGGATGGCACGCGGGTAGTACTCGGCAATCACCGTGGCACGGTGGAGCTTACGGCCCGCATCTTCGACGGCATGCAGCAGGGCGTGCTGATCGCCGAGGGCATCCACCCCAACAAGTCACACGGGACGGGGCAGGGGATCAATACGCTGATCGGCTCCGATCAGGTCCCGCCGTTTGGTGGAGTGGCGTTCCATGACGCAGCGGTGTGGATTCGACCGGTCTAGCGCGACACCGTCCCAGCCACCAAGTGTCATCCCGGGCTTGCCCCGGGACCCATCTTTCCGCTGGCGCAAGAGTTAACCTGGGTCCCAGCTTTCGCTGGGATGACACCCGAGGGGCGGCGCCACGGTGCCCTTACGAGGCGTACGTCTTCCAGAAGAAATACACTGTCAGCGCCACTCCGTAGACGATGACGAGGGCGCGGATGAGTTTGGTCGGGATGCGGTAGGCGAGGCGGGCGGCGACGTAGCTGCCGATGGTGACCCCGACCAGCGCGATGCTGCCGTGGTACCAGTCGATCGAGCCGTTGATCGCGAAGCGGATCACCGCCACCAGCGCGATCAGCACCGAGATCAGCATCTTGAGCCCGTTGGCGGCATGGATGTTGTCGATACCGGCCAGGACCAGGAACGCCAGCAGCAGGATAC
>Ga0207674_10010062_pt1 | contig 10756 bp, 13 predicted proteins | sample KBSCornC72_FD_184303 | JGI IMG/M metagenome (GOLD analysis project Ga0207674, IMG submission 184303) | Corn rhizosphere microbial communities from Kellogg Biological Station, Michigan, USA - KBS Corn C7-2 (SPAdes) (version 2) | ecosystem: Host-associated > Plants > Roots > Rhizosphere > Soil ...
GCCTGAACCAGTAGATCCGCGGCGCGCAAAGCGTGTTCGGCATTGCCGCTACAGCGGATCCAGATCAGATTGGACAATTCCACGCCCGCGGCCACGGCTGAGCAGGCATCGAAGGCGTCTTTGCTATCTACCAGCGCCGCGAACTCGCCCTGGCCAGTGCTCGCTGCCAGCAGTGCATGCAACACTCTGGTGCGTCCGTTGGACCGTACGCCGATGACTTCAGAGATTCTGCCGCGCGGAAATTCGCGCTCCGCAGCAGAGAGAGTCTCCAGAGGTTCAAAATGACGCCAGCCAAGAGGGAGAGCAGCAGCCATACAAATTCGCCTTTTGTTCGCCTATACAGAGTATGCCTATCCAAGGGAGGTGTCAATGGGCGCAGATTTGCATGCATTTGCGTTCATTTGCGGCTATCTTCTGGCTGCTAAAATAGGATCTTGACCGAACTCGAACAGCGGCGCCGCAGCGTCCAGACGGCGCTGGCCGGCCTTAAGGCCGATGCGCTGCTGGTCAGCTCCCCTGCCAACCTCCGGTATCTCACTGGTTACGCAGGCAGCAATGGCCTGGCTCTGGTAACTCCCGCGGAAACGCATTTCTTCACGGATCCCCGCTACGCCCTGGAAGCCACTCAGACCATAACCTGCAAAGTCCACATCGCCAAGAACGCTTTGATGGAGGCCATGGCCGCCATTGTGAAGCGCAAGAAGCTGAGGAAAATCGGATTCGAGCCCGCCTGGCTGAACTTGGTTCAGCATCAGAAACTGAAAGACCTGCTGCCGTCGGGCGTGTCGCTTCACCCGGTTCCAGGGGTTGTGGAAAACCTCCGGATGATCAAGTCGCCGGAAGAGATCGATCAGATTCGCCGGAGCGTTTTGGTTAACTCGGAAGCTTACGCGCGCACGCTACGGCGTGTTCGCCTGGGCATGCGCGAGCGTGACGTCGCAGCCGAGCTGGATTATCAGATGCGGATGTTGGGCGCCGAAAAGTCGGCTTTCGACACGATTGTCGCCGCGGGCATTCGCACCGCGCTTCCCCATGCTTCGCCCACCAGCCACCGGCTGGAAGAGAACGATTTACTCCTGATCGACATGGGAGCCTGCCTGGACGGCTACATGAGCGACATGACCCGGGTGGCGTTTCTGGGCTTTCCCAACAAGCGGATCAAGACACTCTATGGCGCGGTTCTCGAAGCCCAACTGGCCGCCATCGACAGCGTGAAGCCCGGGGTCACCGCGACGCGAGTGGACGCAGCCGCCCGGGAAGTGCTAAAACGTCATGCATTGGACCGTTACTTCGTCCATTCCACAGGTCACGGCTTGGGCCTGGAGATTCATGAAGGACCCAGGATCGGGAAAAAGGATCAGACCAAGCTTACGGCCGGTATGGCGATTACGATTGAGCCTGGTGTGTATATCGAAGGCCTGGGGGGCATTCGAATTGAAGACACCGTGCTAGTTACCGCCAACGGCTGCGAAGTTCTAACCCCCACCACCAAGGAGTTTGTCCACCTGTAATGAACATCGACGAAATCAAAGAGTTGCTGGACCTGTTCAATTCCAGCGGTGTGGGTGAGTTGGAGCTGGAACAGGACGGGACTCGGATTCGCATACGCAAGGCGGGCGAAACGCCAGAGTATGTAGTTTCGACGCCGTCAGGCGGCCAGCCCCAGGAAATAGCAGCATCGCCTTCCCCCGCACCCGCCGCAGCCGCAACCGGACTGGGTACGGCGCACGCCACCCCGCATGCTGTTGCCGATGCCGGCACAGAGCTGGTGAAGTCTCCCATCGTCGGCACGTATTACGACGCGTCTTCTCCAGGCGCTCCGCCTTTCGTGAAGGTGGGCGATTCTGTGGAACCCGGCCAGGTGCTCTGCATCATTGAATCCATGAAACTGATGAATGAGATCGAGGCGGAAACCTCCGGCGTGGTGGCCGCCAAGCTGGTGGAGAACGGTCGTCCGGTGGAATATGGAGAAGCATTGTTCTCCATCCGGCCGCGCTAACCTCCGGGACTTTTTTCAAATATGTTTCAAAAAATCCTGATCGCCAACCGCGGGGAAATCGCAGTGCGCGTCATCTGCGCTTGCAAGGACCTGGGGATTCGCACCGTGGCGATCTACTCCGAAGCGGACCGCCATAGTCTGCACACGCGTTTCGCCGATGAAGCCATCTGCGTGGGTCCGGCCCGCAGCGCCCGCAGCTATCTGGACATTCCCGCCGTGATGAGCGCTGCGGAAATCACCAATTGCGATGCGGTGCATCCGGGCTACGGGTTCCTGTCGGAAAACGCCGGCTTCGCGGAAGTGTGCGAGACCAGCGGACTGAAGTTCATCGGACCTCCGGCGGCGGTGATTCGAAGCATGGGCTTGAAGCAAGTGGCCCGCGCTGTGATGGAAGAAAATGGCGTGCCGATTCTGCCGGGTTCCGCAGGCCTGCTCAAGAGCCTGGAAGAAGCCGTCGAAACCGCGGAAGGGATCGGATATCCCGTGATGCTCAAAGCCACGGCGGGCGGCGGCGGGCGGGGCATGCGCGTGGTCCGGCAACAGGATGAACTGGGGCCCATGATGGCCCAGGCGCAAGCCGAAGCTGCCGCAGCCTTCTCCTGCGGCGACCTCTACATGGAGAAGCTGGTCGAAAATCCGCGCCACATCGAATTTCAGATTTTGGCGGACGAGCATGGCGACGTCGAGATTCTGGGAGAACGCGAATGCTCCATCCAGAGGCGGCACCAGAAACTGATCGAAGAGTCGCCTTCGACGGCCATGACGCCGGAGCTTCGCCAGTGCACCTCAGATCGCTTGCGCGCCGCGCTCAAGGCGGCCGGATACACCAATGCGGGCACGGTGGAATTCCTGATGGATTCCGACGGCAAGCTGTATTTCATTGAGGTCAACGCCCGCATTCAGGTGGAACATCCGGTCAGCGAAATGGTGACCGGCGTGGACCTGGTGAAGAGCCAGATTCTGATTGCCGGCGGCAAAAAACTTTCCGATATCCTGACGCGTCCGGTCCAGGTTCGGGGGCACGCAATCGAGTGCCGCATTAACGCCGAGCATCCCGGGACGTTTGTGCCTTCGCCGGGAACCATCACCGGCTTGAATCTTCCCGGAGGCGCGGGCATCCGGGTGGACACGGCCGCGTATCAGGATGGTGTAATCTCGCCGTACTACGATTCGCTAGTGGCCAAGCTGATCGCCTACGGCTCCGACCGCGCGGAAGCCATCGCGCGAATGCAGCGCGCGCTGGGGATGTTCGTGATCGAGGGAATCTACACTTCCATCCCGCTGCATCAGCGCATTCTCCAGGATCCTGAGTTTATTGCCGGCAAAATCGACACCGGCTTCCTCTTGCGCCAGGGCTATCTCGGCGATAAGAAATAAGACCGGAACTTGGGTTCGTAGCGGTCCTGTATATGCTATGCTTACCATGTCCCGCGCCCCTTCTTGGAGGAGAAGTTCGGCCTTGACAACACAATAAGGCCCTGCTTTTCGGAGGATCAGCGGCAGCCAACGGAATCAGTTAGTTGCACCCCAGTGGGTGCCCCGGACGGAGCTCGCTGCCCGGGAAAACACCGAGTAAGTGTTCGGTTTCCGTCCATTTTGGCTGCTTTTTCCCTGCCCATATCCCTCCAGTAGTAAGGTGACCTTACCACGGAATTAGGTAAGATATCTGGCCCAATCTTTATGGGCCTCTGAATTGTCGAGAGTACTAGAACCGCTTATTATCGGGACGGAGACAAAGAGGGAGCAACCATGGAAACTGCGACGGAACCTGTGAACGACAACGTGGATATCAAAGAAAAGAAGAAAACCATGGTGCGAATCCTTCTGGCGGACGACCATCCCATCGTGCGCGACGGGCTTAAAAAGCTACTCCAGCTGGAAGAGGACTTCGAAGTGGTGGGCGAGGCGGGCGACGGACGCGAGGTGCTGGAGAAGTGCCACGAACTGGATCCCGACGTTCTCCTGCTGGACCTGCGCATGCCCAACCTGGACGGATTGTCCGCCCTGCAGGCGTTGCAGCAGACCAACAAGCGCACTCGCGTCATCATCCTGACGGCTTCCGAGGACAAGAACGAGTTTGTGCAAGCGATGAAACTAGGCTGCAGCGGCATTGTGCTCAAGCAGACGGCTCCCGACTTGATCGTGAAGAGCATCCGCAAAGTGAACTCCGGTGAAATCTGGCTGGACTCGCTCACCACGGCGGCGGTGATGCGGCAGTTCTCGACCGGATTAGAAACGTCCGGCGGCGGTAGCGGCAAGGGCCGGGAACGCAGCCCGCTGTCCGCGCGCGAACGAGAGATCGTCGCGCTGGTGGCGCAAGGCTACAAGAACAAGGAAATGGCCGAGAAAATGTTCATCAGCGAGCAGACAGTGAAGAATCATCTGCACAACATCTTCGACAAGCTGGGCGTTTCGGACCGTCTGGAACTGGCGCTCTATGCCATCCACAAGGGCTTGCATCTGCCTGGAGACAACGCGCCCGTAAAATCCTAGACAGTCTTGTCTTTGGCGTAACACAGCGGCTCAATCCGGCACTCCGCGCAGCGCGGATTTCTGGCAACGCACAGCGCCCGTCCGTGATGGATGATCTGGTGCGAGAACAGAATCCAGCGTTCTTTCGGAAGAATCTTCATCAGATCCTGCTCGATCTTGACCGGATCGGTTGCCTTGGTCAGATCCAGTCTTCGCGAGATGCGCTGAACGTGTGTGTCTACGACGACTCCAGACGCGATGCCGAACGCGGTGCCTAGCACTACGTTGGCGGTCTTTCGCGCTGCGCCCGGCACCGTCAGAAGCTGATCGATATTACGCGGAACCTCGCCGCCGAAGTCGGAAAGAATTTTGCGCGCTGCGCCGATCACGGACTTCGCCTTGTTATTGAAGAATCCGGTGGAACGAATGTCCTGGGCGAGTTCTTCTTGCTGGACGCTGGCGAAATCCTGAATGGTGGGATACTTCCGGAACAGGCCGGGCGTGACCATGTTCACGCGCTTGTCGGTGCACTGAGCCGAGAGGATGGTCGCCACCAGCAGTTCCCAAGGACTGGAGTGTTCGAGCGCGCACGTGACGTTGGGATACATCGCATCCAGCCCCGCTAGAATCTTTTTGAGACGGGCCTGACGCTCGGCTGCGGTCTTTGGTTTCGGAACAACGGACTTCGACTTAGTCAAAGTCGATATCCCGCTTGGGCGGCGGTTCGTCCGGATTCTCTTTGGCCAGTTTCAGCATCTCGTCAAACTTCTTGCTGAGCACGTCGTGGTGAACCTTGTGGTCGGCGACGGATTTATTGAATGCATCATTGCGCCGGTCGGCTTCCGTCTTAAAGCGGCTCACGGCGGCCTCCATGTCGGAAAACGTGGCGGGCTTCTCGTGCGCTTTGTGCCGGATTACGGCCGAAGTGGCCGGGTCAATGTGCAGTTCGCCCTGGCAGCAGGGGCAGATGACCGTAATCAAATCAGGCTTGGCCATACCCAAACCATGTTAACAAGGTACACTGATCCGAGCAGGAGGACTGATATGTTTTCTGAATTCAAGAAGTTCGTGATGCGGGGAAATGTGATGGATCTTGCTGTCGGCGTGATCATCGGCGCGGCATTCGGGAAGATCGTGACCTCGCTGGTAGATGACGTACTGATGCCGGTGATCGGATTAGCCGCCGGCAAGATGGATTTTTCGAATTTATTCATCAGCCTGAACGGCCAAAGTTATCCTACTGTTGCCGCAGCCAAGGCCGCAGCAGCTCCTACGTTGAACTACGGTCTGTTTATTAACGCAGTCATCCAGTTTTTGATCGTGGCTTTTGTGATCTTTCTTATCGTGAAGCAGGTGAATCGTCTTATGCCTGCGCCCCCGCCTCCGCCGGCCAGCACGAAAGACTGCCCGCAGTGCTTCAGCAAAATTCCATTGCAAGCCAAGCGCTGCCCGGCGTGTACGTCGACGTTGTAAAGGTAACAGGCGGCAAGACCGCCTGTCCTACCAAAATAGAAAAGGCCCTCGGTTTCCCGAGGACCTTTTTTCTATTCAGGGAGAACTGATCTTAGCGACGCTTCAGGGTCGGACGCTCGTCCTCATCGCCCTTACTGTCTTTGTCATCGCCGCCCGTGCCGGGCTTCTTGCGAAGCTGCGGCTTGTTGGGATCCTTGTCGTCCACTTTATGGCGATTCTCGATCATGGCCAACCGGGCCTTTACTTCATTGAACTCCGACGTGTTCACGACATACTCCGGGCGCGCTTCCAGGTTGTCCTGGATATTCTTTTGGGCCGCCTGGATGCGGTCGTCGGTCATCGGATGGCTGGAGAAAAGTTCGGAAACCGATCCGCGCTTCTTCTTTTCCATCGATTGAATCTTTTCGAAGAAATCCACGAAAGAGGCTGGATCGTAGCCAGTCTTATACATGTATTGCAGGCCCAGCATGTCGGCGTCCGATTCGTACTGACGGGAGAACTTCAGCAAGCTCATCGGAACCAGGATGCCGGCCGCCTGGCGAATGCCATATCCTGCCCAACCGCCCATGAAAATCAGGGGAATGGTCATGTAGTTCGCGAGCTCAGCCTTGGTGGCCTGGCGCGTACCGTGACGAGCCGCCACGTGCGCGATTTCATGCGCCATCACTCCGGCCAGCTCCGCTTCGTTGTCGGCCTTGAGGATCAGGCCCGTGTTCACGAAGAAGAAGCCGCCCGGCAGGGCGAATGCGTTGACCGATTCGTCTTCCAGAACTTTGATGGTGAAAGGAACCTTGGCGTCGGAGTTGCGGACGATGTTCTGTCCTACGCGATTCACGTACTCCGCGATGATAGGATCGTCAATGATCTTGGCCTGGTGCTCCACTTCCTGGGCGAGCTGCTTACCCAAGGCGATCTCTTTCTCGAGCGAGTAGAAGTTCGGGCCTGTGGCAACATCGCGATTGCCGATCTCGTCGGGGTCTTTCTTCTTGTTCTTATTGTTTTTCTTCTTCTCTTCCTTCTTGCTCTCGTTGTTAGGCTGATCCGTTGACTTGGTGTCAGCGGCGTACCCGGAGAAAGGGGCCAGGGAGAAAGTAACGATGACGGCGAGTCCTAGCAAACGACGCATGGGGACTCCTTTCAGTTTCGAGTATAACTCTCTTTAATGTGACGCAGCCGCCCGGCTTGAGTTTCAGGAAAATCAGCCCGGATGAGAACCTTAGCCGTGACCCAGATACATCAGCCAGCTGAGGCCGAACAGAGCTCCCACAAAACACGCAAAGCAGTAGACCGCGTAGCGAAACCGTTCCCGATCGGTTCGCTTGGTGACGATGCCCAGAATCACTGAGGTCAACAGGGCAAACAGGATAGAAGCCTCGAAGTGCGAGAGGTTTACCTTCGGCACTTAGTCTTTCCTCCCGGTGGCGATTTCGAAAGCGTCCACCATAGCCAGAAGGTTCAGCAGCCCCGCCGCGACCAGAAACTTGGTGCCGTAATCGTGCACGTGCCCGGCGACATCCGGCTGGGCATAGCCGAGCCAGACTGTCAGGAAATAGAGAATCCCCGACAGCAGGTTTCCGAAGAAACCGCCGTAGTAGATGACAGTGGTCAGAAGATCGCCGGATTGGGGAGAGAATAGCGCGCCGCGCATCATCAATCCCAGCAGGTACATCACCGTGACGGATAGGGCGATCAGAGCGCCGCGGCCCGGGCGCTTCAGCAGGACGTGTCCTGCTCCCGGAATCAGCCAAGCCAACAGGAGGGCCGAAAACCACTTCGATGAAGACGGGCGTGACGCCGGTGTCGCCAAAGGAGTGGTGGGGGCTGGAGTCAGAGGAAAGCCTGCGCCTGAAATATCGCTCACACAATCATTTTATAGCATCCGGACTCGAACCCCTCAGCCGGACGCGGACACCCACGTCCGAGCTGCCGGAATTAGGCACCAGAAGAGTTCCGCCGGCGTCGGTTTCCAGAAGCTCCAGTTCCTGATCGTCGATTTCCACAGCGTATTCGGATCGAGGCGCCAGGCCGAGCACGAACAGGGTCTCGTTCTCCAGGCGGAACTTACCGGAATCGGTCGCGGGCGCGCTGGTAATGGTTGCCGAACCGACCTGGACCGGTTTAAAGGATGCACCGGCACGCAAGGTCTGCAGGCGTCCGTTCTGAAACAGTTGCAGTCGTCCATCGAAGTAGCCGATCCAGGTGGCATCCTCGTCCCAATTGGTTCGGGCGAACACTTCGCCGGTGTGAGTTTCGTGGAACACCATAGGGACGTGATCGTAGTTCAGTCCCGGCTGATAGGGATTGGCCCATAGGAATTCGTAAACTGCTCCGAGGCTGCCGCGCATGACGAAGCGATCGCGCATCAGCCAGCCTTGCAGGAGCTGGCTCTCGAGAGCGTTGGTGTCATAGGCGACCATCGCCAGGCCGGCTGCACGTGACATGGTTGCTTCCACGGGATCGGGATTGCCGTCGTGCAAGTAAGCGGGAATCAGGAATTCATTTTCTGGCGCGGCAAACGGAGCGGGGTAGTGAGCGGCCAAGTGAGCGACGGGAAGGTCTTGAAAATACCCGGACGCCTGTTCGCGCAAATCGACGCGAAGATTGTCGCGCACGGCGTGGAGCATCTCATAGAGTGCATAGCGCTGATCCCGCGGTAACGCGGCCCGGCCGGCGGCAAGCTGCGGGACGATCTGCCCGCGCCACCATTTCTGGATCACGTCGCGCAAGACGGAATCGCCCTGGTCCGAAAGGCGATCGGCGATCGCAATTGCCGCGAAGACTCGCGCGCTTTGGCCGCGAACGTCATTCGAGGCTCCAGCGATGCCACGCTGGATTTTGGTTGCCAGGCTGGCGGACTGGGCCTCGGTCAGCGCGGGACCGCACCAATCGAACACGAGTGCGAGCTGTCTCAGATCCTTGGCTTCCGCGGAGAGCGCCCAATCAACGGCCCGGTTCGCTATCGCCGCTTGGCGCGTGACCCGGTAGTACAAGGCCAGTGCGAAGCCGGGCTCCGCCATAGGAGCGCCACCGGTGATCAGCGCATCGAACTGTTCCCAGCGCGGCGATTGCCGCTCGCGTTCCCGCTGGACCAGCCTGAGCCGCTGGGGCGTCAGCAGGAGCCGAGGAGCATCGCGATAGACGTGGAAATCTTCGTCCGCCGGGTTCTGGGCGCCCAACAGGCCGGCAAATACGAACGAGACGAGCACCATGCGCCGCACGGACACAATTGTGTCACAGCGACACAGCGGCGGGGCAGGGGCCCGCATCCTCAACCGAATTCCTGGTTGCATGTCGCTGAAAAGAAGCGTTGAAACGCTTGGCAGGGGACATGCTTCTCTTACCAATGAATTGATGAAGTATCTTTGAAAACCTGCCCTCTGTTTGCAACAGGCTCGACTGGAAGAAGCGAGTGGCTATTTATTAGCTAGTGCTTGCGGGAGACGGTGTAGAAGTTCCAAACCGCTCCTTCTTTCGATGGTGCAAGTTGCAACCAGAGGGGTTTTTTATGCAGTACAGAACGCTTTTATAACGATCTTCCCGGGTCACAGGTATCAGTCCGGGCAGCTTTATTGAGGATCTTGAATGGACGCGGGCCTCAGTGGAGTTGGCACGGGCGGAAGCCGGGATCCACGCCCGAAAAGGGCGACCGCATCGGAATCGGCGAGCAAACACACCTCGCAGCGCCAGTTCCGATGCGGTTTTTCTTGCACTCCAAGCATAACCCTTTTATTCACCGTTGTATAGGTCGTCCAGTTGCACTCAGTACTACAACTTTTGAACTAAGTTGAAGTGGGAAAGCGGCTCAGGACCTATTGGTTCCATGGGCAGGCAGGCATGCACACTGCGGCATGCGCGACGTCCAGCAAGTGGTCCGTTTCACCCGCCTGTGGATTCACTATGGGTTTCTCGGGCACACCATCGTCTGTATCTTTATTGCAGCTTTGGAAGGGCTGCTGGGACGGTAACCTCGCGGATCGAATGCACGCGTGAAGTGCGCACCAAGCCTCTTTCAGGATGGCGGAATTCCAGGCTCATCTCGCGCCCCACGAAGCCGACCTTTAGCATCGCCGAGCCCCAGGTGGAGCCGTGAAAGTTCACCAGAACCGGATCGGGGCAGATTTCAGGGTGGCCCGAAATTAGAACTTCACCATCGCCACGGTTTTCGAGCTGGTATAGAGTGTTCGCGGTCTGAACGTTCAACACGGCGCCCACGGGCAATTCATCGATATGCACGCCACCTTCGATCTCGGACTGGCAAATGGCGCGATTGATCGAATCGTCAAAATTCGGATGCGGCCGGAAGGGGTCAGTCAGGGGAAGCAGGCTCATAACGTCTCTCACTCTCCGCCCCTATAGATGCACTCTATTTGCCATACGTCGCAACAATGATTCGACAGGACTTAGCCCCGGGCACTCGGTCAAAACAGCGATGTAACGCGCCAAACCGCCCAATTTCGTGGGACGAATTGCGGAGTGAGTTGTGGGTTACGTAGAGCTTAGCCTTCGACCAGGCGGCGGCCACGCTCGAACAGATCCGCGGCATCGTCGGCCATCTTGCGGCCTTGCTCGTAGAGCTCGCGGCCTTTGTCGAGCGCATCGCGGCTGACGTCGGCGATTGCGGCGCGGCCCTTCTTCGCTTTCTTGTTGAGGTAGCGCCGGGTATCTTCGCCCGATTGCGGCGCGTACAGCAGGGCGACGGTTGCGCCGAGTGCTGCTCCCGCGAAAAACCATACGAACTTGCCGGAGTTGTCCATAGCTTCATTCTACAGATCCGAATACGCGGTATGCTCGGGGCATGAAAGAGGAAACAAA
>Ga0207674_10010066_pt1 | contig 10751 bp, 8 predicted proteins | sample KBSCornC72_FD_184303 | JGI IMG/M metagenome (GOLD analysis project Ga0207674, IMG submission 184303) | Corn rhizosphere microbial communities from Kellogg Biological Station, Michigan, USA - KBS Corn C7-2 (SPAdes) (version 2) | ecosystem: Host-associated > Plants > Roots > Rhizosphere > Soil ...
TGCTGGGGCCGCTCGAGCGGGGTCGCCACATGCGATAGCGAAGTGTCGATCGTCGCCGGCTGCCGGTTCGCGCCCGCAATCGCCGCCATCACGATCGACAGCACGATGAAGAGGCCGCCGAGGATCGCCGTCGAGCGAGAGAGGAAATCCGCCGCGCCGCGCGCGGTCATGAAGCCGGACGAGCTTCCGCCGACTCCGAGGCCGCCCCCTTCGGAGCGCTGCATCAGGATGACGCTGATCAGCGCGACCGCGATGAGGGTTTGGACGATCAGCAGGAATGCGAACATGAGAGGCTTTCGACAAGAAGAAGGGGCGCGGCGCACTTAGTCGGCGCCGCGCCCGCTTTCAACCGAGCTTAGTCGCTCGAGCTGTTGGTCGAGGAAGTCTCGGTCGAAGAAGCGTCCGTCGCCGGAGCGCTGCTCTGCACCATGGCCTCGAGTTGTGCCGCCGAATAGCCGATCGTCACCGTGTGGTCGGCATTGCCGCGCAGCCCTGACTGCGGGACCGCGATCTTCTTCCCGCTTTCGAGCGTGATGGTGACATTGCCGTCGGCAACCGAATCGATCGTTCCGACCGGCGTTCCGCTGATGCCCTTCACCGTCGCACCCGCGACGATCGAGGCATTGGCGGCGGCAAGGCTCTGCTCGATCTGGGCATTGAGCTGCGCCTGGGTCATTCCGAACAGGAGCTTGCCATGATTGGCGGTGAAGCTCGTCGACGGAAGCAGCACTTCATGCTTGCCCGTCGTGATGAGCAGGTTCGAACCCTGAACCGCCTTGACCGTCCCGACCGGCGCTCCGCTCGCGTCGGTCACCTGCATTCCGGCCGTAATCCCCGCCTGCGCGACGGCCGGCGCGGCAAGGAAGAGCCCTGCGGCCATGAGCGTCCCAACAATCAGTCGCATCGTATCCTTTCCCTTACTTTCGATAGGGTTCCATAGCACAGGAACCCTGTTTGTGAACTGAATGGCAGCTCAGCTGGCCTCGGAAGCCGCGGCGACGATCGGCATGAAGTCCGCCGCCTTCAGGCTGGCGCCGCCGACGAGCGCTCCGTCGACGTCCGGAACGGCAAAGATCTCGCCTGCGTTGGAAGGTTTCACGGAGCCGCCATAGAGAATTCGGATTCGCTCCCCTCCCTCTCCGTAGCGATCGATCAGCCGGCGTCGGATTGCCGCGTGCATCTCGCCGATTTCCACGACGGTCGCGATCTTGCCGGTCCCGATCGCCCAGATCGGCTCGTAGGCAATCGCCAGCTCCGCTCCGCCGCGAAGCTCCGGCAGCGAGCCGTCGAGCTGCCCCAGCACCGTCTCGACAGCGGCGCCCTGCTCGCGCACCTCGAGGATTTCGCCGACACACAGGATGACGTCCAGTCCGCAGCCCAGAGCTGCTTCGGCCTTCGCCTTCACTTCGGCATCGCTCTCGCGCTGCGCTTCGCGGCGCTCGGAGTGACCGACGATCGTCAGCCGCGCCCCGGCGTCGAGCAGCATCTGCGCCGAGGTGCAGCCGGTGTGCGCGCCTTTCTCGGCATGATGGACGTCCTGCCCGCCGATCACGAAGTCCGGCACTGCTCTGGTCGCCCGCTCGATCAGGATCGCGGGCACGCACAATGCGACATCCACGTTCGGATAGGCCTTCGAAGCCGCCGCAATTGCCGCGATCTCGGGAAGGTCCGCCGACACACCGTGCATTTTCCAATTGCCGGCAACCAGCTTCTTGAGCGCCATTGGTGCAAATCCCCTCGCGGCAGTCCCCTAGCGGGGCGGCTTGATGCATTCCAGCCTCACCCCTAAAGCGGCGCTTCCCTGCCCTTTCAGCCTGGACAGCGATGCTCAACTTCTTCCGCCGCGCTTCAAAATCGAAATTCGGCACATTCATCATGGCGGGCATCGGCATCGCCATCCTCGCGGGCTTTGCGCTCGCCGATCTGTCGAACTTCGGCTCGGGCAACCTCGGCTTTGGAATGGGCAGCTCGACCCTTGCCGAAGTCGGGAAGGAGAAGGTGACCGAGCAGGAAATGAGCGACGCGATGCAGCGGCGCCTGCAACAGGCGCGCCAGCAGCAGCCCGAGGCGAGCTACGCGACGATCATCGGCGACTTCGACGCGATTCTCAGCGAGCTCCTCGACGAGAAGACGCTCCTCGCTTTTGCGGAGAAGGTTGGATTCCCGCTATCGAAACGGCTCATCGACGCCGAAATATCACAGATCCCCCAGACCAAGGGCTTGAACGGGCAGTTCAGCCAGCAGGCCTATCAGGCCTTTCTGGCGCAGCAGCGGCTGACGGACGCGCAGATCCGCCAGGTGCTCGCCGGCGGGTTGCTCGAACGATTCATGCTGACGCCGGTGGCGGCGAACGCGCGCGTCTCCGTTGGAATGGCCACCCCCTACGCGGCGATGCTGCTGGAAGCCCGCGAGGGCGAGGTCGCCGCGGTGCCGCCCGACGCCTTCCGCGCCGGACTGAACCCGAGCGAAGCCGATATCCAGAAATATTATTCGGACAACCGCAACCGCTACATGGTGCCTGAGCAGCGCGCGCTGAGGATCGCCCGCATTGGCCCCGAGCAGGTCGCGAACGTCACGGCTTCCGACCAGGAGGTCATGGCCTATTACAACTCCCACAAGGCGGACTATGCGGCGAAGGAGACTCGCAACATCAGCCAGGCCGTGGTCCAGGACCAGGCGACTGCAAACGCGATCGCCGAGCGCGCCAAGGGCGGGGCGAGCATCGCCGCCGCCGCAGCACCCGCCGGATCCAGTGCCGCAGTGACGACTCTCACCGACCAGAGCCGCGAGGCTTACGCCTCGGTCGCCGGCGATAAGGCCGCTGCGGCCGTCTTCGCCGCGTCATCGGGCGCGGTCGTCGGTCCCGTCCAAACCGAGTTCGGCTGGGCTGTCGCCAAGGTCGATTCGATCAAGACCGAAGGCGGCAAGTCGCTCGAGCAGGCGAAGGCGGAAATCGCCGCAAAGATGAACTCCGACAAGCGCAAGGGCGCGATCGAGGACCTGGTCGACAAGGTCCAGAACGCGGTCGACGATGGCAGCAATTTCTCCGAGGCCGCCGCCGCCGCGAAGCTCACCGTGACGACGACGCCGCTGATTGCCGCGAACGGCACGTCGCGCTCCGATCATTCGTACAAATTCCCGACCGAGCTCGCCCCCGCGCTCAAGACCGGGTTCGAGATCGCTCCGAACGACCCGCCCGAGATCGTCACGCTGCCGAATGACCAGGGCTACGCGATGGTCGCTCCCACCGAAGTCGTTCCCGCTGCCCCTGCGCCGCTAAAGGAAGTGCATGCGCAGGTGGCGAACGACTGGATCAACGCCAAGGCGACCGCCCGCGCACAGGCCGTCGCGCAGCAGATCGAAGCGAAGGTCGAAAAAGGCATGTCGCTCGCCCAGGCGGTGAAGGAAAGCGGCGCCGCCATTCCGCCGGCTCAGCCGGTCAAGGCGCGCCGGATCCAGATCGCCACCGCCGAGGGGCAAATTCCCGCGCCGCTGAAGATGCTGTTCACGCTCGGCGAGGGCAAAAGCCGGATTGTCCCCGATCCGCAGCGGCGTGCCTTCTTCCTCGTCAAGGTGAACAAGATCACGCCCGGAAACGCCTTGATGCAGCCGGCGCTGATCGGACGCATGCAGAACGAGCTCCAGCAAGCGATGTCGGACGATTACGCCCGCCAATTCCTCGCCGCCATGCGCCAGGAGCTCCATGAGGAACGCAACGCGACCGCGATCCAGGCGATGAAAACGCGGCTGATGGGCAGCGGCGGCTGACGCACGCTTGACGGCCGGTGCCTTGTTGCCTACACGTTCCCTGTTCGTTCTAACTGGAGGAACGGGGGACCGATGCTCACGGCGAAACAGCGCGAACTTCTGCTCTTCATCGATGGCCGGCTGAAGCAGGACGGAGTCAGTCCGAGCTTCGACGAAATGCGGGAAGCGCTCGAACTCAAGTCCAAATCGGGCGTGCACCGGCTGATCTCGGCGCTGGAGGAGCGCGGGTTCATCCGGCGCCTGCCGAACCGCGCTCGGGCTCTCGAAGTGCTAAAGCTGCCTGAGGTGAGCGCACTCCAAACTGCGACGGTGATCCCCATCCGCCCGGCGGTTGCGGCGGCCGCCAATGACACGATGGAAATCCCGCTCCACGGCCGGATCGCGGCCGGCACGCCGATCGAGGCGCTGCAGGGTACGGAGGTATTCGCGGTTCCCGCGGCGCTGCTCGGGCCTGGCGAGCATTATGCGCTTGAAGTGTCGGGCGATTCGATGGTGGAGGAAGGTATTCTCGACGGCGATTTCGCGCTGATCCGAAAGGTCGACAGCGCCCGCGACGGCGAAATCGTCGTCGCTCTGATCGACAATGAGGAAGCGACTCTCAAGACCTACCGCCGCGAAGGCCGCATGATCCGCCTCGACCCGGCGAACAGCCGCTACGAACCGCAGCGTTACGAAGAGGACCGGGTGCAGATCCAGGGCCGGCTTGCCGGGCTGATCCGGCGGTATTGAGACGCAAACCGCTCATCCTGAGTAGGGGCTGAGTAAGCGAAGCGCGTCGAAGATCCGTATCGAAGGATCGTCCTTCGATACGCCATTTCGGCGCAGTTTATCCTGAGCGACGCCGCAGGCGGCGTCGAAGGGCTCGATGGCTACTCAGGATGAGCGGAGAGGAGAAATGCCATGGCGCGAATCGATTATGTCGAGCTGCCGAGCGCGACGGCGCACGAGTTGACCCGCGCTTTCTATATGAAGGCGTTCGGGTGGGAGTTCGCGAATTACGGGCCGACCTATTCGGCGACGACCAACGGCACCACCGATGTGGGATTGCAGGGCGACCCGGCCGATGCGCTCTCCGCGCCGCTGCCGGTGATCAGGGTCGACGATCTCGAGGCCGTCTTCGATTCGGTGACCAAAGCAGGCGGCATGATCGCCAAGCAGATCTTCAGCTTCCCCGGCGGCCGGCGCTTCCACTTCATCGACCCGTCGGGAAGCGAGCTCGCAGTCTGGAGCGAGTCCTAGCGAGCGAACTGGGCCCACGGATGGGCCCCGATCCGCCCGGCGACGGTGTCGACGCGAGGCGATTTCCCGAGATAGATGGCGAGCCCGCCGGTCCGCCGAAGAGCGGTTGAATCGAGCTTGAGCCAGCGGGGCACGCATCCGCGCGGCAGCCGGCGGTCCGAAACGACGATATCGGCCGCGGCGCACGCGCGGGTGAACTCCCGCCATTCGATCAAGGTCCGGGTCCGTGTCGCCAGCAGCCGCCATTCGCGTGGCCCCTTGCGCAGCAGCGCGACGCACGAGTCTTTCGAGCAGGCGGTGAACGGGCGGGAGCCGAGATTCTCCGGGTCACCGTCGTACCCGGATGCTTCGGCCATCAGGCTGCGGATATAGTCGCCGGTCCGCTCGCGGAGAATCAGCGGCGTTCCATTGTCGAGGACGGCCAAATGCACGCCGTCGCCGGTGACGAGCAGGTCGGGCGCGGGTGCAAGAGCGGCTGCCACCGCACCGATCGCCAGCGGCACGCTCCCTAACAGGCGCAGCCGCGTATTCCACAGGCACAGCCAGATTCCGCCGCCGACCATGAGCGCGAACGCCCATGTCGGCATCGACGGCAAGAGCGCGACCGCTCCCTTCGACGATGCCACCGCGTGCGCAAGCGCGAGCAGGCCCTTGATGGCCGCGCCGCACACCCACCAGAACGGCGCTCCCCACCCGATCGCGTCCAACAACAAGGCCGCGGCTTCGCTCGGCATGATCACGAATGTCGTCAGTGGGATAGCGACGATATTTGCGAAGACGCCGTAGAGCCCGGAGCGGTGGAAGTGGAACAAAGCGAGCGGCGCGAGCGCCATCTCCACGACGAGCCCGGTGCCAATGATTCCGAGCAGCGCGCGTGCGGTTCGGGCGATGATCCCTTCGTCGCGGCGCTGAAGGAGGCCCCTCGCCCAGCGCGTCGAATGCATCGCAACGATCGCGGTGACCGCGGCGAAGCTCAGCTGAAAGCTCGCGCCGGCTAGCGCCTCGGGGCGGAAGATCAGCACGAGCAGCGCTCCGGTCGCGATCAGGCGCATGCTCAACGCGTCGCGGCCGAGCGCAATCCCGGCGAGGATCAGAAGCGCGGCGACGCAGCTCCTGACCGTCGGCACCTGCGCGCCGGTGAGCAAAGTGTAGCCGACGCCCGCCGCTGCCGCGACGCCCGCGGAGACCAGCACCAAGTTGAACCGCAGCGCGAGCCGCTCGCTCAGCGCCAGAATTTTCAGGCTCAGCAGCATGGCGAAGGCAACGACGGCGGCGATGTGGAGACCGCTGACCGAAAGCAGGTGCGTGAGCCCGCTTCGACGCATCGCATCGGCATCGTCCTGGTCGACCGAATTCTGGTCGCCGGTCGCCAGAGCCACGGCGATCCCGGCCGGATTCTCCGGGAGTCGTCCTTCGATGTGCCGCCGAAGCGCATCGCGCGTGCGGTCGAGCCCGTGCGGCTGTCCGGGTGTAACGACCGTGAGCGGCCCGAGCGCCTTTCCGACCCCTCCAAGACCCTTGAACCAGGCGTCGCGAGCGAAATCGTAGGTGCCAGGCAGCGCCATCGGCGGCGGCGGCGCGATCCTGGCGCGCACGTGGATTTGCGCCCCCGGTGCGATGCCCGGCGGGGCCTTGTCCTCGTCGACCGAAATCCGGAGACGCGGGGGAAGTTCCGGATTCGTGGGATGCACCGTCAAACGAACGATGTCGCGCGCGGCAAGGTGATCGACCGCTTCGACCCTCGCGGCTACGTCCGTGACTAGCGGCCGCTCGAGACGCGGCTGCGCGACGAGCATCGAACGCGTCCACACGAGAGCGCAGCCGATCGCCGCGGCAAGCGCGAACCAGCCGAGCGCCCGTCCGGCGCGCCCGCGGCCCAGCCCGAAGCCGATCAGCGCCATCGCCGCGGCGACGCACAGGAAGGCGCGCCACTCCGCCGGCTGATCCAGCGCGAACCAGGCCGCAATGCCGCCCCCGAAGCCGACCACGACCCACGGCGGAAGCTGGGTACGCTCCGCCTCGAGGAGCTTCTCCAGCTCCTCGCCAGCCGCGGAAAACCGCGTCTTCCAATAGCCCCGAGCACGCTGTGGAAGAGGCGCTTCCCCTATGTTAGGGGCGCTCGTCCATTGCATTGCAGCATGCAGAGAAGAGGAAAGCGCGCACGAGCGCAAGCATGAGTTCACGTCCCCCAGATTCTCGGCCGATCGTCACCCGCTTCGCCCCCTCCCCCACCGGCTTCCTGCACATCGGGGGTGCGCGCACCGCGCTGTTCAACTGGCTGTTCGCCCGCCATCACGGCGGCAGGTTCCTCCTCAGGATCGAGGACACGGACAAGGCGCGATCGACCGCGGAAGCGATCGATGCGATCCTCGACGGCATGCGCTGGCTCGGCCTCGATTGGGACGGGCACGAATATTATCAGTCGCAATTCTGGGCGCGGCACGCCGACATCGCCCGCCGTCTGCTGGAGAACGGCGCGGCCTACCGCTGCTACATGACGCAAGAGGAGCTCGCCGCGCAGCGAGAGGCGGCGCAGCGCGAGCGCAAGCCGTTCCGGATCAACAGCCCGTGGCGCGACGTCACCGAGGACCAAGGCGACAAGCCGTTCGTGATCCGCCTCAAGGCTCCGCGCGAGGGCGAAACGGTGATCGACGACCGGGTCCAGGGCCGGGTCACCGTCCAGAACGCCGAGCTCGATGACTTCATCCTGCTCCGCTCCGACGGGACGCCGACCTACATGCTTGCGGTCGTGGTCGACGATCACGACATGGGGGTCACACACGTGATCCGCGGCGACGACCATCTCAACAATGCCTTCCGCCAGCTGGCGATCATCCGCGCGATGGGCTGGCCCGAGCCCACCTATGCCCATGTCCCGCTGATCCACGGCCCGGACGGCGCCAAGCTCAGCAAGCGCCACGGTGCCCTGGGTGTCGATGCCTATCGCGACGAGCTCGGGATGCTGCCGGAGGCGGTGTCGAATTACCTGCTGCGCCTCGGCTGGGGCCACGGCGATGACGAGATCATCAGCCGCGAACAGGCGGTCGAATGGTTCGACCTCGATCATGTCGGCAAGTCGCCGTCGCGCTTCGATTTCAAAAAGCTCGAGAATTTGAACGGCCATTATATCCGTGAAGCGGACGACGAGCGGCTCGCCGGCCTGGTCGCGCCGCGGCTCGGCCTCTCACCGGAGCAGACCGCGCTACTCGCGAAGGCGATGCCGGAGCTCAAAACCCGCGCGAACACTGTCAATCAACTCGCTGAAGGAGCGGCTTTTCTTTTCGCCGAGCGGCCGCTCGATGTGGATCCGGCAGCAGCGGCGCTGCTCACACCCGATGCGCGTTCGCTTCTCGCCGCGGCGCATCAGACGCTTGCTGCACTTGCGAATTGGGACGCGGCGTCGTTAGAGGCAGCCATCCGCGAAGTCGCCGAGGCGAGCGGCGTCAAGCTCGGCAAGCTTGCGCAGCCCCTCCGGGCCGCCCTCACGGGGCGAACGACGTCTCCGGGGATTTTTGATGTTCTGGCGTTGCTCGGCCGAGACGAGAGCCTCGCCCGTATCGCCGACCAGATGGAGCCGAATGCATGACCGACAAGACCGTATCCCTGACCACGCCCGCCGGGAATTACGATTTCCCGGTGCTGGACGGCACCGTCGGTCCCGAAGTGGTCGATATCCGCAAGCTCTACGGCCAGACCGGCATGTTCACCTACGACCCGGGCTTCACCTCGACCGCGAGTTGCGAGAGCGCGATCACCTACATCGACGGCGAAAAGGGCATCCTCCTCCACCGCGGCTACCCGATCGACCAGCTCGCCGAGCAGTCGACCTTCATGGAGGTCTCGTATCTGCTCCTTCACGGCGAGCTTCCGACGAAGGAAGAGCTCGAAAAGTTCGCTTACACGATCTCCCGCCACACCATGCTGCACGAGCAGCTGATGACCTTCTATCGGGGCTTCCGTCGCGATGCGCACCCGATGGCGATCATGTGCGGGGTGGTGGGGGCGCTGTCGTCCTTCTACCACGACAGCACCGACATTACCGATCCCGAGCAACGGATGATCGCCTCGCATCGGCTGATCGCCAAGATGCCGACGATCGCGGCGATGGCCTTCAAGTACAGCCTCGGCCAGCCCTTCCTCTATCCGCAGAACAGCCTCAGCTACACCGGCAATTTCCTCAGAATGACCTTCGGAGTCCCGGCCGAGCCCTACGAGGTCAATCCGGTAATCGAGCGTGCGATGCGGCGGATCTTCATCCTCCACGCCGATCACGAGCAGAACGCGTCGACCTCGACTGTGCGCCTCGCCGGCTCCTCGGGCGCCAACCCGTTCGCGTGCATCGCGGCCGGCATAGCCTGCTTGTGGGGCCCCGCGCATGGCGGCGCCAACGAGGCGGCGCTGAACATGCTGCGCGAGATCGGGACGGTCGAGAACATCCCGAAGTACATCGCTCGCGCCAAGGACAAGAACGACCCATTCCGGCTGATGGGCTTCGGCCACCGCGTCTACAAGAACTTCGACCCGCGCGCGAAGGTGATGAAGGCGACCGCCGACGAGGTGCTGAAGGAGCTCGGCAAGTCCGATCCGGTGCTCGACGTCGCCAAGGAGCTCGAGCAGATCGCGCTCCATGACGAATATTTCATCGAGAAGAAGCTCTACCCGAACGTCGATTTCTATTCGGGCGTGATCCTGAACGCGATCGGCTTCCCGACCGACATGTTCACGGCGCTCTTCGCGGTCGCCCGCACCGTCGGCTGGGTCGCGCAGTGGAACGAGATGATCTCCGACCCCGAGCAGAAGATCGGCCGTCCGCGGCAGCTTTACGTCGGCCACACGCAGCGGGATTATGTCCCGGTTGACAAGCGGCGCTAGGCGGCCGGCAAGGTCAGCGTGAAGCGCGCGCCTTCGCCGGGCGCGCTGTCGAGGGTCACGTCGCCGCCCATCGAGCGCGCGAGCCGGCGCGAGATGGCAAGCCCGAGGCCGGTGCTGCCCTCTTTGGGGTGAGCGCGCTCGAACCGTTCGAAAATGCGCTGCTCGTCTCCGGGTTGGATTCCCGGCCCTTGGTCCAGGACGGTGACCGAAGCGGTTCCGGAGGTCCTGGCGAAGCTCAGCCGGACCGAGGCCGTGTCGGGCGAATAGCGGATCGCGTTGATGACCAGGTTCACGAGGATCTGGATCACGGCCCGTTCCTGGCCGCGCGCGCGAAGCGGCTCGGTCGGATCGAGTTCGATCCGGATGCCGCGCTCTTCGGCCGAGGATTCGAGCATGATCACGGCTTCGGCGGCGAGCGCGGCGAGATCGACGCTGGCCTGCGTCTGCGCCGGATCCTCGCTCATCGCGCGAAGGACGGACAGCAGGTGCCGCGCGGCGGACGCGATGTCGTTGCCGTAGCTCGCATAATCGCTGCGCAACGGCCCCTCGGAGCGGGCGACGATCTGCTCGGCACTCTCGATGATTCGGTCGATCGGTGAACGCAGCAGCTCGTCGAAGGCATGATCGAACGGCGTCCCCGCCGGCCGAACCGCAGCCGTCGTTTCCTTCTCGCTTTCGGCAATCCCGCGGAAACCGGCGAAGCTCCCGTCGGCGCCGGTGACGACCTCACCGCTGAGGAGGACGAGGTTGCCATCGTTGGAGCGGCTTCGCGCGCGCTGCCCGGCAAATCCGCGCCGCGCCGCAAGCGCGCTGATCAGCGGCATCTCGCCGCTCGAATCTTCCTCCAGCCGGACGATGCGCGTCAGCGGCGA
>Ga0207674_10010067_pt1 | contig 10750 bp, 8 predicted proteins | sample KBSCornC72_FD_184303 | JGI IMG/M metagenome (GOLD analysis project Ga0207674, IMG submission 184303) | Corn rhizosphere microbial communities from Kellogg Biological Station, Michigan, USA - KBS Corn C7-2 (SPAdes) (version 2) | ecosystem: Host-associated > Plants > Roots > Rhizosphere > Soil ...
GACGAGCAGTCCTGCGATGAGTCCCAGCAGCAGGGCGCCTACCGGGTCGCGCCGCACCCACGACAGGATGTCCCCAAAAGTGTCGCCAAGGGACGGCGGAGGCGGGAGGGATCCGGAGGCGGATACGGGCGGGAGGCGCAGGGGGGTGCGGGTGAGGTCTTCGTAGAGCTTGATCGGGAGCATCTCGCCGCCGGCGTCGCCGTACTGGGCGCGGGCGCGGCGGTAGACCTGCTCCACCACGGCGCTCACCTCCGCCGGCACCCCGGCGTGGCCGGCCAGGTCGACGGCAAGGCCGAGGTCCTTGCAGGCCAGGGCGAGCGCGAACGAGTCGTCGTAGTCGCCGGCCTCGAGCACGGACAGCACGTCGCGCTCGAGGAAGTTGCTCGCCGCCGGGCTGGCCAGCAGGCACCGGCGCAAGGTGGCCAGGTCCACCCCGGCCTGGGTGCCGATGGTGAGCACCTCGGCCGTGGCCACCAGGTGAGCGAACCAGAGCAGGTTGATCATGAGCTTGACCGTGTAGCCCGCGCCGTGGCCGCCCACGTGCAAGATCCGCTCCGGGTCGCCCATCGCCTCCAGCAGCGGCCGGACCCGGTGGAAGACCGCCTCCTCGCCGCCGACGAAGATCTGCAGCGTGCCCGCCCTGGCGCCGGCGGCCATGCCGCTCACCGGGGCGTCGAGAACGGCGACGTCGCCGGCCACGGCCCGGACCCGGTCCGCGACGGCGGGGACGCTGGTGGACATGTCGATCCAGACCGAGCCCGGCGCCAGCCCGGAGAGCAGGCCATCCGGGCCGAGCAGCACCCGCTCCACGTGCGCGGGCGCCGGCAGCATCGTGATCACCGCCTCGCGGCCGGCCGCGGTGTCCTGCGGGGTCGCGGCCCAGCCGGCCCCGGCGACCTCCAGGCCGGCCGCGGCCTCGCGGCGGATGTCGTGCACGAGCAGGTCGTGCCCGGCGGACAGGATGTTGCGGCTCATGGGACCGCCCATGGAGCCGAGCCCGATGAAGCCGACTTTCATGCTGCGCTCCGGGTGGGTGGTGGCTCAGCGGACGTGCTCGGTGCGGAAGAAATCGCTGGAAACCCGGCCCGTTCGGGATAATCCTGCGGTGAAGAACGGGTTGGCCGGCTCGTGTCTGGCGGCGAGGATCTCGTCCAGCTTCGGCGCGCCGGTGGCGCCGTTTTCGAGTGCCTTCCTCGTGGCGGCCCGGTTGTTCTGGTAGACCAGCTCGGCGTCCCGGGCGGCGGGGTTGACCCAGATGGCCGCGATGAGCAGCAGGTCCTCGGCTTCTTCCGAGCTGATCACGCCGTCCGCGACCGCGTCGGCGACACCGCCGGCCACGCCCGCCTGGGCCGCGCCCCAGGTGAGGTCGCCGTGCCGCTCGTCGGCCATGGCCGCCTTGTTCACGAACAGGGTCAGCGGCTTGACCGGCAGGTTCGGCCGCAGGATCGTGACGAAGGCCGAGTGTCCCGGTCTCGGCATGGCCAGCGCCGTGGCCCAGGCCGTGCCGACCGGCCCGTCGCGGCCGCCGAGCACCGTGTTGACGTGCGCCGCCTCGGCGCCCTCCCCCACGAAGCTCTCGCCGATCAGCACCCGCGATGTCCGGTTCTGGTCCTGCATGGGGGCATCGTATCCAGCGGTCTTGGCTGCTCAGGCGACCGGGGTCAGGGTACCCATGGTAACCAGCTCGACCAGCGGTTCCAGATCGGCCGGCAGTGTGCCGTCGGCCTGGGTGAACGGGACGAGTTCCCTGATCATCCGGTAGGCACGGCCGGTGCCCAGGCCGAGCTGACCGGGCGCACGCAGGTCGATGGCCTGGGCCGCGACCACCAACTCGATCGCCACGACCCGGGCGGACAGGGCGATCATGTCGGCCAGCCGCCGCGCGGACAGCGGCGCCATCGTGGCCCGGTCCTCGATGCCCTCGCCCTTCACCGAGCTGGCCAGCTCGTAGGAGACCGGGTGAGCCAGGGTGCGGGCCTCGACGGTGATGGCCTGGCCGGCCACCGCCAGCTCGGCCAGCGCGTCGTCCGGTGAGCCCGCACCGGCGGCCAGGCCGGCCGGCAGCCCCGAGTAGGGCGCCTGCAGCAGCTTTACCGCGCGCTCGTTCGCGCTGGTCACCACCGGGGCGAGCGCGATGCGCAGGAAATCGAGGGCGGCGGCGAGATGGCCGATGTCGAAGTTGCCGACCGACACGATCCGGCCCTGCTCATTGCCGGGCTCATTTCCGGGCTCATTCGTGGCGGGCACCACGACCGGGTTGGACTGCGAGGAGTTGAGCTCGATCTGCAGGATGCTCATGACGTAGCCGAGCGCGTCCCTGGCCGCGCCGTGGATCTGCGGCAGGCAGCGGAAGGTCAGCGGATCCTGCAGGAACCGGGCCGCACCCGGCTGCCACAGGTAGCTGCCCGCCAGCAGCAGCCGCAACTGGTGCAGCGTGGCGACCAGGCCGGGGAACGGCCTGACCTGCTCGATGACCGGGTGCAGGCTGGCCACGTTGGCGCCGAACGCCTCCAGGTCGAGTGCGCCCGCCACGTCGAACACCGCCAGCAGGGCCTCCGCGTCGGCAGTGGCCAGGCAGGCCCACGCCGTGGTGAAGGCGTTGCTGCTGACCAGGGCGAGCCCTTCGTTCTCGGCTACCTCGAAACCGCTGCGGGTGATAAGGCCATGAGCAAGGTCCGCCATCGGGCCGAGGTCCCCCTGGCCGATCGAGCCGAGCCGGCGCACCGGCGGCGCGAACCCCTCGTTGAGCAGCGTGACGATCATCTCGGCCAGTTCGGGACGGACGCCGGTGACGCCCGCGGCGTAGCTGTTGGCCAGGCAGAGCATGGCGCCGCGGACCACGTCGGCCGGGGCCGCGTCGCCCTGGGCGATCCTGTGGTTGAGCACCAGGCGGTGGTTGAACCGCTGCCGCGCGGCCGGGTCGAGCAGGTAGGCCTTGCGCTCGCCCACCCCCGTGGTCAGGCCGTAAACCGGCTCCCCGCCGGCGAGAACGTCCTGGACGATCGCTCGGGACCGGCGCATGGCGGCGAGCGCCTCCGGCGCCAGTGCGACCGTCTCGCCGTGCCGGGCGGCCGCCACGACCTGCGTAACAGTCAGGTCACGTCCGTTGAGCGTGATCGTCATTAATTGCTCACCCATCTATAACTGAGCTAGGCTCTGCCGTTCCAGGGCTGTTCCGCGTGAGGCGGCTCAATATTCCTGAGGCGGCCAGTATCAAGGAGGCCAGCGGTGGCAGCGTTCCTTCTGAGGCGCCTCGGCTTTATGATCCTGACGTTGTTTCTCCTCAGCCTGATCATATTCTTCGCCGGTCAGGTAGTCCCCGGTGATCCCGGCCGCGCCGTCCTCGGGCCGTTCGCCGCCAATAGCGCGGTGCAGGCCCTCGACCATTCGCTCGGCGTGGACAAGCCGCTGGTAACCAGGTACCTGAGCTGGCTCGGTGGGCTGCTGCACGGGAATTTGGGTAAATCGTATGCGTACCAGAGCGCGGTCGCGCCGTTCGTCCGGGCTGCGCTGATCAATTCGATCAAGCTGGCCGCGCTCGCGTTCATCATCGTGGTGCCACTCGGCATCGTCGGCGGCGTGATCGCCGCGTTCTACGAGGGTCGCTCGGCGGACCGGGTCATCTCCGTGACCGGGCTCTCCCTGACCAGCGTGCCCGAGTTCGTATCCGGCATCGTGCTGATCGTGATATTCGGCGTGACGCTGAAGTGGCTGCCGGTAACCGCGTCCGCCGGGGCCGGCGCCGGGGTCTTCAACCAGTTCCGGCACCTGATCTTGCCCGCTATACCACTCGTTTTGGTCCTTTTCGGTTACATTGCCCGTATGGCCAGGGCGGGGACCATCGAGGTGCTGAACTCGGACTACACACGGACCGCGGTACTCAAGGGACTGCCGGAGGCGACCGTGATCCGCCGGCACGTGCTGCGCAACTCGCTGCTGCCGACGATCACGGTCATCGCGACCCAGACCGGGTACCTGATCGGCGGGCTGGTGGTGGTGGAGGTGCTGTTCAACTACCAGGGCCTCGGGAACCTGATCTACAAGGCCGCGGTAGGCAAGGATTTCGCCATGCTGGAAGCGGGGGTCCTCATCATCGGCGTGGTCTACGTGGTGGCCACGCTGATTGCGGACGTGCTGCTGACCTTGCTCAACCCGCGGCTGCGCCTCGGGGGCACGGAATGAGCGGCTCCGTGCCGCAGCCGGCCGAACCGGGCGCCGCGTCGCCCGTCGACCCGGTTGCGCCGATCGATCGCACGGGCGGGTATCTCGGGGCGACCGGAGCGGCCGCGGTGGCGGCCGCCAGCCGGTCTACGCCGGCCCGATGGCGACTGCTGCTGCGCAAGGCGACGTTCTGGGTCGGCGCGATCATCGTGCTGTTCTGGGTGGTCTGCGCCATCTTCGGGCACCTGTTCGCGCCGTACGACCCGCTGGCGCAGGATCTGCTCGCCAACAACCAGGCTCCGTCGGGGGCGCACTGGTTCGGCACCGACCAGCTCGGCCGGGACGTGCTGTCGCGGGTCATCGTCGGCGCCAAGTACATCCTGATCATCACCCCGCTGGCGACGCTGATCGGCACCGTCCTCGGCACCGCGCTCGGCCTGGCCATGGGCTACTTCGGCGGCTGGTTCGACTCGGTGGTCAGCCGGATCGTTGAGGCCATCCTCGCGCTGCCCTTCGCGATCATCATCTTGCTCTTCGCGGTCGCCATCGGCCCGTCCGTGGGATCGATCACGGTCATCATCGGCCTGGTCTTCACGCCGCTGATCGCGCGGACGGTCCGGACGGCGGTGCTGGTCGAGCGACATCAGGACTACGTGTCCGCGTCCCGGTTGCTCGGCGAGAGCCCGGCCCGGGTCATGTTCGGCGAGATTTTGCCCAACGTCCTGCCCGCCATCGTGGTCGAGTTCACGGTTCGGCTCGCCTACGCGGTCTTCGCGCTGGTCACGCTGTCCTTCCTCGGCTTCGGCATCAAGCCGCCCACGCCGGACTGGGGCGGGGACATCGCGGCCAACTACAGCGGCCTGCTGGCCGGCTACTGGTGGCAGACGCTGTTCCCGGCGCTCGCCATCGCCTCGCTGGTAATCGCGGTCGCCTTGATCGCGGACTCGATTGAGCAGGTGCTCAACGCATGACCACTGACCAGGCGTCGTCGGCGTCGTCGGCTCTCGCGGCTTCGGGGCCGGCGCTCGTCGTCTCGAACATGGACGTCACCTACCGGGTGCGAGGCCAGGATCGCCTCGCCCTGCGGAACGTCTCGTTCTCCATCGGACGCGGCGAATCGTACGGGCTGGTGGGCGAGTCCGGATCCGGCAAGTCCACGGCCGCGCTCGCGCTGGTGCGTTACCTGCCGAGCAACGGCCGGGTGAGCGGCGGGACGATCAGCATCAACGGGCTGAACCCGCTGTCCATGGGTAAGAGGGACCTGCGCCAGCTGCGGGCCAGGACCATCTCGATGGTGTACCAGGAGCCCGGGCGGGCGCTGAACCCGTCCCTGCGGGTGGGCCGGCAGATCGCCGAGGTCTTCGAGGTCGCCGGGGAGTCGTCCGGGTCGGCCATGGCGTCGGCCGAGGACATGCTGCGCAAGGTCCAGATCTCCGATCCCGGCCGGGTCATGCGGCGGTATCCGCATGAGCTGTCCGGCGGGATGGCGCAGCGGGCGGTGATCGCGATGGCGCTGGCCTCCTCGCCGTCGGTGCTGATCCTGGACGAGCCGACCACCGCGCTGGACGCGACCGTGGAGGCCGAGGTGCTCGACCTGGTCGCCGCGCTACGCCAGGAGTTCGACACCTCGGTCCTGTTCATCAGCCACAACCTGGCCGTGATCGCCAAGATGTGCGATCGGGTGGGGGTGCTCTACGCGGGCGAACTGGTCGAGGAGGGGCCCGCCCGGCAGGTGTTCGACGACCCGCGGCACCCGTACACGGTCGGGCTGCTGCGATGCATCCCGCGACGCGGGCAGCGCAAGGACCGCGACCGGCTGGACACTATCCCCGGCTTCCTGCCCGCGCCCGGCCACTCCCTGAGCGGCTGCGTGTTCGCGCCGCGGTGTGCGCTCGCGCGGGACCGCTGCCGGTCCGAGTCACCGCCGTTCTTCGACGTCGGCGACCTGCGGACAGCGCGCTGCTTCTACCACGAGCAGGCGCCCGACCTGCCCCGGGCCACCCCGTCCTCGACGCCGGCGCTGGCGACCGACGGGATCGGCGGCCCGCTGGTCGAGGTGGAGAAGCTGTCGAAGACCTTCGGCGGCGGCGTCCAGGCGCTGGCCGGGGTGGACCTGGTGGTGCACCGCGGCGAGACGCTCGGCCTGGTCGGCGAGTCGGGCAGCGGCAAGACCACGCTGGCCCGGGTCCTGCTCGGGCTGATCGCGCCCGACCCGGGCTCGGTCGTCACGCTGGAGGACAAGCCGCTCAGCCCGGACGCGCGGCGGCGGCCGCGGGAGGTCCTGCGCGCGCTGCAGATCGTGTTCCAGAACCCGGACTCGGCGCTGAACCGGCGGCACTCGGTGCGCAGCCTGATCAGCCGCCCGCTGACCCGGCTGGCCGGGCTGTCCGGGAAGGCGTTGCAGGACCGGCTGGCCGAGCTGATCGCCTCGGTCCGGCTAGAGGACCGCCATCTGGCGCTGCGGCCCGGCCAGCTGTCCGGCGGGCTGAAGCAGCGGGTCGCGATCGCGCGCGCCTTCGGCCCCCGGCCCGACGTGGTGGTCTGCGACGAGCCGACGTCGGCGCTGGACGTGTCGGTACAGGCGGCCATCCTCAACCTGCTGGCCGACCTGCAACAGCAGGAGCACGCCACCTACCTGTTCATCTCGCACGACCTGGGCCTGGTCAGGTACCTGTCCGACCGGATCGTCGTGCTCTACCTGGGGCGGGTGATGGAGGTCGGCCCGGCGGAGACGGTCTTCGCCGGGCCGCACCACCCGTACACCGAGGCCCTGTTCTCGGCCGTGCCGTCGCTGGACGGCCAGCGCCCGGACCGGATCAGGCTGCAGGGCGAGATCCCGTCCGCGGCCAATCCGCCCAGCGGCTGCGTCTTCCACACCCGCTGTCCGCGCAGGCTGTCTACCGGAATCTGCGAATCCACCGAACCCCCCCTGCTCGAAGAAGAGCCGGGTCACCTGATCCGCTGCCACATCCCAATCACCGAACTGCGACAACTGCAGCTAAATGAACCCGCCCCATCCCAGGGAGGCTCTGCATGACTCGGAAGATCGATAACAAACGCCTCGGGCAGCTTCGCGAGGGCCAGGGCGAGATCGCTAACCACATCATCGACGAGTTCGCCGCCGGACGGTTGTCCCGCCGCGACTTCGTCCGCCGCGGCACCGTGGTCGGGATTTCCGTACCACTGCTCGGGTCGATCCTCGCCGCCTGCGGCAGCAGCGGGACGAGCTCGTCTCCGTCCGGCGGGTCCTCCTCCGCCGCGGGCGCGCCCGGCGCGGTGATCAAGGCGGGCATCGTCACGCCCACCGGGGCCATCAACCCGGTCACCGTGGCCGACCAGGGCGGCCTGGACATGCTCGGGCAGACCGGAGAGTACCTGTGCCTGTCCACCCAGACGCTGACCTTGAAGCCGGTGCTGGCCACCAGCTGGACACCGAACAGCAAGGCCGACGTGTGGACGTTCAAGATCCGCTCGGGGGTCAAGTTCCACAACGGCCAGGCGCTGACCGCCGATGACGTGGTGTACACCTACCAGCTGCACACCAACCCCAAGGGTGAGGCGAACGCGCTGTCCGCCTTCGGCGGCGTGCTGACCCCGGCCGGGGTGAAGAAGGTCGACGACTTCACGGTGGAGTTCCACCTCAGCGCCCCGAACGGGAACTTCCCGTACCTGACCTCCTCCGACAACTACAACATGATCATCTTGCCGAAGGGCTACGACCCGGCTAAGTGGCAGAGCACGTTCCTCGGCACCGGGCCGTTCAAGCTCGGTTCGTACACGCCGAAGTCCGGGGCCACGTTCACGCGCAACGAAAGCTACTGGGGCAAGAAGGCGCTGCCCTCGTCGACCCAGTTCACCTTCTACGACACCCAGAACCCGATGATCCTGGGCCTGACCGGCAGCACGATCGACGTGGTCGGGCAGTTCGCCGTGGCCGGCGCGCAGGAACTGCTGACCGGCAGCTACAACATCATCAAGCTGAAGTCCAGCGCGCACCGCCAGCTATCCATGCGCAACGACAAGGCCCCGTTCACCGACGCGCGGGTCCGGCAGGCGATAGCGCTCACGCTCGACCGGCCCGCGATCGTCAAGGCGCTGTTCCAGGGCTTCGCCGACGTGGGCAACGACAGCCCGTTCGCGCCCGTCTACCCGTCCACCAACACCAGCGTGGCCCAGCGGACGAAGGACATCGCCAAGGCCAAGTCGCTGCTGGCCGCGGCCGGCCACGGCTCGGGCTTCAGCACCCAGCTGGTCACCGAGAACTTCGTCGAGATCCCCCAGTACGCGCAGATCGTCGCCCAGTCGGCCAAGGAGATCGGGGTCAACATCGGCCTGAAGGTGGAGAGCTCGAGCCAGTACTACGGCAAGGCGACGTTCGGGAACTCCGACTGGCTCGACGCCACCATGAGCCTGGTCGACTACGGGCACCGGGGCGTGCCGAACGTGTTCCTGACCTCGCCGCTCGAGACGTACAACGCCAAGACGGGGACCGGCACCTGGAACGCCGCGCACTTCGCCAACGCGCAGTACGACAAGCTGGTGGCGCAGTTCATCGCCGCCTCGGACCTGGGTACGCAGAAGACCCTCGCCGGGCAGATCGAGACGCTGCTGCTGGCGCAGACGCCGATCATCTTCGGGTACTTCTACAATTACCTGACGGCGACGACCAAGGGCGTGACCGGGGTGTACCCGACCGCGGTCGGGCACCTGTTCCTGTACGACGCCGCGAAGAGCTAGGGCCTCCTGAGCTAGCGCACTCCGGGGCTTTCGGAGTGCGCTAGCTCAGGAAGGGAATGCAGCCCGGATGGCTACCCAGAAGCGAGCCAGGTCCGACCCGCACGGACACGATCACGGGCACCACCACCGGGATGTATCCGGCGGCTGGCTTCGGCCGGCTGTGTTCGGCGCCATGGACGGCCTGGTCACCAACGTGTCGCTGATCGCCGGGGTGGGGGGCGGCGGCGGGAGCGCGCACACCATCGTGCTCACCGGCCTGGCCGGCCTGGCCGCGGGCGCCTGCTCGATGGCCGCCGGGGAGTACGTGTCGGTCTCCTCGCAGAACGAGCTCGTCCAGGCCGAGGTAGACAAGGAACGGCTCGAGCTGGAGAACAACCCCGTGTTCGAGCAGGCCGAGCTGGCCACCATGCTCCGGGCCCGCGGCGTCAGCGCGGCCACCGCACGGCAGGCCGCCGCGGAGATCTCGGCGTACCCGGACAAGGCGCTGGCCGTGCACGCGCTGGAGGAGCTAGGCGTGGATCCCGGCGAACTGCCCTCGCCGGTGGTGGCGGCGGGCGCCTCGCTGGCCTCCTTCGCGGTCGGCGCGGTCATCCCGCTCATCCCGTACCTAGCCGGCCTGCAGGTGATGGCCCTCGCGCTCGGGTTCGCCGCCATCGCCGCGATCGTCGGCGGGGGCATGGTGGCCCGGCTGACCAGCCGGCCGTTCTGGCGGGGCGCGATCCGGCAGCTGGTCCTAGGCGCCTGCGCTGCCGCGATCACCTACCTGATCGGGGTGGGCGTCGGTCACGTAGCCGCCTGAAACGCGGTCGTTCTGGCTCCGGTTTCGGCTCTGGCGGGACAGGATGAGGGCGGTGGCTGCGGCGGCGGTGAGCGCCGCGGTCAGGTGCCCCACCGCCGCCACGTCGAGCTGGCTCAGACCGCCGAAGATCTGGCCGGGAAACACCAGCACCACGAGGTCCGCGGCGGCCAGCGCGCGCACCAGCCAGCCGCCGCAGATCAGCGCGATCACGATGGCCGACAGCACCACGTAGGACGGGCCCACGTCGCTGATGTGCCGGTTCGCGGCGGCGAGCTGGCCGGCGTCGATCCGGTAGGCGAGGATGCCCTCGCTGACCAGGGATCCGATCACGTGCCCGGCCAGGCAGACCAGCGCTGTCCTGGTGTTGCCGAGGGCACGGTTCGCGCCGAAGACGGCCGGCGCGATCAGCGCCGGCCACGCCGCGAAGAACCCGGACGTGACGAACGCGGAGACCAGCAGCGGCCCCACCGGCTCGTGCTCCAGGTTGGCCACGTTCGTGCTGGCCCAGGCGATCAGCCGGGCCTGGGCGTGCGGGTCCAGCCGGGTGTAGGCGAGCCCGGCCGCGACGACGCCGGCCAGATACGCCGTGGCGAAGCCGTAGTGCCGCAGCAGGACCCGCACCGTCACTTCAGCTGCCCGGACTGGTCTGAGCCGGACCGGTCTGAGCCCGGCTGGCCGGGGGCGGGCTGGTCGGGGGCTCGTTGATCAAGGCCTGCCCGGCGACCGGGACGCCGAGCTGCAGGACCAGCCAGATGCGGCCGGGATCGGAGAGCAAGCGTGGTTCGGTCAGCGGGTCCCCGTCGACCACGATCAGGTCGGCGAGTTTGCCCTCGGCGACCGTGCCGATGTGCTCGCCCAAGCCCAATGCCTCGGCCCCGGTCCGGGTCGCGGCGACCAGGGCTTCGGCCGGGGTGAGCCCGTGATGCACCATCCGCTGGATCTCCAGCCCGGTGGCCAGGCTCACATCACTGCCGAGCGCGATCGGCACGCCCGCCAGGCGGGCGGCTCGCATGCTGGCCGCGCCCTGCTCGAGGTTGAACTGCGCCAGCCCGG
>Ga0207674_10010069_pt1 | contig 10749 bp, 10 predicted proteins | sample KBSCornC72_FD_184303 | JGI IMG/M metagenome (GOLD analysis project Ga0207674, IMG submission 184303) | Corn rhizosphere microbial communities from Kellogg Biological Station, Michigan, USA - KBS Corn C7-2 (SPAdes) (version 2) | ecosystem: Host-associated > Plants > Roots > Rhizosphere > Soil ...
GCCGCGAAGTTGCCGACGATGGCGAGGAAGTTCACCAGGAAGAACGACGCGGAAATGAGCCGCGTCCTTTCGGCGGCCGGCACGCCCTCGGCGGCGAGCAGTTTCCGGAAATGTTGGGGGTGCCAGAACATGAACATCCACCACGCCGAAAGCCCGAGCGCGCACACGAGCGTTGTGCGCAGCGTGGTCGGCGCATAATCCGAGCGACCCGCCCAGTACTGCGAAGCGGCGAGCCCCTCGCGCGCGTCCGTGTTGTTGGGATGATCGCGGACGATGTCCTTGTAAATCCACGATGCGTCGCGATGCTTGCCCATCCAGTTCATCACCTGGGCCTGTCCCAGCCGGGCGTCGATATTCTTGGGATCGTGCGCGAGCACGGCTTCGTATTCGCGGAGCGCGGCTTCATGATCATCGCGCCAGCTCTCCGCGCGCGCCAGACCGATGCGCACCTCGTCTTCACGATCGCCCGCATGCGGCAGCGCCGCCCGATAGGTCGCGATTGCATCCTTCAGATGCCCCGCCCACGCCTGCGCCCGTCCCAACCCGATCTCACCATCGATGTCGTCAGGATGCACGGCAAGATGCGCGCGATAGAAACCAATCGCACTGTCAGGCTTGTCGGTCCACGTGTACTGATGGCCCAGCTCGAGATTGAGCTGCGAAGCGAGCGCGGAGTCGCGCGCAATCGCACGGTGGTACCAACGGATTGCATCGGCATGCCGATCAGCCGCAGCGGCGACGCGCGCACTATCCAGACACGCCTCTGCCGAGTACGTCTGCGCATAGGATGACACCGCAGCCCCCGTGAGCAGACTCAGAGCGATCGCAATTATGCCAAGCGGCTGCTTCATTCTCCTCGTACGGGTTTCCATCTTACCGGACCATCCGCCGGTTTCTTGAAGATGGCGCCCGGTGTCGCGATCGATGTCACCACAGCCATGAGTACCCAGTACAACAGCGGATAGAACACGGCCGTGAAATAGTACAGCGGAATACGGCGGTCATAGCGCCGGTCCAACAACACGCCCGTGAGCAGTTGCGCCAGACACATGGTGCCGATCAACATACCCCACCAGTTCGGAATGGGAGACGCGCCCACCGGCGGATAACCCATCGCATAGCAGAATATCCACAAAGAGGTGAGAATCAAAAAGCAGTACGCCCACGCGATGGAAAGCCACGATTCCCAGATCAGCGGCCACAGCCGCCGGTGCTCCCACGCAAACGCTTCGCTGCCATGACGGCGCAAGACCTGCGCGAGTCCGCGCGCCCAGCGGCGGCGCTGGCGCCACAGGCCGCGCAGGGTGGCGGGCACGCGCATCCACACCACGGCGCGCGGCTCGTAACGAATGTCCCAGTGCTTGAGCTGTAGCTTCCACGAGAGATCGATGTCCTCGGTGGCCATGTCGGGGCTGTAGAGGCCGGAGTCGATGATGGCGGCGCGATGGAACGCGCCCACCACGCCGCTCATGGTGAGGATGCGTCCCCACACGCGCTGCGAGCGGCGCTGCAGTGAAATGATGGCGGTGAACTCGATCGCCTGCAGCTTGCACAAGAGCGTGTCACGGTTGTACACGCGCGGATTGCCGGTCACCGCACCCACGCGCGGTGACTTGAAGTGCGGCACCACGACATTGAGAATGCCGGGATCGGGAATCGCATCGGCGTCCATCACCAGAAAGATCTCGCCGGTGGCGCAGCGGATGCCGTCATTGAGCGCCATGGCCTTGCCTTCGTTCATGAGCTTGCGCACCAGGCGCGCGCGGCCGTCGCGCACAAAGGGAAGGATGCGGCGCGTGGTGAAATCGGTGCTACCGTCGTCCACCACGACGACTTCGAAGTTGGGATAGTTGATGGCTAGAATGCCGCGAATGGTTTCTTCGATGTGATCACTCTCGTTGTACGCCGCAATGATGACCGAGACGCGCGGCGTGTATTCGGGATCGAGCTCGGGCAGGATCTCGTCGCTCTTGCGCTCACGACGGAGAAAGTAGGTGAGCGATACCAGCACCAGCACGCCGCTTGACACCAGTGGATACCACGCAAAGAACGACAGCGCGAAGAGGTAGATGCGGCTCTGTTCGATGGCTTCGAGGATGGAAATGAGATCGATCATCTATTCCTCGGGCACCGTATCGCTGACACGGAACAGCTTGTGTCCGTACGCGGAGTTCTCGTCCGCCAGCTCGATGATGGACACTTCGATGTAACGGGCGCGGTGCAGCATGTCCTCCTGCTCGGTGAACTTGCGGCCGAGAAAGTCCGTGATGGGAAGCCGCGGTATGGCGCGACGACCACGCCGGCGCGTGCGTTTGTGAATGCGCAGATTGTGGAAGATCCAAAGCCAGTCAAACAGCGTGATGGCCGCCACCAGCGTGGCCACAATGACGAGCGCGCGCTTGGTTTCGGCCGTGATCGGCTGCTGCATCACCAGGTGCCAGTAGAAGCAGAAGACCACCCACAGCACGATGCCGAAGAGGATATGGATGACGGTTCGAGTCATGGCAGAGTTGTGGCCTGACGACGGTGCACCAGTAGCAAATGAGGGAAACTGCAATGCCCATGCCCCGGAGAGCGAGGGCGGGCAAGGGAGCATGAAGGCTGATGAGGGAGAGTAGCGCCAGGCGCGCTGAGGAGCAAGCCCCGTATGGTGGGTGAGACCCGGCAGTTCGTGCCGTTGCGACCCCTACTTCAGCAGTGTGATTTTCTGCGTGCGCGTTGCGCCGGCGGACTCGATACGCAACAGATACACGCCCGATGCGACCCGGTTGCCGGAGTTGCCGCTGCCGTCCCAGGTGACACGGTGCGCACCGTGCGGCTCGGTCCCGTCCACGAGCGTTCGCACCAGCGCACCGCGCGCGTCATACACACGCAGACGCACGTGGCCCGCGGATGGCAGCGCGTACTCGATGGTGGTCTCGGGATTGAACGGATTGGGAAAATTACGAAGCTCGAGCGTGGATGACGGCGGGCCCACATGCGTCGCCGTGCTGGAGAGATTCGCCACGGCCCACACGTCGTTCTTCACAACGCCGTCATTGCCGCCGAAGATCACCATGCGATCGTGGGCACCGTCGTAGATGGCCGCGGAACCGGCGCGCTGCGACGGCGCGGTTCCGGACGGCGTGAGCTGCGTCCACCGGTTCGTCCACAGATCGAACACCCACGCTTCGGCATTGAATCCCAACAGCCCCTGGCCGCCGAACATCGTCACACGATGGTTCTTGGTGTCGTACACGACGGGAGAAAAAAAGCGCGCGCTCGGTTTGGTGGCGGGATTGAGCTGCGTCCACGTGTTGGTGTCGAGGTCGAGAAACCAGATGTCGTCGAGCGGGCCGGAATTGTTCTGGCCCGCGTACATGATCATGCGATGGTTGTGCGCGTCGTACGTCGCGGCGTGCAGGCAACGCGCCAGGGGCCCCGATCCGGGCGACACATTGTTCCAGGCCGACGTCGTGGGCTTGAATCGCCACACGTCGTCGAAACGGCCGAGATTGGTGAAGCCGGCGAATGTCACCAGCTCTTTGGCCAGCGGGTCCCACGTGTAGCCCACACCGTAGCGAATCTGCGGCGGTCCGCCCGAGGGCGTGAATTGCGACCACGTATTCGCATTCAGATCGAACGCCCACACATCATTGAAGAACGCGCCCACCCCCTGGCCCGACCACGTCACCATGCGGTGGTTGTCCGGGTCATAAATGCTGGCGGGTGTCTTGCGGGGCGCCGGCGCCGGTCCCGACGCCGGTGTCAGATTGGTCCACGTGTTGGTCGCAAGGTCGAAGCCCCAGATGTCGTTGTGATAACCGGAGGAGAAGCCGCCGAACACAACCATGCGGTTGTGGGCGGTATCATGAATCGCCGAGGCATTCCAGCGGCCGGCCGGCGCGGGGCCGGATACCGGCGTCAGATTGACCCAGGACTGGGCCGCGGCGTCGCGACCCGTAACGACCACCACAGCGAGCGTGAGCAACAGGCGTTTCATGAAGAGCCTCCAGGCTTGGAGGCTTGGACGGAACGAGGCGTGGCCCCTTACGGCGCGAGGTCAATTTGTACGGACAAATTTTGCGGGTTCCGAGTACGCGTCCCTGGACTTGGCGTACTTGGACACGAATGACTGCAGCTCGGCGGTGGAGCCCGTCAGCAGAATGGCGCCTTCCAGCGGCACGTTCGCGATGCGTACCTTCTTGGCATTGATGGCATCGTGCAGCCATTCGGCGTCGAAGTCCTGCACCCACAGCGTGTCGGCGTCCATCTCGACGCGCAGGATGTTGTGCACGCGCAGCAGATGATCCATGTAGAACGTGTTTTCGGTTTCCGGGGCCTCGGGATAGATGTCGAGAAACGCCGCACCGTTGAGCTGGAACAGCACCGCTCCGAAGCGCGCTTCCGAGCCCTCCTGGTCGCTCACCAGCGTGTACATCCCGCGCGTGGTGTCGCTCATGGTGAAGACGTACTCCTCGTCCTCATCCGAAACCCACGTGCCGACGAGCTCGGGGTCGTACGCCATGGTCTTCTCGGTGTACGCCGGCTGAATCGATAGAAAATAGCACGACATCGCGGCGAGCGCCGCGAAACCCAACGCGATCACAAGGGGGCGTGTGCGAAGAGTCACGGCTTCAATTGTTCTCTTGTGAATGGTGGACCGGGTCGCCGTACATCTTCTCTCCTGCTTCCACCTTGAAGGGGAGAATATTCTCGCGCGACGGGATCGGGCACGTCGCGAACTCGGTGAACACGCACGGTGGATTGTACGACTTGTTGAAGTCGATCACCGTCTGGTCGCCTTCTTCGGGCACCGCGACATAGATGAAGCGGCCGCCTCCATAGGTGGTGTGTCCGCTGGTTGCGTCGCCATAGATGATCTCGAGCTCGCCCTCGTCCAGCGACAGCGCCTCGAGACGGTACGTCTTGCCGTCCTTCTCGAACGCGATCGCACCCGGGCACTGCACGTTCTCTTCGTAGCCGAGGACATTGGCAACCTTGATCATCCGCGGCGGGTTGTAGCGTTCGAACGTCGCGTCGAAGAGCCACTTCTTGGTCACCGGATACCGGTCGATGCCCTTGAAATTCTTGCGCACGGGACTGTTCGCGTCTTTGACGCGCAGATACATGCTGCCGGGACGATCGATCACGTAGAACTGGATCGAGCCCATCTGAATCTTGGACGGCGGGCCGCTCCGGTCGGACTTCAGTGCCATGGCGCCGGGCACGCCGTCGAGCGTGACCTTGCCTTCGGGTGAGCGCACCACTTCATCCATTGTGACGCCGGTTGCGGGCGTGAGCGTGACCGTCGTGTCCTCGACCACGAGCGTTCCGCCGTGCTCGGGTGAGCCGGCCGGAAAAATGAGCTCGTTGTCTTTCGCGGAGCCGAAGGTGTGCGTGCCGTTGGGAAGCGGGAACAGGCCGACAAGCGTAAGCCAGCCGTCGTCCGCCTTGAGACGGCGCAGCCGGCCTTCGTGCCACTCATCGATATCTCTCGTGTATTTGGTCCTGCTCTCGCCCATCGCCCCTCCAATCCCCACGCCTCCGCTCGAGCCGCCCGCGCCGATTGAAACTCCGCCGCACGCGGCGAGTGCGCCGGCCATCAACACGGGCAATACATTCAACATGCGACTCACGTTCGATCTCTCCTTACTGCACAGTATAGAAGACTTTGAGGACGGGCACATTGGCGGAAGTCGGGTTCTCGCGCGAATCGAGACGCTTGGCGGTTCCCACGGTTCCCGATTCGTCGCCCGTCACGACCCATCCAAAATTATTTGCCGGCGTGTCCAACCACGACTGCACGTCCGCTTTCATCTGTGCCGATTTCCATGTGTAGAAGCCGAGCCCGGCGAGGTTGGTGGTGGCGCTGGCGATGGCGCTGAAATCGCCGCCCGGCGTGGTCCAGGACACCGTCTTGAAAAAACGATAGCCCCATGTAGCGTCGTTGGTGGCCGCGGGTGCGCCTCCGCCGCCCGCACCACCGGAGTCCGAATTGCCTTCGCCCCAGTCAGCGGTGGCACGATGAATCGCCGTCGCCCGCGACGCGCTCGTTCGTACTTTGGAAACGCGCATCGTGAGCTGCACGCTGTCGATCACCGCTCCGGCCGGGATGCTGTCAGAAATGGCAAAGGCGACGAGCGCGCGACGCAGCAACGCGGTGCCGCTCAACCCCTCCGTGCGTCCGGTGAAAACGTACGGCAGCGCGCCGTTGCTGAGCGTATCGCTTTCCTCATACATCGAGTTGTCCTTGAACGGCGGAATATCGACGACGAAATGCTGCGGCGCATTCCCCGGCAGCCACGCGGCATCGTTTGAAATCTGCGACACATTTCCCGCCTCGTCGACGGCCTTGATGGCGAAGTGCGTCACCTGGGTCGTGTCGACTCCCGCCACCCAGAACGTCTGGATGGTTCCCGCCGCGGTGGGAGAGGGGGGATCTGGAACCACGATCGCGGAGCCGAAGTTGGCAGCAGTGATGGGAGAGCTCGAGCGGCGCAGCTGGTAGCGCTCCGCGATCCCGGTGCGACCGTCATCTCCAGTGGCGGTCCAATGCAACGTGAGCGTGCTGTCACCGGAGTCTATGATCGCAAGATCATTGATGGGTGCGGGTGTCGTGACGTCACCCGGCTTGGTGGTATCGTCGTCGCCGCATGCTGCGATCAGTGCCGCCAGGGAAAGCACGGCCCCGACGATCAAACGTGATAATTTCAAAACACCTTCTCCTCACTGCGAAGCGAAGTCGATGGTGGCACGTACACGATTGCGATCGTTCTCCCGCGCGTAGGTGAGCTCGCGCGAGAGTTTCTTCACGAGATGAATTCCGAGTCCGCCGCCGCGTCTTGCTTCCATGGCTTCGCGCAGCACGATCGGCGGGGCGGTGTTGGGGTTGAAGGGGCGGCCGTCATCCTCGATGGTCACCACCACGCGGCGCGGCTCGGTGCGCACGTCGACGCCGATCTTGTGCGCGGATTTGTCTTCGTAGGCGTAGCGCACGACGTTGACCACGAGCTCTTCGACGACGAGCTTCACGTGATGAATGGTACGCCCGGGAACACCCTCCTCGGCGAGGAAATCGCTGAGGGCGTGATTGATGCGCCGGACCTCTCGGACATCATTGGCGAGTGACACACGGAGCATTGCCATGGCGTTTTATTCGTCGTGATAGAGGAAGGTGTGCGCCACGCCGTCTTCCCCGATGTACCCCCGATACATGCCGGCCGTGTTCATTTGCATGGCAAAGTTGCCCTTGCGATCCATTGCGATGAGACCGCCAGTGTCCTTGCCGCCCAGTGTGACCAGCTCGTCGCTCACACAATGTTTCGCTGCTGCATCCACGGACATACCGCGATACTTCATCAGCACCGACATCTCGTGTGCAATCGAGCCCTGGATGAAAACTTCGCCGCGCCCGGTGCACGACACCGCGCACGTCTCATTGTCCGCATAGGTGCCCGCGCCGATGATGGGGGAATCTCCCACGCGGCCCCAGCGTTTGTTGGTGAGCCCGCCGGTCGACGTCGCCGCCGCGAGGTTCCCCGCGTGATCGACTGCAACCGCGCCCACCGTTCCCAAATGTGTGTGTGGAAAGCTCAATGATCCCTGCGGACCTTTCTGCTTTTCCTCTTCCTTGGTTTTCTGGAGCTCGTCCCAGCGTTGCTGCGTGAAGAAGTACGCGCTGTCGGCGAACTCGAGTCCCTGTTCGCGCGCGAATTCTTCCGCACCCGTGCCGACGAGCATGACGTGACTCGTCTTCTCCATGACGGCACGCGCCGCCTTGATAGGGTTTTTGATACCGGTCACGGATGCGACGGCGCCCGCGTTGTGCGTCTTGCCGTCCATGATGGACGCATCCATTTCATTGTGACCATTGCTCGTGAAAACAGAACCGCGGCCCGCATTGAAAAGAGGGTTGTCCTCGAGCACACAGATCGCGGCTTCAACCGCGTCCATGCTGCTGCCGCCGCTGTTCAAGATCTTGTAGCCCGTGGCCAGCGCCTCGGAGAGACCGTCGCGGTAGAGTTTTTCTTTTTCGGGAGTCATCTGATCACGGCTGATGGTGCCGGCGCCGCCATGGATGACGAGGATGGCGCGATTACGCTTCGCCTTTTCGAGGGCAAAGGAATCCGACACGGCGAGGGTGCCCAGGAGGAGCATCACCAGGGGTAGGAGTCGCGCAAAGTGAGTCATCGTTTCTGCCCGCAAACGCCGACAGCCTGAGTTCGCACGGCATAAGCCGCACGAGAGCTACAATATAGCACGATGGCTCAACTTGCGCGTGATTGGCGAGAGGAGGTGGGGTCTCGATTTTCACGCTGCCGGCTGGCTCGCCCTCTCAAGTTAGCGTGCGCAGCCTTCAATATTTTAGGGACCGGGTTCGCTTGGATTCGATCACGTCTCGCCCCTTTAGACGGGCATCGAACCGATCGCACCCCCCGATCCTGATGGAAGGGGTCGGCCGGGGCGGACGGATTCCCGAAAATTTCTTCGAGACTCCGAAAAAAATTCAGGGAGGCGGGCTAGCCGTTGAGCAGGTCGGACATCAGGGTGCTGGCCCGGATCTCGAGCGGGGAGCCCGCGAACTCGGTGCGCACCATCTGGAGCGTCCGGCGGGCGGAATCCCACTGCCCGGTTTCGTACTGCACCAGGGCGAGATTCAGGAGAGCAGCCCCGTCGCGTGGATTGACGTCCAGGGCCTCGCGAAGCAGGTTTTCCGCGCGGTCGAGGTCGCTGGTCCGGTAGGCGACGATGGCGTCCAGGACGACGAAGCGGGTGTCGTCCGGGAAACGCAGCCGGGCATCCTGGATGTAGACCCGGCCTTTTTCGACCTCGCCGGTGGCGAGGTAGCCGCTGATCAGCCAGTGCGCGACGTCTGCATTCGGATGATCACCGTAGGCTGCGGTCAGCCCCGCGAGCGCTGAATTGATGGATTCATCGGCCTGGACAAAGCCCGTCCGGTGCTCGGACGTCGTGGCCGCGACCACTTCTTCCATGCCCGGCAATACGATCGAGCCGTCAGCGGACGCGCTCGCGGCTGCCTGCTTGAGGGTCGGGAGCCACTGGTTGGTTGGACCCGGCTGGCGGTGCGTGTACCAGACTACGCTCACGGTGACCACCACCGCGGCAGCGCAAAGCCCGGCCGCCAGCCGGGGTTCAAACCACCGCGGGCGCGACGCGACCCGTTCGGAACGGGAGGGCCGGGCCACACGACGCGCCAGATCCATCATAGGGTCCGGAGCCCGGAAGACGGTGCTGTCGGACATCAGGATGGCGCGGTAACGGACCGTGTCACGGTAAGCGGCGTGGCAGTGTTCGCACGACCGCAGGTGATCGACAAGAAAGGCGCGCTCGCCGTCGCCAAGCGACTCGTCCACCAGCGCGGCCAATTGTGTGTCTGTCAGGTGTAGATCAGTCATTGTGGGGTGCAGCGGGGGGTTAGGGCTCCCGCTGCATCGCTGTAAAGAGACGGACTCGCCCGACAAATTCCTTGCCCGGAATTGTGCTCATTCGCCGCCCAGACCTTTCCGGAGCTTCCTCAAAACGCCATCCAGGATGGTGTAGACCCGGCGCTGGCCGGAAAATCCCTTTTCGTCGGCAATTCGTTGTGCCGTCCAGCCTTCCTCGAAACGAAGGCGCACAATGTCGCGTTCCTCGGGCGAGAGCTCGCCCAGGAGCTCGCGGACCCGGGCCGCCATGCGCTCGGTGGCGTCACGGTCGAGGAACTCGGTGGGGTGGTCATCGTCGGCACGCTCGCGCTGGATATCCATATGGTTCAGGAAATCCAGGAGGCGGCCCGAAACCACTCCCAGCGCGGGTGCCTTGGCGTCGGACTCGAGCCGGCGCAGGTAGTGCTTGTCGAGGGTGGATTCGACCTTCAAAACCGCGTGGGCAATCATCTCGGCATTGGCGGGCATGCCCGCCGACTGCAGCGAATGAATCACGGCATCAAATCCGAGCCCTTCCACATGATAGAGGCGAAAGACCTCGCGCTCGAAGGGCGAGAGCGACTCGTAGCCCTGCGGGTTTTTGCGCCGCCCCTGGAGGTGGCGAAGGTGGTCGAGCGCCTTGCCGCGCGACACCACGATGAGCCATGTCGAAAGCTCGGAGCTCCCGCGAAATTCGGCCAGTTTGCCGCGATAGAGTGCTTCGAGAATGTCGGCGAAGACGGTGCGCACTTCGTCATCGTCTTCGACGAAGAGCTGGCGGCGCACCACGGAATAGATGAGCCCGGCGTAGCGGTCGACGAAGGCATGCCAGTGCACCGTCGATCCGCCCAGGATCATTTCGATCAGGGCGAGGTCTTCGTGGACGCGCGACTCGCGTTGCGGAACCGATGCCGGTATCGATCGGGGACCGGGCTTTATTGGCTTCATGCTTTCCCGCGCCGCCGGCGGTGGGGAAAATGCCGAACGGTTTACTTGACGGGATGACTCAATGCTAATGGACGGGGTTCAGATTGGCAATAGCCCGAGTTCAGCCGCACGGCGATAGGCAGGGCTCCTCAGGTTTTTTCCATTACTCCCCCGATGTGACGCACCGTATCTTCGTATGCTAGACTCACTAGCCAATAGCCTGCATCGCACGACTACAGCTACCAACCGGAGGGTCCTCCCCAATGCGACGAGCCATCACGACGTTGACTCTGGTTTTTGCCTGTGCCGCTCTGGCGCCTTCAGTACGCGCCCAGGGCGTATCACCGGCCCCTGGCGTCGACATGCCCCAGGAAGTCAAAGAGAGCATGGAAGGCAAGGGCAAGTTCGAATTCAA
>Ga0207674_10010070_pt1 | contig 10748 bp, 8 predicted proteins | sample KBSCornC72_FD_184303 | JGI IMG/M metagenome (GOLD analysis project Ga0207674, IMG submission 184303) | Corn rhizosphere microbial communities from Kellogg Biological Station, Michigan, USA - KBS Corn C7-2 (SPAdes) (version 2) | ecosystem: Host-associated > Plants > Roots > Rhizosphere > Soil ...
ATGACCAGCACGCGCGCGCCTGATTTGGCCTTTTTGACCATGTAGGCCAGATGGTGGCGGTCATTCTTGGTCAAGGTGGGACCCAGGATTACCAGGTCGAAGGCTTCCCGCTTGAGGGCATCCAGCACCGGCTGCCGGCCCTCCGCCTGGCTGACCTGGTGGCCCGCTTTTTCAATCGTAACCGACTGTGCGGAAAGGACTTCATGATCGCCTTCCGCATACAGAATCTTCAGTTTTGAGGTGGACTTTGTGGTATTTGCCATAAAGTGAGTGAGGCCGGCCTTTCTGGTTCCGGCTGACCTGCACGTTAGCAATACCCCGCCGCCCTGAGAACGTCACTGAAGACCAATGAGGACCACACCGAAGACCATCGCCCGACCGGGGGCGCTGGATCCAAAGGCGGTCAAGCTGCGCATCGCATTTCTTGCAAAGCGTGATCTGCCGAAGCGGATGCTCGAGCAGACAGCCGGGGGCGGCTATTTGGTACCTATCTTGAGATTGATATTTACCGTTGGGCGGGTGTCGAACTGGCTCACCGTCTTGGTGTCGCTCTTGGAGCCCTTGTACTGAGCGTAAACTTCATAGTCCACGTTGGGCGACAACGCCGGGAAGCGGTACATTCCATCCTTGCCTACAATGAACGTCTTTACCGCGCGTGTGCGCGTATTGGCGAGGTACACCACGGAGTCAGGAAGAGCGGCGTCCGCGTTATCGACGACTCTTCCGGTCAGCAGGCGTCCGGCATCCTCGCTCTTGTCCTTGGCGCGAGCAGGCAAACTGGCGACGACCGCCAGGGCCACGATCATCAGAGCCACAACCCCGTGCTTTTTCATGTAGCCTCCCCTGAGCCCCACAGGTCCGCAGGATGCCTGCGCTACCCTAAGACCAGCTCTTCGTAGCGCCGGCGTCCCGCCGGCTGTCGCGAGGGCATCTTGCCCTCGCCGATCTGAATTTTCCATACCCTCCCGCGAAACAGCGACCATAAGCTCTACTGCTTTAGATGCAGACCGAGGTCCTGACGCTCATCCTTGTCCACATGCACTTTGACCTCGGACTGCTGGTGTAACTCCTTGCCTGCACGTGACTTATAACCCTTCAGGTCGGCCCAGACCAGGTAGTCGGCCGGGCCCGGGGGCACCCGCTGGGCAAACTCCCCATTGTGATCGGAATAAAGCTCCCAGCGCGCCTTCTTCTGGTCCGCCCGCCGGATCTTTACCTTCACTCCATAAAGCGGCCGGTCATCCGGCCCCCAGACCGTCCCGAAAATGAGTGCGTAAGGCTGGCCGGGCTTCTGGGCCGCAGCCTGGCCGGCGGGTACCACGAGAGCGAAGCAGAGCGCGCCGATCGAGAAAACGATCGTGAACCTGAGGCCGATCCGGGCGGGAGATACCGAAATGCAGGCAGGACTAGGAATCGTCTCCGTCCCCCATTTCCTCCAATTCTTCCTCGTCAATGACTGCCTCTTCCACCGGCTTCAACTCGATCGGACTTACGGTGACGATTTCGAAGTCGCTGCCGCACTCGGGACAGGAAACGATTTCGCCTTCGTCAACCTCTTCTTCGTCAATATCGAGATTGGTCTCGCATTCGGGACAATAAATCATGCTGGCCTCCGGGCTGGACGGGTGTCCTGGGTAAGAGTGCTCCTGTTAATATTTAGTTTCTCCCGGGCCAGAGGTCAAGGGCTGGTGACCGGAAAAAATATACGGCACAAGCTTACTCCGTGGACATCATGTTTACTCCCAGAATTTCCCTGGTCCTCTTGTTGCTGGCGCTGTTTCCCGCAACCGTACCATACCGCACCTTCGCGCAAACCGACAGGCTCGAACCCAAACCGCCTGCGGATCCTCAAATCGCAGCCGCCCTGGCCCGGGTTTCTGCGCAACGGATTCAGGCCAACATCGAAAAGCTGGTCAGCTTCCAGACTCGCCTCACGCTCTCCGCCCAGGATGCCGACTCTGTCAAGGCCGGCCACGGCATCGGCGCGGCGCGGGAATGGATCAAGGCGGAATTCGAAAGCTACTCGCGCGCCTGTGGCGGATGCCTCGAAGTCAAGACTGACACCTTCACCGAAGCCCCCGCGGAGCGGATTCCGAAGCCCACGGTCATCACCAATGTTTATGCGGTCCAGAAGGGCACCGGCCCGGAGAGTGCCAAACGCATCGTGCTGGTCACCGGCCACTACGATTCGCGCAACAGTGACACCCTGGATGTAAGCGGCATCGCTCCCGGCGCCAACGACGACGCCAGCGGCACTGCGGTGAGCCTGGAGTGCGCTCGCGTCCTCAGCCAGATGAAGTTTCCCGCAACCATCATTTTCCTGACGGTAGCCGGCGAAGAGCAGGGCCTGAACGGCAGCCGCCACTTCGCCAGGATGGCGCGAGACCAGAATTGGAACATCGAGGCCGTCCTCAACAACGACATCGTTGGCGGCGATCGCAGTCCGCAGCAAAATCCAGAGGTAGTACGCGTATTTTCGGAAGGCGTGCCGCTGGCCGCGACCGAAACGGAATTGCGCCAGGTGCGCAATCTGGGCGGGGAGAGCGATTCCGCCTCCCGCCTGTTGGCCCGTTACATCGCCGAAGTCAGCCGTACTTACCAGACCGCAGCCCAGCCGTTGCTGGTGTTCCGGCTGGACCGCTATCTGCGCGGCGGAGACCACTATTCCTTCAACCAGCAGGGATACGCGGCCGTCCGCTTCACTGAGTACCGCGAAGACTACAACCGCCAGCACCAGAATGTGCGCACCGAAAATGGCATCGAATACGGAGACCTCCCCAGGTTCGTCAATTTTGACTATGTCGCAAATGTGGCGCGGCTCAATGCGGCAACTCTGGCATCACTGGCTTCGGCGCCCGCTCCGCCCGCCAGGGTTCGGCTGCAGACCAAAGAGCTGGAAAATGACTCCACCCTGACCTGGGAGGCTTCGCCGGGCAGCGCTTCCTACGAAATCCTGTGGCGCGACACCACCAGCCCGGAATGGGAACACGCCCAGCCGGCTGGAAATGTTACCCGCGCCACACTGCCGCTGTCGAAGGATAATGTGATCTTCGCCGTGCGCGCCGTCGATAGTATGGGACACCGCAGCCTGCCCGTGGTGCCGCAGCCTGAGCGCTAGGCGAAACCTGTTACCATTGACCCACTGACCTCATGCCTCGTGGACGCACCCTTACGCTGAGTTTGCCGCCCTTTACCAGGGCGGTGAAGTGGATCATGCTGGGGAATGCAGGGGTCTTCCTCCTGACCACCCTGCTGTCGGTGCTCAGCCCCGGCGTCTTCGCTGTCGTCTCTTACTCTTTCTCCCTGGTGCCGAACCTGGTTCTGCACGGCTGGATTTGGCAAGTTGTCACCTACTCTTTCCTGCACGCTGGCGTTTGGCACATCCTGCTCAATATGCTCTGGCTGTGGTGGTTCGGCGCACAGCTGGAAATGGAATGGGGCAGCAGAAGGTTTGTAGAGTTCTATTTATTTTGCGTGATCGGGGCTGCCCTCACCACCATCGCGGTCTCCTATACCGGCTGGGGAGGAATATCACCGAACACCAGCACGGAAGGCGCTTCCGGCGGGGTTCTCGGAATTCTGGTGGCCTTCGGGATTTTGTTCGGAAACCAGGAGATCATGCTGTTTCCGATACCGTTTTCCATCCGCGCCAAGTATTTCGTGATGGGGGTTGCCTTCTTTACCGTCATCGACGCGATTAACGCGGCCGGCCCCGGCCGCGGCTCCAACATCGCCTACGCCGCCCACCTCGGAGGCCTCCTTTTCGGCTTTATCTATGTGAAATTCCTTCCTCGGAAGGGCCTGGGATTCAACGCCAGTGAAAGCTTTTTCGGCATGCGCAATAACTACTACCGCTGGAAGCGCCGCCGCGCTGCCCGTAAGTTCGAGGTTTACATGCGCAAGCACAACCGAACCGTGGAATTTGACGAGCAGGGCAATTACATCCCGCCTGAGGAAGAGAAGAAAAACGGCGGCTCAAAATCCGGCTGGGTAAACTAGCCCAATGTAGGCGCGAGCGTCCACGCTCGTGCAAAGCGTCAACCTTACGGACTCATCGTTCCAAAAATTCAGAAAACGCAGTCACAATTTCCCCCACCACCCCATCCCGCACCACTTTCCCCTTGAATCCCAAATCATGCCCCGCCCCATCCACGGTCAGTAATTCTGTCTTCGCCGGAATCATCTTCACCGCCGCTTCCATTTCCTCCACCGATCCAAAGGGATCGCGCGTGCCGTGCACAAACAGCGCCGGCACTCGCAAGCCCGGCAAATGCTGCACCCGCAGCTGCGCCGGCTTGCGCGGCGGGTGCAAGGGATAGGAAAGGAGAAGAAGTCCCGCCACCAGGCCAGGCTCCGCGGCGCAAAGCATCGTCGCCTGCCGCCCGCCGTAGGAGTGTCCTCCCAGAAATATCCGTCCGCAGCCCAGTTTCCGCAACGCCGCAACCGCATTCCTGAGCCCATCGCGATCGCGCTCAGCGTCTCCCGGCCGCGGCGGGCCGAAAGGACGCGCCTGCCGAAAGGGAAGATCGCAGCGCAGCACCGTAACCCCCATGCCTCCGAACGCTCCAGCCAGCGCTGTCAATAGAGAAGAACTGGAATTTGATCCGGCGCCGTGCGCCAGCACCAGCCCATCGCCGCCAGTTTGCGGACGATAGAGGAACCCTCGAACCGGCGGGTCGAACGACTCATCGCCAAAGCCGTGGAAAGCAGCCGTCATGCAAAACCAACTGAGAACTGGGAACTAAACACTTGCAACTGGGTTTTTCGAATTCAACCCGATCGAAACGGGAGTGAAGGCAGGCGGCACGAGGAAGATGGTCCGACCGCTACTTCCGTCTTTTCCCACTCACCTTGAGCCGTGGCCTGGGCCGCGAAATTCTGCTCTCTTCTTCGGCCGTCACCAGGTGCAGGCGCATGAAGTTGGTTGACCCGGACGCCATCTGCGTTCCCGCCACCACCCCCAGAACATCACCCGTTTTCACCCGCCTCCGGCGCAGCAATTCCTGTTCCGCCGCAGACAGCATCTCGTCCGCGGTCAGCGCCTGCGCCCGCACTACGGGCTGCACTCCCCACAACAAGTTCAGGCGATTGCACACCGCCAGAGTACGGCAGAACGCGTAGATCTCCGCCTGCGGCCGGTACTTCGATATCAGCAGCGCGGTGTTCCCGGTCTCAGTGAATACCGCGATCGCGCCCATGTGCAGGTCTTCGGCGGCGTGCGCGATGGATTCGCAAATAGCTTCTGCAATCGACAAACGGCGCTGCTGGCGCCGTCGCGGCTGAGTAAACTCCGCCATATTGCTTTCCGCTTCCACCACGATCCTGGCCATCATGGCCACCGTCTCACGAGGATACAGACCGGTCGCAGTCTCCGCCGAAAGCATGACCGCATCCGTGCCATCGAAGACGGCGTTGGCCACATCGCTGGCCTCGGCCCGCGTGGGCCGCGGATTTTCGATCATGGATTCCAGCATCTGGGTGGCTATGATCACCGGCTTGCGCCAGTCCGCCGCGCGCCGGATGACATATTTCTGGATCACCGGGACTTTCTCCGCCGGCATCTCCACTCCCAGGTCGCCGCGCGCCACCATTACCCCATCCGCGGCTTCGAAAATTTCTTCCAGCCGCTTCAGCGCCTGCGGTTTTTCAAGCTTGGCGATTACCGGCACATCGCGGCCGTTTTCCCGGACAATTTCCTTTACTGTGCGTACGTCCGCTGCCGAACGCACGAACGACAACGCCACCATGTCCACTCCCTGCTTAAGCCCAAACTCAAGATCGGCGCGGTCCTTGCTGGTCAGCGCAGGAATCGACAACGCCGCTCCCGGCAGGTTGATGCCCTGATGCTCAGCCAGCATGCCTCCGTTAACGACTTCGCATTCCACGTCACTGCCCCTTACCTGCGTCACCCGGAGTTCGATCAATCCGTCGGAAAGCAGAATGCGCGAGCCCGGCCGCACTTCCTGCGCCAGTCCCTGAAATGTAGTAGAGATCAGGAGGGGAGTGCCGGAAACGTCTCGGGGCGTGATCGTAACCAGAGAACTGGTCTTGATCAGTACGGGCTCGCTGTCTTTGAGCCGTCCAGTGCGGATCTTGGGGCCTTGCAAATCCTGCAGGATACAGATCGTCCGGTTTTCCAGTTTCGCCGCGCGGCGCAGCCGGGCAATATTTCGCGCATGCTCAGGATGGGTTCCGTGGGAAAAGTTCAGTCGGGCAACGTCCATGCCCAACTGCATCATTTCACGCAGGCGGGCTTCGGTATTGCACGACGGCCCGATGGTGCAGATAATCTTGGCGCGGCGCGCTGCGATGGCGGCTTCCGTTGACAAATCACCCGAGACGAGATCCGGCTTCCCTGGTTTCAATTTCTCCCCGTTTCAATGTAGGCGCGAGCGCCCCGCTCGTGCATCCCAAATCCAAATGATGCGAATCCTCGCAACAGACCGCAATGTGTACAGAGATACCGCCGCGAGTGCCGGCGCACTCACCAGGTTCGATCTTACAAATTACCAATATCTAAATAGTTTCGCACGAGCGGGACGCTCGCGCCTACATTGCCGGCTACGGCTTTCTCAAATGTGCGTTGGTTTCGATCAGTTCGATTCCCAGCCGGGCGCGCGGAAAGAGCATGGCATTGAACTCCGAGCCCACCAGCACCACCAGCGAGATCATGTACATCCACACCAGCAAGGCGATGCCTACGCCCAGCGATCCGTACAGAATGCTGTAGTCGGCATAACGCTGCAGGTACCAGCCGAACAGCGTCGTGGCCAGGAACCACAGCGCCGATGCCAGCGTGGCCCCGGGCAACACACTGTGCCAGGGCTGGGTGCGCGGGACCGCGTTGTGATAAATCAGCGCCATCACCGCGATGCTGGTAAGTCCCGCAATCGTCCAGCGGATGGCCGTCCACATGAGCAGGATGAAAGGACCAAACTCGTGTCCCAGCTGAAACAGGATCTGGGTTTCAATGCGATTGCCGAAGGCAACCAGGATGGTGGAGAAGGTCAGCGGAATGCCGGCAAGAATGACCAGCGAGAACGCGATCAGCCGCTCCTTCACCAGCCCCCAGCTCTTGGGCAGCTCATAGCATCGGCGAAACCCTTCCATCCAGGAAATCATGACTCCGGAACCGGTCCACAGCGTAATCAGCGAGGCGGTCACCAGCACGCCCACCGAACGCTGGGTTGTGCCCCTCAGGTACGCCAGCGCGGTGGCTCCGCCCGCGGGAAGAATCTTGCCCAGCGCGTCGGAAATTTCGCGCAGGTAAACCTCGGTATTGCGCGAAGTGGCCAGCACGGAACCGATCAGCAGCAGGGTGGGGAAAAAAGTGAGGATGGAAGAATAGGCCGCAGCTTTGGCGGTGGCGAACGCGTCATGCTGAAACGCGCGCCAAAAGGCGAGGCGAAGCAGGCGCAGAAAACGCAACATGAATGGCCCCAGAGTATTGCGCCGGGGCAGCGCACGCAACTGCGAAGTGCCGCTACGTTCCTGATCTTGCAATCGCTGTGGGTTAGCGTGCATGGGATTGATTCAAGGACGCAGAACTCGAGAATCCAAGGCCAGAAAAGCAGAGGGGCGGATTCAAACCGCCCCCTCGCCTTCCCGATCTTACTCGGCCGTCAGTTCCTCGGTTTCGCCTTCCGTACGCATCAGCTCGAGCGCCCGCTCGGCTTCCTCGTAGGCCTGCGAAACCTCCTCTTGCACCTTGGCCGCCGCCTCTTCCATCTCTGGCGACAGCCGCACGTTGCGGTAATACTCCATGCCGGTGCCGGCCGGGATCAACCGTCCTACGATGACGTTTTCCTTCAGTCCTCGCAGGTGGTCCACCGCGCCCTGAATAGATGCCTCGGTCAGGACCCGGGTGGTCTCCTGGAACGACGCGGCCGAGATAAACGACTCGGTTGACAGTGACGCCTTGGTGATGCCCAGCAGCAACGGCCGGCCTGTGGCCGGTTTGCCGCCCTGGGCGATGACGCGCTCATTCTCCTCGCGGAAGCGGAACTTGTCCACTTGCTGCTCCAGCAGGAACTGGGTGTCGCCTACGTCCTCGACCTTCACCCAGCGCATCATCTGACGGACAATCACCTCGATGTGCTTGTCGCTGATGTTTACACCCTGCAGCCGGTAAACTTCCTGGATTTCGTTTACCAGGTAAGACTGCAGCTGCTTCTCGCCCAGTACGGCGAGAATATCGTGCGGGTTCAGCGGACCGTCCATCAGCGGTTCGCCCGCCTTGACCCGTTCGCCTTCCTGCACGTTGATGTGAACGCCGCGCGGTACCGAGTATTCCTTTTCGGTGCCGTTGTCGGCCACTACATACATCTTGCGCTGACCCTTCGAAACCTCGCCGAACTTGACCGTGCCATCGATTTCGCTGATGACCGCAGTCTCGCGCGGCTTGCGGGCCTCGAACAGTTCGACCACACGCGGCAGACCACCCGTGATGTCTTTCGTCTTGGTAGTCTCGCGCGGGATCTTGGCCAGCACATCGCCCGGATGGGCCGTATCGCCGTCCTGCACCATCAAGTGGGCGCGTGAGGGCATCAGGTAGCGCTTGCTGGCCTTGCCCTTGATCACGATGGCCGGCTGGCGCTTCTCGTCGGGCGAATCCGCCACCACGTGCCGCGACAGTCCAGTCACTTCGTCCACTTCTTCATGCAGCGTGACCCCTTCCTGCAGGTCCTTGAACTGCACCGTGCCGCCGATTTCGGTCAGGATCGAGAAGGTGTAAGGATCCCACTCGACCATGACCTGTCCGAGTGCAACCTGATCGCCTTCGTTGACCTTCAACTTGGCGCCGTACACGACTGCATAACGCTCGCGTTCGCGGCCCTTGTCGTCCACCACCGCAATCGAGCCCTGGCGGTTCATGACCACCAGGTCACCCGACTTGGCCTTGACCGTCTGCAGTCCGATGAAGCGCACCGTGCCATTGCTCTTGGCGTCCAGCCGCGATTGTTCGGAAACTCGCGACGCCGTACCGCCGATGTGGAAGGTACGCATGGTGAGCTGAGTGCCAGGTTCGCCGATGGACTGCGCCGCGATTACTCCCGTGGCCTCGCCCAGTTCGACCAGCCGGCCCGATGCCAGGTTGCGGCCGTAACACATCACGCAAACTCCGCGCTTGGACTCGCAGGTCAACACCGAGCGGATTTTCACCCGTTCGATACCGGCTGCCTGAATGGCGCTGGCCAGCTCTTCGGTGATTTCGTTATTGATATCGACGATCACGCCGCCGTCGTAGTCTTTGATCTTTTCGAGCGACACGCGGCCCACGATCCGGTCGCGCAGCGGTTCGATGATCTCGCCGGCTTCGACGATACCTTCGACGTAAATGCCGTCCACGGTGCCGCAATCGTATTCGCTGATGATTACGTCCTGGGCCACGTCCACCAGGCGCCGCGTCAGGTAGCCTGAATCGGCCGTCTTCAGCGCGGTGTCAGCCAGACCCTTGCGGGCGCCGTGGGTCGAGATGAAGTACTCGAGCACGGTGAGCCCTTCACGGAAGTTGGCCGTGATCGGAGTCTCGATAATTTCGCCCGATGGCTTGGCCATCAGTCCGCGCATGCCGGAGAGCTGGCGAATCTGCTGTTTCGATCCGCGAGCGCCCGAGTCGGCCATGACGTAAATCGGGTTCAGCGCGCCTTCCTTGTCGCGCTGCTGCATCTGCCCGAACATCTCGTCTGCGACCTTTTCGGTAATCGCCGACCAGATTTCGATGACCTTGTTGTAGCGTTCGCCGTTGGTGATGGCGCCGTCAAGATATTGCTGCTGGACTGCGACTCCGAGTTTCTCGGCGTCTTTCACCAGCGTCTTCTTGTTGTCCGGGATGACCATGTCGTCGATGCCGATCGACAATCCCGCCTTGGTGGCATAGCGGAAGCCGAGGTCTTTTACCTCGTCCAGCATCTTGACCGTGACTTCCAGGCCAAAGCGCAGGTAGCAGTAGGTGACCAGCTGGCCGATACCTTTCTTCTTCAGCAAGCCGTTGATGAACGGCATGCCTTCGGGAAGGTGATCGTTGAGGATGGCGCGTCCGACGGTCGTATTCAGGAAGCCGCGCTCCGAGTTCACCGGCTCGGTGTGGATGATTTCCTGATCGTCGTAAGCCGTCATCAGATCGATGACTTCACCGGTGTAGCGCAGGCGGATCGGGCTCAGCGTCTCCACCTCGCCGGCATCGAGCGCCAGCAGCACTTCTTCCACGTTGGCAAAGGCGCGGCCTTCACCCTTGGCGCCCGGCTTGCCCTTGGTCAGGTAATAGAGACCCAACACCATGTCCTGCGTCGGCACCGTGATCGGCTGGCCCGAGGCGGGAGACAGAATGTTGTGCGACGAAAGCATCAGCACGCTGGCCTCAACCTGGGCTTCCGGAGACAGCGGAATGTGCACCGCCATCTGGTCGCCGTCGAAGTCGGCGTTGAACGCCGTGCAGACCAGCGGATGGATCTTGATCGCTTTACCTTCCACCAGCACCGGCTCGAACGCCTGAATGCCCAGACGGTGAAGCGTAGGAGCGCGATTCAACATCACCGGATGGTCTTTGATGACCTCTTCCAGGATGTCCCAGACGATCGGTTCCTGCTGCTCCACCATTTCCTTGGCTTGCTTGATGGTGGTGCAGTGCCCGGTCTGTTCCAGCCGGTGATAGATGAACGGCTTGAACAGCTCCAGCGCCATCTTTTTCGGCAGACCGCACTGGTGCAGCTTGAGTTCGGGACCGACCACGATGACGGAACGACCAG
>Ga0207674_10010072_pt1 | contig 10748 bp, 17 predicted proteins | sample KBSCornC72_FD_184303 | JGI IMG/M metagenome (GOLD analysis project Ga0207674, IMG submission 184303) | Corn rhizosphere microbial communities from Kellogg Biological Station, Michigan, USA - KBS Corn C7-2 (SPAdes) (version 2) | ecosystem: Host-associated > Plants > Roots > Rhizosphere > Soil ...
AGCCGGTAGGTGGGCGCGCGCACCTCGCGCCGCTGGCGCTGCGCGCGCGGCGGCACGTAGAGGGCTTTCACTGTCGGCGGCACCGGCGCTATTGTCGGCCCGGGGGGGCCGCCGGGGCAACCGATCCCCATCGGAAGAAGACAACGGCCCGGCGGCACCTTCACCTATCGCTTGAAGGTTCACCTCAACCATCGGTTGAGGGTCTGCTCGGCTCTGGGTCCTGGTCGTCCGGCTCGTCCTTCGCGTCGGGTCCGGCCTCGATGACCGCGATGATCGTCTCGCCGTCGTCCGAGTTGACTAGCGCCACGCAGCGCCAGCCGTCATCAAACCAGCTCTGCAACTCCTCGATCACCTCAAGAGAAGTGTCGTTGAGGATGGCGACCGCCCGTTGCGTACCCGCTGCGATCGCGACCTTCATCGGCCGTCGCGCCACTGGAGTTTGCGATCGCGCGCCGTCCCCGCGAAGGACCTCGGTCCCGGGCAGTGCGGCTCGTGGCGCCGGTAGCCGGTGCCGTTCACCACCTCTTCCACGATCGGCGAGGCCCCATCGGCGAACAGCGTCGGGAAGATCGCCATGTGCCCATCGCCGTCAGCGCACCGCTCGATCGCGATCGGCTTGAAGTGCCGGCCGTCCTTGATGCGGCCCCAGATGACCGCGCCCTGGCACTTGTAGCACCGGCCCGGGTCGTCGCTGGGCGTCGTCTGCTTGGCTAAGGGCATTGGTGGCAGTCTGCCCGAAACTCGCGACGGTGGCGCGCTCCGTGTGCGACGCGGGCCTTTCCTGATCGGGCCTCTCCCTCCCCCGGCCCTAGATGTCTTCCGGTCTTCTGACTCCAATCATGTCCCGCGGTGCTCGAAGCTCGCGCCGAGAGGCGCGCACGGGCGACCTGACGGTGCGGGCTGACCGCGCGCGCAGTCGCGCCCCTCGATCCTCTGAGATCGATCCGGAAGATCTGCGGATCGGAGGGCCCCGCAGTTACCGGTAGGGGAGCCCCGCAGCTTGTCGACGGGAAAGACCTGGCAACCCCGCAGACAACAGGGCAGCCCCGCGGTTGAAACGGGCGCGCGCGACACTTTTCGCCTCCCGAAGGCCAGATCTGTCACTGCGCCGCGCGCTAGAGCGCCAGGCGCGGCGTTTTCGTGTGGTCGGCGACCGCGCGCGGGCGCGGCTCCGCCGGGAGCGGGAGCCCCCTTTCGGGTGATCGCCGGCAGGGGAGGGGAGGGGTCAGCTCGTGTCGGCGGTTTCGGCGGAGAGGCGGGCCTCGATGTTCCGGGCCTCCTCCATGATCTGCGGCGGCGTCCACGTCGGGTGCGCGTCGTGGACGTCGTCCATGATCGTCGGGTCCGGAACGCCTGGCGGGCGCGGCGGCTCGGCCGCCTCCAGCTCGTCGCCGCCGGAGTCGCCCTCCTCGTACAGCGCGCGCCGGCGTTCCTGTTCGTCGAACTGCTCGCGGATCTTCTCGTCCAGGTCGGCCTGGTCCTTCCGCTCCTTGTCGATCTTGTCCTTCACGTGGCGCTGGACGGCGCGCGCGAGCTGAGCGAACCGGCCGCCGAAGGCGTAGAGGCCCTTCCAGATCACGCGCCTGATCGCGGCGCCGGCGGATCGGTGACGACCGTCGGCGAGCTTCTCCCGGTTTTGCTTCGTCTCGTGAAGCATCCCGATCTCCCGCATCAATCGCGTGTAGCGCTCGATGCGGTCGCCGGCCTCCTCAACCGCTACTTCAACTTTCGATCCGTCGGCCAGCGTGCGCGTTCGCTTGTGCGGGGTGTACCCCCCCTCGGGGACGAGGCCGGCGAGCCGCTCCCATTCGCGAAGCGACATGAAGGGGTCTTGGCCGCGCGCCGCGTGCCGGCGTGACAGGATCGCCTTTGACCGATAGGAAGCTGACGAGATCATCACCAGCCAGGCGGACAGGAACCCCTGAAGGAAGTCCGCCCGGCGGCGCGAAAGGATCCGCGGATCTCCGCTCTCTTCTTCGTCCAGTGCTTGAAGGAGGAACGGCAGCGCCGGGAGTACCACGTTGCCGTGCGCGTCCTTGAGCGGCTCGTCGAGGCCATCCCGATTGTCGTAGATGAGGTGGCACCGCTCGATCGCGGCCGTCACCAGCTTGTGCTGGTGGCGCGCGACGCAGGCGGGTACGCGGAAGCTCATTTGACGGCCTCGACATCGATCGGATCGAAGAGAATCCGGTCCCGGTAAGCGATCTCGATGTCGACACGCTCGAGCTCGTGGACGAGTCGGCCGACGAGGATCCGGCCGCGGCGCGAGTCGATGTAGTGGGCCCCCTCCGCCAGGGCCTGGACGATCGCCGCCTCGTCGAACGACGTCGGCGCCTTGACCCGGGCGGGGGCCCTTGTCCGCTTTCTCACCTCACCACCTCGAGCCGTGGCGGTGACGTGGGCACCGCCGGGGCTGGGTTGGGCACTTCCTCGATCGCGACATCCAGCGCGCCGCCCGCGCAAACGCCGAGGTGGCGGACCCCCTCAAAGCTGGCGGGGGAGCGGCCGAGCTCGTACGCCGCCATGGGCTCACGGGCCGCCGTTGGTCCGACCGCGACGACGACGCGGCACGTTGTGCAGGTAAGAATCGCGCGGAAAAGCCGCGATCTGACGAGGGTTATTCCGTCGTCGGTTCCCAAGCGTTCCCCCTCGGCGGTCGCCGAGCGGGGGACATGCGTTCAGGGCTGGGAAAAGGCTGGGGCCGGACTCTTAATCCGTTTGTTGAAGGTTCGATTCCTTCTGCGCCCACTTCCGAGGCTTGCGGGTCACCACCCACATCGCCTAGCCTTCTCGTCTGCCTGACGGATGTACCCCGTCGGATGGACCTTCCGCCGGCGCCGGGGCTCGTAACCCCGACGCCGGTTTCTTTTTCTGCTGTCGCCGGCGAGGCTCGTAACCCCGGTGGTGACGTTTTTTTTCCTGCTGACCTGGGTGGGTGGCGCCGGGCCTCTTCGACCACGAAGTGATCGAGGGCGCGCACGGCGGCGCGAAACTGGGGCGGGAGGGCGTGGCCGTAGACCTTGACCACCATCTCGTAACTCGACCAGCCGCCGATCTCCATCACGGCTTTGGTGATCCCGACCTGGGCCACCATCCACGTGAAGAACGTATGCCGGAGGGACTTTGCGGTGTAGCGGGGCAGGCCGAGCCGCTCGCAGACGTCGGGAAGCTGGCTCGAGACGTGTGGCCAGGGCTCGACCAGGTGGGCGCCGGGCCCGAGCTTCCGCCAGCGAGCCCGGAAGACGCGCGCGAGCTCGGCCGGACACTCGATGCGCACGCCTTCGAAGCGGCGGTTCTTGGTGTTACGGACCCGCACCCATCGCTCAAGTCCGAGCGGCTGCAGGTCCTCCTTGGTCATCCGCTCGACGTCGCTCGAGTGCTGGCCAGTCCAGAGGCACAGCCAGAACCACTCGGCGCGGAACGGGGGCAGGGCGGCGGCGATCGCCAGCGCTTCGGCGTACGAGCGAATGAACTTCCGATCTGGCTGGTACGAAGAGAGGATCTCGGGGAACTCGGGGAGGCGATCGATCACCCGCCGGCGCTTCTGGATCTTCAGCGCGCGCCGGAGCGTCGAGAGACGCTTCAACATGGTCGTCGCGGCGATCTGGCGGACCTTGCCGTTTGCTCGTTTCCGGCGGCCCCCACCTTCGGCCGTGACGAGCTCGTCGATCACTTCTTCGTCGATCTCGACGACCGGCAACCCCTCGGGCAGTCGGTCGAGGATGTATCGCGCGTGCTGGCGCTGCATGGCCAGCGTTGCGGGAGACCGTACCCGCCCGAGGACCCTCGCCGACGTCTCCGCAAGCAAAGCATCCAGGGCCTCCCCGAGCGTGATCGCTCGAAGTTGGGGTTGAGGGTCAGGGCGTGATAGTTTTTGCAGCACGCTCGACGACGTCCACGCAACGTTGAAGGGCCAGACGAAGCCCGAGGCGCGCGTCCAACGCTCCTTGGGCTTTGCACTTACACATCACGACCGACCTCCCCCAATGCGATCGCCCGATCTGTGAACCTGCGGGGGGCAAAGTACAGAGAACCCCCGAGCCGGGCAAGCTGTTCCCCTGTTCAGGTATCTGTCGAGTCCAGTATCCTGACCACCGGTGGCAAAAACGCGCGCAGTTCTCCTGGCCCGGGTCTCGACCAAGAAGCGCTCGCAAGATACCAGCGCTCCGCGCCAGCTGGCGCAGCTCCGTGAGGTGGCGAAGCGCCGGAAATGGACCGTGGTCGCGGCGCTCACCGATCGCGTGACGGGCGCCTCGTTCAACCGGCCCGGCCTGGTCGAAGCGCTCGCGATGATCCGGGACGGCAAGGCCGACGTCCTGGCGGTCCACGATCTCGATCGGCTCGGCCGGAAAACCGTCGAGCTTCTCCTCACCCTCGACTCGATCCACGCGTGGGGCGGCGATCTCTTCATCAGAGATTCGAGCGTCGACACGACGGCACAGGGTCGGCTTGGGTTCACGATGGTGGCTGCTCTCGCGGAGCACTCGCGCCGCGACAACCGTGAGAAGGTTCTCTCAGGTCTGGCCCACGCACGCAAGAAAGGCGTGAGGCTGGGGCGGCCGCCGGTGATCCCGCCGGCGGCGCTGGCTCGCGCCGTCCAGCTCCGGCGCCAGCGGCCGCGGCCGCCGTGGTCGGCCATCGTACGCACGCTCAAGCAGGAGAAACGAGGGCGCTTCTTCAAGGGCACCGTCGCCGGCGCCGTCACCAGGGCCATGCGCCGGCCGCCCCCGCGCCGTCGGGCTTGACCTTTACTGGCGGGCGCCGAACGTCGCCTGTTTCACCGTGCAGCTGCTTCCGTCCGCAAACGTGACTGTGGCGTTGGAAGATCCGTACAACTTCGTGCCGGTGAACGTCCATTCGGTGCTACCGCTAGCGTTGAGCTCCGCCGTAGAGACCTGGGACGTATACGCCGTGTGACACGCGCTGTCCAAAGGACCCTGGTGCGTCGACCCGTCAGGATCGGTGAGCGAAGCGTTGCCATTCGAAACCGAGACGAACTCTGTCCCCGTCTCCGTCGGTATGCCGCAAGTGTCGCCGGCCGCGGGCGATGTCGTGAACGTCCACGCCCCCGACGGGTTGCACGCCTCGTCGGAGGAGGCCTCGCAACCAGCAAGCCCCACCAGCATCCCCACGATCCCCAGAAACGTGTTCTTCTTCATCTGCCCCGCCTCGGTAGACGGGGAGGACTGCTTGAGGGAGGGTCTAGAAACCCCCTCCAAACCGGCCTTCAGAAACCTCGGTAAAATGGGCAGATCAGCGCTCGAGCTGGAAGGGTCTAGAAACAAGTGATTCCCGACCATGGCAACGGTTGACCGCTGGCTCTCGCGCTTCCTTCCGCGTCGGGACATCTGGCGCGGCGGGACGCTGCTCTTTCGCCGGTGGTACCTGACGCCGCGACGCTGGCGCGTGGTCGCCATCCTGCACCACTTCCTTTCGCCGGACGTCGATCCCGATCCTCACGATCACCCCTGGCCGTTCCTGAGCGTCGTACTCAAAGGCGGCTACCTCGAGCAGGTCTTCGACCACTCAACGCCGGCGCGCCTCGTGCGCGAGGTGGTCGCTAAGCCCGGGACCGCGCGCTACCGATCAGCCGAGCACATACACAAGGTGGCGCGCCTCCTGACGGGGAGCTGTTGGACTCTGGTGGTGACGTTCGGCCGGCGGAGGACCTGGGGATTTCGAACGCCGTCGGGCTTCGTGGACTGGCGCACGTACACCGGCGAGGCGCCGGACTACGACCCGCTCGAGGACCTGGCGCCACTGGCGGACGTCCGGTGAAAAAGAAGACGCGAGCCCCTGCGGCGGCGGTGTCGCCGGCCGAGCTATTCGGCGACTTCGTCGAGCGCGGCCATGCGGCGCAAAGGGCGGTCGACCAGGCGATCGCCGCGGCCGCGACGGCGCCGAATTCGACGGCAAATGAGGTCGCCGCGGCCGCCGAGGCCTTCGGAGCCTGGCGCCGTTGCCTCGGCGGGCCTAAGAATGACTGTCAGGCGTGGGCCCGCGACGATCGCGGCTGTCCCCGCCACCGATTCGACACGCGGCCGGCGGTACAGGGGGCGCCCGGCGCGCAGAGGGAGCCAAACCACCCCCGGCGCGGCCGATAGCTCTCTCGGGGCCCGGTCGCGCCGGGATTCAGCGGCAACAGAGTCGCCCCGGCGCGTTCCCCGCGCAAGGGATCTCAGTGGTACGTTCCCGGCACGCGCCCGATGAAACACTGCGGATTGCCTGCCGCCTTCGTCGTCCGGGACCTCGAGGGCCTCGAGTGGTTCGTGTGCGCTGCGCACGGCGACGCGACGGCGCCGGCGGCGCGGTGGATCACTCGTACGCCCTTCCCCGAGTGGTTTCAGGCGCGGGCCCTGCAGGTCCCGCCCGACGGGTCTCACGTCTGCAACGAGGCGCGCGCCGAGGCGCAATGAGGATCGCCGTCGACACCCTCAACAAGTTCGCGGTCGGCTCGGCCGCCAACGGGACGATCGTGGTCCTGAACGTGCCCCTGCAGGCGCGGCGTCGGGTGATGGGCACGAACGCCATGGACACGATGCCCGAGTGGCCGGCGATCGCGCCCATGACCGTCTCTGACGCCCTCAACCTGGCGGCGTGGCTCGTCGCCGTGAGCGGGCGGCGCGAGGAGTTCGGCCAGGTCCTGGACGCGATCGAGCGACTCTAGGAGAAGCAGGCCACGGGCCGAAGGCGCTCAAAGCGCTGGCCGGGACTTCTATCCCGAACACGCCGAGGACCTGACCGAGCTTCGCCGAGTCGCGCAAGTTCATGAGGAACGTTAAGCACCCCGAGCAGATCGCCGGGCGACGCGTGACCCAGGCGCACCCGTACGGCCTGCAGGCATTGGTTTCGGTGCAGACTGCAGATCGCGCAGCGCAGTTCTACCGGCCGCGCGTTGCCCTTCACGAGGCCTGCCTGATGTTGACCTTTGCGCCCGGCGCCAGGATGAACCGGCCGCCGTCGGTCTTGTGAACCAAGCCCTTCTCGATCAGCCCCTTGATCTCCTTGAGCACGTTCGACGGGTGGGCCTCCGGACCGGTGCGGGAGATCTCCCGCGTGACCTCGCCGTTCGTCTTGCCGGCGTCCAGGTAGCCATCGGCGATGAGCCGCGCCACGCGGCCGCGTAGGCTCTTGCCGTCTATCTCGATGACTTCGCGGGTGACGGCAACGGCGAGCTCCGGCGCCGTGGCGGCGACCTTGAGCAGGGCCGGGGCCTCGGTGCGGAGCTCGGCCAGCAGCCGCGCCTTGAACTTCTGATAGAGCTCCTCTTCCATCTGTGTCCATCCTTTCGGCGATGGTGATGCGGCCCGCGTGCTTTCCTTGGGTGGCGTTTGATCGGCGGTGTCTGGCGTGCGGCCGGCGGTGGTGGTGGTGCCAGCTTCGGGCGCGCTGGACGATCTGGCGACTGGCGCGCCGGCGCTAGACGGGCGCGGCGGCGCCGCGCCGCCGCGCAATGCCTCGATCGCTTCGAACAACCCGCGCAACTTCGCTTCCGACTCCTCAGCTCGAGCCAGCGCGCGATCGCGGAGTCGCTCGGCCTCGGTCACTTTGGCGCGCACGACCGCGGCCAATTCGCCATCGCCGGCGCGCAGCCGCGCGATCTCCGCCCGCAACTCTGCCTCCGACGTTGCCTTGCGCTCCGCCTCGTGGGGAAGCTCGCCCAGCTGGGCCAGCACGCGGCGGAGCTCCTCCGGGGGCGGGGGCGGCGCTGCGCCACGGTTTCGATCGCCCGGCTCCGGGTGGCTGGAGACGCACGGGCCCACCTTCAGCAGAATCCGCGACTTGGAGATCGCTCGGCCGAGCGCCCAGAAGTTGCCAGGGTCGATCGTCTTCGCGTGGGTGAACCACGCCGGCCGATCCTTCCGCGCGATGCTGAGCGCGTCTGCCGAGCGTTCCAGGTCCAGGTCCATGAAAGTCGGACCCACCATGACGTTTTGCAGCTGCGCGGCTACCGTCTTCTTGAAATCGGACAGTCGTTGCGTGAAGCAACCGAGGAAGTAGCCGCGCTTGCGGCCGCGCGTCGCCATCGCCGCCACTGACGACGACGCCGCCCCTTCTTTGCCCTCCGGCGCGAACGTCTGCGCCTCGTCGAGAAGAAACGCCGCGTCCTTCCAGAGCTCTTTCGGCGCGTCGATCATGGCGTCGAAGAACGCGGCCAGCCACGCGATCCGGCTCTCCGGCCGGAGCTCGTAGAGATCGCACACGGCGGAGGTGCCGAGCTCGAGGAGCTTGTGAGCCAGGAGGCCCGCCGTCGTGACGTCGGCCGGGACGTCGCCGCCCTTGCCCACCAGCACGAAAGGAAAGTGCTCGCGCAGCGACGCAAACTCGCCCTCAGGGTCGATGATGAACGTCTGGACTGTGCCGGAAAGCCGCTCGGCAATCCGTCGAAGCGTCCGGCTCTTGCCGCCTCCAGAGTTGCACGTCACCAGCAGGTGAGAGCGCAAGAGGATGTCGAGATCGAACCCGACCTTTGCGCCGCCGGGACCTTTGCCGATCTCGATCACAGCGGTTCCTCCCTGGGGGGGACCAGGTGCTCGAGCAGGACCGCGAAGTAGTTGGGTATGCGCTTCGCCTTCGCGAACGCCACCGCCTCCGCGATGGTGTCAAAGGACCCCCACCAGGTCGAGCGATCCCAGGCGCCGCCGTCGAGGCACCGCACGGTCACGCGACCGCCGCCGCCAGATCCCCGGCGATCGATCGTGCCCGGCGAGGTCATCACGTACGGCTGTCGCCACCACTTCTGGTGGGACCTCGGCCGCCGCTCGTTCGGCGTGTCGTCGAAGTTGGGCGGCAGCACAGGATCGATCGGGATCCCGTCCACCAGGTCGGCCGCCTCGAAGGTCGAGCGATCGGGAGCAACGTAGGTCGGCATCGTCACAGCTCCGTCGGCCACAGGCGCGCGCCGTGGAAGACGTGAAGGATAATGACCGCGTCTTGGCGCACGCAGTACGCGGCGACGTAGGGCGTCCGGGCGATCACCAGCTCGCGACTACCAGCGACGCGACCCGGCCGCCCGATCATGGGGAAGAGGGCCAGCTTGGCGGCCGAAGTCCGGATCTCGGCCAGCACTCGGCGCGCCGCCTTCGGATTCTCTCGAGCGATGTAGGTGAATGCTCCCCGCATCTCCGCGCGCGCCGTCGCCGACCAGACCAGCTTCACTTCCGTTGCTCGGCGGCGGTGACGATGGCCTCGAGCTCCGACATGACGTCTTCGTGGTCGGTGACCTCGCCCCGGTCCGCCTCGGCCAGGCCGGCGCGGATCTTCGCGATGACGTCGGCCTCGTGCTCGACGTAGCGGCGGATCGCGTCCGCGACCAGCGCCTCAGGTTTGCGCCCGGAGGCCTCGGCCAGGGCGTTGATCTGCTCTTCGGAGTCTGCCGGTACGGTGATGCTCATTGGTTTTCCCCTTGGTTTGGTCGCCGGTCGTTGCGACGCGGCCGCGCCGCATCGAGCTCGTCTGAGGTGAGAGGCATCGTCGCCCTCGTTCGGATGTGCTCCGCCAGCGTGATCCCCCTTGAGGCTGCGAGCTGCTCCGCCGTTTCGCGCTCCGCCGGCGAGCAACGTACCGCCGGAAGGTTGGCCGTGGACAAGGGCCGCGTCACGCGAAGGCCTGCAGCGGCCGCGGCCGCCTCGAGCTCGGCGAGCTTCGCTTTCGAAGTTCGGGACCTCATTGGGCGTCGACGTCGTTGGCGGGTGGGCAGGCCGGGTGGGGTCGCGATTGCATTTCACGAACGTATCACGCTCGTGCAATGCACGCATCGCTCTCCCATCGTCTCGAGGGGCGCGAAGGCCCCGTCCGCGGCGCCAGGGCGGCGGCCTTAGCTGGACCGTGCGGAATGCCAGCCCTTGCGCGGAAGCCCGATCGGGCGCCCAATGGACAGGCGGGGGGGGAAGGTTCCCGTGGTTGTTACGACGAGGTCGTACCGCGCGCCGGCGGTGTCCCGGCAGCATGCGGACAGGACTGCCTAGCGGCGCCTGCCTGATCGTCCTTTGCCCCGTCTGCGGCGCCGAAACGGTGCGGCAGAAGGCGCAGACCTCCCAGGTGCGATCGCACTTTCCGGCCGGCGGCACGCCGTGACGGCCGCGGTCGAGAAGATCGCGGGCGAGGGGAAGGGGGAACTCGTCTTCTCCGGCGAGCGCGGCGCCTACAAGTACCTGGTGTCTCGCGAGTACGAGGGCGGGCCCTGGACCTGGATGATCCTGGAAGGCAAGGACCCGGTCGCGTTCGGGGACGCGACGGATAGCCGCGCGGCGCTCCTCGCCATGAGCGCCGAGCTGGACAGCTTCGCGCCGCCGCCTGACCCACCTCGACCGGGCGGCCTGGTCGGGTTGCTCGGTCGCCTGCTGTGGGGCGATAGGTGACCGAGGGCGGTGGGCAGCTCGTCCGCCTCGCCCTGGTCGGCGCCGCCGGCGTCGCCGCGTACCAGTTCGTCTATCGGCCGTGGGCCCTGCGGCGCGACCTGGAGGAGCTGACCCGCCAGGCCGCCCTGGCCGCCGCCGCCAGGGGCGGAGGGAACGTCACCGGCGCCGCCGGCGCACTCGTCGCCGCGGCATGCACGGCCGGCGCGGCGGCCTACGGTGCGCCGCCGACGGTGGCCGGCCCCATCTGCCAGGGTCTGGCGCCGATCGCCATCAAGGGCGCCGTCGTCGCCGTCAAGGGCGCCATCGTCGCCGGGAAGGTGATCGGCAAGGGCGTGGGCACGGGAGCGAAGGCGGTCGGGTCGACGGTGAAGAAGGGGGCCAAGGTCG
>Ga0207674_10010073_pt1 | contig 10748 bp, 10 predicted proteins | sample KBSCornC72_FD_184303 | JGI IMG/M metagenome (GOLD analysis project Ga0207674, IMG submission 184303) | Corn rhizosphere microbial communities from Kellogg Biological Station, Michigan, USA - KBS Corn C7-2 (SPAdes) (version 2) | ecosystem: Host-associated > Plants > Roots > Rhizosphere > Soil ...
CCCGGGCCTTCCCGTCCCTTATCCGCTGGCTTTTCGTCTATAGCTTTTTTATCCGCCGCCTTTTTCAACGCAGCCCGGGAAATGTGCCCACTCTCTTCCCTTGTCCGCTGCCGTTGTTCGGAGCTGACCTTCGCCCGAGCTGCTTCGTCACGCTCCGGCTCGGTCGTAAGCTTCGCGTTCGCTCGCTTACCTTCCATTCCACCGGTGGTATCCTCAGGTGCATTGGTCGCCTCGATACCCCCCGCCTTTACGATGGAATATTTACCCCACCGGTTTTTGACGTCATCGATGGCCTTGTACAGCTGTATCTTTTTACCCGTGTCCTGAAAAAGATTGGTTTGCATCGCCTCGCCCGTTAGCTCGCTAAGCCGCACTCCCAGCAGCCGGATGGGCTGTCCTACGCGGTACAATTTATGGAATAGCTCCTTAGCCTTAGCGATCAGTTCGTCGTCATAAAAAGTATAAGGGATGGTCGTCTGCCGGGAAGTGGTCTCGAAATCCGGGTACCGGATCTTGACGGCAATACAGCCCGCCGTCTTATTATCCTGCCGCAGCTCATAGGCCACCCTTTCCGTCATTCGCACCAGCTCCGCCATGAGAAAATCCATATCTGTCTTGTTCTCCTCAAAGGTATTTTCCGTGGAAATGGACTTAGCCTCATAATAAGGCACTACTTCCCCCTCATGGACGCCCCGGGATTTGTTGTAAAGGTCCAGCCCGTATTTGCCAAATCGGTGCTCCAATTCCACGGCCGGCACAAGACTCAGGTCCCGGATGGTCCGGATACCCATCTCCAGCAGGCCCTTATACATATTTTCCCCCACTCCGGGGATCTTATTGACGGCCAATGGCGCCAGATACTCCCGCTCGCTGCCGGCAGGAACATGGAGATACCCGTTGGGCTTGGCCTCATTCGTAGCGATCTTGGCCACCATTTTATTGGAGGCCAGGGCAAAAGAAATGGGCAGCTTTGTCTCCGCTATGATCTCCTCCCGGAGATCGATGGTCCATTGATAAGGGTCGAAAAACCGGTTCATCCCCGTCAGGTCCAGGTAAAACTCGTCGATGCTGGCTTTTTCAAAAAGAGGAGCTTTCGAGGCGATGATCTCCGTCACGATACGCGAGTACTTGGTATACTCGCCCCGGGCATTGCCCACCACCGTCGCATGTGGACAAAGCTGCATGGCCCGCTTCATCGGCATGGCGGAATGTATCCCGTATTTACGCGCCTCATAGCTGCACGCCGCCACCACACCCCGCTCGCTATGGCCCCCTACCAGTAAGGGAATGCCCTTTAAAGAGGGATTGAGCAGACATTCCACCGAGACAAAAAAGGCGTCCAGATCGAAATGAGCTATGATGCGGGGGGAGGACATGCCGCAAATGTACTAAATCATCGCTCCATCAAAAACTTGCTAGTCCTTCATCACTTCTCTCCTCATGCACGATAAGGTAGCCCGTAACGATTTTTCTTTCGGTCAGCGCTTCGATGACAGTAGCTACCGCGGCAGCAGGAGAAATGACCCCAAAAAAGATATTCATGGTGCCGGAAGTCCAGGTCATTCATTCCACCCCAGTCTTCCATGGTCCCGAACTGGAGGATCATTCTCTCCGCTGGCGCCTGCGCTGAAAATCCTTCCTCTTTTTTTCTCCGCACGGCGAAGTCATATGCTTCTTTTGAAGAGAAGGCCGTCACCAGGGTTATATTTCATAGTCAAGTGTTTTACCGATACACATCCAACAACCCATCCGGCAATTCCACAAACACCCGCCGTCCCTTCCTGTCTATCTTCTGCAGTGTCTCTTCATGGATGGGGATCAACGCTTCTTTTCCGGCCAGATCGATCCTGCAGAGCACCTGGTGTGGCTGCTCAAAGACCTCCAGTATCTCGCCAAGGTCTTCCTTCCCCTGCCAGAGATGATACCCCACGAGAGAGATAGGTGCAGACTTGCCGGCAAATTGCCCGACCTCCGTTTCGGGTACCCATACTTCCTTTTGCGCCAGCCGGCGGGCCGCCTCTTTTGTATCGATCCCTTCCAGCTTGAGGTATATATCTTCATCCCCCTTGCTACGCACATTCTCCACAAACCAGGGCAGCATCTCGCCCTTTTTTTCTTCGATAAAGATGGTTTTGAGTCCCTTTAGCGCAGTCTTCTTTCCCAGACGGTGTTGTAATACCATTTCGCCCTGTAGCCCAAAAGTGGCTACCAATTTGCCGATATTGCGGTAGTTATCGCTCATATATTCGCGCCCTCCGGGCGGCTCATAAAAAAACAAGGGGCCGTCAGGCCCCTTGAAAAAAATTACGTGTTTGAGTCTTAAGCCTGTGCAGGTCCTTCAGCCCTTCTTTCCGGCCTTCTTGCTGGACCACCGGGGCCCCTTCTGGCAGCGCCTTTGGCTTTTCTGTTCTCTTCCTGGCGTTTCTTCATTTGGGCTTCGTGCTCGGAATGCCATTTCTGAAATTTCTCCATGGCAGCCGCATCATCGAATAACCCCAATTTGACACCACGCAGTAAATGTTTCAGGTAGAGAACTCCCTTGTAAGAGAGGATTCTTCTCACGGTGTCGGTGGGTTGAGCACCTTTGTGCAACCAGTCAAGCGCCTTCTGGCGATCTAATTGAACGGAAGCGGGAACTGTGAGAGGATTGTACGTACCGATCTTTTGGATGAATTTACCATCCCTGGGCGCACGGGCGTCAGCCACTACGATGAAGTAAAATGGCCTTTTCTTAGACCCATGGCGTTGCAGTCTGATTTTAACTGGCATCTTAAATAGAAATTTAAATGCGTGAACAAATAAGGTTACATTCTTTTTGGACCGCAAATGTAGCGATCTGCTGCTAATAAATCAAAATTAATACATCAAAGCCTTTTAACCGAATCCTAAGGCCGGAAATTTATGGACGGTGGAAAATTTTAACTTTTGACGCCCGCCAAAGTGGCTGTTTATCTGAGTGTTAGGTATCCCCTCCCCTTACCGCCGGCCCATCCCCATTTTCCCCATTCCCATAGGCATTTGTTGTCCGTCAGGTTCGCATCTGTACAAAGTACTCCCTGCCGGACAACGGCTAATGTCTGGCCTTCGGCCGGAATGCCCCCATGGGCATTTTGTTCATCATTTTCATCATCTGCTTCATCTGATCAAATTGCTTGAGAAAGGCGTTGATCTCATTGATATCCTTACCACTACCCCTGGCCAGGCGCTTGCGGCGGCTCTGGTCGATGACGTCGGGATTGGCCCGCTCATAAGGGGTCATGGAATTGATGATGGCCTCGATGCCTTTGAAAGCATCGTCACTGATGTCGATGTCCTTCATGGCCTTGCCTACACCGGGTATCATACCCAGAAGGTCCTTGATATTTCCCATCCGCTTGATCTGCTCCAATTGTTGCTTGAAGTCCTCGAAGTCGAACTGGTTCTTGCGGATCTTTTTTTCCAGCTTTTTGGCTTCCGCCTCATCGAATTGCGCCTGTGCCTTTTCTACGAGGGTAGTGATATCACCCATCCCCAGGATACGTTGCGCCATACGCTCGGGATAGAAGACATCCAGCGTATCCATTTTTTCCCCGCTGCTGATAAACTTGATGGGCTTGTTGACCGTGTATTTGATGGATATGGCGGCGCCACCGCGGGTATCGCCGTCCAGCTTGGTCAGCACCACGCCGGAGAAGTCCAGCCTGTCGTTAAAGGCCTTGGCGGTATTGACGGCGTCCTGACCGGTCATGGAGTCCACTACAAAAAGGATCTCCTGGGGATTGACGGCGGCCTTGATGGCGGCAACCTCCTGCATCATGGCTTCATCCACTGCCAACCGGCCTGCAGTATCTATGATCACGACGTTTTTATTCTTACTACGGGCTTCTCTGACGGCATCCTGCGCGATCTTGACGGCATCCTTGCTCTCCGGCTCGCTGTATACATCCACGTCGATCTGCCCCCCCAGGACCTTCAATTGCTCGATGGCCGCCGGGCGATAGATGTCGGCTGCTACCAGCATGGGAGCCAGGCCCTTACGGCCCTTCAGATAATTGGCAAGCTTACCGCTGAAGGTGGTCTTACCGCTACCCTGCAGTCCCGCGATAAGGATGACGGCGGGATTGCCTTTGGCGTTGAGCTCACTCTCCTGCCCACCCATCAGGTCCGCCAGCTCGTCCTTTACGATCTTTACCATCAGCTGCCCCGGGCTCACGGCTGTCAGCACCTTCTGGCCAAGGGCTTTTTCCCTGACCGTATCGGTAAAGTCCTTGGCTATCTTGAAGTTGACGTCCGCATCGATAAGGGCACGACGAATGTCCTTTACGGTGGCGGCAATATTCAGCTCGGTGATACGGCCTTCCCCTTTTATCTGTTTGAACGCCGACTCCAGCCGCTCACTGAGATTTTCGAACATAATTTGCTGATTTTACGTGTTGTTCCTGGCCGGGCCAGGGGTGGCAAAAGTGGACCACAGGTTCACTGACCGAAGGTCCATCATTAGTCGTTGCGCCCGAAGGGTTCATTTTTCTTTGAGAATCCCGAGGGAGCAACAAAAAAGTGAATACAACCACGTATTCACTTAAAATAGGATGCCAAAATTACGAAAATCTAATGTATATCTAACTCAATAATTTCTTCTTTTAGTTATCAATTCTTGCCCTGCCTAAGGCAACAGTCATATTCCCAAGTAGCTCCTGAGCATCTTGCTCCTGGAATTGCTTCTCAGCTTGGTGATCGCCTTGTCCTTTATCTGGCGGACCCTCTCGCGGGTGAGATTGAACTTCTCCCCTATGTCCTCCAGGCTCATGGGATGATCGACACCGATGCCGAAAAAGAAACAGATGACTTCTTTCTGCCTTTCGGTCAATGTCTTCAGGCTGCGGTCTATCTCCTGTTTAAGGGATTCCTTGTGCTCGATGTTGGTCTCGGCCCTTTCTGCATTGGGATTCTCCAGCACATCTATCAGCGTGTTCTCTTCACCCTCGGAAAGTGGCGTATCCATGCTTACGTGCCGGGCTGCGATACCCAGGGTGGAGGAGACCTCCTCGATGTCCAGCTCCAGGATCTCGGCCAGCTCTTCAGCGGAAGGCTCCCGCTCGAACTCTTGCTCCAGTTGGGAATATGCTTTCTGGATACGGTTGGTCAGCCCTACCTTATTCAGCGGCAAACGCACAATACGGGACTGCTCTGCCAATGCCTGCAGAATACTCTGACGGATCCACCATACTGCGTAGGAAATAAACTTGAAACCGCGGGTCTCGTCGAAGCGTTGTGCCGCCTTGATCAAGCCCAGGTTACCCTCATTGATGAGGTCAGGTAAAGAAAGTCCTTGGTTCTGGTACTGTTTCGCCACAGATACCACGAATCTTAGATTGGCTTTAGTTAGCTTGTCGAGAGCCCGTTGATCTCCCTGCTTGATACGGATGGCGAGCTTTACTTCCTCTTCCGGTGTGATCAGCTCCACCTTCCCAATCTCCTGCAGGTACTTCTCAAGACTCTGAGACTCACGATTTGTTATACTCTTCGTGATCTTGAGTTGACGCATACTCATAGGCAGAGGTCTTTAAAGGGTTTTTTTAAAGGTTAAAGGTTTACTGGAATTAATTAAAAACGAATAATTAACGCTTTTCTTGTACCAATGCCGTCAACTGATTCAGGTAGATGTGATCACTAATATAACATTTTCCATACAAGATAACAAATTTTTTTTCATAATCGGCTGATTATCAGCGTCGATGACATGAAAAGTCATTGATTTACACCGATTTCAGACATTAAAATCCAATGAAAAAAAATTTTGACGGTTGAATTATTTAGTTATAATTGCACATGCCGCGTTTGGTACAAAGTCAATTGAACAAAAGTAATAGATGAGTAAGAAACAACTTTTTACGCTAGAGTATCCTGTAAGATGTTCACCCTCCATTTTATATGAATTTTTAAGCACTCCCGCCGGGCTACAAGAATGGTTTGCGGACAAAGTAGATGAACGTGATAACGTATTTTCTTTTTCCTGGAACGGATCTACCGACAGGGCCGATGTAATGGAGAGTGAATTTGAAAAATTTATACGCTTCCACTGGCAGCACTCGCCACAAGAAGAGTTCTTCGAATTCCGTATAGAAAAATCCGAAGTCACCAATCAAACCATACTTGTCATAAAGGACTTCGCCAACAAAGGCGAAATAAAAGACCAAAGCCAGCTTTGGAGCTACCAGGTGAAAGACCTTTTCCACCGCCTGGGTAACTAATTGCCTGTTCCGGTACGGGTCCTCATCCTCCTAACGCCCGTACCAGTGTCTGAAATAATCCAAACAGTACCTCAGGACCCTCGTTCCACCTATCCAAACTACATTTTGCGGACAGCTTGATGAAAGGGTATGTTCCTTCCCCGCCGTCGCCGATACTATCTGCCTGCAATAGACGATAATTGTCGCCCTCCAGCTCGTGCCGCCATTCATCTCCCGATGTAGCGATATGAAAACCCGCTGCAGCCAGCTCCCCGGCATGCTGTTTCAATCCGCCCGCAAATCGCTCTTGCATCACTCCTTTCAGATGCAAGGTCACCATGAAATAATGGCCCCACCAGAACATGGTGCGAATGGCTACTATATCCTCCTTCCCAAACAGCCTGGGCTGGTCCAGCACCACATAAGGCAGGCCCTGATAATTTTCGCCCCGGGATATCTTGGGCCTGTCCCAGTTGGCCGGGAGCGGGGATCCTGACGATGCCATGATTTGTTTCAGACCGGCCAGCTCAGACTCATAGCGCTGGCTCAATTCCGCCATCAGCTGCACCGCCCGCTCCATAATGGAATTCTTAGTTAAAATCCATACAGGGTCAGTGACCAGGGCCATTTCCTCTTTTGAAAGTTGTACCTTCGCGGCGTCGTTCATGTTAAAGCCTTCATGGCATTTACGCAAAAGTAGCCATTCGGCTTTAACATCTAATAATTGGCCTTTGGCCGAGGGCCCTTGGCCCCTTTGGCTAAAGATAATCAAGATCGTCGTCGTGCTTAAGAACCCATTAAAAAAACTGGACCTTCTCATCATAAAGGCTTTTATAGGTCCTTTTATCGCCACGTTCTTCATCACCCTCTTCGTGCTGGTGCTGCAATTCTTCTGGCTGTACATCGACGACATCGTGGGCAAGGGGGTGGACATGATCACTGTGGCCCGGCTGATCCTGTATGTCAGCGCTACCCTGGTACCCCTGGCCCTGCCACTGGCCGTGCTATTATCCTCTATCATGACCTTTGGCAACCTTGGCGAGACCTTCGAGCTCATTGCCATCAAATCCGCAGGCATCTCCCTGCTGCGCTTTATGCGCCCCATACTGTTTATCTCCGTGCTCATCTGTTATGTCGCCTTTCTCTTCAACAACAATATCATTCCCGTAGCCAATCTGAAGATGAATACGTTGAAGTATGACATCATCGTCTCCAAGCCCGCCTTTGATATCAAAGAGGGTGTTTTTTATGACAAGATAGAAGGATATGTCATCAAGATAGGCAAGAAGGAAAAGGACGATTCCACCATCCGCAACGTCGTCATTTACGAGCAGGATTTCTCCGGTGCGCAGGACCATATCATCATTGCGGAAAAAGGGAAGATGGTAGTCACCCCCGACAAACACTCGCTGGTCTTTACTCTTCAGAATGGCTGGATTTATCAGGAGGGCAAGGGCGACAGGCTGTCCACCAATACCGAATTCATCCGGATGGGCTTTAAGGAATACAAAAAAGTCCTCGACCTCAGCTCCTTCAAGCTCAACAAGACGGAGGACAGCGCCTTCAAGAACAACTATCAGATGCTGACCATGAATCAGCTGGGACACAATATCGACTCCCTCAAGAAATTGAAGGCGGTCTATCGCGAACGCACGGCCGAGAATTTCCGGATCACATTGAAATTCCTGAAGATGCTGGATACCACCGGATGGGCAGATGTGGAGAAGCTTCCCAAAATAGACTCCCGCTACCTGCTTGCCAAACCCACACCGCCCATAACGGCTTCAATTTCCACCCCTGCGCGGCCGGATACATCGAAGAATCATCTGGATACGTCAAAAAATCATCCGGATACGTCGAAAAACAAGAAGTCCGCGCCTGCCAAGGTCGCGAAAGCTACCCCTCCCCCGCCACCCAGCTTCTATGATTATTTGCCCGACAGCACTCGCAACGCGGTAATGAACAATACCATCTCACAGGTGCAAGCTGCCAAGATCAATCTGGATCAGCCTGCTTTTTTATATTCCAATGAGGAGAACGACCTGCGTGTACATCGCATAGCCTGGCATGAGAAGCTGACCCTTTCCGTGGCCTGTCTCGTGATGTTCCTCATCGGAGCGCCCCTGGGTTCCATCATCCGGAAAGGCGGTATTGGCATGCCGCTGGTATTTGCCGTTGTATTTTTCGTGGTCTTCTTCCTGTTGAATAATTTCGGGAAGAAGTTCGTAAAGGAAGATGTGCTTACGCCCTTTGCCGGTATGTGGATGGCCACTTATGTATTGACGCCGGTGGGGCTGTTCCTGGTATACAAGGCCCTGCACGATTCACAGCTGTTCAATAAAGAGTTCTATTTCCGTATAGCCAGGGCCATCCGGAATATGATCCGCCGCCGCCGGGCAGGCCGGAGTGGGACTGCAACCGTATAATAATTCCGATTGGGAAAAGGAAAAGAAAATATCCGTCTGCAGCAATGGGTAGTAGTCATAGCCGTTGTCCTCTTCTTTGTGAAGCTGGCAGCCTACTATCTTACTCAGTCCGTGGCTGTGCTCACCGATGCCCTCGAGAGTACCGTCAATGTTATTGCGGGTTTTATTGGGTTGTACAGCCTCTATGTAGCGGCCAAACCACGCGATGAAGACCATCCCTATGGGCATGGCAAGGCGGAATTTCTCTCGGCCGCCGTGGAAGGCTCGCTGGTCATCATGGCCGGGCTGATCATCATATATGAGGCTGTCGTGGACTTTATCCACCCCCATGTCATCGAAAAGCTGGACAAGGGCATCTACCTGGTGGCCTTCACTGCCCTGGTTAATTTCATCGTAGGGTCTGTCAGCATCTACATGGGAAAAAAGAACGGCTCCATGGCCCTTGAAGCCAGCGGGAAGCACCTCCAGACCGACACCTATAGTACGGTAGGCATCGTCGTGGGACTTGTCATTATCTGGTACACCAAGCTCAATATATTGGACGCCGTCGTCTCTCTCCTTTTTGCCGCCATCATCATCTTCACAGGGTATAGGATACTGCGTCGCAGCATCGCCGGCATCATGGACGAGGCGGATATGAAGCTGCTTCAGCGCATGGTGGCGTACCTGAATGCCCACCGGCGGGAGAATTGGATCGACCTGCACAACCTCCGGGTAATCAAATATGGAGACATCCTGCATGTGGACTGTCACCTTACCCTGCCCTGGTATCTCAATCTGGTCGAGGCGCATGTGGAGATAGATGCCCTGACCGCCCTCATCCGCAAGGAGTTCGGCGAGGCCGTGGAATTCTTTGTACACACCGACGCCTGTATGGACTTCTCCTGCCCCATCTGCACAAAGGAGGGTTGCCAGGTCCGCAAACACGCTTTTGAAGGGAGGGTGGAATGGACCCTGCAGAATGTAATAGCTAATAAGAAGCATGAGCGGGGGACGGCCAGCATGGACAGGCCCGGACAACTGCATCTGGAGTTTCCGGGAAAATAGGGTGTTTTTACGGGTATGACGTACCTGGTAAATAATGTAGCTTTCCTGTCAGAACCAAACTCCTACCAATGCGTAAAACACTCCTGCTCACCTGGATTTGCACTATTCTTTCAGGAACGATCTTCGCCCAAACTGATTCAGCCTCTAACGACACCCCTGCCCAGTATGTGGACAAGCGCACCGTATACTCCAAACTGGCAGGACAGGAAGGAAAGAACATTGACCTGACCTTATCCATCTTCTCCACCGACAAGATCCAATTGACCATCGATGGCGACGATGGCGGTACAGCTTTTCACGACACTTTTCTTGTCCATGAATTAAACCCGCAACCTGTACAAAATCTCATATTGACCAAATTGAAAGGGCATCATATAGGCTCGGCTACGGACAAGTTTATTACAGACGTACTGGAATCCCAGTCGGTGGGAACTATCAATACCATGATACTCGCGGCCCAGGCGGCGCTGCATACCCTGAATAATCCCGACAGGAGTCAGATCACTTCCTCTTTTACTTTTAAGACCAAGGTTCCTATATTCATCAGCGCTAAGTCAGGGGATATAAAACGGCTATACAAGCTGGTAGGGTATAATGACTATCTTAAGAAAAAGGATTCAGTAATGCTGCAGGAAAAGATAGACAGCCTCAATCGTAAAAAGGAGGAGATAGATCAAAACCTTTCCAAACCAGAAATGACAGCTACTCAGCGGGCCAGCTACCTGGAGCAGGCTAGTCAAACGTCAAACGCGCTACTGAAAAATGAGCAGGTACTAAGGGAAGTACAGGGCATGGTAAGCAAGAATGATAGCGAGTATTATCTGGTGGGATTTGCATTTGTAGAGCGTAGCGAGCTCGTCATAAACTCCGGTTTCGCAAAGGCTATGCGTATCACCCTGGGAGACAGCATTGAACTGCGTTACAGGTTTGGCGGCGGTAAAATATCCTTGCCCAAGCTGAACATAAGCAAAATGACACAACAAAGATTCCGCGCACCTTCAATGTATTGACTTTTAAGAAGTCTATTCAGGCAAATATGAAGATCAAGGCCACCTCATATGTCGGT
>Ga0207674_10010074_pt1 | contig 10748 bp, 10 predicted proteins | sample KBSCornC72_FD_184303 | JGI IMG/M metagenome (GOLD analysis project Ga0207674, IMG submission 184303) | Corn rhizosphere microbial communities from Kellogg Biological Station, Michigan, USA - KBS Corn C7-2 (SPAdes) (version 2) | ecosystem: Host-associated > Plants > Roots > Rhizosphere > Soil ...
CTTAAGTCGGGTGGCTACATCGTAATAAACCAAACCGAAGCGCTTGTCGCGTTCGACGTCAACACAGGCAAGTTTGTGGGCAAATCGAACAGGCTTGAAGACACGATCGTCAAAACCAACCTGGAAGCGGCGAAGGAGATCGTGCGACAGATCAGGTTGCGCGATCTTGGCGGTATCATCGTTCTTGATTTTATCGATATGGAGGAGCGACGAAACCGCGTGAAGGTAATGCAGGCGTTGGAGCAGGAGCTGCGCAGCGACCGATCGCCTTCGAAGATCCTTCAGTTTAATGATTTCGGACTCGTTGCGATCACTCGCAAGCGCGTCAAGCAATCGCTGGAACGCACGCTCTGCACGCCCTGCCACTACTGCGGCGGTGGCGGGATGGTCAAGAGCGCTCAGACGATGTGTTACGAGATTCTGGCTGAAGCGCGCCGCGTTTCGAAGGACGTCGACAGCCACAACGAGATCATCCTGCGAGTCAATGCCGAAGTCGCGAAAGCCCTGCGCACTACGGAACGAGACGTCTTCGCTGAAATCGAGGCATATCTCGGCGGCATGGTCACGATCAAGAGCGACCCGACCGTTCATCAGGAGCAGTTCGATATTGCGCTGGTGTAAGGGAAGAAGTTAACGCAAAGACGCAAAGGCGCAGAGGCGCAAAGAAGTGCAGCTCTTTGCGCCTTTGCGTTAATTCTTCATCGAGGAGTAAAGCGCCAACGCGGCAACCACGACATTAGCCGCAACGACTGGCGGCGCCTTTATTACCAGACCGTAGGCGATCCATAACGTTGCGGCCAGTGCCTGCAGCCGGCGCAGGTACACGGGCTGCCGGCAGAAATAGGACGCCGCAAAGATACCCGTCGCAACCCATCCGATCCATTCAAGCACCACGCGTCTCCACTTGTCCGGCCATCTCCGCAAGATGACTGTCCAGACTCTGACGAATCGTCAGGAAGTCAGTTCGCACCTTGTCCCACTCCTGAATCTGCAGACCGCGCGACTCGAACATCGCGCGAATTCGCGCCGGATCATCCCAACCGACAATGTCCTCGACGATGGGAACCAGTACGCTGAGCGCATCTTCACTCAGGATGGATCGTTTTGCGATCGGTGCGATGTACTTACCCTCTGAAACCGCAATCGTGAAGCCGTGACGTCGATTGACGTGCAGCATGACATGTACGTCGGAGCTGCCATCCCCAACGTAGACGATGCGTTCGGGGCTGATCTGACGGCTAGCCTGAAGGAAATCGAGAACTGCAACTTTCCCGTAGCCAGCCGGTACACGCACGATGGATTGAATCTCGCCCGTTGCCGAATTGTAGGTGAATCGCGTTCCATAGATATGATCGGGTGGAACTATGCCTTCCAATGCCGACTGGATCACCTCTTCAGGCGCAGCCGATATCACATAGAACGAAAAACTGTATCCTTCAATCCCGTCAGCCAGGAATTCGATCAGCAGTTTGATGTTCTGTTTGAGCCGAATCCGCTTGCCCACTTCGATGAGATGTTCTCTGCGCACGCACCGGAACGACGGATCGTGCAGGAGCAGATAAGCAAGTTCCCCGCCCTGCTGAACGAGATTGATTCGCGCCATTCCCGCGACCTTCTCCTCAAAACCCAACTCGCCAAGCAATTCGCTCAGTACGATTCCCGAATCGTTGAAGCTGAGCGTTTGATCGAAATCACTCGCCAACAAGTATTGCCTTTGTGTATTTAGAGTATTTAATCTATCTGTCATTACCGATCTCCAGTAAGTCTTAATAGAAACGCCGGTGTGTACAGTGCAAGCGATGTGCCGCCTTTCACAAGGATTGTGATTTGCCCGTAACCTTAATTGCGAGTGGCTGATTTGACTGGGGTGGTGAGGGGATTAAGTCAGGAGCGTGACATTCTTGTCACACAATAACGTAGCTAACCTTCCGTCTTTCCGACTACGATCAATCCGATCGCCATCGGACCGGACTTCGTATTCACATTCAACTCAAGAATCACGTGCTCCTGCTCGTTCTTTATCGCTTTCGGTAGTGTCTTGCTGTCCGAGACCGGAACCATACTCCAGGGCGACGGATGAGCGCTGCCGGCGGCCGTGCGGCTCAGTTTGATCGTCTGCTCCGGGGTCATCGTGACCGTTGGATCTTTGTCCTGACTCACCGGGCAAAGGAGGACGAAGTCTTTGGTCGCCGAAACGCCCTGATGATTCCCGTCCTCGAGAATGAGCGCGTAACGCATCGTATAGAAGCCCTCTTTGATCTTCTGTCCTCGGAAATCCTGGGCCGCCTCAGCAAAGTGGATTACACCGACTAACGTCCCTTCAGGAATCTGCGCGAACATCGCGCCCGGGACTTCGCGCTTCGCAGTCGGCACTTCCTTGCGAAACCAAACCTCGCAGATGGCCTTGCCGGTCTCGCCAATTACTTTCAGCCCTTTCGCATCCAGCGCACTGCGCACCGGCTCCGCGACACTCGACTCTGTCAACGCTCCGATCGTGTCGACTTTCAATGCGGCCGCAGATGCAACAACGGCTATCGCGGCAACGACGGCAAGACTTCGTAACATTTCCCTACCCTCGTGAAACAGTTAACGCAGAGGCGCAACCGATTTTGGATTTTAGATTTTAGATTTTGGATTACCGAGCCGTGCAGTAGCAATCCAAAATCCAAAATCTAAAATCCAAAATCGCTTGCGCCTCTGCGTCTCTGCGTTAAATTTCTTCAGCGAGCGAAACTGCCGATGTAAGCACTCCGCTTATCGTGCAACGTCCACGAAACGCCCAATCCGCGGCCCTGGAACTCGTCCAGCATCGCCACTGCAGCCATCGCGTGCGCGGTCGGCGCCATCGGGCGGTACTGTATGTCTTCGTTACCGCAAAAATGGTCCTTGTCCGAAAGCATCCGGGCCCGAATCCCCGCGAGCTTCCCGGCGACCACGGTCGCTGACTTCGGGTGCTCGCCGAAGTACTCGATATCGACGCTGATCGGAGCAGCTTCCACCAGCACAACATCCTTGAAGAGTTCGCCGGCCATCGACTGTGCGAAGGAGCGCAAGGCTACCCTCTGTTCGCCGGTCGCCCGATCGTCGATGATCAAGACGGCTTTTGCCGGATATGGACTGCTGTACAGGTCGCCGATCGTGCCTGAAGCCTTGGCCACACCGACAACGCTGAGCCCATCGAGATTAACCCCATTCCAGCTTCCCTTGTCCACGCGCCACGCGAGGATAGCCTGATCTCCCATTAAACCCGTCTCCGAATTGGCGAAGCAGGGTCCGGTGTAGACATCGGCGCTGCGCGTTTCGACATACTGGCCATGGATTTGCTGTGCCTGCGCAGCCGCAGTGAGCAGGAAGAGACCCAAGCAACTCATCAAAACCAAAGATATTCGACGCATACTTCTAAACTCCTTCTCTAATAATACTGCCTCTTCGCAGGCTGCTCGTCAAGCGGGGGCCTATTCGAGTTCGAGGCAATGGCAGCGACGTTCCCCTGAATCACACTTCGTAGGCTCGGCAAGTTTCCCGTCCGGCCCAAGACAGTTCTGGGTGTGCTGACACCAGAAGATTCCGTCACTTGTCGGCCCTATAGAGGGGTCGCGCTCGGCCCAAATGTACATGCCCTTCCAGCGCAACTGCGCGCAGAGATTCGGGCGATTTGTGTCGAATCTTTCCTCTTCGGTCATCAACATGATCGTTCCTCCACTGTCTAACCCGCGGCCTGCAAAATCGCGCGCTTGACCGCAACCCGGGCAAGTTGGACTTTGTACGCGTTGCGGCTAAGTGGTTTAGCCCCTGCAACCGCAGCTTCGCCGGCAGCCATCGCCGTCGCCTCGGTCACGGTCTTACCCGCCAGCGCCTGTTCAGCCGCTTGCACACGCCACGGGACTGGAGCCACGTGTCCAAGCGTGATCATTGCTGTCTGCACGGTCTTGCCATTCATCTTAAGCGCGACCGACGCTGCTGCAAGCGGCCAGTCGAGTGCTTCCTTCTGCCGCACTTCGTATGTCGCATTCCTAATCCCGACGGGCGACGGGACGATAATATCCGTAACGATCTCGTTAGGCGCAAGCACGTTTTCCCGGTCGCCGTCGGACTTCGGAGCGACAAAGAAATCCGATACCGCGACCGTCCGTTCGCCCTTCGGGCCGTATATCTTGATCTTCGCGCGAAGGCTGTAGAGCGCCGGCCCAAGGCTTGACGGATTGACAAAGTAGGCCGGTCCGTCATTGCCGAGGATCGCGTGATAGCGGTTGTCTCCGTCCGGTACGAGCGACTGGCCGCTCTCATCCTTTGCAAGCAGTCCGTGCCCGCCTCGGTAGTACCAGCAGCGAGGCCGCTGACAGAGATCGCCGCCGACCGTCCCCATTGACCGGATCTGCGGGCTTGTCACGCCCTCGACTGCTTTCCAGATTGCAGGATAGTTACGGCGGACAGCGGGGCTTGCGAGTACTTCCTCAAATGTCGCGAGCGCCCCCAGCCGCAACCCGGTCGCCGTGACGGTGACGCCGCGAAGTGTCGTGACGGCCTTCAGATTTACGACGCGCTTCGGGGTGACGATGAAGTCCTTCATCAGGCTGAGCAAGTCAGTGCCGCCGGCGAGCACTTCGACTTCACCCCATTTATCCGCGAGAAGCGCAACGGCCTGCTCTTTCGTCGCCGGGCTGGCGAACTCAAACTTTTGCATTCGACCCTCCTTTTGCACCAAGAGCCGCAAGCACCTTGTCCGGAGTCAGAGGCAGCGTTCCGACACGCACGCCGATCGCATTGGCGACGGCATTTGCGATCGCAGCCCCCGGAGAGATCGTCGGCGGTTCGCCAAGACCAATGACGCCCCGGTCGTCGTACCCCGGGCCTGTCATCATATGGACCTGCATCTGACCGATGTCCCCGATCCCGGCGAGCTTGTAAAACTCCATATTCGGGTTGAGCATTCTACCGGTGCGCTCGTCCATGATCTTTTCTTCGAAGAGCGCGTAGCAAACCCCCATTATCATCGCGCCATAGACCTGGCTCTCAGCCGTCTTTAAGTCGATGACCAGGCCGCAGTCCTGCACCGCCACAAGCTTGTTGATCTTGACTATTCCCGTCTCGGTATCGACGGAGACGTCGGCCATCTGCACGCCCCCGACATTCGAAGACGCCAGTGTGCCCTGACCCGGCTGCTTGCCGCGAGCTGTAATCGGCTGTGTTCCGAGTTTTGCGCAAGCCTGCTTCCAGGTCATACTCCGGCTCGCATCGCCTATGACTTGAATCTTGCCGCCGGTAGCTTCGAGCTGGTCCGGCTGCGCTTTCAAATCCGGTGCCACCTTCGCAAGCAACTGATTCAATGCATCGACTGCTGCGCGTCTTGTCGAGGAACTCACTCCTCCCACTGTCGTCGAACCGCCCGATGAACCAGAGGGAGGATAACGATTGTCGCCGATCATCACTTTGATCGCATCAAGCGGCAGACCAAGCGTTTCCGCCGCAACGATGTCAAGCACGGTGCGCGTTCCGGTGCCGAGATCCTGCGTGCCCATCTTCAACTCGACGGCGCCGTCAGGATGGATCGTCAAGTCGCAGTCGCTCGCGTGGGGCTGACCGCCCCAGGTGTGAATCGACAGACCCAATCCGCGTTTGATCGAGCCGGCCGCGCCCTCGCCTCGCGGATGCCAGTTCTTCTTCCACTCGATCATCTCCGCCCCTTTGAGCAGTTCATCGCGGTAGACATTCGCGCGCACACCGGTCAGCTGAATGTTCTTGATGAAGAAATCGACCGGGTCCATTTTGAGGGCTGCGGCCATATCTTCGAGCGCCGACATCGTGATCAGCGCGCACTGGGGGTGATTCGGTGCACGCCAGGCGCGCGCCTGCCCGTTGTTGGTCGCAACCGAAAGCTGTTTCTTGAGCTGATTCGGGATATTCGTAAAGACGTAGGGGATGGGGAGCGTGCCGAAGCCCGGCATGCCGCCCGTGCCCCATGTTTCAGACTGCCAGGCGGTTATTGTGCCATCCTTCTTCGCGCCGACTTTGACTTTAGAGTAAATCGACGGCCGCGCGCCGGCGACCATTAATTCCGAGTCGCGCTCAAGCATCAGCTTGACCGGTTTGCCACCTGCCTGTTTCGAGAGATTTGCGCACTCCACGCCCCAGCGGTCGATCTGGAATTTGCTGCCAAAGCCGCCGCCGATGTAATCCATCTTTACGTGGACATTGCCGGCCGGAATCTTCAGCGACTGCGCGAGTTGTCCTCCCACACTCGACACGGATTGAGTCGAGGGATGCAGCAGCACGTTGCTCTCGTCAGTCCACTCCGCAATCTGGCCGTGGCTTTCCAGGCAGCAGTGCGTGATCATCGCATTCCCGTAAAGGCCTTCCATGGTCACTTCAGCCTCGCTGAAGCCCTTGTCCGGATCACCGGTCTTTCCGTCGGCAGTTGGATTACGACGATCCGCGGGGACCTTGTCCAAATCTGCTTCGATAACGACGTGCGGCAGCCGTTCAAACTGAATCTTGATCGCGCGGGCAGCGTCTTCGGCTGTTCCTTTGTCGACCGCCGCAATCCCGACGATTTCATCTCCGGCCCACTGTATCTCTGTGCCCGGTCCCTGAATAACCTTGACGGCCTTCACACCCGGCATCTTTTCCGCCGCGCTCGTATCAATGCTGACGATCTTCGCGTGAGCGAAGGGGGAACGCACGATCTTGCCCCAAAGCATACCCGGCCGGTTGATATCGAAAGTGTACTTCGCCTTGCCGGAGACCTTGTCCGGCCCGTCGATACGCGAAATGCGTTTCCCGATGTGCACGCGTTTATTCGCTTCAGGCCACTTATATTCAGCCATTTTTCCGGCCTCCTTTCGTCTGGGACTGCGCTGCCTGCGCTACTGCGGCGCGGATACCGATGTAGGTGCCGCATCGGCAGAGATTGCCGCCCAGGCCCCTCTGGACCTGCTCGGGAGTGGGGCTGGGGTTCTTGTCGAGGAAGGCCTTGCAAGCAACGACAAAGCCCGGAGTGCAGAAGCCACACTGCTGGGCGTCGTTGTCTACGAACGCCTGCTGAATGGGATGCAGTTTCCCATTCTGTTCGAGGCCTTCGACGGTTGTAATCTTCTTACCCTCGGCATCGATCGCCAGCACCGAACACGAGTAGATGGGCTTACCGTCCATAATCACCGTGCAGGCACCGCATGTTGCGCGGTCGCATACGGGCTTCGCGCCGGTCAGATCCAATTCGTTGCGCAAGGTATCGAGCAGTGTCGTTCGCGGCTCGACTGTGACTTTGCGCGGCGCGCCATTGATAGTGAGCGAAATCGGCGCTTTGTCCGGGCCGAAGATCTTGACCTCGGCTCCTTGCACGGTGATCGCTCGCACGCCGGGTGAGACGAGCGGCACAGAGATCACGAGCCCGGTACCCTTCAGGAAGCTGCGCCGCGACACACCGGAACTCGGTTTGTCGGGCATATCATCGGAAGAGCTCATCAGCTTGCCTCCATTTTTTCGATGTGACTTATGTGAGCCTGAGAGAGGCCGACGGTCAGCCTCGCCCGCGAAGTGGTGGGCAGTATATCAAGGCGATAAGAACAACGCAAAGGCTTGCGTCTTTGCGTTAATTTTATGCCCAAAGTAGTGTACTATTGGCTGATGCGGACACGTTTCCTTATCATATCCTGCCTTCTATTGTCTGTGCTGGCTCTTTTCGCCTGGCCTTCGACCTCGGTTCGTTCGGCCACTCAGGGTGACGTTCAGAAGGCGCTGGGCAAAATCGCGCCCTGGGTCCTGGAACGAACAGCCGGCGGCGAGCAGGCCGAGTTTCTGGTGATCCTCAATGAACGGGCCGATCTTCGACCGGCCTTCGCCCTCGCAAGCAAAGCCGAGCGAGGGCGCTTCACACGCGATGCGCTTTGGCAAGTGGCACAGACAGCGCAGAGACCGTTGCTGTCGTGGCTCGAATCAGGCGCCATTGAGCACCGCGCCTTCTACATCGTCAATGCGATATGGGTGAAAGGCACGCGCGAGACAGCGCTTGCGATTGCATTGCGTCCGGATGTCGCTCGCATCGAAGCCAACCCAAGCGTCTACAATCTGCCGGATCCATCACTCGGGAAGCTTACGGATGAGGCCAACCGGCTCGCCAATGGTGTTGCGCGCCCCGACCTCGAAACGGCAATCGAACCTGGAGTCAGCTACATCAGGGCGCCGGAAGTGTGGGCGCTGGGTTATACCGGCCAGGGAATCGTCGTTGGCGGCGCGGACACCGGCGTGCAATGGGATCATGAAGCTCTGAAAGCTCATTACCGGGGCTGGAACGGCGCTGCGGCAAATCACGACTATAACTGGCACGACAGCGTCCATTCGGGCGGCGGCGTCTGCGGAGCGAACTCGCCATTCCCTTGCGACGACCACAGTCACGGGACGCATACTGTCGGAACCGCGGTCGGCGATGATGGCGCGGGCAATCAAATCGGAGTCGCGCCTGGGGCAAAGTTTATCGGTTGCAGGAATATGGATCAGGGGAACGGGAAACCGTCCACTTACATCGAGTGTATGGAGTTTTTCCTTGCTCCCTATCCCGTAAGCGGCACAACGGCGCAGGGAGATCCGTCTAAAGCCCCGGACGTCACGATCAACTCCTGGACCTGCCCGGCATCAGAAGGCTGTGCACAGGAGACTCTGAAGGCTGCTGTCGAAGCACAGCGCGCCGCCGGAATCATGATGGTCGTCGCAGCCGGGAACAGCGGTTCGGCCTGCTCTACAGTCACTGACCCTCCTTCCCATTACGATTCCGCCTATACCGTCGGCGCCATAAGCTCGGCTTCCGGATTGATCGCGAGCTTTAGCAGTCGCGGACCCGTCGCCGTGGATGGCAGCGGACGCGTTAAGCCGGATGTCACGGCCCCCGGCGTCAGCGTCCGGTCTGCGCTACGCGGCGGTGGATACACTTCCTTTAGTGGCACGTCGATGGCGACACCTCACGTCGCGGGTGCCGTCGCCCTGCTTTGGTCGGCCGAACCGGCCCTGCGCCATCAGATCGACTTGACCGAGAATCTCCTCAACACGACAGCGGTACCTGTTTCGGCCACGGAGTGCAACAGCACCGGCATCCCCAATAACGTGTACGGCTACGGCAAGCTGGACATCAAAGCCGCGGTCGATGCTACGCGCCCTTGCAGCTACACTGTTGCGCCTCTGAGCGCGAATGCTGCTGCGAGTGGTGGCACCGGGACTATAAACGTGACGACGCAAGCCGGTTGCGCGTGGACTGCAGTCAGCAATGCCGGGTGGATAACGATTACTTCCGGTGCGAACAGTAGCGGCAATGGGAGCTTCAATTATTCGGTAGCGGCCAATTCGAACACGACGCAGCGGACCGGCACAATCACGGCTGCCGGGAAGACGGTGACGATCACGCAGGCCGCGGCAACAACCTATGGCGTATCCGGCCGGGTCACTTCGTCGACAGGCGCGGGGTTCAGTAAGGTAAAGATGACCTTCTCCCGTATCGCAGGGACCGGGGCAGTTCCGGCGAACGTGCAGACAGACTCCGCCGGCAACTGGAGTCAGAGCGGCTTTGCCCCCGGCACGACTTATCGTGTCACGCCTACGCAAGGACGAGAGAAATTCACACCTCAGTCACGCGACTTCGCCGGACCATCGGCAGCCCTTGACTTCAGCAGCACGAGTCGCGGTGTCATTATCCATGGGGCAGAAGTTTTGGATTTGCGGCTCGGCGCAGCGGCGAGGCCGCATCGATGAAGACCAGGCTGACGCGCTCTCCGCGTGTCGCTGCCGAATTCATCCGACGTGGCGAGATCGTCGCATTCCCTACTGAAACGGTTTATGGCCTGGGCGCCAGCGTCTACAACGAGACCGCAATCCGCAAGATATTCGCCGCAAAGGGCCGCCCTGCCGACAACCCGCTGATTGCGCACGTTGCCTCCGTCAAACAGATCCCGCTCATTGTGCGCGAGGTCCCCCCGATGGCGGCAATGCTGATCGGCGCGTTTTTTCCGGGACCACTTACGCTCGTTCTACCCAGGCACTCCACAGTCTCGAAGCTGGCGACTGGCGGACTCGAGACTATCGGTGTGCGTATGCCGAGTCATCCGATCGCGCGCGAACTGATACGCGAATGCGGCGTTCCACTGGTTGCGCCTTCGGCAAATCTTTCCGGACGGCCCAGTCCGACAACCTGGCAGGCCGTCAAAGCCGACCTGGATGACCGGATCAGTTGCATTCTGAAGGGCACTCAAACGGAACTGGGGCTCGAGTCGACTGTCCTCGATTGCACGGGCCGCACGCCGGTGATCCTGCGCTCCGGCGCCGTGACTGCCGAGCAACTCCGCTCGATCATTCCCTCAACAAAGCTCGCGCGGCATCACGACGTGACCACGCCCAAAAGCCCTGGGGTCAAGTATCGGCATTACGCGCCGCGCGCACGCGTCAAGCTGATTGCGCACCCGCAGGAGGCGGAGACCGGTCCAAGGTCGGCGGTCATCGGGCTCGATGCGCCGGCCGGACAATTCATACTGGCCCGTCACTGTGTAAGTGTTGCCGATTACGCGCGTGAGATTTATCGGTTCTTTCGCGAGTGTGACGAGGCTGGGGTTGAAGTGATTTATTGTCAGACGGTGCCCGAGCGCGGCCTTGGACTTGCCCTTATGGATCGATTGAGAAGGGCCGCTGGAGTGAAGTAGAAGAAAGGCAAAAGGCAAAAGGCAAAAATGTAGGGGCAGGGCTTGTCCCTGCCCGGCTTGCCATACCGGAGA
>Ga0207674_10010078_pt1 | contig 10746 bp, 9 predicted proteins | sample KBSCornC72_FD_184303 | JGI IMG/M metagenome (GOLD analysis project Ga0207674, IMG submission 184303) | Corn rhizosphere microbial communities from Kellogg Biological Station, Michigan, USA - KBS Corn C7-2 (SPAdes) (version 2) | ecosystem: Host-associated > Plants > Roots > Rhizosphere > Soil ...
CGGGTGCAGGTGCTCGACCCGCACGCCCTCGAGCGCTCGCTGGGCAAGGCCAAGCGGATCAGCGACCAGCGCGACCTGCACTGACCCCAGGACCTGGCCCCGCTCGCCAGTTCTTCCCGGAAAGTCGGCAACAACTCCGTGTTTCCGACCAGCCCGCGCCTTGTTCGCCCACGGCTGACGCGCGCCCCTTGCCCTGTTGCTGCCCAGTTGTAATCCTGATTACATGGCAACACGAACAACGGCGGAGGCGTGGCTGGCCGGCCGCCTCCCCCAGGACTGGTTCACCGGCCCCGTCGAGGTCAGCAGGGACCGCGACGAGCTGCTCATCTGGGGCGACCTGACCGCCCCCGAACTCACCGAGGACGCCGACGACGCCGAGCGCGAGCTGGCCGCCCGCGCCCGCGCCAAGACGTTCCGCGAGGACACCCGCGAGCGACGCATCGAGATCGCCAACGAGCTCGAGCACCTCAGCGGCAAGAAGGTCTCCTGGGGTGTCCGGGTCGGCGACCACCAGACCCTGTTCACCCACCTCGCCGCCCCGGTCATGACCCGGCTTCGCCAGCCTGAGCGGCAGGTGCTCGACACCCTCGTGGACGCCGGCGTCGCGCGGTCCCGTTCCGAGGCGCTCGCCTGGTGCGTCAAGCTCGTCGGCGAGCGGTCCGACTCCTGGCTCGCCGAGCTGCGCGAGGCGATGGGCCGGGTCGAGGAGGTCCGCAAGAAGGGCCCGGCCGCGTGACGGGCTGTTCGTATGCCGCGTGGGCGAGCACGCGGCATACCTGACCTCGGCGGCCCCGTAGGTTCGCCGGTGGCGAACATGAGTCGAGGCGGCTCAGGGTAGGGAACACGCACGGTCCCCACCGCGTTGGGCCGGTCGAGTCAGCACGACCCGGCTGTTCGTCCCGATCGGGTATCGGTCGGTGAAAGGCGTCGGCCGGGGCCGTGCTGCACGGATAGCATCGAGGTGATCTCGATAGGCAGGAGCAGAAGAGATGTTTGAACGGTTCACCGACCGGGCCCGGAGGGTGGTCGTGCTCGCGCAGGAAGAGGCGCGCATGCTCAACCACAACTACATCGGGACGGAGCACATCCTGCTCGGCCTCATCCACGAGGGTGAAGGCGTCGCCTCCAAGGCCCTTGAGAGCCTTGGCATTTCGCTGGAGTCGGTCCGCGAGCAGGTCCAGGAGATCATCGGTCAGGGGCAGCAGGCCCCGTCTGGCCACATCCCCTTCACGCCACGGGCGAAGAAGGTCCTCGAGCTCAGCCTGCGCGAGGCGCTGCAGCTCGGCCACAACTACATCGGCACCGAGCACATCCTGCTCGGCCTGATCCGCGAGGGTGAGGGCGTCGCGGCGCAGGTCCTCGTCAAGCTGGGCGCCGACCTCAACCGCGTGCGCCAGCAGGTGATCCAGCTCATCTCGGGTTACCAGGGCAAGGAGGGCCAGGCGGCCGGCGTCGGCGCGGGCATGCAGCAGGAGGGCACCCCTGCGGGCTCGCTGGTGCTCGACCAGTTCGGCCGCAACCTCACCCAGGCCGCCCGCGAGGGCAAGCTCGACCCGGTCATCGGACGTGAGAAAGAGATCGAGCGGGTCATGCAGGTGCTGTCGCGCCGCACCAAGAACAACCCGGTCCTCATCGGCGAGCCCGGCGTCGGCAAGACCGCGGTCGTCGAGGGCCTGGCCCAGGACGTCGTCAAGGGCGAGGTGCCCGAGACGCTCAAGGACAAGCAGCTCTACACCCTCGACCTCGGCGCGCTCGTCGCCGGCAGCCGCTACCGCGGTGACTTCGAGGAGCGCCTCAAGAAGGTCCTCAAGGAGATCCGCACCCGCGGCGACATCATCCTGTTCATCGACGAGATCCACACCCTCGTCGGTGCCGGGGCGGCCGAGGGCGCGATCGACGCCGCCAGCATCCTCAAGCCGATGCTGGCCCGTGGTGAGCTGCAGACCATCGGCGCGACCACGCTCGACGAGTACCGCAAGCACATCGAGAAGGACTCGGCGCTGGAGCGGCGGTTCCAGCCGATCCAGGTCGCCGAGCCGACGCTGTCGCACACCATCGAGATCCTCAAGGGGCTGCGCGACCGCTACGAGGCGCACCACCGGGTGTCGATCACCGACGGCGCGCTCGTGAGCGCCGCCAACCTGGCCGACCGCTACATCAACGACCGGTTCCTGCCCGACAAGGCGATCGACCTGATCGACGAGGCCGGCGCCCGGCTCCGGATCCGCCGGATGACAGCACCACCGGACCTGCGCGAGTTCGACGAGAAGATCGCCACCGTGCGCCTCGAGAAGGAGTCGGCCATCGACGGCCAGGACTTCGAGAAGGCCGCCCGGCTGCGTGACGACGAGAAGAAGCTGCTCGCCGCCAAGGCCGACCGCGAGGCGCAGTGGAAGTCCGGCGACATGGACGTCGTGGCCGAGGTCGACGAGGAGCTCATCGCCGAGGTCCTGGCCGCCTCGACCGGGATCCCGGTGTTCAAGCTCACCGAGGAGGAGTCCAGCCGGCTGCTCAACATGGAGGACGAGCTGCACAAGCGGATCGTCGGCATGGACGACGCGATCAAGGCCCTGTCGCAGGCGATCCGCCGCACCCGCGCCGGGCTGAAGGACCCCCGCCGTCCAGGTGGGTCGTTCATCTTCGCCGGCCCGACCGGTGTCGGCAAGACCGAGCTCGCCAAGACCCTCGCCGAGTTCCTCTTCGGCGACGAGGACAGCCTGATCCAGCTCGACATGAGCGAGTTCTCCGAGAAGCACACCGTCTCGCGGCTGTTCGGCTCGCCTCCCGGCTACGTCGGCTATGAGGAGGGCGGACAGCTCACCGAGAAGGTGCGGCGCAAGCCGTTCTCGGTGGTGCTGTTCGACGAGGTCGAGAAGGCCCACCCGGACATCTTCAACTCGCTGCTGCAGGTGCTCGAGGACGGTCGGCTCACCGACTCCCAGGGCCGGATGGTCGACTTCAAGAACACCGTCATCATCATGACGACCAACCTCGGCACCCGTGACATCGCCAAGGGCGTCTCGCTCGGCTTCGCCGCCGGTGGCGACACCCGCAGCGACTACGAGCGGATGAAGAACAAGGTGACGGACGAGCTCAAGCAGCACTTCCGCCCCGAGTTCCTCAACCGCGTCGACGACACCATCGTCTTCCCGCAGCTCACGCAGGACGAGATCGTGGCAATCGTCGACCTCGAGATCGCCAAGCTGGACAAGCGGCTCAAGGACAAGGACATGGGCATCGAGCTCACCACCGAGGCCAAGCAGCTGCTGGCCAAGAAGGGCTACGACCCCGTGCTCGGCGCCCGGCCGCTGCGCCGGACGATCCAGCGCGAGATCGAGGACGTGCTGTCCGAGAAGATCCTCTACGGGGAGCTCAAGGCCGGCGAGCTGGTGCTCGTGGGCGCCGAGGGTGAGGGCAAGGCGGCGACGTTCACCTTCACCGGCACGCCGCACCCGGGCAGCCTCGACCTGCCGGTCATCGAGACCGTCGCCGGCGGGGAGGCCAAGCAGAGCAGCTGACAGCGACCGTATGCCGGGTGGTCACCACCCGGCGCACGTCGCGACACCGGCCCCGGACCCGACGGTCCGGGGCCGGTGTGCTGGGTGCGGCGACGTACTCTGGACCGCGTGTTCGTGACCAAGCTGCCCCGCCGCGCCCTGCTGGCCGGTCTCGCCGCTGTCCCGGTGGCGGTGCTCGCCGCCTGCTCCAAGGACAAGCCGAAGCCGGCACCCACCTCGACCTCGTCGTCCTCGACCACGACCGCCGCGCCGCCCAAGCCGCAGGCGAGCGGCAAGGGCCTGCCGGCAGACCTGCTGGCCGTGATGACCGCGATGTACGTCGGCGGGACCGTGCCGGCCAGCGGTGCGGTCGGCACCGCCCTTGCCAAGCGCAAGCCGGCCGGTACGTCGGTCACCGTGGGCGGGTCCACGGGAACCTGGCACAAGACCCCGATCGCCGTGGTGACCCAGGGCAAGGACGTGACGCTGCTCGTCAAGGGCAAGGCCTGGTCGGTCGTGGGTGGGTGGTGGCCGTCGATGGGCGTGGCGCGCGTGCCGTTCAAGACCATGCACGTGCTGACCATCGGGTCCGACGCCCGGGCCAAGCAGGCGGTCGAGAAGTGCCGGGGCGACTCGCTGCATGTCATCGGGGTCGACAGCAAGGGCATCGGCGGCATCCTCGGGATCCCGCGGGACTCCTGGGTCAGGATCGCCACCGGTGGCACCTCGAAGATCAACGCCGCCCTGACGTTCGGGGGCGCGAAGGGCCAGTGGCACACGGTCCGCAACGTCACGGGCATCCCGCTCGACGGGTACGTCATCACCGGGTTCAAGGGGTTCCGTGACATGGTGACCGCCGTGGGCGGGATCGCGCTGGTCTACCACGCCTCGCTCAAGAACGACCAGGGCATGCAGATCGTGCGCCCGGGGGTGAACCACCTCAACCGCACCACAGCCCTGGCCTTCGCGCGTGAGCGGCACCACCTGCCCAACGGCGACTTCGGCCGCTCGCTCAACCAGGGCCGGCTCATCCAGGCGGGGATGGCCATGGCGGCCAAGTCGGGCCCCGGCGCGCTGCCGAAGTACCTCACCAAGATCTGGCCGCACGTGAGCACGAACCTCGGGGTGGTGCAGGTCCTGAACGCCTGCGCCAGCCTCTACCTCACCAACGCCGCCAAGGTCCCCAACAAGGTCGTGCCAGGGGCCATCGGCACCCGCGGCGGCGGCCAGTCCGTGGTCCTGCTCGGCGGTGCCGCGCGCGCCGACTTCAAGGACATGGTGGACGGGCGGCTGCGTGCCTGAGGGTCTGCAGCCCGTGGTGCGCCGCGCCCGCGCCACGGACATCCGCGCGATCCGTGACCTGGTGCGCCCGTTCGCCGAGTCCCGGGTGCTGGTGTCCAAGGACGCGGTGACCTACTACGAGTCGCTGCAGGAGTTCCGGGTCGCCGAGGTCGACGGCGACCTCGTCGGCTGCGGCGCGCTGCACGTCATGTGGGAGGACCTCGCCGAGATCCGCACCCTGGCCGTCAGTCCACAGGCCAAGGGCACCGGCGTCGGGTCGATCCTGCTCGAGGCGCTCGTGCAGGACGCCCGCGACCTCGGCCTGCGCCGGTTGTTCTGCCTCACCTTCGAGCTGGACTTCTTCACCCGGCACGGGTTCGCGCCGATCGAGGGCCGGGCGGTCTCGCCGGAGGTGTACACCGAGCTGCTGCGGTCCTACGACGAGGGCGTCGCGGAGTTCCTCGACCTCGAGCGGGTCAAGCCGAACACGTTGGGCAACACCCGGATGCTGCGGACCCTGTGACGCAGGTCCGCCAGGACGCAGGCAGCTAGCCGCGGGCCCTGGCGTGCCGCGACATCCGGATCCGGACGGAGGCGAACAGCACGCCGAGCAGCAGGACCGAGATCACGCCGAACCCCAGGCGCGGCACCAACGGCAGGGCGATGCCGATCGCACCACCGACGACCCAGGCCATCTGCAGCACCGTCTCCGACCAGGCGAACACCCGGGTGCGGACCGACTCCTCGATCTCGCGTTGGAGGACCGCGTCGCTGCTCAGCTTGACCAGCTGGGCGGCGGACCCGGCGACGAAGCCGAGCGCCAGCAGGGTCCCCAGGGAGTAGAAGGCAGCCGTCGCCAGCGCCGCCAGCACGTCGAGGATCAGGCCCACCGAGATGATCACGTCCGGTCGGCGCCGGCCCAGGGCGTTGCCGAGCGCGGTGGCGAGCGCGTTGCCCGCGCCCGCGGCGCCGACCACGAGCGCCAGGACCAGCGTGCCGCTGTGGCCGGGGAGGGGGTGCTCGCGCATCAGGAAGGCCATGAACAGGGTGAGGAAGCCGGTGAGCAGCCGGGCACCGATGGTGCTGCAGAGGGCGGCGAGGACGGGGACGGGCAGGGCCGCCACCCGCGCGCGCAGGCGGGGCAGCAGACCGGGTCTGCGCCCCTCGGGTCGCCGCAGCGGCACGGGGCCGGTGTCCTCGATGTCCTGCTCGCCGGCAGCGGAGTCGACGCGCGCGGGCAGCCGGATGGCGAGCACGGTGCCCACGATGTAGACGAGGAAGGCCATCCGCAGCGACCACTGCGGCCCGATCCGCGACAGGCTCCCGGCCAGCCCACCGCCGACCGCCATGCCAGCGACGCCGGCAAGGGCGATCCGCGAGTTCGCCTTGACCAGGCTGAAGCCGGGCGGCAGCATGCGCGGCACCGCGGAGGCGCGGGTGACGTTGTAGGCCTTGGACGCGACCAGGGCGGCCAGCGCCGCCGGGAAGAGCCAGGGCGAGCCGTCGACGACCGCCCCGGCCAGCACCCAGCACAGGAACGCGCGCAGGGCCAGCGTCGTGCCGATCGCCCACCGCCGGCCATGCCTGAACCGGTCGAGCAGCGGGCCGATGAACGGGGCAAGCAGCGTGAACGGCGCCATGGTCAGCAGGAGGAACTGCGCCACCCGCCCGCGCGCCTCGTCGGTCGGCATCGCGAAGATCGTGCCGGCCAGGCTCACCGTGAGCGCGGCGTCACCGACGAGGTTGACGAAGTGCAGCTCGACGAGCCGGGACAGCCCGCTCTCACCCGCCCCGGCGGAGCTGGCATAGGCCCGGGCCCGACGGGCACCGGCCCGGCTCCCGCGTCCCGCCAGCCTCGCGCCCGCGAGCGTCCCGCGGCCGAGCACCCGACCGGTGCGCGCGGCCCCGCGGCCGAGCGCACGGGCGGCGGCTGCGCCCCGGCCGTGGGTCGGCTGCTCGGACATCAGGGGGCCTCGCGCGTGCCGGGGAGGCGGAACCGTCCGTCTACCAGGGGCTCGACGAGCCCGTCGGCGACGAGGGAGTCGAGGCAGCGCTCACGCTGGATGGCGTTGTCCGACAACGACTCCAGGGTCTCCCGCGCCACTGGGGCGTCGCTGTCGCGGAGCACCGCGAGGAGCTTGCCGCGCAGCTGTCGGTCGGTGCCGTGCCAGGCCTGCCCGCGTCGGGGCGGCCCGTCGTGGGCAGGCCGGCCGGCGAGCCGCCACGCGCACAGGTCGCGAACCGGGCAGGCCTCGCAGCGTGGCAGCCGCGCCGTGCAGACCAGCGCGCCCAGCTCCATGACCGCCACGCTCCAGGTGCGGGCTCGCGCCGGCTCCTCGGGCACCAGGCCCGTAGCGAGGTCCAGCTCAGCCCGCGTCGTTGAGGGCGCGGCATGCTCCCGGGCGGTGGCGACCCGGGCCAGCACGCGGCGCACGTTGGTGTCGACCACGGTCGTGCGCTCGCCGAAGGCGAACGTCGCGACGGCGGCGGCGGTGTAGGTGCCGACCCCGGGCAGCGCGAGCAGCTCGGCCTCGGTGTCCGGAACCCGGCCCCCGTGACGGGTGACCATGACGGCAGCAGCCGCGTGCAGCCGCAACGCGCGCCTTGGGTACCCCAGCCGTCCCCAGGCGCGCACCGCCTCACCGGCCGGCTCGGCGGCGAGGTCGGCCGGGCTGGGCCAGCGGAGGAGCCACTCGCGCCACACCGGCTCCACCCGGGCGACCGGGGTCTGCTGGAGCATGGCCTCGGAGACGAAGATCCCCCACGGCGTCGCGTCCGGTGCCCGCCAGGGCAGCTCGCGGGCGTTCTCGGCGTACCAGTCCAGCACCCGCTCGTGCAGGAGCGGCGGGGCGGGCGCGCTGGTCACACGTAGCGTTCGAGGATGCTCGACTCGGCGAGGCGGGACAGTCCCTCGCGGACCGCGCGGGCCCGTCCCTCGCCCACGCCCTCGACGTCCATGAGCTCCTCGAGGTTGGCGGCGAGCAGCTTCTGGAGGCTGCCGAAGTGGTCGATCAGCCGGTCGACGATGGCGCCGGGCAGCCGCGGGACCTTGCTCAGCAGGCGGAAGCCGCACGGGCTGACCGCGGCGTCGAGGGCGTCGCCGCCCACCGGGAAGCCGAGCGCCTTGGCGCCGGCGGAGAGGTCGAGCAGCTCGGTGGAGGTGAGCTCCTGCAGGGCCGCGAGAGCCTCCTCGGTGCTGAGCTCGGCGCGGCCCGACGGCAGGTAGTCGCGGATCACGAGCTCGCGGTCGTTGCCGAGCCCGCCGGTGAGCTCCTCGAGCTGGAGGGTGAGCAGCCGGCCGTCGACGCCGAGCTCGACGACGTACCCGTCGATCTCGTCGCTGATCCGGCGCACCATCTCGAGGCGCTGCAGGACGCTGGCCACGTCGCGGACGGTGACGAGGTCCTCGATCTCGAGGGCGGACAGGGTGCCGGTGACCTCGTCGAGCCTGGACTTGTAGCGCTCGAGGGTCTGCAGGGCCTGGTTGGCGCGCGACAGGATGGCGCTGGAGTCCTCGAGGACGTGGCGTCGCCCGTCGACGTAGAGGGCGACGATCCGCATCGACTGGCTGACCGACACGACGGGGAAGCCGGTCTGCTTCGCGACGCGCTCGGCGGTGCGGTGGCGGGTGCCGGACTCGCTGGTCTCGATGGACGGGTCGGGCACCAGCTGGGTGGCGGCTCGCAGGATGCGGGTGACGTCGCGGTCAACCACGATCGCGCCGTCCATCTTCGCCAGCTCGCGCAGCCGGGTGGCCTGGAACTCGACGTCGAGCGGGAACCCGCCGCTGCACAGCTCCTCGATGGTGCGGTCGTAGCCGAGCACGATCAGCGCGCCGGTGCGGCCTCGCAGGATGCGCTCGAGCCCGTCCCGCAGCTCGGTGCCGGGCGCGACGGCCGCAAGGGTGGCGCGCAGCACGTCGTCGTCGCGAAAGTCCACTGCTCAACCCCTGGTTGGTGCTGCCGGCACGGTCGGGCCGAGTCTATCCGTGGGGTGGTGCCAACGCGGCCTGCACCGCGCTGTGCAGATCGGGACACTCGTGCACGCGCATCCCCTGGGGTGCGGTGCCGCCTCCCAGACCGCCGGCGGGCACGTATGCCGTGTGGAAGCCCAGGCGCGCCGCCTCCGCCAGGCGGCGGGGGATGCCGGTGACCGCCCGGAGCTCGCCGGCGAGCCCGAGCTCGCCGAACGCCATGCTGCCCTGCGGCAGCGCGCGGTCCTCGACGGCGCTCGCCATGGCCAGCGCGACGGCCAGGTCTGAGGCCGGCTCGCTGAGCCGCACGCCACCCACCGTGGAGAGGTAGATGTCCTTGTTCGTGACGGGAGCCTTGGCGCGCCGGGCCAGCACCGCGATGATCATGGCCGTGCGGGAGGAGTCGAGCCCGCTGGTGGCGCGGCGTGGCGTGGGAATCTCGCTCTTGGCGACGAGGGCCTGCACCTCGGTCACCATCGGGCGGCGGCCCTCGAGCGTCACCGTGACACAGGTGCCGGGCACGGTCAGGGTGCCCCGGGACAGGAACAGCCCGCTGGGGTCGGGCAGGCCGACGATCCCCACGTCGGACAGGTCGAAGCAGCCGACCTCGTCGGTGGGGCCGTAGCGGTTCTTGACCGCGCGGACCAGCCTCAGCCGTGAGTGCCGGTCGCCCTCGAACTGCACCACGACGTCGACGAGGTGCTCGAGCACCCGGGGCCCCGCGATCGAGCCGTCCTTGGTGACATGGCCGACCAGCAGGGTGGCGATGCCGCGTGACTTGGCCACCTGGATGAGCGAGGCCGCGACCTCGCGGACCTGGCTGACGTTGCCGGCGGCACCCTCGACCTCGCCGCTGGAGATCGTCTGGACCGAGTCGACCACGACCAGCTCGGGCTGCACGGCCTCGATCTGCCCCAGCACCATGGCCAGGTCGGTCTCGGAGGCGAGGAACAGGGTGCGGGCCATCGCCTCGATGCGCTCGGCCCGGGTGCGGACCTGGGCAGCGGACTCCTCACCGGTGACGTAGAGGACGGTGCGGCCCTCGGCCTGGCGCGCGGCCCTCGCTGCGACGTCGAGCAGCAGGGTGGACTTGCCGATGCCCGGCTCGCCGGCAACCAGCACCACGGCACCGGGCACCAGCCCGCCGCCGAGCACCCGGTCGAACTCGGCGACCCCGGTGCTGCGGGCCGACGCCCGGCGGGCGTCGACCTGCCCGATGGGGACCGCGGGCCGCTCCACGCGGGTGGCCGTGGTCGTGCGCACGGTGACCGCGCCCACCTCGCTGACGCTGCCCCACGCCTGGCACTCGCCGCACCGGCCGACCCACTTGACCGTGCTCCAGCCACACTCGGAGCAGCGGAACCCGCTGGCCCGCGCCGACGCCTTGGTTGCCATGGCCACAACCTACGGGCGGGGACCGACACCGCCGCGGTGGGCACGCGGCATACGGCGTGGTGGGCTCAGCCGGACTCGGCGACCTTCTTCAGGCCGTCGAGCATGCCCTGCCAGTTCTGCGAGAACTGCTCGGCCTGCTCCTCGGTGTCGCAGCCGTCCTGGGTCAGCGCCACGACCGTGCCGTCGCCGTCACCGGAGAGCTCGTACCGGACGTGGTGGTAGCTCTCGGGCTCGTCCGGCTGGCCCATGAGGGGGCTGTAGTGGGTGACCTCGAGGACCCGGCCCGGCTCGACCTCGAGGACCTTCCCCTTGTCCTGGTAGGGCTTGCCGTCGAACTCCCCGGACCACGTGATGGGGCTGCCCACCTGCCAGTCGGACTCGACGGTGCTGCCCATCATGTACTCGGCGATCTGGGCCGGGTCGGTCAGCGCCTGCCAGACCCGTTCGGGGCTGGCGGCGACCTCGGTCCTCGCCGTCGCGACGTGGCCGCTCATCGGAACCTCCGTTCGTTGCGGTGGTTCCATCGTGCGCGCAACTCAGTACCGGCGCCACCAGAGGTTGACGGCGTAGTCCACGTCGGTGCCGGAGTGCTCGGCGAGG
>Ga0207674_10010080_pt1 | contig 10745 bp, 8 predicted proteins | sample KBSCornC72_FD_184303 | JGI IMG/M metagenome (GOLD analysis project Ga0207674, IMG submission 184303) | Corn rhizosphere microbial communities from Kellogg Biological Station, Michigan, USA - KBS Corn C7-2 (SPAdes) (version 2) | ecosystem: Host-associated > Plants > Roots > Rhizosphere > Soil ...
ACATCGAAGAAAAGAACAAGTTTAGTCATAGAAAAAAGGCTACGGATAAGCTGATCGCCTTTCTGTCTGATGAATTCGTAAGAAGCTAAAGAAAAATCAAAAATTTGAGTACAGAACGCAACCAAATTATTTCAGAAATCGACTTGATACAGGGATGCCTTGAAGGAGATAGGCGAATGCAGGAAGAGCTATATCGCCGGTTTTCGCCAAGGATGTATGGGGTCTGCTTACGATATGCTGGTAATACGGTCGAAGCAGAGGATATATTGCAGGAAGGGTTCATTAAAGTATATAAGAAATTAGGTAGTTACCGCAGAGAAGGAAGTTTTGAAGGATGGATAAGGCGCATTTTCGTGAATACAGCTATTGAACATTTCAGGCGAAAAACTTATCAGCAGCCCATTACAGAACAACATGAAAACACAGTAGAGGGCAAATACTTATCGGTGCTGGATGATCTCGCCGAAAAGGATATTATGAAACTGATACAGGAACTTTCGCCCGGGTACCGGACCGTTTTTAATCTGTACGTGGTTGAAGGATATACTCACAAGGAGATTGGTGATTTGCTGAACATTAGTGAAGGTACCAGCAAATCCCAATTGTCAAGGGCCAAGGTAGTACTCCAGGACCTGGTAAAAAAATTTCTCGAAGAACGTAACAGGTAGTACTATGAGTGAGGAACTAAAAAGAAAATTGTATAACTATGACGCCGAGCCGCCTGAAATAGTGTGGAGCAGGATCGCTGCGGCGCTCGACCAGGAGATCGATGATGAATTCCCTCAAAAACTTTATGATCTTGAAGTAACGCCGCCAGTTAGTGTGTGGAATGAAATTGAAGAAAACCTGGAGGCAGATGGTAAAGAACAGTACGCTACTAAACTTTATAACATTGAAGTAACGCCTCCTGCCCAGGCCTGGAATAAAATTTCATCTTTACTTGATGAGGAAAAAACTCTTCCCAAGATCTCCCAAAAAGGAAGGATCATTTTATTTGTAAGATATGCTGCGGCGGCTTGTATCATTGGCGTTTTAGCATTGGGAGCATTCAAATTACTGAATCAAAAAACGGTTAAAGAGCCTGTGGCTGTAAAAGCTGTTTCCCCCGGGAAGGATTCTGTTTTGAATCAAAACGCTACTCAACAATTAATTCCGCCTCAGAGTAACAATTTACCAACGGAGGGAAAAAGTCTCGCACGAGTAGAAACTAAATCCAGGAAAAAAAATTCGCCGGAACCAGCTACGTATATGACTCAAATGGCAGCAACCTCGCCGACGCCCATTGGTTCAAGGTCAACATCTGATTTTAGACAAGTAAGTCTTACCGGGGAAATTCCCGGCAATTGTTCACAGATCTCGGATGCCGATCCTTATATAATGTTCCTAAACCCGGACGGATATCTTATTCGTATTTCGAAAAAACTGGCAGAAACACTTGGATGCGTTTATTCAAATGGAAATTCGGAACAGTACAATCGATGCCAGGATCAAATAAGAAAATGGAGAGATAAAATTGCTCAATCCCCTGCAACTTCTTCGCCCGACAACTTCATGGATGTACTTAACGTAATAAAATCGGTGCAGGAATAATCAAGCTTAATTTGCCAATGGCAATTCAATATGGAACGTCGTTCCTTCCCCTAACTCGGTTTCAAACCAGATCTTACCATGCGCCTGTTCGACTATGCTTTTGCACATGGCGAGACCAAGACCTGTTCCCGAAGATTTTGTAGTAAAGTTTGGTGCAAATATTTTCGATTGCATGGAAGATGGGATCCCTTCACCATTGTCTCTTACACTTACAATGATACTTCCGTTTTCGCGGAATTCATTTACATTGATCACGCATTGATCTTTTTCGCATGCTTCAACTGCATTTTGAAAAAGATTTGTGAACAGGCGGTTCATTTGGGTTTTGTCTGCCCTCAACATTACTTTGTCAGGCAGGGCTTCCCAATTTATTTCCACCTGCTGTCCGCGTTGATATAATTCTTTGAGTGATTTAATTACTTCATGCATGTCAAACAGCTCAACCTGTGTATTGCCGATGTTTGCAAACTGAGAAAAATCGAAGGCGATTTTTGACAAATGATCTATCTGCTCTACCAATGTATTGGCAACTTTAGCGGTTAATTCTTTTACGTCGGGTGAATTGTTTAAAATAGCCTTTTGCAAATATTGAATGCTAAGCTTCATAGGCGTCAATGGATTTTTTATTTCATGCGCTACTTGTCTCGCCATCTCACGCCAGGCGCCTTCTCTTTCGCTGCGGGCCAGGACAGCGGCGCTTTCACCCAATTTGCTTACCATCTTATTATATTCCTTTACCAATTCACCTATTTCATCGTTACGGCTCCATACAATTTCTTCATTCATTTTTCCAAGGTTCACTTCCCGCATCTTGTCTCCAATAATGGAAAAAGAACGGGTAATACGATTCGTGATGAATAGCGCGATCACGCCCGCCGTCAGAAAAATAAAAGCATTCAATATAATTATCGTTACAAGGAAATTTGAGATCTCCTGGTGGAGCTCAAACTGGGACAGAAAGTATGGAATATTTACATAGGCGTATTCAGTGCCGTCATCGCCTCTTACAGGAGCATAAATACTCAGGTAGGACAGATCACTAATTTTTTCCTGCTGCACCCTTTCCACCTCCCGCAAAATGCTTAAATGAAAAAATGCCTCAGGGTTGATCTGCTTGCTAAGAACACCTTTTTCGTAAATATTTTCCTGGGACGAAACCTGCAGGTTGCCGGCCAGGTCGTACACATTCACATCCACATTATGGATATCCGCCACGTCTGAGACAAGTTTTTTCAATTCCCTGTTTGACCCGGGCTCATATATTTTTGTGACGTCATCAAAAATGCTATGTTCAGCAATCCTTTTTTTCATTTCATTTTCCATCACCTTTAATGTGCGGCTTAATTTATCAGCATTGTTCCTGTTATATCTTGTAATGAAAAATGAAATGGTAGAAGCGGCAATGATCAGAAAAGAAAGTATGCTGATAAAAATGATCGTGCTGTGTACCTGCGTACGGATATTCATCTGGAAAAAATTGCGAAGTCCTCTTCTATCAGCGCCGACCTTTAAAAGAAATGCGATTGTCTGGATGAATGTTACCAGGAAAAGAAATGCACAAAAGATATAAGAGAACAATGTGATGGCTTCAATAAGAGTGTCTATCTTACGTGCAAGCACAATTACTTTCTCGGTGCTGTTCCGGTACCACATTTCAGAGAAATCGCCGTTTTTCCTTTTCTCAACCTCCTGCTTCGGCAACTGGTCATCCGTTAATGTTGTAGCGAATGCGTACTTGCTTGAAGACTCGACAAGCCTGTTGCCTTTATAAATGGCAAACGAATAGTTTGGTGAGGACCTTGGGTCATTTTCGTTCGGCTCTCTGAATAATGTGGCCTCCAGCGCGTTGGCCGCAGTTGTTTTTGGATTCGATACAATAAACAAAGCTCCCATCGCCCTGTTACCTGTATCCTGGACGACTTTTTTTGTGATGTAGGTAATTTTATTGTTGCCTGAAACGTAGGAATACAGTTCAGGAATTGTCCTGCTTTGTTTACTTTGTTGGGTGATGATGTTGTTTAATGACTCATACGTAAGGTCGTCGTCATTAAAAAGAGGGTTGAAAGTTGAATCCTCAAAAACTTCGAAAACATACAATTTCGTGTCAAATTTATTTACATAGCCTTTATAGTTTGCAGTAAGGATGCTATCACGAAATATCCTCCCATTCTCTTCATCATGAAATCGGTAAAAGTTGGAGGCAAGAAACCTGTTGTCAAGGTAAGTCAAGGCGATCTTCAAAAGCATCTCATTTGATTCATCATCCTGGATAGCCAGGTTCTCTGCGATCGTTTTCCTGTTACTCCACTCCTTTGTTTTGTTTTCTGTGATAATAATGGCCGAGATCGAAACCGAAAAAACAAATATCCAGAATATGATTCCGGCAACGTTAATATGAAAACGGTTTATAACAAATCCACGCTGGCTCACCAACCATGTGTAACCTATAAGCCACAATAAAACAGGTATATAAAATTGAACGGCAGGGTCCGAAAAACGAAAAGTAAGATAGGCAAGACCAGTAACTCCAATCCCGAAATAGATCAAGGCTTTTCGTCTTTCAAACACAGGCAAAATAAACCGAAACATGATCTGAGTAAAATGATAATACCCCAGCGACAAGCTTGCCAGTACGATAAATCCAATTACGCTATATTTATTAAGACTAAAAAAATCCGTGACATCAAAAGATATTTTTGAATCGGCGACCAGGCTATTGATGGTACTTGCCAATATGAATGTGGAGACGACAAGAACCAGTAATGCCAGCGTTGCAATTATCCATTTGCCGGCACCTTTCACGCGTCTTAGCAGATCCATCTGGCTACCGAGCTTTGACCATGCGAAGACCGTGATCCATGAGAATAGTAGCGAGTTGATCAGGAGATCTCCCAGAGTACGATTGACCCCGTTGGTTCCATACACCGCCGGATCGAATAGCTCAAATTGGCGAAACTCAAAGACGAGAGGATAAAAATAAAGGCTAAGCCGGAATACAAGGAGTACTACAACCAAAGTAACGACCCCGCGCCATTGATTGTTTCGTTTTTGTGCAACAAACTCCGCCAGCGAATGGGCAAATACAAAAAAGAAACATAATGACAGCACCCGAAGGATTACCGTGATCGGGTCATTGTTAGGTATGGCGCTTGTAGGCCTTCGGTCAATGTAAAAAAGAATTTCTCCCGACGAAGATTTAATTGGGTAATCTGTCTTATTACTACTAATGATGATACGCTTGTGTGCCGTCTTGCTATACGCAAATTCATCATTCAAAAACTGGCTTTCAATATAATATTTTGATTTAACCGGTATTAGTGCATAAGTCCATAGTCGATTGCTCATTCCATTGATAGCAAAGGATTTTTTTACCATCACGTAATAGCCGTTAGCAAGGGATTTAAAGTATTCACCGTCATCAAGATTATAGCTGTCCTTAGGAGGAATTATGTTTTGATTATTCCAGAACAGCATTTGTTGTGTACCAAAAATCGACTCGGCCACAACATATATTCCGTAATGCTTTTTTTCCAGCGATTTGAATTCATCGAGGGTCTCCTTGTTTTGCACCAATTTTCTAAGTAAATGGGTGTCCTTAATAACCTCGTTGAAGTTTAATTCCTCCGCTTGTATGTACCGGGTTAAAGATCTTTTTTCATGATTTATTGCAGATACACGTGTATAATAAGAATTGAAAACAAATGAAAGTGCGAAGGTGACAATAGACAGAGCTAACAGGCTATACCTGGAAAACAAAATATGTCGGGAAGTCGCTTTCAAGTAGTGTGTCGGTGTTTAATGGTGTTCCAGATGGCGTCCATTTCTTCGAGGGTCATTTCATTAAGATCCTTGCTTTGCTTTAGTGCTTCATTTTCCATTTTTGTAAAGCGGTCAATGAATTTCTTATTGGTTCGTTCCAAAGCATTTTCCGGGTCAATGCGCAAAAATCGTGCATAATTGATCAATGAAAATATGAGATCGCCGAACTCGTCTTCAATTTTCTCCGTCTCGCCTTTTGCAACCGCTTCGTGTAACTCATTGATTTCTTCCTCGACTTTTTGCCATACCTGCTCCTTGTTTTCCCATTCAAAACCAACTTGCCTGGCCTTTTCCTGTAATCGCAGGGCTTTCACTGTAGCTGGCAACGACACCGGTACTCCGCTTAATACTGATTTCTTTCCTTCCTTTAATTTTAATTTCTCCCAGTTCCTTTTAACGTCTTCTTCATTTTCAACGTTTACGTCGCCGTAAATATGCGGATGCCGGGTTATTAATTTTTCAGATATTCCCTGTATCACTTCTTCAAGCGTAAATTGTTGCTGTTCCTTTGCAATTCTTGAATAAAAGAGAATATGCAGCAACAGGTCCCCGAGCTCTTCCCTAATTCCCTTCCAGTTTTTTTCGGTAACAGAATCTGCCAGCTCATAGGTTTCTTCAATGGTCATGGAACGAAGTGTTTCCACCGTTTGTTCGCGATCCCATGGACACTTTTCCCTGAGTTCATCCATGATCCCAACAAGTCTTATAAATTCTTCAGAAAGTTTGTTCATACATTAAATTTTGAAAAAAGAAAACACGCCAAAAAATGCAAACAGCAATCCCAGCATTATGATATAAGAAATATTGATCAGCAAAAATTTGAAAAAGGTCTTGAGCCACCCCTGCCGGTAAAAATTTTTTAATGCCAGGTATTCATAAACACCCAGGCCAAATGTAAGAGCAGCTAAAACGAAACTTAAAACATCAAGATGAAGCGTTTTGTTCAATTTAGAAATGCTGAGCAGCACGAGCTGGGAGATAAAAAGAAAAATGTATAAATGGATACTGAAGATGATATGGCTTACGTAATAGAATTGCTTTCTTCTTATATACATTAGTTTAAGGATCAATGCAAGAAGCGGCAGAGAGATCCAAAGCATCTGGGGCAGGCTATGCATCAGGGCCTTTTTGATAGCATTTAAGACTTCTATTCTACTGTGATGATACTTTTCATTCAATTCAAGCTCTTTATAGACCAGCTGACGCTTAAGCCAATTATGCTCCTTCGCATTGGTATGTTGCAAAGAATCAAATTGCTTTACAGATCCGTAATTTGTTCCTGTGAAACGAAATGCAGAAGACGTGTCAAAAAAAGTCCTGAAAACGGTGTCGGCGAATCTTTTAAACTCCTCCCTTGTCATCGGTGTGGCCGGCCTTTCATTTTCTTCGTTGATATGCGTAGTGAACTTTGCAAACGTAATTGAATCCATCTTGTTAATTTGCTCCACAGTTTTGCCGTTTATACTGCCACCAAACTCTATCGACTCACTATTTTGAAAGAAGGAAAAAAATATCAGGAAAAAAATGGCCGATGTAAAGACGTACATCCGTATGGGGTTTAAATAGCTTGCCCTCCTCCCCATCATATATTCTTTTGAAAGAAACCCCGGTTTGAACAAAAGATCCTTTAGCGTTGTAAAAAACTTTCCGTCAAAATGGGTGATATCATTGAAGAAATGAGCAACAAGATGCCAGAAGGTTTCTTTGGGTTCTACATTCTCCTGCCCGCAAACATGGCAATAACGGCCCATCACAGTGGCTCCGCAATTCAGGCAATTTTTCTCACTACGTTCCCGGGCGTGGCTCACAATAAATTTTTGCTAAAATAAATACAAAAAATACAAGCAGTCATTTCTTTTTCGTTACTAAACAATTCAATTATTTTTGAACCTAAAAACAATATCTCCCCTTGATGAAAAACATACTTGGTTCTTTAGTTATCCTGACCAGTTCTATAACATTGCATGCTCAATATTATTACAAGGACCTTATTGGTACACGGGACATCAATCAAACGATCAAAGGCTATCTCAGCAACAAGGTCGTGTCTGTTGAGGCTACCGGCTTTGATGGCGATGGCGTGAAAAACAGCGATTTCTCAGAAACTTATAATTTTTTTGCCGATAAAAATTTACTGAAGATCGCCACCCGAAATAAAAGCGATATCACTAATGAATATTATCGTTTCGACTCAAAAGGACTATTGACGAATATCTCCGACACCACATCTTCCCTTGCGTCGGATACTAAGTATACCTATCTTGTATCAACTTCCACTTATAACTACAATGAAAAAGACAACCCCGTACTGATAAAAAATACAGTGACCGATGCCACTGACAGTATCTACGCAAACGAAATCCATCAATGGTTCTATAATGACGAGGGCAAACCGGTAAGGATGCTGCGAATCTTAAATAATAATGATACTACGGAAATTCGATTCACGCTTGATGACAAAGGAAACGTAGTGGAAGAATTGCCCTTCGTCAAAAAAATAGCCGGAGAAAAAACTTATTATTACTACGACGACAAAAACAGGTTGACCGACATTGTACGGTTCAATACAAAGGCACGAAAGCTACTTCCCGATTACATGTTTGAGTACACGGAGAAAAACCAGGTATCTCAAAAGATTACTACCCTTTCGATGATGGACCTGGGATATCTCATTTGGAGATACGTTTATGATGACAGAGGGTTGAAAACAAAAGAAGCAAGTTTCAACAAGGATAAAGTGATGACAGGAAAGATCGAATATTCATACCGAATTGGACAATGATGCAACGGTCCGCTAAAATTCTCCGATTGCTTTACCTTTAAATAATGCCGGATGAAAATCCCATATTGATTTATTGGCGATCTGAACTGGAAGTTTTCACCAAAAATCTTTTGTCTCTTAAGGAACGAATTAATGAAGAAGCCATACACGATCTGCGCGTTGCCATAAAAAAACTTCGCTCCTGCTTCAAGACATATTCAGCCCTTATAAACAAAAAACCCCAGAAAGAATTGCCTGCAGGAGTTAGCTCCCTATTCTCTATCCTTGGAAGACATCGTAATATTGAAATGAGTAAGAAATTACTGCTGCCATTGGGAGGGAAAAATGCAAATCTTTTAAAACCGATCCTCGTCTACCTGCAATTGTTGCAGGACCAGGCCAGCGAATACAGTCGACCATCGATTCAACAATTTCAGTTAGGAAGATTGGAGACACTGACAAACCAAATAGGGACAGGGCTCGAGCATTTAAACAAAGAAGAAATCCTTTCTAAAACAAATGAAATTGTTGATTCGTCGCTGAAAAAGGTCGAAGACGATTTAAAACATTTTAAGGAAAAATCCCACCTGGTTCGAAAAAAACTCAAGGATGTTTTTTACCAGTCAAAAATGTTTCATGGAAAAAGCCTGCTCACAAAGCCTCAGTTGAAAACCCTTGACACAATTCTGGATCACTTAGGCAATATCCAGGATCACGAGGTCCTGATCTTAAATCTTAAGAACTTCCGAAAAACAATTCTTTCCAATAAAATGAAGGAGTACTCTATGATCAAAAGAATTGAAGAAAGGGCTAAGAAGAAAAAGGACGAACTCTTAGAAAAAGCTTATCGGTCAACGGAAGAATTAATATCCGATTATAAAAAAGAAGATGTTAAGGACGTGGCGTTGAAATAATATAAAAATATTTTTAAGGCACAATGACTGATTTTCGGTCTACGGTCTGAGCTGTAAAATAACCAAGTGCACCACCTTTCACATTTGTTACAGGATTCGCGGGAGTCGCAATATTTCCCCCGTCTCCTCCATTGAAGTGAAGACTATACCAATATTTATAAACAGCTTCATCTATGCCGATCATCTCGATCGTTAGCGTATCTCCGCTTTGGATATTTCGTGGATCATCTTTTTTATCGACACCTGTATCCAGTTGTATCAAAACTTTCTGACCATCGGTGAACTCATCATTTTGCCAGAATATTGCCGGATCCTTCACACCATTCAGGTACTGAACAAACCGGTAACTGTTGCTGACTCCTGCAGGATCGTTATATCCAACCGTTGCAAATTTAAACTCACCAAACGGTCCGTTAGAAACATAGAGTGTATCCAATAAAACCGGTGACGGCATTTTACTTGTAGCCGTAAATAAATAGTTATTGATTGCCACTGACAACTGGTATACATGACCGGGAGTGCCATTAATTAAATTCGTCTCATAAACTCCCGGTTGTGTTTCGGGCAATGAAAATTCGACATCATTGTCTTTAACCGTTACGATGGCGCCCCTTATTCCCGGAAATTGATTGTTTTCATAAAAGGGTTTCGACTGCGTCAAATTTACTTTGCACACTCCCGGTTCATTTGTAATAATCCCTTCGACTACATATTTAATGTCAGCATCATTTAGTTTCAGATCAATAACTTTTTGACACGAGCACAAAGACAAAATCACTAAACAAACCAATAACCTTTTTATGTGCTCCATGATCAAAATTTAAAGTTGTAAGAAATGGAAGGAACAAACGTGAATAACGATGTCCTAACAGCTTCGGTTTTGTCCGGGTCCGTTTCACTTTCTCTGAAACTGATCTGGTATGCGTTTGCCCTGCCATAGGCATTGTATACACTGAAATTTAATTCTGAAGAAAAGCGCTTACCTCGTTTCAATTGCTTTGTGGCGCCAATGTCAAGCCTGTGGTAGTTGGGCATTCGATAGCCATTCCTTTCGCTGTAATAGAAATACACCTCATTATCGACTCTGTATTTTCCACTTGGATAGGTCACTGCGTCTCCTGTATAAAAGATCCAATCCGCGGAGAGCGTCCATTTCTCATTCAATTGGTACATCCCAACAATGGCTATATCATGTGTTCTGTCTTGTCTCGCATTGTACCATTGATTGTTATTGATGCCATCGATCTTTCGTTCGGTTTTTGACAGCGTATAGCTTATCCATCCGGTTAATCTTCCCGTCTTCTTTCGGAACAGGAACTCAATACCATATGCCCTGCCTTTGCCATACAATAATTGTGTTTCGATCGCCTCGTTCGTAAATACTTCGGCACCATCCCGGTAATCTATTTGGTTTTGCGTTGTCTTGTAATAGGTTTCGATATTTATTTCAAACTTCCGGTCCTTTAAGTCCCTGTAATAGCCAATGGCAACCTGGTCGGCTATTTCGGGCTTGATAATATTTGTACTCGCGACCCATTTATCAGTGGGAGATGAAGACACTGAATTAGAGATTAGGTGTAAATTTTGAGTATTCCGAGTGTAAGATGCCTTCAGAGAGCTAAGGGCGTTCAATTGATAACTCACCGCTACGCGAGGTTCGA
>Ga0207674_10010082_pt1 | contig 10742 bp, 14 predicted proteins | sample KBSCornC72_FD_184303 | JGI IMG/M metagenome (GOLD analysis project Ga0207674, IMG submission 184303) | Corn rhizosphere microbial communities from Kellogg Biological Station, Michigan, USA - KBS Corn C7-2 (SPAdes) (version 2) | ecosystem: Host-associated > Plants > Roots > Rhizosphere > Soil ...
GTTCGAAGTGCCCAACCTGGTGTACGGCGCGGCTGCCGTCCGGACCGCCGAAGCGGGCGCGTACGACGAGAAGGAGCCAACCCTCGGTCGCACCCTGTTCCAGCCGATCAAGTACACCCGGCTCGCCAAGGCGTCCGAGGAGCTCGCGGCTGACAGTCGCTTCGACCTGTGGGGACAGATCCTCGCACCAGACTTCACCCAGGCGTTCGCGGCGGCCGAGAACGGCACCCCCACCGCGGGTTTCACCGGCGGCACGGCCTCAGCTGGCGTGTCTCCCGCGGGCGTCGTGTCGACGGCCACCACGGGCGTCACCACCGCGTCGACAACGGTCATCACGGCCGATGAGATCATCAGCCTGTACTACGCGCTGAGCCCGCTGTATCGGGCCAAGGGCGTGTGGATGATGAACGACGCCACCATGGCCAGCATCCGCTCGCTGAAGGCCGACACCACGACCGGCGAGTACCTGCTCCAGTTCGGGCTCGACGGCAAGCCGGCCGAGACGCTGCTCGGTCATCGCATCGTGATCAACAACAGCATGGACCTGCAGACCGCAGCCAAGGATGTCATCGTTTTCGGTTCATTCGAGCATTATTGGATCTGTGAGTGGGCTGGCCTGGACATGCAGCGGTTGAACGAGCTGTATGCCGCCAATGGTCAGATCGGCTTCCGCGCGTTCAAGCGCTGGGATGCCCACCTGATGCTGGCCGCGGCCTTCACGAAGCTCACGATGCACGCCTAGATCGAGGACGTGTCGGGCGCGTAGCAACAGCCTCCCCCTGCTGCGCGCCCGATGCCCTTTTTCCGAAACATTCTGAAAGGACGGCCTCGACATGGCGGACTTCTCCCAAACTTTGAAGCAGACCTGGTCCGGCAGCGGGTCGACCCTTTCGGGTACGACCACGCGCACCGGCGATGGCAAAGAAGAGCGGCGCATTGCCGTTGGCGCTGGCGTGGCCAACAAAGAGGTGGACATTGATTTCACCTACGCCAGCCTGACGCTGGTGTATCTGCTCAGCGATGAAGACGTGACGATCTACACCAACGACGTGTCGGGTGGCTCGCCAGCCAACACGATCGCGCTGACGGGCGGTACGCCCAAGGTGTACCTGTCGTCGGCGAATTACACGAATCTCTTTTCCGCAAACGTCACGAAGATGCACATCACGAACGCGGGCGCCACGGACGCAACCGTGGAAATTTGCATCCTGCGCGACAGCACCCCCTGACCAGTCGCTGAGATTCGCACAAGTTCTCACGCTGAACCCGTGCTCGACACCTACCGCTCAAACCGAGCCGAGGGTGTCGAGCGCGACCCGCGTCCACGGAAGGATTAGCCCCACATGAGCAACTCCTACGTGTACACGTCGCAGGTCGCCGCGCGTCTCGGCCTGGCCGACCTCACCGATACGGACGAAGAGCTGCTGCAGACCGCCATCGACTGGGCCTCGGATTACCTCGATTCCTACACCAGTCGGCAGTTCACCAATCACGCCGAGGTCCGTTATTTCCGACGCGACGACCTGTACGACCGCGTGCTGTACGTCGGTGACGACCTGCTCAGCGTGTCGGTGCTGACCAACGGTGACGGCAACACCATCGCCTCCAGCGAATACTGGCTCGAGCCGCGCAACGCACCCGCGGAAGTCCCGCCCCAGCCATACAACGCCATCCGTCTGAAGACCACCTCGAGCTGGACATTTCCGAGCGATAGCTGGATCAGCGTGAGCGGCCAGTGGGGCTTTTCCAGCCAGCCAGATGCGTTGATCATCGGCGCCTGTCTGCGGCTGGCCGAGTGGTACTACCGCTCGCGCGCGCCGCTCACGACCACCACCCTGTTCGATGGCAGCATCCAGCACGAAAAGCCCGAGGGATTCCCCACCGAAGTGCTCGCCGAGCTCGACCAGCGCATGCGCCTGGCACCGTAAGCCGTGGCCCTCGACGACACGATCCTGGCGTTGCAAGACATCGCCCGCGGCATCGGGCTGAACGCGCCCGAGTCATACCCGGCCGCGCTCGCGCCGTCGATGTTCCCGATCGCCTTGACCTTCATCGGCCAGATGGATGCGGCCAAGTTCGGCACCACGACGTACGTGACGCTGGTGATGATTGCGCCTGCGGTCGCCGGGATCAATCCCGACCAGGTCTTCCAGTCGGGCAACGCCTTCCTGAAATTGATGCGCGAGGCGTTTCGGCCGCTGGGTGCGGTCAACGGCTTCGCCATTGCCAAGGGCGGCAACCCGACGGCGCACGGCGGCTTCGGCTCACCCGCGGGCATGCTGTCGATGGTCAAGTACGGCGGCTCGGAGCTGTACGGCTACGAGTTTCACGTCCCACTCATCGGGGCCTCCTGAGCGTGAACCAGCCGGTTGCGCAGACCCGACGCCCGGTCAACTGTCCGACCTGTCGGCACCTGTTGTGGATCGAGCTCGCGCCATGTGTGTGCGGCGAGATCGTGCAGGAGATCCGCTGTCACTCGTGCCGCAACACGCTGTCGATTCAGCGTGGTCAACGTATCCAGATCACCCAGTTCGCACGCGCGAACTGACCGTCGCTCGCTCACCCACAGATTGAGGCCTTCGAGCCCGTCCACACAGAAGGCCCACTCACATGGCATTTGCAAGCGGCTCGGTCGCAATCCTCTCCGTCGACGGCACCGACATCTCTGAGGCGGTGGAGAGCGTCAAGCTCGACCGCAAGGCAAAGTCCGAAATGCACCACGTCTTGGGCTCGAACCCCGTGGTCACCCTGGTGCATTCGCCCGAGTTCACCATGAGCGTCAAGGGCCTGCTCGACGCCACGATCGCGTCGATTTTCACCAGCAATCTCGGCCCACCCGCAACATCCGTTGCAGTCGTCTTCCAACCCCAGGGCGTGGGTGGCCCGCAGCGCGCGTTCAACGCCTTCATCACCGACTTCTCCGACGACGTCGATGGCGACAAGGCCGGCGAGTTCACCGCATCGCTGGCCGTTGACGGCGCCGTCACCGACACCTAAGCCAACGCAAAGGTTGGCTCCCGCCGGCCAAACGTGGCCGGCGGAACCTCACCAGCAGGAGCCATCCTCGAACATGCCAAAGAAGACCGCACCCGACACGTCCACGATGCTCACGCTCGAGCAGATCGCCAGCGCCACCGACCGACCCGAGATCCTGGTGCCCATCCCCGAATGGGGCGGCTCGGTCGCCATCAAAGGGCTGTCCTATGACCAGCTCTCGGCCTGTCGACAGCGCGCCTGGGATACGCGCAAGAAGGAAACCAACGAGGACGTGTTGAACGCCTGGTGTCTCGCACTCGGCATGGTCACGCCGCCGGTGACGTTCAGCGTGGCCAAGTCGTGGATCGTCGAGCGTTCGTTCGGCCCCGTCAACACGATTCTGTCAGCCGTCCTCACGGCATCCGGTCTTGGAGGCAAGGCAACCGAGGATGCCAAAAGCGATGTTGAAGACGAACAGCCTGGGGTTGCAGTCTGAGTACATCGTCGCGGCCAAACTGGGCATGACCCACGCGCGGCTCGTGCGCGAGCTCGGGCAGGGCGAGATGGCGTTCTGGGCCGCGCACTTCGAGATCGAGCGCGAACAGTACGAACAGGCGCGTAAAGACGCCGAACGCGACGCCGCCAAACACAACGTAGGTAACTGAGAAGGAGCGACATGGCTGCCACAGCTGAGCTCCTGATGCGCATTCGCGCGGACACCGGTCAAGCGTCGTCCGCGCTGCGCACCCTCGCCAACAGCATCAAAGAACTTGAAAAGGTCGGAACCGCAGCCAAGACCGCGAGTGGCGGCCGTGGCGGCGTGCTGGGCGGGCTGTTCGGCGGCATCGGCTCGAATGTGGCGAGCCTGAAGAAGAACCTCGGCCAGGGCCTGACCCAGGGCGTTGGCCTGGCCATCGGCAACTCGGCCATGAACCTGATGGGCGATGCGATGGGTGGGCTTGGAGACGCGGCCGTCGGTCTCAATTCGCGCCTCGAGCAAAGTCAGATTGCGTTCACGGTCATGCTGCACAGCAGCTCAGCTGCCAAGGACATGCTCGGCGAGCTGCAACAGTTCGCCGCGGAGACACCGTTCGAGTTTCCGGACCTCGTCCGAGCGTCACAGCGGATGCTGGCGATGGGGTTCTCGGCGAGGCAGATCCTGCCGATGATGACCTCGATCGGTGACGTCGCCGCCGCCAGTCCGATGGGGATGACCGGCGCGCTCGATCACATCACCCTCGCACTCGGGCAGATCCAGGCCAAGGGCAGAGTCCAGGGCGACGAGATGCTCCAGCTCACCGAAGCCGGCGTCCCAGCCTGGAAGTGGTTGGCCGCAACCCTCAACACCGACGTGACTGGCGCAATGGCGCGCGTGACCAAGGGCACCGTGTCAGCCGACACCATGATGAAAGCCTTCTCCGCAGGCAGCGCCAGGGACTTTGGCGGCATGATGGTGAAGCAGTCCAACACCTTCGCGGGTGCCATGAGCACCATTCACGACAACGTGACCTTGGCGATCTCGACGGCATTCAATCCGCTGTTTCAGGTGCTGGCCAAAATCACAGTTGCCATCGCCAACTTCACCACGACCGGCGCCTTCAAGTCGTGGGCTGGCGTGGTCGGTGTTGCGGTTGGTGGGGTCGCAGCAGTGCTCGGGGTCACGTTCGTCGGCGCGGTTGTCGCGGCAACCATTGCCACGGCGCGCTGGGCAGCAGTAACGCTCGCCAGCGCAGCCAGGGGCGCGGGCGCAATGATCGTCGCAACCGCACAAGCCGCGCTGGGATTCGCTCGCCTGGCAGCCGCGGCACTGGCTTCGGCTGCAGCCACAATGTTTGCGTGGATCATCGCGGCAGGTCCGATCGTGGCCGTTATCGCGGCGATTGCCATCGCCGCTGGTGCGGTGGCCCTGGTGATGAGTGGCAAGTTTGCCGAGGCGAAGGATGCCCTCGGCAAAGCCATCGACGACCTGACCGCCGCGGCCGCCACCGGTATGACCATGATGCAGAATGGTCTGACGACCGGCGGTGCCGATGCGGGCCAGGGGATTGCCACTGGCCTCACGACTGCTACTCCTGACGTTGTTGACGCTGCGACCAAGGCCGCCAAGGCGGCCAATGACGCGGTCCAGGCCGAGCTCAAGCAGTTCAATGCGGCGGCGGACCAGCGCAAGTCAGCCTTCGACATCGCCCACGTCGACGCCGAGACCAACAGTTTGCAATTGAAGCTCGACGCGAACATCGCCGAGCACGAAACACTGGATCTCAAGCGCCAGCTGGAAGACCTGGACCGCAACGCGGTCGACTACACCCAGAAGCGGCTCGAGCTCGACCAGCAGGACGCCATCACCAAGGCCAGGATTGGCGCGTCTTCGCTCAAGAACAACGCTGACGATCTGAACTATCAGCAGCAGCTGCTCATGGCCCAGGTCAAGGCAGCCAAGGCCCGTGGCGAGCACGTCGATATGGGTAGCGTGCGCGCCCAGATGAAGGCGATGAAGAAGCAGGAGCTGATGGATGCGCCCGCGCTGCTGGCCGCCGAGCATGGCGTGTCACTGGCTCAGCGCGCGAAGGACGCATCTGATCTGACCGGCGCACTGAAGGCAACCAACCTGGAACGCCAAAAGCTGGCGCTTGAGCAACAACTGGCGCCACTGGTGCTGGCGGCATTGCTGGCCCAACGCGCGAACGAAGATGCCGACTATCTGCTTGGCCTGGACAAGCAGCGCTTTGCGATCGAAGAGCAGCAGTACGCCATGCAGAAGCTGATCCTCGAAGCTCGAACCAAAGAGGCTGAGCTCCAGTTGTGGATGATCGAACATCCCGTCGGCGGCACGACGACACCCGCGAGCGCTATGGCGGCGTCGACTTCGCTGCAAGATCTGAAGGACAAGAACGACCGAACCGCGCAGCCGCTGACGCCGATGAGTCCACTGCCCGATGCCTCGACGTGGAACTATGCGAAACCGCCGGTCACGTCGACCGTTGGCGAAGTCCATATCAACGTGCAGGGTGGCGTCACGTCAGAGGACACCATCCAGAAGATCAAGGACAGTATCGGGAACTGGTTCCAGCAAGCGGTCGACCAGGTCAAGACGAACTACAGCACGCCTGCCTCGCCCGCACTCGGCGGCGGCATCTACGGCATCTAAGGTCCGAGGTCGTAATCGAACACCCAACCCGCTTGACCCGCCCGCGGACCATCAAGAATGCGTACCTTGCGCATGTCTCCGAACGCGGGACCAAACTCGATGACCTGGACGCGCGTGCCATTGTTCACCCACACGACCTGACTTCCGAACATGATTTGTCGAAAGCCGATCGTGTCCTTGCGCGCAGCCGCTTGCACGGCTGCCTCGAGCACCTCAGAGCTGGTCCCCACGGCTACCGTGGCAGTGCTCGTGGAGCGCAGATGGCCCTGATCACCTATGCCAATCATGGACGTTGGCGAAGCCTTCGGCAGCATCAACGAACACGCGCCAACAACCACGGCCAGCAAGACGATCAATCCCAGACAGCCAATCGCGGTCAAGTGCTTCGGCGCTGCCGGTGCAGGAGTCGGTGCCGCAGTGTCAGCCATGACATGCCCACCTCCCTCGAGCAGGCGCGCTCACTCTTGCGCGAACTGGTAGCGATTGTCATAGCGATTCTCGTCACAAACCACTGACCTTCCGGGAGGCGTTGCCATGTCAACTTTCACCGTGACCGGCGTCGGCGACGCGACCTTCACCGCGACCGAACAAGGCTTCAGCGATCGGGCCGGGTTGCTCGAGGAATGGGCGGTCACGCTCATCATCGATAACGACTTCGAGTGGGGCGCCTTGTTTGCCCTGCTCACGCCCAAAGAGCTGGTGTCGGTCCGCGCGTGCCGCGGTGCCGCGAGCACCCCGCCGACGGTGTCCATTGACATCGGCGGTGGGCCAGGCGTGGGCACGGTGGTCATCGACGACCTGTTGCCAACAGGCACCCACGAAGCACTCCTGGTCGAGCTGTCCTCGGAGGCCGCGGTCACCGACAACGGCCCGCGCATCGCCAAAGTCACGTTTCAGATCGTGGACTGAGCTGCGCCCGTGCTGCTGTTCGAAGTCGGCTCCAATGTCGGCTCCCTTGGCGTGCAGCCAGGCGATCACATCGTCCGTCAGACCAGCGTTGCGGTCACCTTCAACGGCATGGCTATTCCGCTCGAGACGCTGATCGCCGTGCGCTGCTCCTACGGCTGGGACCAGCCCGTCTCGACCGCGGACATCACCCTGAGCACGTATCCAATCGCTGGCGGCACGTACCACGACCCGGTCGAAGTGACCGTCAACGGCGTGCTGCGGTTCGTGGGCATCCTGGCCGACAAGGACTACTCCAACTCGCCGCGGACCGTGGTGCTCAAGGCGCGCGGCGATCTGTGCAGGGCCGAGGAGTACGAAAACCAGAACCCCGACCTCGACCCGTTCATGCCTGAGCCCGGTATCGACCTGAGCACGCTGCTGGGCGGTCCCTCGAGCGGCACGCTCAAAGAGATCACGCTGGCCGTGCTGACGGTCTGCGGCGTGGACACCAGCAACGCCGCAGCCTGGGCCGACCCGCCACACGTGTACGGGCTCGAGGCCGATGAAGAGTTCATGTGGAAGTTCGGCACCACGGGACTCAGCTACCTGCACTCCCTGTTCGAGGCGTCCGCCGGGCACCGGTTGTTCCATTCTGGGGACGGCTTGCTGTGGCTGGCGCAGATCATTGGCCGCCCGCGGAGCGGCGCGGCTGATCTGACCATCGCCGAAGGCGTCGACATTCTCGACGGTGGCAACATGACCCGCTCGATCTCAAAGCACGCCAGTACGGTGGTCGTGTCCGGCCTGGACGACGGCGACGGCTTCGGCCCGCTGTACGCGGTCGCCACGGACGGGCCGTCGCCGTTCCCACCGGACAAGACGTTCCGGGTCAGCTCGTCGATGATCGAAACCGAAGCGTTCGCCAGCGAGCTGGCCAACGACTTCTGGATTCTGGAAGTCGACCGCGAGCTCGTCACCGGGAGTGTCTCCACCTGGAGGGACGACGTGATGGGGCCAGGGCAGTCGCATCTGGTGCTGAGTGGCCCGGAACAACCGACGTCGGTGTATGGCGATGCTGGTCCTGGCGGCCGACTCGGCACGGGCGAAAAGCTGTGGGTGATCGGGCTCACATTGGATCTGAACGAGAAGGGTGAGTTCACCCAGACCATGAGCTACCTGGGCGGCGGCCTTGAGGCCGACTACGTGCCGGTGCCGGTGTAAGCCATGACCGACAGCGCACCCCAGGGGTTGATCGACGCGATGGCGGATTTGCACCGCGCCATGCAGCCGAAGAGTGCCCCCGACCAGGTCGCCCGCAATGTCAATCTGACGTTCTGTTTCGACGGGGGTGGCGCCCCGATCGCGGTCGGCGCGCACGTCTATCTGTGGACCCATTTCCCGGCGCGGATCAATGGCTACGCGGTGATGAGCGACGTGACCGGCAGCGTGACGTTTGCACTCACCGCCTGTCCCGAAACGAGCTTTCCATCGCTGGTGAATATCGTGGCCAGCGCACCGCCAACCATGACCACCGCCCGGTCGGCGGTTGGCGACGTGGCGGCGGTCTCGACCTGGACGGATGTCGTGCCGCGCGACACGGTCTTTGACGCCACGGTCGACTCGATTAGCGGGGACATCTCCGTGCTGACCCTGAGCATCCGCGCCAAACGACTGGACCTCTGACATGTACACATTTTCGTCCGGCCTGGCCGGGTCCAAACTGACCGCGGCACTGAGCGCCGCGGGTCAATCGCTGACGCTGCTCGGTGTCCCTGCTGGGCTTCCCGCGGGCACGTATCTGTTCAGGATCGACAGCGAGCTCCTGGCTGGCAGTTACACCGGCACGGGCCGCACGTTTGGCGACCTGCAGCGCGGACTCGACGGCACCGCCGCCGCCACACATCGCGCGGGCGTGGTCGTCCACCACCCGATCACGGGCGAATCATTGAACAGGTTCGCGCGCGCCACCCTGCCCGATCCGATGACCTTCGTCCGCTCACCAGCGCTGCGCGCGCTCATCGCCGCCAACTTCACTTAAAGGACACCCCACCCCATGACTGGCATCCCAAACACTTCACCCGTGCTCAGAGGCGTGCCGCGTGGGGATACCGCCACCGTCTCGGCCGCGAATACGGCTAGGGACGGCACCGGCACGGTAGTCACCGTGCTGACCGCCGGCACCAACTTCGGCTCGGTCGTCGATCTGATCACGATCGAGGCCCAGGTCGCCACCACTGCGGGCGTGATCCGTCTGTTTGTCCACAACGGCTCGGCGTTCTTCTTGTGGAAAGAGATCCTGGTCACGGCCATCACGCCCAGCACCACGCTGGCCGCGTTCCGCACCGAGGTGAGCCGCTCGGATGGCTTGCCCGTGCTGGTGCTGCCCGCGGGCTACAGCCTGCGCGCGAGCACGCACAACGCCGAGGCCCAGACGATCCATTGCCAGGCGTGGGATCTGTAGCCAGTGGGCCTGCGCAACCTGCCGTCGCTGCTGTGGCAGAACCTGGCCGGCACGGTCACCGTCCGGCCACGGGTCCTCGTTGCTTCGACGGGCCTGACGTTAGTCGATGGCCTGGACGGCACTGCCGTTTTGTCCGCGGGCAGCGCGTTCTGTGGCGCGAGCGTGTACCTGTCGGGCAACCAGTCCCTCGCCGACAACACCAACGTGGCCATCACCTGGGACTCGGAGTATTACGACACCAACGGGATGCACTCGGCATCGTCCAGCCAGCTGGTCATTCCCGCAGGCAAGGGCGGCTACTGGCGGGCGTCCGGCCTGACCGTGTTCGACGTCAACGACGTCGGCCAGCGCTACGTGGCGCTCATCCTCAATGGCGGCGACTCGTGGGATCTCGCTCTGGGTATACCCCCCGGAGCAGCGAGCTACTACAGCGAGATGGCGTGGTCGATTGATCTCGGCCCACTGGCCGCGGCCGACTATCTGGAGGTGTGGGTCTACCAGAACAGCGGCGGCGCGCTCAATCTGAAGGGTGGGTCGTATCGCACCCGCTTCCAGATGCACTTCCTCGGCGCCTGAGTGGCCCACCGTAGCTTCGGCTACCTCAGCCACGGCCAGCTCGACCACGCGACAAGTCCAAGCGCGACCGACTTCGAGGGACCGACGCTCACCCGCACGACCGGCTGGGAGCAGTTAGCCGGCGGGACGAACTGGTGGTTAGGGCTCAAGGCAGGCGTGCCGTCCCACTGGGGCGACAACACCCGCGGGCAGCGTGGCGACGGCACCACCTCGAGCACCGCGACGGTTGATAAAGCGCCGCTGGCGATCGGCAGTCTGAACGGCATCACCCAGATCGCCGCCACCGACGACGCGGCGCTGATGCTCGAGGGTGGAACGGGCGACCTGTACGGCACGGGCCATCGCTTCGACCTGGGCATCGCCGCGGGCGTTGGTAACCAGACCACGCCGACGGTCGTGCTGACCAGCGTGGCAATGGTTGCAGCGGGAAGCCATTTCGCGCTCGCGGTCAAGACCGACAACACCGTCTGGTTCACGGGTGATGGCTACGTCAGAGGCGACGGCACCAATACCGCCAGTCCAGGCGTGTGGCTGCAGATCAGCGGACTCACGGGTCCCTATGCGCAGATCGCCGGCGGTCTGACGCATGCCATCTTCCGCCCAGCGTCGGGCAACTGCTTCGGTCTGGGCCAGAACGGCTCGGGCGAGCTCGGCCTGGGCACGACGACCGCGACCTACACCGCGACCGACCTG
>Ga0207674_10010084_pt1 | contig 10741 bp, 9 predicted proteins | sample KBSCornC72_FD_184303 | JGI IMG/M metagenome (GOLD analysis project Ga0207674, IMG submission 184303) | Corn rhizosphere microbial communities from Kellogg Biological Station, Michigan, USA - KBS Corn C7-2 (SPAdes) (version 2) | ecosystem: Host-associated > Plants > Roots > Rhizosphere > Soil ...
GATAATTGAAACGTTTTTGCCAAAACAACTTTCTGCTGATGAATTAAGAGCAGAAGTAGCCGCAATAATTTCTGGAGTTGGCGCTACATCTCCGGCTGATATGGGAAAAGTAATGGGAGCGGCAACAAAAAAATTAGCTGGTAAAGCAGATGGTAAAACTATCTCTGCATTGGTAAAAGAACTTTTATCCAAAAGCTAATATCAATTAATGATCCTTGATATAATTGTTGCGGTGATCTTAATTCTTGCTGTTATCAAAGGATACCGGCAAGGATTGATCGTTGCACTTTTCTCTCTCATTGCATTTATAATTGGTCTTGCTGCGGCCATGAAACTTTCAGTGGTAGCAGCCGGTTATATTGGCAATGCAGTAAAAGTTTCAGATAAATGGCTGCCAATAATTTCTTTTGCTGTTGTTTTTCTGATCATTGTTTTGCTGGTAAGATTGGGCGCAAAATTTATTCAAAAAACAGTGGAGCTGGCAATGCTTGGGTGGGCAAACCGGGTTGGCGGGATTTTACTATATGTCGGGATATACATTTTGATTTTCAGTGTACTGCTTTTTTATGCCGATCAAATGAATTTTATAAAGTCAGAAACAAAAATAGAATCAGTCACTTATTCTTATATTCAGCCCTGGGGACCGAAACTAATGGAAGGATTGGGAAAAATTATTCCGATTTTTAAAGGGATGTTCGAAGACCTGGAAGATTTTTTTGATAACGTTTCCAAACAAGTACCACCAGCCAATTAATTTTTGAATGACAGCATTCAATTAACCCTGAATTTTGCAGTAAATCAACTATTTTAGCAAAAATTAATTGCTGGGATTATTATGCCCTACGAGGTAAAAAATAAAGATAAATTTCGTTTTGTAGAAGAAGGTGAGGGAGAACCCCTTGTGCTTTTGCATGGACTTTTTGGAGCGCTTAGCAACTTCGAAAATCTAATAGAATATTTCCGTCAGCATAACAAGGTCATTGTACCAATTCTTCCTTTGTTTGAACTTGATATACTTCATTCAACTGTCGGTGGTATTGCCAAGTTTGTACATAGATTCTTAGAATCAAGGGATTTAAAAAATGTACATCTTCTTGGGAATTCACTCGGAGGACATGTTGCCCTTATTCATGTCTTAAAGCATCCTGAAAGGATCAAATCATTAATTTTAACAGGGAGTTCGGGTCTTTTTGAAAATGGAATGGGGGACAGTTATCCCAAACGTGGTGATTATGAATATATCAAAACGAAAACCGAATTAACCTTTTACGACCCCAAAACTGCCACTAAAGAATTGGTGGATGAGGTGTATGGAATTATCAATAACCGGATCAAAGCTATCAAGATAATTTCCCTCGCAAAAAGTGCCATAAGAAATAATCTTGGCGAAGAACTCAATCAAATCAAACAACCTACGTTATTAATATGGGGAAATAATGACAACATTACCCCACCTTTTGTAGCCCGTGAGTTCAATAAGTTGATACCAAACAGCGAATTGCAGTTTATAGACAAATGCGGGCATGCTCCAATGATGGAGGTGCCTGATGAATTCAATATCATCTTGCATAAATTTTTAAAAAAACTCAACGAGCCTGCAACAGTAGCATAGGAGTTGCTGTCTCTAAATGAAAAGCCGCTATTCATGTTAACCCGTGAACTCATATCTCCATCTTTACCAGTCCTTCATTTGCATGATAAAGTTTTTAATTCACTGCAGATGATGAATGATTGCCATGTTTCTCACCTGGCCGTTGATGACGATGGAAAATATGTGGGGTTAGTGAATGAAGAAAGCTTGATGCAGGCGCCGGATGACACTGTTGAGATCAGGCAAATGAAAGAAGGTTTTCCTGGTTTTTTTGTGAATGAAAATGATCATTTCCTTAAGGCGTTACAACTTGCCGTGGAGAACAGGCTCAGTGTTATACCCGTGATCGATGAAAATAAGAATTTGCTTGGGGTAGTAAGTTACCGTGAGTTGTTGAAACAGGCATCTGAATTTATGAATGTAAAAGATCCTGGCGGGTTAATTGTATTGGAATTGGAAAATAGTAGTTATTCTTTTAGTGAAATAAGCCGGCTGGTTGAGACAAATGATGCGCAGATCACACAATTGAATACCTATACTAATCCGCAGACGGGATTAATGCAGGTTACGATAAAGATCAATAAAACAGAAATATCAGATATTGTCGCCACTTTTCAACGCTATGAGTATAATGTAAAATATTATTTTGGCGAAGAATTGTATGAGAATGAATTAAGGAGTAATTATGATAACCTGATGAATTATCTAAAACTCTGACATTTTTTTCTCTTCATTTTTGAGCCACAAAATCGATTATCTTGGAAACTGGTTTTATACAATAGAGTTATGCAGCGGATGGCGAAATTTTCAGTGATCATTTTTATCACAGTTATGTCTGCGGGGTTTGTCAATGCACAAGCCGGTATCTCAGAATTACCCATTACAGATACTTCCATCAATCAATACTTTCAAAAACCCGGTAAAGAAAATGCTTTTACTGTCAGGGAAATTGCTATTACCGGGAATAAGAAAACGAAAGAGTCAGTTATTCTTCGGGAACTTTCTTTTGCATCAGGCGAAACTTATGCTTTATCGGAGCTTGTCAAAAAATTTGAAATAGCAAGAAAGCAATTATTAAATACCGCTTTGTTTCATGAGGTAGTGGTTGCCTTAAAAAGTTTTGAAGGTAATAAAGTAGATATACTTATTGCTGTTAAAGAAAGATGGTATTTATTCCCTGTTCCTTATATAAAATTTGTTGACCGGAATATTAATCAATGGATAGTGGAACAAAACGCAAAACTTGACCGGATTAATTATGGACTAAAATTATTATACAATAATGTCAGCGGTCGAAATGATAAACTAAATCTATACCTGATCAATGGATATACCAAGCAAATATCACTTAGTTATGACAGGCCTTACATCGATAATAAAATGAAATGGGGCATCAATACAGGAATGTTGATTGGCAGAAACAGGGAAGTAAATTACAATACGATCAATGATAAGCAGGTATTTTTTAAAGACACCAATAATTTTGTACGTTCTTTTTTTAAAGTATTTGGTGAGGCAACTTATCGCCCTGCCATAAAAACAAGACATCGTTTCGGCGTTTCTTATACTGTAGAAACAATAACTGATACTATCATATCACTTAATCCTTCTTATTTTACAAATGGAAGAAATAGAATTTCGTTTCCCGAATTTTATTATCTCATGAATTATATTGATGTCGATTATAACCCTTATCCATTAAAAGGATATATAGCAGAATTATATCTTGCAAAAAGAGGGCTTAATAATGTTATAAATATGTGGTTGCTGAGTGCAAAGGCAAGTGGTAGTTGGGAAATAGCAAAGAAGACATATTTCGGTGCAAGAGTAGCAGGTGCTGTCAAATTTCCTTTTTCACAGCCTTATTTTAACCAACGATTGCTTGGCTACAGTGATTTTTTTATGCAGGGATACGAGTACTATGTAATAGATGGAGTTGCAGGTGGGTATGTAAAAGCAATTTTATCCAGGGAGATCCTGAATTTAGGTTTTCATGTAAAACGAAAGAAAGACGTGATACCATACCGCATACCATTCCGCGCCTATGCAAAAACATTTGTGAACTCCGGTTATGCATATCACCCCGATCCGGAAACGAACAAACTTAATAATCGCATGCTTTATTCATGGGGTATTGGCATTGATATTATCACACACTATGATTTCACTATGAAGTTTGAGTGGACTTTCAACCTGTTAGGTGAAAACGGTTTATATTTACACAGAAAGTCCTATTTCTGATTCTCCACATTTATGAAGATTGCTATTTACAGCAGGTTACTCGAAGAAGATAAGCGAAGCGATGTTCAGTTTTTTTTTGATGAACTGGCCCGTCAAAAAATTGCAGCGGCAGTTTTCTTGCCTTTTTATGAAGAAATAAAAGACCGGATCAATCTTCCTGCCGGCACATCAACTTTTTATTTGTCCGATGATCTTACAAACGATATAGAATTCGTCATCAGTCTTGGTGGTGATGGGACTTTACTGGATACAGTTGGATTGGTGAGAGATAAAGGAATACCTATCATGGGGATCAATTTCGGAAGGCTTGGCTTTTTAGCAAGTATCGGACGTGAACAATTAGCAGATGCCGTGAAAGCATTAAAGAAGCAAACGTATGTGATCGATAAAAGAACGATGATCCACCTGGATGCAAGTATCTCTATGTTCGGCAATGTACCTTTTGCATTAAATGAATTTTCAATTCATAAAAGAGATACAGCGCCAATGATCAAGATCCATACTTACCTGAATGGAGAATTTTTAAATACATACTGGGCGGATGGTTTAATTGTTGCCACTCCTACTGGCTCTACGGGTTATTCATTAAGCTGCAACGGGCCGATCATGTTTCCGGACTCGGGAAGCTTTTTAATAACGCCGGTGGCGCCGCATAATTTAAATGTAAGATCAATTGTTGTGCCTGATGATAATATCATTTCTTTCGAAATAGAAAGCCGGACCGATCACATAATTTGTGCACTCGATAGCCGCCGGGAAATAGTAAGCAAAAATGTACAGCTGGCGGTTAAGAAAGAAGCGTTCCTGCTTAACCTGCTGCGCCTTACGGAAAACAATTTCCTGCAAACCCTGCATAACAAGCTTACCTGGGGCCTTGATAAAAGAAATTAGCACCCGGATTAAAAGGATTTTTTTGAGATTATGAGGAAAATGAAAGAGATGTTTTTAGTAGAAGTCCGTCCAGCCAAAATTATGCGGATACAATAATCTGTGAAATCATTATTAATCTGGGCAATGAGCGATAGTTTTTTTCGTTTTAAGAGACTGAATTCTTATTTTGCAAAATGTTTCGGACACTCTTACTTCTGACGGTTACCGGTTTATCATCACTTTTTGTTTCTGCACAACGTGAAGCTGTAGTACAGGAAGGTGAATTTGGCGTGGGCATTGGTGCGGGCCATTACTTTGGCGATTTAAATACTAGAGCTCATATAAACAGGCCCAAAATTGCCGCCACTGCTTTTTTCCGTAAAAATTTTGGAAACTATATTGCTTTAAGAGTAGGAGCAAGTTTTGCGCAATTAGGTTACTCTGATATTTATAATACGCATAATGCTTATATGCAGGCCCGCAATCTCAGCTTCAATTCTAATGTTTGGGAATTGGCAGTACAGGGGGATTTTAATTTTTTCCGTTTTATGCCCGGTGAACCCGGTTATAATTTCACACCTTACGTAACCTTTGGTGTTGGTGTTTTTAATTATGATCCCTTTGCTATGCTGGCTGGTCAAAAATATTTTCTTCGTCCATTGAATACCGAAGGACAGGGCAGTGCCTTATACCCTGATCGTAAGCCTTATGGTTCTATGGCATTCAGTATTCCTTTAGGGGTAGGGTTTAAGTATTGCATCAATGAAAGCATAAATGTTGGTTTTGAAATTGTACATCGTGTTACAGGTACTGACTATCTTGACGATGTAAGTAAAACGTATGTTGACCCTTCCATATTTCCTCCACTGCCTGATGGCAGCCCATCACCGGCTTATTTATTACATGATCGTTCTTATGAATTAGGCGAACCGATCGGGATCGTTGGACGGCAACGTGGCATCGCCACACAGAAAGACCAGTTTGCTACCGCCATTTTTTATATCTCATTCAACCTGCAAAGCTATAGATGCCCAACAGCTAACTAAGAGCAGTTAAAATACTTTTTGAAGAACTACCTGCGGGTAGTTTTTTTATTTTCTTACCTTAACAGTGTTTAATGGGTTGATATGGCATAATAAATGTTTCTATTTTTTACTTACAATTAAATTAAATACCATGACACTAATTGGATTTTTAGTTCTGCTTGCAATAGCTGCAATATGTGGCGCTATAGGACAATCATTGGCAGGTTATGATTTGGGGGGATGCCTCATATCCATAATAGTTGGTTTTATCGGCGCCTGGCTTGGCATGTGGATCGCGGGAAAAATGGGATTCCCCGAATTTTTTACGATCAATATCGAAGGTAAACCCTTCCCTATTATTTGGGCGATCATTGGTTCTGCTATATTTACCCTGATCATGGCTTTACTCCGAAAGGCTTTTGTCGGACGGAGATATTGATTTTAGCCTTACACTAAAGATCGCTTTGCTAAGGTAGCTGTATTGAGATATGAATAAATATCCAATTATACAGATCAGCTATCCTGTAAAATCTGGTTACTGATAATGAAAAACCAGTTAAGAAGCAAGTAGCTATAATGCAGCAATATGAATGCACAAAGTATGAATTGGAAGGCGAGGATGCATGAAGTAATTTTTGAATCCAATACGCCTGCAGGAAAAGCATTTGACATTTGCTTGCTCATATCGATTCTCACCAGCATTGCTGTAGTAATGCTTGACAGCATTTCATCCTTTCATATTCGATTTGAAAGAACTTTTTTTATCCTTGAATGGGGATTTACGATTTTATTTACAATTGAGTATTTACTCAGATTGATCTGTATAAAAAAACCCTTCCGATATGTTTTCAGTTTCCTTGGACTCGTTGACCTGCTTTCAATTCTTCCAATGTACCTGAGCATATTCCTTGCCGGTGCTCAATCCTTACTAGTATTCAGAGCCCTGCGTTTGTTACGCATTTTCAGGATTTTCAAATTAACACATTTCCTTTCCGAAATGAGTTTTCTTAGAGAAGCCATAAAATCCGCTGCAAAAAAAATAAGCATATTTATGCTGGCAGTTTTGGCAATAGTTATTATTCTCGGATCAATAATGTATATAGTAGAATCTGATGAAAATGGATTTACCAGCATTCCCGAAAGTATTTATTGGGCTATCGTAACCATCACAACGGTAGGTTATGGAGATATTGCACCGGTAACGCCAGCAGGAAAATTTATTGCAAGTGTGATCATGTTAATGGGCTACAGCATCATTGCAGTTCCAACCGGAATTATAACTACCGAAATTGCTTTGATGGCAAGGTCAGAAAAAAAGGGAACTGAGTCCTGTCCGGGTTGCGGGAAAGAAGGTCATGATAGCAATGCAGTATTCTGCAAGTATTGTGGCGAGAAGTTGTAAATTAATCTAAGCATCGGCCCTGTTTTCTTAACTTTGTTCGCTAATTTTTAAAATACGATGTCAGATCTATTAAACCAGGTTGATAAAACTCGTCTTCCCCGCCATATCGCCATTATCATGGATGGCAATGGACGTTGGGCAAAGGAGCAGGGGCAAGACAGGCTTTTCGGTCATTTTCATGGAGTGGAAAGTGTAAGAAATATCGTTGAAGGTTGTGCCGAATTGGGTGTTGAATATTTAACCCTTTATGCTTTTTCAACCGAAAATTGGGACAGACCAGAATATGAAGTCGTTGGCTTAATGGAGTTATTGGTTTCTACAATTCATAACGAGGTCGAAAGTCTTCATAAAAATAATATTCGTCTCCATGTGATCGGCGACATGAATATGCTGCCAGAATATGCCAAAAAGGAATTGGAGGAAGCCCTGGTTTATACAAAAAATAATACAGGTTTGAACCTGGTGATGGCATTAAGCTACAGCGGTCGATGGGAATTATTGAATGCAGTTAAAAGCATAGCCCACAAAGTAAAAAAAGGAGAGTTGGCCGTAGAAGATATCGACCAGGATACCTTGCAGCAACATCTTGTTACAAGTGGTTTACCTGATCCCGAGCTGATGATACGAACAAGCGGCGAATACCGGATCAGCAATTTCCTTTTGTATCAACTGGCTTACGCCGAATTATATTTTACTCATGTACGCTGGCCGGATTTTAGAAAACAGCATTTATACGAAGCCATTATCGACTACCAGGGGAGAGAAAGAAGGTTTGGAAAAACAGGAGAACAGGTGAAAACCGAGGAAATTAGCCATTAAATCCAAATATGGCAAAATGTAGGCTTGGCCGATGATGGAACTTTCTAATTTGGCCAATTTGTTTTCTTTCTTTAACAAACACTTCAATTTTTTACCGTTAATTTGCCGCCTTTAAAGGCGATCCCTGCGGATTCTTTATTTGAATTCCTTTGGACCGATAATATTGACTGAACTGATCAACTAACAATGCAAAGAATTCTACAAAGATTTTGTTTACTGTTTACGGTGGTTGTTACTTCCATAATCAGTGCAAATGCTCAAAATCCCACTGACACAACGACCAAGCCTACTTCAGTTGATCCTAATCTTATTGCGTGGCAAAATGCTACCCGTCCAAAAGAATATACGATCGCAAGTATAAAAGTGACTGGTGTTTTCTTCCTTGACTCAGCTATTGTTGCAAGTATATCCGGCTTACAGGTTGGTGATAAAATTTTGCATCCCGGCGGCGATCAATTTCCAAAAGCCATTGCAAATCTCTGGAAGCAAAGATTATTTTCTAACGTTGAAATATATGTTACAAGAGTTGATGGAGATTTTATAGACCTGGAGATCCATGTAATGGAAAGGCCAAGACTTGGTAATTACGATTTTAAAGGAATAAAAAAAACAGAGGAAGAAGAATTAGTTGGAAAGATCGGGTTGGCTAAACAAACAATTGTAACAGAAAATACCCGCCGCACAGCCAACGAGGTTATAAAAAAATATTATGGAGAAAAAGGGTATCTCAATTTAAAACTTGAAATACAGGAAAGACCTGATACAACTTTTGTCAATTCCATCTTCATGACCTTTATTATTGATAAAGGTGAGAAAGTAAAAGTGAACGATATCAATTTCTTTGGCAATGAAACGGTCCCCGATCTTAAGCTAAAAAAGCAAATGAAAGGCACCCATGAGGTGAGCCGCTTTACACTTTTCCCGGCAAAAGATACAACCATCTTTGGCGAAAATCCGCAGATGACGTTTAAGCAATACCTGCACGACATGGGTTTTCTTTCCATCTCAAAAACAAAGAATTTTCTTGATCCCTGGTTCCGGTTTAAGCTATTCTCTTCTGCAAAATTCAATGAAAAGAAATTTGACGAGGACAAGGAAAAAATTATTGAATACTATAATTCCATTGGTTACCGTGATGCGATAATTGAAGATGTAAAACCGTATACTGTTTCCAGTGGAAATGTCAATATTGATTTTAAAATAAGTGAAGGCCATAAATATTATTTTGGAAATATTACATGGAAAGGAAATTCTAAATACAGTGATTCGGTGCTGAATGTGATCCTGGGGATTCATAAAGGGGATGTTTATAATATTGAAACACTTAACCAGCGATTGGGTAAACAGCTTACACCAGAAGGCGGTGATATCAGCGGATTATACATGGATGATGGCTATCTTTTTTTCCGTGCAGAAGCAGTGGAAACAGCCGTTTACAACGATACGATCGATCATGAAATAAGAATGATCGAAGGCCCGCAGGCAAGAATTAAAAATGTAAAAATTTCCGGGAACGACAGAACAAAAGAACATGTTATTCGTCGTGAGTTAAGAACAATTCCAGGTGAACTTTTCAGCCGTACCGATCTTATCCGCTCACAAAGAGAATTAGGTCAACTGAATTATTTTAACCAGGAAACCATTGGGATCAATCCCATTCCAAATCCTGAAGATGGAACAGTTGATATTCATTATAAGGTAGAAGAAAAATCTTCTGACCAGTTGGAACTTTCAGCAGGTTGGGGTGGTGGTATTGGTCTTACGGGAACATTGGGTGTTTCATTCAACAATTTTTCTATAAGAAATATTTTCAATAAAAAATCATGGGATCCTTTGCCAACAGGAGATGGACAGAAGCTGAGCCTTCGGTTACAATCAAATGGCAAACAATACAGCTCATACAATTTTTCATTTACAGAACCCTGGCTTGGTGGCAAAAAAAGAAACTCATTAACTGTTTCTTTTTATAAAAGTAAATACGCTAATGGATATGATTATATAAACAACCGTTTTAGTGACGAGATTGCTAAGAATAGTTACATGAAAACAACGGGCTTTAGTGTATCGCTTGGCAAGCAGTTGAAATGGCCTGATGATTTTTTCAGTCTTATCCATACTGTCAGTCTTACACAATATAACATGAAGAACTACCCGGTATTTCCGGGACTTGACAGCGGTCTTTCAACCAATGTGAGTTATAAACTTACATTACAAAGAAATTCTGCGGGCCCTAATCCAATATTTCCTACCAGCGGTTCTAATTTCCTTGCAAGCGTTCAGTTTACTCCACCGTATTCCCTCTTCAATGAGAGTATAGAAGCAGAGGCCTCCTACAGACATCCTGAATATCACAAGTGGAGATTCAATGCAGAGTGGTATGTGCCACTTGGCAAACCCATGGGAGCAGAGAAGAACAGGCAGTTCATTCTTAAATTGGCGGCGAAGTATGGATTCATGGGCAAGTATAATCGCAATCTTGAAATATCACCATTCGAAAGATTCCAGCTTGGTGACGCCGGAATGTCAAATAGTTTTGGAGTACTGGGATACGATATTATTGCACATCGTGGCTATCCCATTTATCAAAACTCAAATCCCAGCATTAATCCATCTGAGGATGTATCACAAGCATCAAGATTCTTTACCATATTCAATAAATACCAGTTAGAATTACGTTATCCTTTTGCAACTAACCCCCAAAGTACTATTTATGGCCTGGCATTTTTTGAAGCAGCGAATGGCTGGTATAGTTTTAAAGAATATAATCCTTTCCGCCTGCGCAGAAGTGCTGGT
>Ga0207674_10010086_pt1 | contig 10741 bp, 10 predicted proteins | sample KBSCornC72_FD_184303 | JGI IMG/M metagenome (GOLD analysis project Ga0207674, IMG submission 184303) | Corn rhizosphere microbial communities from Kellogg Biological Station, Michigan, USA - KBS Corn C7-2 (SPAdes) (version 2) | ecosystem: Host-associated > Plants > Roots > Rhizosphere > Soil ...
CGGTTCTTACTTCATCCTTAAATACAAGTGGAGTCCGGAGCAATCTATTATGGCGTTTGCTTCTTCCAGCAAATCTGCGCCCAATACTCCGTGAATGATGTCAATGACGCCATGATCCTGCAAGCCCGTATTGACGTGCTCAAAGCTCATTGCGGCAAGCTTAAATGGGAAGATATGAAATTCATTTATGGAAAGCTTGTTGTCAGCAGAACTGTAAACAGTCAGACCGCCACCGCCAGCACCCGCGCCCTTTACATTTTCCATCACAACGTTCAACCGAAATAGTTCAATATTTTTTTCATCCACCACCGTGGTACCTGCACCGGTGTCGAGAATGAATACGCCAGGCACATCATTGATGGCAGCTTCGATCACCAGGTGCCCTGTGGCTAATTTATCAAGGCGTACCTGGTGGTAATTATGGCCAACCAGGAATTCTGCCAGTGATTTTTTTTCGAATATGTTTTCCTCATTACCTTCCATACCGGGTTGCGTCATAATAGTTAAAATTAAATCCGAAATCTGAATTACGAAATCCTGCGGCCGCCGGAGGCTTGCCGCAGGCGCAGCCGAACTGCTTACTAAAAAATAAACGTACATGATTGTAAAAGCATCGGAAAAAGATTATGCTGAGATTGCCCGCGTGTGGGAAGCGTCTGTGCGGGCTACGCATCATTTTTTACCAGAAGATTATTTACAGGAAATAAAGGCATTGCTGCCCGCTATTTTCCCGACTGTGTCACTGTATGTTTTTAAAAACGATCAAACTGAAATTGAGGGATTTTTAGGCGTCTCCGAACATAAAATCGAAATGCTGTTTATTCGCCCGGATGCAATGAGAAAGGGAATTGGCCGTATATTGACGGACTTTGCCATCAGTGAGTTGAAAACCGACAAGGTCGATGTCAATGAACAAAATGGCCAGGCGGTTGCATTTTATCTGCGAATGGGATTTGTAGTGGAAGGTCGAACTGATGAAGATGGAATGGGAAGACCTTTTCCATTACTGCAAATGAAACTTGCAAATGTGCAGATGTGAAGATTTGCGAATGTTATTCCTCTTTTTTTAAGAGAGGTTTAGCTCAGAATATTTGATTATCATATTCCGTGTGCATTTAGAAGGCAGTCGCAAAGTTAAGATGGATCAGTGCTCACCTCTGAACTTGAAATGAACGTAAGACGCAGTCACTGAGCTTTTCTTTCTATCAAATAGTCCGTCGCTGCATAAAGTCTTACGGGATCAGAAAAGCCCTTTAAGTTATGTTCGACAGATTCTCCGAATTGGAAATTTCTTCCCAGGCACAAACTTTTTACTACGTCCGACACCAATACTTCGCCTGGTTTAGCCTGGTCGCAAATCCGTTTGGTTAATTGCACGGCGGCACCAAAGAAATCATCGCCTTCTGTTACTGGTTCCCCCGCATTGATCCCGATCTTTAAATATAAATGACCGGATGGATTTGATTGACGGTATTCTGCAATGGCTTTTTGTATTTCTAGTCCAGTGCGGACGGCTTTGGCGCTGGAATCAAAAATTGCCATGATGCCGTCGCCCGTATGCTTTACTTCCCGGCCATTGTTTTTCTGCAGACTTTGCCTCACTATGTCGTTGTGTTTTCTTAAAATGGTCATAGCCATGATATCGCCGAATTCTTCTGTCATACTGGTGGAACCTACAATATCTGTAAATAGAAATGTGCGAACAGCCGAATCCATCTTGCCATCGGGATGAACGACAGCACCGACGGGAGTTGTTTCACTGGGCCCCATGAAGCACGCAACGTCACTGGGATGGACTTCGATGAGTTCACACGCTGTCATACCGTGTGCTTCAAAATGACAGGCATGACACGCTTCTTTGTTAGGCGCTTCCATCAGGCAGAATGCTGTGCCCTGTTCTTCGTTGACCCAGAATTTGTGAAATTTGACGCCGAACTGATCTTGTACGGCAATATCAAGGAGGTGCACCTTCTCGGCCTCTTCCCGTGTTATTCCTGTCAAGCCTTTATGAAAGTCCATGTAGAGGGGCATTCCTTACTTATTTCATTATAGTATTAAAGTTAACTTTTTTTCCGATGTGCAGATTTGAAGATGTGCAGATGTGCAGATGTGCGGATTTGCAGATTTGCGGATGTGCAGATTGGTGGATGTGCGGATCGGTAATTCTGTTGCACATTTTTTATTTAATGCAAGTATGCGTTAGGATTATGTGGTGCCTGATACAGTTGTTTATTTGGTTAATTGAGATTATTAAATGAAACTATAAAGAGTTTAAAGAGATAATAAAGATTGCGTGGCGTATACTCAGTTTTTTAATATGGTGAATTCCACACGGCGGTTTAGCTGCCTGTTTTCCGGCGTATCATTTAACGCTACAGGTTTGGTTTCTCCATATCCCTGCGACCTGATACGACTTGGTGAAATGCCCTTGGAGATTATATATTCCATTACGGATCTTGCCCTGTTGTCACTAAGCTTAAAGTTATATTCATCTGAACCATAACTATCCGTATGAGCGCTCATTTCTATTTCTATGGCAGGGTTTTCCTCGAGCAACTTAACCACGCGGTTTAATTCGAGATGTGATTCAGCCCGAAGATCCCATTTATCAAAATCAAAAAATACATTATTTAAACGTACTACCTGGCCCACTTCGATGGGTACGAGGTAAAGATCTTTGTGAATCTCTTTATAACCAGCCTTAACTAATGAATCAAGGTTGAAGTTTTCAGATTGTGCAAAGAATTTGTCAGCTGTTGCCCTGATCATGTAGTTCTGATCATAAGGTAACACGATCTTAAACGCGCCATCCGTTGGATTGCTTACTGCGTTGCCGGTTTCAACGCCATCGGGAAGGGTTTCATATATCAGCGAAGCACTCAGTGGCTCGTTTGTTTTTTTGTTGTACACGTTTCCGCTCACGAGGATGACGGGGTCCGGTTTCTCTCTTTCCAATAGTTTTACACGGACAATATCACTTTCTCCGTAAGTATCCACGCTATTGGTCAGATATGCATATTCACCTCCTGCATCGAGGGTGAAGAAGGCATCCCAGTCGGGAGTATTGATGGGTTCACCGAGATTCACGGGGTCGCTCCATTTTGTCCACGTGCTGTCGAGGCGTTTGGTCATCCAGATATCATTATCACCTATTGTACCGGGACGATTGCTGCTAAAATAAAGTGTGACGCCATCTGAAGCCAGGTACGGAGTCATTTCATCATAGTCCGGCAGATTGATTTTTTTTCCCAGGCTTTTTGGTTCCGTCCATGTGCCATCCTTTTCCAAAAAGCAAACGTATATCTCGTTGTTGTAACCATTTTTCTCCGGTGACATGTAGAGTAACAGGGTTTGACCATCATGTGCCATGGTGGCGCCATTCTGCCGGCCGCGGTCATATTTCTGATAATTTTTTATACGCAGCATTTGCGGCTTGCTCCAATACCCGTCCTTATCGAGATAACTCATGCTCACGCCATTTCCAACGTAGTCACCATCTATATAGGCATTCCGTATCAGGATGCGGTTATTGTCCGGCGATATCCAGAACACTGCATTGTAGAAGTAAGTATTGAGCGGGTAAGGCATATGCATGGCTTCACTCCATTTACCCGAGCGGTCTCGGACAGAATACCATATATCCTGGGAATTGCGAATGGAATTGTATTTAGTGTTTTCAGGATGATTTTCGCAAATAAAGAAGAGTATGTTTCCGTCGGCAGATACTGTAGGCCGAAGTTCTGGATACTCCGTATTCACTTTAGGACCGAGGTTTTCGATCTTGATAATTGTTTCCGCCTTGATTACGTTTTCTTTTTGGGCAATTAACTTACCAGTCGTGTCATTAAGCGGTTGCGAGATGACCGTTTTTATCCCCAAAAACAGGATAAACAGGAACATGATGTTTTTCAAGGTGGTGGATTTTGGTAAATCGGTTACTAAATTAATAGAAATAGGTGCAGTGGGGTAACGGAAAACTACGGGTGATTTTACGATTGGAAAGATGAAGCATTACGAACCTTACTATCAGGAGACGCATCCATAAATAAAAATGCGTAGTAATTAGCGATCACAATTGGTAATACCATTTATATTTCTTGCAGCGAATAAGAGTTTTTTGCCCAACCTTGGTGGGTGAAACATAACTTACCCATCACTGCAACATGAAAAGCATGGGCTCATCGGTTTTTTATAACTATATCTCTTCTATTCCCCACGTTATGAAAACGCTGATATGCCATTTGAAAAAACTGCGATCGCTCCTGTTTAAGGATTAGTTAACCCACGAGGTTCGTTGTGAAAAGTCACCTGGATGATTTATTTTCTGTGTCGCTTATCGAAGGAATGGATGAACTATCTTTTGGCGGGTTCCGACCGATAAAAGGATGTTGTTCGATGTCGATAACCTGCCCGCTTACAGGGCCGCTTTCGTCTGCGAGCCAATAAATCGCCGCCGAGGCGATTTCTTCGGGGAGTAAAATTCTACCGGCAGGTGCATATACCCGCGGAAGTGCTGCATACCAATCATCACTCAGGCCATGTTCCCGCTTCCGTTGAATTTCCCTTTCTGTAAGCACCCAACCAGGATTGACCTGGTTCACCCGAATGCCATACTCCCGGTGAAGCGTATCGCCCAGGTTTCTTGATAGTGTCATCAGCGCTCCTTTCGAAACGCTATAGGCGAGCAGGTTGGGTTCTCCGCTGTACGCATTCACCGAACCAATATTCAGTACACAGCCCTTTGTTTTTGAAAGATACGGAAGGGCAGACCTGATCAGCGCATACGGACCAAGCAGGTTGATCCGGAGTATCTTTTCAAAGTAACCTATATCGGTTGTTTCAATATTGGAGGAAACAACGGCAGCGGCATTATTCACCACAGCATCCAGTTTTCCGAAATTTTTGACGGCAATATCCACCAGCCGGTCGGCGACGCCGTCATTGCTGATATCTTCGATATGCAAAACAGCGCGCCCGGATTCAATTTGTGCCAGAACCGATTCCCCAAGGTCTTTTTCAAGCCCGTGAATGACCACTTTAGCTCCTTCTGCGACGCACCGCAACGCAATCGCTTTGCCAATACCGGTTGTACTTCCTGTAACAATGATTACCTTGTTTTGCAACCTCATGGTAAATAAAATTTGTTCTTACAAACCCTGATCATTCATCAATTTTCTTTTTCAGTGCCAGCACCAATTGAATATCCTTCTCACGCAATCTGCCACTGCGGTCCGGCGGAAGATCGATGATAAGAATATTATCCTGCGCCGTTGCTATTTTATAGAGTTGAAATAATTCATCTACTGTTTTATAAACTGTATCAGTAGTATTGTAAAACCATTTTTGACTGATGCACACTGTTGTCTCCCATGGCATGTAATAAAGATGACCATTATGCGAGAACAATTTTGGATCAGGATCAGCAGGAAGATAAGGGTCACCCATTCGAAAATCACTCGGGAAATACCGGATAGGATAACCTTCTTTCTGCATTGTCGGCAATAAAAATGCAGAGTCGGGATCAGGATTATCCGGTCTGCCTATTGACCAGTTAACGCCGACCTGGCATTGAGGCGCCGTGGTTTTCACTGTTTCATATATCTCTTTTATTGGCCAGCGATCACGTTCTTTCTCCCAGCCGGCATCCAGCCAAAGTTCAACCGGCGGTGTATATTTATTTACAATGGTGATAAGCTCTTTGATTTGGTTGACCATGTACCTGTTATAATCCTTGTCCAATGAAAAGTCACGCACATCAGCATTTTGATGCCTGTCCCATAATGAATAATAAATGCCCATTCCAATGCTGTATTTCTTACAGGCCTGTGCTACTTTTTCAATCACATTGGTTTTATTGCTTGAAGAAGCCACATCGTAATCTGTGTAATCGCTATTCCACAAACAAAAACCATCCACATGTTTTGATACGAGGATCACGTATTTCATACCTGCTTGTTTGGCTACCTGTATCCATTGGTCAGCATCTACCGATAGTGGCATATAAGATGAAGGAGGTTTGCTGCCGTCGGTCCACTCTTCGTCATAAAACGTATTGATACCAAAATGAATGAACATCCCGTATTTTCTTTTTATCTGTTCCAACTGGTATGCACCTGGTTTACGTGATGGTTGTGGTTCTTTCGATTTGTTTTGCGAAAGCAACCTGTCACTGGCAAGATGAAGAAAAAACAACAGAAGGATCTTTAACCTCATGATATAAATTTAGTGATTTGCAGGATAGCCGGTATGGTAACCACTTCTTTCGAAGCTTCCGGGCAACTGTGCCCGCTTTCGCTCCGAATGCCGGTTATGACAAAAAACTTGTTAGCTTCGGCGGGATCAGTATATTGGTCCGGCAACACGTGGCTGCTGCGCTTTGCGAAGTTTCGGCGGAGCAAGGCAAGCAGGCAGATTAACACAGGCTCTTCCCCGCGCAAGGTTCAGGTCGCGGGCGTTAATGGCAACCTTAACGCCACTGTTAACAAGGAAAGTTTACAGGAGAAACCTATATATTAATTAAGGCGATGCTCATCTATACAAAAGAGAAAAAGAAGCCTTTCAGAAGAAATTGATGAATTGATAAATCAAATAAACATACAATGAAATTTTCCTGGAAAAGTTGCCTGTTATTGTTCTGCTACTTATTTTTTAACCTCGGCACACGAGCTCAAACAACATCCCGGGAACCCGACTCTTTGGGATCTTTTTGTCTGAAAAACATTGATACCTGGTCCATTCATTCTGCTACAATTGGCGAAGATTATACATTATATGTTTTGAGAACCGCAGCTTATGATACAAGTAAAATACAATTGCCGGTTCTTTATATGACGGATGGAGACTGGAATATGACAGTCGCTATGAATTGTTTTAGCATGTTGCGGCAGGACTATAATACCCGCGAACCGCTGATTGTTGGAATAGGATACGGAAAAGGGAAAAATCAACGTTTCCGGGATCTTGATCCTGGTACGGGCGGGCCTAATTTCCTGGCATTTATTGAAAAAGAGGTAATGCCGTTTATTGATAAGAAATACCGCACCACTAAGGAGAAAGCCATTTATGGGTATTCGATGGGCGGCATGTTTACAACCTACATCCTGTTTAACCGTCCAGATCTATTTAATATGGTTTTTATTGGCGCGCCCGGCAGTAATGGAAGTCAATTGATGCCTGCAGCAAAACAATATTTTAAAGACCATAAAGATTTAACGGGTAAAGTTTTCATAGGAGTAGGAAGCTATGAAAAGGAAGTGGTTAGGAATATTGATTCATTTACAAATTACCTGCTTTCACGAAAATGCCCGGGTCTCACGATTCGAAAAGATTTTACACCTGGCGCTAATCACGGAGCGGCGTTGGCGCAGGTAATGCAAAATGCTATTGCCTTTGGATACTGTGAACGCCACCATGCTAGAAAGGTTGATCCAGCTATTTTTAATGGGTACAAGGGCATCTATATAAGCAAGGATACGTCATTACCGGATGTATTGGTATTTGTTGATAAGAACAAATTATATTGGAAATGGCAAAGAGCGAATGAAATTCCAACTCAGTTGATACCAATGAGTAAAACAGAGTATTTCATGAATGAAAATGAACGGGTACTATTTACATTTAAGAAAGAGAATAGAAAATCAATGATGATCGTCATTCCGGAAGATAAAAAGGAATATTATTTTACAAGGAAAGAATAAACACATCGTTACTACTGAATGTTCATTTTAACAGAAGAGTGGTAATCTGTGTAATGAATATATTTTTCAGCATTCATCCACAACACCTTCAAAGAATCCCGAGGTGAATAATCCCGGATCACAAATGGGCGAACGTTATTATTTTCAGAATGGCTGGTTATGTCTTCAGTACTCCAGTTTTTGCCCTTATCGGATGTTGTCCATTTTTCTATTTCAAACCTACTATTTTTTAATCTTGATAAATAAACGATGGCAGGGTCTTCATGATCTAAAACGATGCCACCTGAATAAAAAGGCTCGCGTTCTCTTTCGCCCGCGGCTGTTTGTGGAAACCAGGGCCCGGAGTTTACGAGTTTGTAATTATTCCATTGATTATTGTTCCAAATGCTGTAGTAATAAACGTGGCTGCTGTCATTGGGAAACCTTGAATATACTATCACGGGATCCCCTTCTTTAGTTTCTGCTACATCCCATATCCAGGCCTTTTCGTTTGTTTTTGTGGCGTCATAAACTATGTCAGCAAGCTTAGGTTGGATGGGCAAATCTGACAGTTCCGCTATCTTTTCGCCGTTGGCCTTGTGCAGCGCATTGTTGCGATACTTTGCGTAGTAGATAGAGTTGGTCGGTTCGACATTGGGATGGCCGTCCGTAAACGCGAAATGAATCACGTCTTTGTTGTTTGAAGCGACTTTTAAATAAGGGCGCCTGTCTTTATAAATTCTCCCAGGGAGTATTAGTATTCTCCCGGGGCTCCAGGTTTTCCCACCGTCATCCGAAACTGAAAAATTAGGTTTAAAATCTGCTCCACGCCAAAAAAGAAAAAGTTTGTCATTTTCTTTTTCCAACCGGCATATGTTAGTATAAGTATAGGTGTCGGAAAGTCCCGGGTAGGCGATCGGATCATTTAATTTTAACGCAGCTGCTGTTTCCCATTCGGAAATGTCTTCAGCATTCTTTGCTTTCACCATGTAAATAGGTTCGCTGGTCGCATGCTTCGAATAAAAGACCATAAGTTTTCCCTGCCTGTCGATGAACAAACTGGGGTTGTCGTGGTCATCTTTCTCAAAGTTTTGATGCAATACTTTCGTTTCAGTTCGCTTCAAATCGTGGTCATAGAAGGCGACAATGATATTTCCTGTACTATCTACCCAGCCGGCATACGTTCTTCTGTGCTGACCTTTAAAATAAATTGCCCTCGGATCGGAAAACCAGCACCATGCCCCGTTGTCTGTAAGAGATAGGTACGCTTCGCCTTTTGATACGGATTTGTTTTTTGGCTGGCTGTGGCAAACGCCAGTGGTTGATGCAATATATATACACAACGGGAGGCATGTCTTTAACAAAAGACGGAAGATTGGCTTTAGCAATTTTGAATTTAAGCTGGTCATAATCCAGTTTTCATTTTCAAGTGTTGAGTGTCGCTGTGATTAATCATCGAAACTAAAGGTATTTGAATCCCTTGTTAAAATCAACATGCAACTTAGTTGCTGTTGTGAAAACTGCCTCGCAGGACAAAGCCGCCTGGCCGTTAGTTCTTCCAGAAAAAAACGTCAAAATTCGTTTAATTTCTGCCGGTGGCATTTAGTAAATTCAATGATGCCACTTGTGAATCTCCGACCTTTTCACCACCGCAGTAAGGAATGTATGGGTATCTACCATTCCGGTCATGCTGCAATTAATACCCTTATAAAACGAATACCCGGGATAAAGTGGAGCAAATCTCACGGTTGCTGGTATCTGCCAATAAGCCGTGAGACATACAACCTCGTGATAAAAGCGTTGAAGGGCAAAGCTGAGCTGGATAGTACAGCATTGAAGGGGTATCTGCAAAAAGGAAAGAGCATGGTGCCGGGGATGCCCCTGGTTGGGAAAGGCATAGACAAGATATCAACACAGCGCCCAATTTCGACCACTGGGAGGTTGAGTGCAGACAACCTCGCAGCTTTAGAAACATTTAATGAAGAACTAAAGCTGAAAGCCTACAGTCCTTCTACCTGCCGCACTTATCGAAATGAGTTCATGCAGCTTTTAAAGTTGTTAAATGAAAAGCCTGTGAACGACCTCACGGTAGATGAACTAAGGCGATATTTTGTTTATTGTTTGGACAAATTGCAATTGACGGAGCATACGCTACATAGCCGGATGAGCGGCATTAAATTCTATTTTGAACAGGTACTGAAAAAGGAGAAGTTGTTTTGGGCGATACCAAGACCGAAAAAGCCGCAGCAACTACCCAACCTTTTCAGCCAGCAGGAAGTAGCAGCTATTATAAACAGCCTGCATAATAAAAAGCATAAGGCAATGGTGATGCTCGCCTATGGCGCAGGGCTACGTGTGAGCGAAGTAGTGGCATTGAAAACTTATCATATTGACAGCAGGAGAATGACGATTTTCATAGGAGCTGCGAAAGGTAAAAAAGACCGGATAGTAGGCCTTAGCCCCGTGTTGTTGTTAATGCTCAGGGAATATGCGGCAGCGTACAAGCCCCAAAAGAACGGGTATTTATTTGAAGGAAATGTGAAAGGGGCTCCCTATAGTGCGCGGACGCTCCAGGAGGTATTGCAGGCAGCTAAAAAGAAGGTCGGTGTATTGAAACCTGGCAGTGTTCACAGCCTGCGGCACAGTTTTGCAACACACTTAATAGAAAAGGGAACCGACGTGACAATGATTCAAAGATTGCTGGGACATAGTGATATTAAGACCACGTTGATTTATCTTCATACCAGTAACAGGGATCTGCTAAAGGTCATCAGTCCTTTGGACGACCTGGAGTTATTTTAATTTTACGCGTATTTGCGCTATAGTTCAAATCATAGCGTTTTTTTTTACAAAATGTTCGCAAAGAAGGGATTGAAAAAAATTGTTGTTGGAATTTACGCAGCGTATATTAGCATAAATACCTACGTTGTAGGCAAGGCAACAAAAACATCCTGAAAATGAAGAAAATTCATTTAGTTATCCTCTTTACTGTGATGAACGCAACTTTTTCATGTAAGTCCGTTCAAACAGAAAATAAAATAACTAACAAGAGTGGTTTAGTAGGC
>Ga0207674_10010087_pt1 | contig 10741 bp, 10 predicted proteins | sample KBSCornC72_FD_184303 | JGI IMG/M metagenome (GOLD analysis project Ga0207674, IMG submission 184303) | Corn rhizosphere microbial communities from Kellogg Biological Station, Michigan, USA - KBS Corn C7-2 (SPAdes) (version 2) | ecosystem: Host-associated > Plants > Roots > Rhizosphere > Soil ...
GAACGCGGGATGGCGCTCGCGCGGGCGCCCGACCGGCTCGGCGTCGATCTCGAGCAGGAGCTCGTGGTGGGGGAACTCGCGTCGGACGTTCACGAGCGCCACCTGCGCGAAGGCGGCGGCGCCGGCGCTCAGAAGCTCGTGTCGCTCGCCCTCGGTCACAGCGCCACGCTAGATGATCGATCGAGCCCGGTGGACAGACGCGGCAAAATGCGCGACGATCCGCCCGTGCGGTTCATCGTCGAGCACTTCCGCGCGGTCGAGGCGGACGAGCTGCCACTCGGCGTGGCCTACGTGCCGACCGGCAAGGTCGACCAGGTCGACGCCCATGACCCGCCGGCGGCCGCCGCGATCGCGCTCTCCGAGGGCGAGGATCTGATGGACGTCGACCTCGTGAGCTACGACCCCGGCGACGACCTCTACGGCGTGGCCGGCGACGACGAGGCTGTGCGGGTGAAGTCCTCTTGACGCCCGCCGAGGGCTGGGTCGACGTCCCCGGCGGACGGGTGCGCTACTGGTCGTACGGCGACGGATCGGACGGCCGTGCCCCGCTCCTGTGCCTGCACGGCGGCCCGGGCGCGCCGCACGACTACCTGCTGCCGTTCTCGGAGCTCGCCGACGAGCGCCGCGTGGTGTTCTACGACCAGCTCGGCTGCGGCGAGTCCGACAAGCCCGACGACCGCTCGCTGTGGACGGTCGAGCGGTTCATGGACGAGCTCTCCGCCGTGCGCGACGCCCTCGGCCTGGAGCGGGTGCACCTGTTCGGGAGCTCGTGGGGCGGCATGCTCGCCATGCAGTACGTGCTCGACCGCGGGCGGCCCCCGCTCACCCTGTGCATGGCCGGGAGCCCGGCCTCGTCGCCGCGCTGGAACGAGATCTGCCAGGAGCTCCTGGACGAGATGCCGGCCGACGAGCGCGAGGAGATCGAGCGGCTCGAGAACGAGGGCAAGATGGAGTCGCCGGAGTACGAGGAGGCGATGATGCCGTTCTACACGCGGCACGTCTGCCGGCTCGACCCGTGGCCCGACTTCGTCGTCCGCTCGTTCGACCGGATGGCGACGCCCATCTACCACTACATGGCCGGGCCGAGCGAGTTCCGCATCATCGGCACCCTGCGCGAGTGGGACATCATGGACCGGCTCGGCGAGATCCGCGTGCCGACGCTCGTGAGCGGCGGCGAGTTCGACGAGTGCCGGCCCGTCCACCTGCGCGAGATCCACGAGCGCATCCCGGGGAGCCGGCTCGAGATCATCCCGGACGGCTCGCACCTGTGCTTCGCGGAGCACCCCGAGGTCTACATGCCGATGCTCCGCTCGTTCCTCGCCGAGCACGAGTAGTCCCGTGGGGGGAGCAGACGTTCGCATCAACGCAACATCGGGGTCAGACCCCGTTGTTGCGCGATGCTGAAAAATCGGTGCCAGGCACCAATGTTGCACGTGCGCGGGCCGTGCCCAGGATGTACGGCGCGGCGGTGATCGTGAGCAGCGAGGACGACTGGAAGCCGCGCTCGATCCGGTCGAACTCGAAGCCGGCCGCCCGGATCGCGGCCTCGGTGTCGCGCGTCGTCCGGCAGCCGCCCAGCGCGCGGGTCCAGAAGAGCCCGTCCACGGCGCGCTGCACGGCCCGAAACGGCGCTCGCGGCGAGCGCACGTGCTCATACACCCGCAGCTCGCCACCCGGCACGAGGACACGCCGGAGCTCCCGGAGCGCCGCGGCGACGTCGGGCACGCTGCACAGGACCCAGATGCAGACGACCGCGTCGAACGCCCCGTCCTCGGAGGGCACACGCTCGGCGAACCCCTCGACGACGTCGATCGGGACGGCCGCCGCCGCCGCGCTCTCGGCGGCTGCCAAGCGGGCGACCGGGTCGGGCTCCACGGCGAGCACGCGCTCCACGCCCGACCCGTAGTGCTCGAACGCGGGCCCGGTCCCGCAGCCGATCTCGACGACCCGCCCGCGAAGCCCGCTCAGGAGCCGGCGGCGCAGCTCGCGCGAAGCGACGTCGGGCCGGCGCTCCTCCCGCCGCTCGAGCAGGCGCGCGAACCGCGATTGCCCTTCGCCGTAGAGCGGGCTTCCGCTCACCCGTCGAGCGCCGGCAGCCCGTCGATGGAGCGGACGTTGTGCGTGGCGCGGTACGCGGCGATCGCGTCCGGGCCGCCCTTCGCCAGCGTGCGCTCGACCCACAGCGCCTGCTGCGGCCGGTCGCCGGCGGGCTCCATCAGCGGGACGCCGTAGCCGCACGAGTCGGCAATCCGCTCCACGTCGACCACGACGACCGACCGCTGCGCCGGGCCGGTTGTGTAGGCATCGCGGATGTCGAAGGCCGCGTTCAGGTCGTCGAACTCGGGATCGCCCGGCAGCACGTAGCGGCCGCGGCCGTGCAAGCGCACGATCCGCGGCGGGCCCTGGAACGCGCAGAGCATGACGACGATCCGGCCGTTCTCGCGCAGGTGGGCGATCGTCTCGGCGCCCGACCCGACCAGATCGAGGTACCCGACCCGGCGCGGCCCGAGCACGCGCAGGCTCTCGATCGGCCCCTTGGGCGAGCAGTTGACATGGCCGTCGTCGCCGGACGGCGCGGTTGCGACGAAGAAGAGCTGCTGCTCTGAGATCCAGCGCTCCAGCTTGGCGTCGATCTCGTCGAAGACCTTGCCCATCAGCTCTGCTCTCGCAGTGTAGGGAACAGGATGACCTCGCGGATCGAGCGGATCCCGAGGAGCGCCATCGCCAGCCGGTCGATGCCGATGCCGACGCCGACGGTCGGCGGCATCCCGTACTCGAGCGCCGTCACGTAGTCCTCGTCGGCCTGGCCGGCCTCCTCGAAGCGGGCCCGCTGGTCGGCCGGGTCGTTCAGCTCGGTGTAGCCGTTGGCGACCTCCATCCCGACGCAGAACGCCTCGAACCGCTCGACGACCCCATCGTCGCCGGGCGATCGCTTCGCGAGCGGCGAGAGCTCGACCGGGTAGTCCGTGAGGAACGTCGGCTCCTCGATGGCGGGCTCCACGAAGTGCGAGAGCAGGTGGTCGACGGCATCGGCCCAGGTCGCGTCGGCGGACGTGTCGACCCCCTGCTCCTGGAGGAACGCCACCAGCCGGTCGCGATCGCGGTCCGCCATCGGGTCGATCCCGGCCCGCTCCTGGATCGCCTCCCGCAGCGTCTGGCGCCGCCAGGGCGGCTCGAGGGCGATCGCGCTCCCCGCCGCCGCGCCCGCCGCGGCCACAACCGCCTCCACCCGCCGCATCCCGTCCTCGTAGTCGCCGTAGGCCTCGTACCACTCGAGCATCGTGAACTCCGGGTTGTGCTTGAACGACACGCCCTCGTTCCGGAAGTCCTTGCCGATCTCGTACACGCGCTCGAGGCCGCCCACGATCAGCCGCTTCAGGTAGAGCTCATCGGCGATCCGCAGGTAGAAGTCGCGCTCGAACTCGTTGTAGTAGGTCGTGAACGGCTGGGCCGCGGCACCGCCGTAGATCGGCTGGAGCACGGGCGTCTCGACCTCGACGAAGCCGTCGCCGTCGAGCACCGCCCGCATGGCCGTCACCATCCGCGAGCGTGCCATCGCAAGGCGGCGCGAGTCCTCGTTCACGAGCAGGTCGACGTAGCGGCGCCGGTGGCGCAGCTCGACATCGGTGAGGCCGTGCCACTTCTCGGGGAGCGGGCGCAGGCACTTGGCGAGCATGTGCCACTCGGCCACGCGCAGGCTGAGCTCGCCGCGACGGCTCACGAACACCTCGCCGACGGCCGCGATCACGTCGCCCAGGTCGGTGTCGGCGAGCGCGGCGTAGCGCTCCTCGCCGAGTGCGTCGACGGTGGCGTGGAGCTGGAGGCGCCCGGTGCGGTCGGCCAGGTCGAGGAACATCGCCTTGCCGTGCCCGCGCCGGGCGGCGATCCGGCCGGCGAGGGCCAGCCGCTCGCCGGTCTCGGCCTCGGCTTCGAGGCCGCCGAACCGCTCCCGCACCCGCTCGACGGGCACACGGGCGGGCGTCCTGGCCGGATACGGATCGACGCCGGCAGCCCGCATCGCGTCGACCTTGGCGATGCGGTCGGCCCGGATCCGGTCCTCGGCGTCGCCGCTCACGGCGACAGAGTATCCCGCACGACTTGCCGAGCCGTCACGGCGTGGCAAGCTATAGGGGTGCGATCGGCAGCAGTCACGCTCGCCCTGGCGGTCACCCTCATCGCCTCGCCGGCCACCGCGCAGGCCGCGGGCGACCCGGTGATCCCCAAGAGCGACCTCCATGCGATCAAGGTGCTGCTGCACCAGTTCGTGCCCGCCGCGGTCGCGCGGAAGGACCCCGGCGCGGCCTATCGGCTCGCGGCGCCGGCGATGCGCACCGGGACGGTCCGCAGCGACTGGGACAAGGGAGTGATCCCCGTCGTCCCCTACCCGGCCCGGCCGACGGGCTTCGGCATCCGCCCGCTCGTGGTCGCACCCGACCACATCCTGCTGGATCTGATGTTGCAGCCCCGCGCGGGCAGCGACGCCGGCGCGATCGTCTTCAAGACCGAGCTGACGCGCGTCGGCGGGCGCTGGCTCGTGGCGTCGATGGCTCCGGCCGCGCAGTTCTCCGGCGGAGGCGCCCCGCCGCAGGTGACAGCCGAGCCCGACCTCGGCCCGGGGCGCGGCGATCCCGGGAACGCCCGGCTCTCGGAGCGCTGGATCCTGGTGCCGATGGCGGTTGTGTCGCTGCCGCTGGCCGCCGCCCTGATCGCGCTCGTCACGGTCTGGTATCGCGGCCGCCGGTCACGCGCGCGCAAAACGGACATGCGCGCCACGATCCCCTGGCGGTAGGTCGCCACATCGCGGCGGCCCGCTCCTCCTCCAGCCGAACGGCTTCCGCCAGCGGCAGCCGGAACGCCACGAGCGTCCCGCGGCCGGGGATCGAACGGATGTCGACGTCGCCATCGGCGAGCCGCTGGAGGCTGAGATGCAAGAGCGCACGCCGCCGCCCGGCCCAGGGCATACCGCAAAGCGGTGAGCCGATGACCGGTTTCGGCCGCTCTACGCGGCCTTGATGTCCATGATCTTCAGGCGGATCGCCCCGGCCGGAACCGACACCTCGACCGTCTCGCCCTTCTTGTGGCCGATGAGCGCGCGGCCGACGGGCGACTCGTTCGAGAGCCGCGAGTTGGCCGGATCGGCTTCGGCCGATCCGACGATCTCGTACGTGTCGACGTCGCCGTGGTCGACGTCCTTGACGCGCACGCGGGTGCCGACCGACACAACGTCGGTGCCGATGTCCTTCGGGTCGATCACCTTGGCGGAGCGGAGTTGCTCTTTGAGCCGGGCGATGCGGTGCTCGAGCAGGGCCTGCTCGTTCTTCGCGTCGTCGTACTCGGAGTTCTCAGAGATGTCGCCGAACTCGCGCGCTTCGCGGATGCGGTCCGCGACCTCGCGGCGCTTGGTGGTCTCGAGCTCTTCGATCTGCTGCTTGAGCTTCTCGTAGCCGTCGGGAGTGAGGATGACGTCCTTGTCCACTTCCTGCCCTTCTGCCCCCCATCTGCACGAAAACGGTGTCGCCGGATTCCGCCGTTTTGCAGCGGTTATCGCACCGGCTGGCACCGAGGGAGGCGGGATTATATGCAACATGGAAACCTGGGTCAACCGGTTCGGCCGGCCGCCCGCCGCGAGGCTCTACCATGCCCGGCGGTGGCCGATCTCACACAGCCTTGGGCGATCGGGGACGTCGTCATCCCCTCGCGCATCGTGCTCGCGCCGATGGCAGGGGTTTCGGTGCAGGCCTTTCGCCGCCAGGGGCGCCGTTTCGGGGCCGGCCTCGTGTGCTCCGAGATGGTGTCGGCGGCAGGGCTCTCGCACGCCAACGAGCGCACGCTCGGGTACCTTCGGATCGCGCGTGACGAGCATCCGCTGGCCGTCCAGATCTTCGGCTCCGAGCCTGAGCGGATGGCCGAGGCGGCGCGGATGGTGGTCGACGCCGGCGCCGACATCGTCGACATCAACTTCGGCTGCCCCGTGCGCAAGGTGACGAAGACCGGCGCCGGAGCGAGCGCCCTCTCCGACCACGACCTGGCCTGCCGGCTGGCCGGCGCCGTGGTCGACGCGGTCGACGTGCCGGTGAGCGTGAAGATGCGACGCGGCATCGACAACGGCTCGCGCGACGCGCTCGAGCTGGGCCCGCGGCTCGAGGCGGTGGGCGTCGCGTCGCTCACGCTGCATCCGCGGTCGGCCAAGCAGATGTACACGGGCACCGCCGACCACGCGCTCACGACGGAGCTCGTCGAGCGGGTGGACGTGCCGGTGGTGGCGTCCGGCGACATCGTCGACCGGGCCGGCGCCGAGCGCGTGCTCGACTCGACCGGCGCGGCCGCGGTCATGGTCGGCCGCGGCGCCCAGGGCCAGCCGTGGACGCTCCAGGAGATGGCCGAGCGCGCGACAGAGCGGCCCGAGCCGGCCGAGGTCGTGGCGGAGCTGATCCGCTTCATGCGGGAGGTCGAGCGCGAGATGGGCGAGCGGGCGGCGAGCTTCTTGCGCAAGTTCTACGGCTGGTACCTGCGCGGGATGGCCGACGCCAAGTCGGTGAAGCCGGAGCTCACCTCCGCCCCGACCGTCGCCGAGGCCGAGGCCGCGCTGCTTCGCTTCTGCCCCGGCGCCCGCGAGCGGCTCGCCGAGCACGAGGCCGAGCTGGCGCTGCTCCCCGACACCGAGTCCGACCGCCTGCTCGACCTCCCCATCTCGATCTACGGCGGCGGCTGAAAAATTGGGGTCTGACCCTAATCTTTCACGTCACTCCAGGACGGCCTCGGCGGGGAGCACCAGCGGCTCGCGCTCGGTCTGCTCGCGGACGCGCAGGTCGTAGTAGACGTACGTCGTCGCGATGGACGCATAGGGGATCGTGAGGACGTACACGATGCCCGAGATCACGTTCACGGCGGTCAGGCTGAGCGGCGTCGCGAGCAGCAGGACGACGCCGATGAACGGGCCGAGTAGGAGTGCGAACCCGACCACCGCCAGCGTCACCCAGGCGACGTGCAGCCAGTGGCCGCGCACCAGGGTGTGGCTGCGGCGCAGCGCGGCCGCCCAGGGGAGCCGCTCGATGACGACGCACTGGGCGAAGAGCGACCAGCGCACGAGGACCCACACCGCGACCGGAAGTCCGATCACCGTGAGCTGGAGCGCAACCACGACGAGCGCCGTGGCGGCGAGCGCCTGGATCAGCGGCCTCAGTCGCTCCTTGATGGCGGCGTAGGCCGTGCGTGGGATCAGCTCGCGCTCCTCGGCTGCGGACGCCAGCGAGGACGCCACCATCGCCTGCACGACCGTGAGCACGATCGGCGTCACGACGAGCCCGACACTGACGGCCGCTGCGACCACCGCCGCGTTCGTCTGCCCGGTGACATCGGCGAGCACATCGAGCCCGCTCAGGCTGAAGAGCAGCTGCTGGATGCCGGCGACGAGGAGCGAGACCGGGAGGAAGAGGAGGCCGATCGTCATGTACAGGCGCGGGTTCTCGCGATAGACCCGGGCCGCCGCGTGAAGGATCTGGCCGAGCGTCCTGCGCCGGGCCAGGGCGAAGGGCTGCGACGGCCGCCACTTCATCCGCACGACCGCGAGCACGATCAGGATCAGCGCCACCAGCGCGGCCAGGAACACCGCCGGCCCGCCGCGCACCGCCGCCGTCAGCACGGTCGAGCCCGCGGCGACGCCTTCGCAGAAGAGATCCGTGGCGCGCGGGACGTCGCTCGTCCCGCCGGGGACGGCGAAGGCCGACGGGCGCCAGTCCGTGGACGACCACGCGATCGGATGGTCCCACTTGACCTGGGTGTTCGGCCCGGTGGGGCCGTTGTAGAAGCCGGCGTGATCCTCGCCCCAGTGGCCCTGGAATCCGAGCCACGGGTACTCCGCGACCATCTCGCCCTGGTCGGTGGGTACGACCTTCACCGCCGGCCGCAGCTCACGCGACGGCCCGCGGGTGTTGTCGCAGCCGACGCCCTCGGCGGCGCTGCTCCCCAGGTAGAGCGCGGGCTCGTAGTAGTCGGCATGCGAGCCCTGGGCGGGGTACACGACCGGGTGCGTCCCGCCGATCTTCTCGAGCTTCGTGGCGTCCCAGGCGGCGGCCTCGGCGCCGTCGTGCTGGCTGTAGCCAACCTGCGCCGGCTTGACGTCGAGGGCAGCGCTCGCATCCGGCGCGTCGAAGTTGAGCTGGATCATCTCCCAGTCGCCCTCGTGCTTGTTGTTGAAGTCGTTGTAGATGTAGAAGAACCAGTACTGGAGCGCCGTCTGCCCCGACTCGGACACGACGTGGGCGTAGGTGGTCGGGATGGCCGCGGTGCCGAGGCTGCGCTCCCACTGCTCGTACGTGCACCCCGGCCGCAGCGCATCGCCGGGGAAGTCGAGGTGGTAGTTCTTGAGCCCGGCTGCGAGGTCGGACCCCGTCGGGGCGACGCCCACCAGGTTGCTCTCCTGCCACGGGCCGCGCAGCGCGACCTGGTCGTTTCCGAGGACGGCGTCGACGTCGATCGGCGTGTACGGCTCGCCCGCGCCGCACTCCTCGGTTTGGGCGACGAGTCGGACGACCGGCGAGTAGCGGTCGGCGAGCGTCGCCTCCGGTGAGACGTCGCCGAGCGCGACCGCGGGGGAGACGGCACCGAAGATCGCGCACGTCGCAACGAGAGCGAGCGCGCCCCTGACCACGCTTTGGGCTTCTCGGTCGCAGCGGGGAGTCCTGCAACATCGGGGTCTGACCCCGATGTTGCGCGCTACCGCCCGGTGACCGCGTCGGCGACGAAGCGGGCGACGGCCGGGGCGAGGCCGGCGCCGATCTCGCCGCCGTCGCGCGGGCCGCCCGGCACCCGGAACGAGTGGTCGCCGCCCTCGACGACCACCAGCGTCGCCCGGTCGCCGAGCGCCTCGACGGTCTCGGCCAGGAGGTCGGGCTGGGCGAAGGCGTCGCGCGATCCCTGGAGGAAGAGCATGGGCACCCGCACGTCCGCCAGGTGGTCGCGGCGGAGCTTGTCGGTGCGCCCGGGTGGGTGGAGCGGATAGCCGAGGAAGACGAGCGCTTCGGCCGGCATCCCCTCGGCGACGGCCATCGACGCGATCCGCCCGCCCAGCGACTTGCCCCCGGCGACGAGCGGCAGGCCGCCGGTGCGCTCCGCCACGGCGTCGCGGGCCAGGCGCCACGTCTCGAGCAGCGCCGGCGCCGCATCGGGCGCCTTGCGGCCGGCGTGCATGTAGGGGAAGTCGAAGCGGGCGACCGCCAGGCCCTCGGCGACGAGGGCGCGTGCGATCCCGGCCATGAACGGCGAGCCCATTCCCGAGCCGGCGCCGTGTCCCAGGACGACCACCGCTGCCGCGCGCGCGGGCATGTCGATCGCGCCGGCGGTCGGCCCGCGAGGAGTCTCGAGCGCGAAGTCGTCCGTCACGCTGCACACGCTACCGCTAGAGTTTGGATCCAAACCATGCACCGGCTGGCCGACCCCTACCACGACCTCGACGTGATCGACCGGCGCGCGCCGCGGGCCAACCAGCTCGCGATCGGCGTGCTGGCGCTGGTCGCGTTCGTGACCGGCTGGTGGCCGATCCTGGGCCTGCTCGCGCTCCAGCTCGTCGTCGGGCTGACGCTCGGCCGGCGCTGGTGCATCGCGTGCGTCGTCTACTTCGAGCTCGTGCAGCCCCGGATCGGCGAGGGGCCGCTCGAGGACTCGCGCTCGCCCCGCTTCGCCAACGTGATGGGCGCGGTCGTGCTCACCACGGCGACGGTCACCATCGCCGCCGGCTACTCGACCCTGGGATGGGCGCTCGGGCTCCTCGTGGCGGCGTTGGCGCTCCTGGCCGCCGTCACCGGCTTCTGCACCGGCTGCGAGATCTACCGGCTCGGCGCGCGCGTGCGCGGCGTCGGCCACGGCGAACTGCGCCGGATCGACCGCCACGACATCGGAGATGCGGCGGGCGATGTGGTCGTCCACTTCACCCACCCGTTGTGCTCGGAGTGCCTCGACGTCGAGCGCCGCCTTCGCTCCGAGGGCCGCACGCTCGTCACCGTCGACGTCCGCAGACGGCCCGACCTGGCCCGCAAGTACGGCATCGGCATCGTGCCGACGGCGGTTGCCGTCGCGGCCGACGGCGCGATCACGGCCCGGCTGGCGTAACAGGAGCCGTCGGCCACCCCTCCGCGAGATGGAGGTCGAGCGAGCCTCCCGGGCGGCAGTCGCTCGTCCGGTAGGACGCCGGCAGCCGCGGATAGAGGTGCGTCCAGTCGAGCGACGCCATCCAGCGCGCATACGGCACATCGACACCGAGCCACACCGCCGCCCGCTCGGTCGTCTGGACGGCGTCGCACTCCGCGTGGGACTCGCTGGCGCCCGCCTGGCCGAGATGGGCCGCCTCATGCGCAAGGACGTGGACCGCGGCGATCTGCTCCCAGGTTGCGGACGCGAAGCGATGCGCGCTCGAGTAGGCCAGGACGTCGAGCCCGCGGCACACGGACGGCGGCAGGTTGACCGTGCCGGCGCTCAGGTCCGCGAAGCCGCCGGTGCGCACCGGGTCGAGCAGGGTGACCCGTGGCCAGTCGGCCGCCGACCAGCACCGCACCTCCACGCCGTGCCCGGCGAGCTCGGACGCGACCCGTCCCAGCACCGGGTCGATCCGGCTCATCGACGAGGGCGCCGCGATCGACGGTAGCGACCGGGTCGCGTAGGCGTGCACCGCCACGAGCCGCTCGCCGGCCAGTCCGGCGACGCCCAGCGACAGGGCCACGGCGGCGGCGAGCCCCCACCGAAACCA
>Ga0207674_10010088_pt1 | contig 10740 bp, 16 predicted proteins | sample KBSCornC72_FD_184303 | JGI IMG/M metagenome (GOLD analysis project Ga0207674, IMG submission 184303) | Corn rhizosphere microbial communities from Kellogg Biological Station, Michigan, USA - KBS Corn C7-2 (SPAdes) (version 2) | ecosystem: Host-associated > Plants > Roots > Rhizosphere > Soil ...
AAGCCGAAAATCGCGCAGAACTCGTGAGCGTAGCAGCGCTAAACCGATTGCACCTCGCCGCATTCGCGGTTCGCGGGAACCGCTTCGTCCATCCGCTTCGGCCTGGGCAGGTTGAGGCCGTTCATGATCGCGACGAACTCATCGAGCGTCTTACCGCCGCCGAGGCGCGGGTTGCGCGCTCTCTCCTGGCCGACGCTACTGACCCGCCGCTGCTGATAATCGTGGCCCGGATAGATGAGCGTATCCTCGGGGAGAATAAAGATCTTGTCGTGCACCGAGCGGTAGAGGGTCGCGGCATCGCCGTTCTGGAAGTCGGTACGCCCGCATCCGTCGATCATCAGCGCGTCGCCGGTGAACACCCGTACGCCCTCCCCCGTCCGCAGGAGATATGCGTGATGATCGTCGGTATGGCCGGGCGTGTAGAGCGGCTCGATCTCGAGGTCACCAAATACGATGGGTTCGCCTTCACGGACGGCCAAATCGGCATGCTCGGCTTGGCTCTTTTCGGGCACGGCGGCCTTGCTGCCGGTCTGATCGCGGAGGCGCGCGGCGCCCGTCACATGATCGGCATGGATGTGCGTCTCGATCGTATATTTGAGCGCGAGATCGAATCCATCGAGGAGAGCAAGATCGCGTTCCACAGTCTCGAGTACCGGATCGATCAGCACCGCTTCCCGGGTCCGCTCGCAGCCGATCAGATAGGTGTACGCCGACGATTGCGGCTCAAACAGCTGGCGGAAGATCATGGGTGCCCCCTTGCCCAGTGGCAGCATCTTAGCCCATCGGCACGGCGATGAACATTTGCGTTCTCGGAGCCGGGGCGATCGGCGGGTGGGTTGCGGCGAAGCTTGCGCTCGCCGGAGAAGCGATCATGGCGCTGACCAGCCACGGCCCCCTCGAGCGCATCGGAATCGAAGAGAACGGCGAGACGAAGACGGCGGAGCTGGCACGCTTCGATGGACCGGCTGACCTGCTGGTCGTCGCGGTGAAGGCGACCGCTCTCGCGACAGCCGCACGGTCGGCGAAGAACCTTGTGGGGCCAAACACCGTCATCCTGCCGATGCTCAACGGCGTCCCTTGGTGGTTCGTCGAGGGGATGCCGCTCAGAACGGTCGACCCCGACGGCAGCATCGCGGCTGCGCTGCCGTTGGAGCAGATCGTCGGCTGCGTCGTGCATGCCTCCTGCTATCGCTCCGGCGGCAGGGTCGTCGTGAAGCATGCAGACAAGCTGATCATCGGCGAGCCGCAGGGCGGCGAGACCACCGAACGGGTGGCCGGGCTCTTCGGTCTGCTCGACCGCGCGGGCCTCAAGCCCGACATCAGCGGAAATGTCCGGCGCGCAATCTGGTACAAATTGTGGGGCAACGCCACGATCAACCCGCTGTCCGCCCTGACCCGCGCCACCTGCGACCAGATCCTCGCCGAGCCCCAATGCCGAGCCTGGATGCTCGAGGGAATGGCTGAACTGGCGGCGATCGGGGCGGCGACCGGCTGCCCCATCAGCGAGAGCGGCGAGGACCGGATGGCAGTGACGGCGCGCCTCGGCGCGTTCAAGACGTCGATGTTGCAGGACGTCGAGGCCGGACGGCCGATAGAGCTAGAGGCCTTGGTTGGCGCGCCCCGCGAAATCGCCGCCGCGAAGGGCATCGCGACGCCCGCACTCGACCGGCTCTACGGAGTCGCCAAGCTGATGGCGGCGAGCCTTGGCCTTCTCCAAGAGTGCTCACCCTGAGCCTTGTCGAAGGGCGAGCGCTCGCATCGACAAGCTCAATGTGAGCGCATCAAAGTGGCGTGCTCACGACGCGGCCGACGCAATCGCCGAAGCCGATCCGCACCGCACCCTCACCTTCGCACCAGGCCTTCATCGTCACCTCGTCTCCATCCTCGAGGAAGCTGCGCGTCTCCCCGCTCGGCAGCTGCACCGGCTGCTTGCCGCCGTGGCTGATCTCGAGCAGCGAACCGAGTCCGCCGGCGCTGTCGGTCGATAGCGTCCCTGTCCCGATCAGGTCGCCAGGTTGGAGGTTGCAGCCGTTCGAACTGTGATGCGCCACGATCTGCGCCGCGCTCCAGTACATCGCGGCATCCGCCGAGCCGCGCGAGAGAATATGCGGCGCGAGCCCCGAAGCGCGCATCTTCTCGGTGGTCAAGGTGACTTCGAGCTGGATGGAAAGCCCACCGCTTTCGCGGTCCCCGGCATCGTCCAGATAGGGCAGCGGCCGCGGGTCGCCCGCCGGGCGCGGCGGCATGGCCTTGCGAAACGGTTCGAGCGCCTGCGGGGTGACGATCCAGGGCGACACGCTGGTCAGGAAATTCTTCGCGAGGAACGGCCCCAGCGGCTGATATTCCCACGCCTGGATGTCGCGCGCGGACCAATCGTTGAGCAGGCAGTAGCCGGCGATATGGCCGACCGCTTCGCCGATCGGAATCGGTGAGCCGAGTTCATTGCCCTCGCCGATCCAGATTCCGAGTTCGAGCTCGTAATCGAGGCGGCGGCTTGGGCCATATTCGGGCGCCTCCGCATCTGGAGCCTTGCGCTGGCCGTTTGGCCGAATCACCGGCTCTCTCGACGCACGCACCGAGCTGGCGCGACCGTGGTATCCGATCGGCACATATTTGTAGTTCGGCAGCAGCGGATTGTCGGGGCGGAACTGCTTGCCGACGTTGGTCGCGTGGTGGATGCCGACGTAGAAGTCGGTGTAGTCGCCGACGAAGCACGGCAGGTGGAAGCGCACCTCGCTCTGGCCGACAAGCTGCGGCTCGACCTCATCCCGGTATTTTTCGTCGGCGAGGAGCTCCTGCAGCCGCTCTCGAAGCGCTCGCTGCGCCTGCCCTCCTCGCGCAAGCCAGCCGTTCAGCACCGGCTGCGACAGGTCCTCGCGCCAGTCCTCGTCGAGCAGGTCGGCAATTCCGCTAAGGTCGAGCACATAGTCGCCGATGGCAATCCCGGCCTGCCGCCGTCGCTCGCCGACGGAAAAGATGCCGAGCGGCAGGCTCTGAATGGGAAAGTCGCTCCCCTGAGCGCTCTCGCACCAGCTGATGAGCGCCGGATCGTTGCTCCTGTCCGTCACGGCAGCTTGGCCTTCGGGAACCCCGCCCACGCCTCGTCGTAATCGGGCTGCGCATGTTCGAGGGCCCAAGCCGTCGGGCGGTACGGCCAGCAGGTTTCGACCATGAACGCCATGGTGCCTTCGATCTTCACGGGCTTCAATTCGGCCCCACTCGCCGCGCGCCAGCTGTCGACGTCGGGCCCATGGCCGCTCATCAAATTGTGGAGGCTGAGACCGCCCGGAGCGAAGCCTTCGGCCTTCGCGTCATAGGCGCCGTGGATGAGACCCATCGCCTCGCTCATCACGTTGCGGTGGAACCAAGGCGGGCGGAACGTGTCCTCGCCCACCATCCAGCGCGGCGGGAAGATCACGAAGTCGGCGTTGGCGCGCCCGGGCGCGTTGCTGGGCGAAGTCAGCACTGTGAAGATCGACGGATCGGGATGGTCGAAGCTGACGGTCCCGATCGTGTTGAAGCGCGACAGGTCATAGCGGTACGGCGCGTAATTGCCGTGCCAGGCGACAACATCGAGCGGCGAATGGTCGAGAGTCATCGTCCAGAGATGTCCGAGGCTCTTCTGGACGACCTCGGTCGGTTCGTCCTTGTCCTCGAACCAGGCCACCGGCGTTTCGAAGTCTCGCGAATTGGCGAGGCCGTTCGAGCCGATCGGTCCGAGCTCCGGCAGGCGCAGGGGCGGGCCGTGGTTCTCGGCGACATAGCCGCGGCTTTCGTCGTCGACCTCGACGCGGAACTTCACGCCGCGCGGAACGACGCCGATTGAGCCTGGAGCGACATCCAGACGGCCCAGCTCGGTTGAAATCCGAAGCATGCCTTGCTGCGGGATGATCAGCAGCTCGCCGTCGGCGTCGACGAACACGCGGCGCTCCATGCTCCTGCTGGCGCTATAGAGATGGACTGCAACGCCTTCGAGCTCTTCCGGCGCGCGGTTGACCAGCATCGTCACCATGCCGTCGACGAAGTCGGTCTCTTCCGGCAGATCCGAGGGCGGGTCCCAGCGCAGCCGGTTTGGCGCGAGCGGCTCGTTGGGCGCCGCGTTCTCGAACAGCGGCGCGCCCGTGTAAGCGATGAAGGGGGGATGGTCGGCCGTCGGCCGCATCCGGTACAGCCACGAGCGCCGGTTCTCTTGCCGCGGCGAGGTGAAGCTCGAGCCCGACAGCTGCTCTGTGTACAGGCCGAATGCCGGCCGCTGCGGCGAGTTGCGGCCTTTGGGCAGCGCTCCCTCGACCGCCTCGCTTTCGAAATGGCCGCCAAAGCCTGTCATGTAGCCGGTCGTCATGCGCGCCCGGTTAATGCGTCGAGCGGGCACAATCAAACGGGCGCGGCACCATCAAGGGAACCGCGCCCGTTCGCCGGACGGGGACTCGCAACCCGCCCAGCTCTGCTCATCAGCGATCAGCCGTGATTGACGTTGACGTCGATCTTGTCGGGAACGTTGATGTTCGTCGACTTGCCGCCAAGACCGAGATCGGCCCGAAAGACATAGAGCAGCACCAGCACTACGATGATCAGAATCACCACGGCGAGGACTCCGCCTCCACCGCCGCCGCCCGTTTCCACGACGGTCGTGTGCTCGCGTTCAACATCGTCGCGATCGTCGGCCATTGGAAACTCTCCCTGGATTGCGCTGTTGTTGTGGCGAAACGAACGAACTTTGGCGAAGCCGGTTCCGAACGAAGGGAAGTCCATGAAGACGTACGCTTATCTCACCATTCCCCTGCTCACGCTTGCTTCATGCGGGCCGCAGCGCCAGCCGGAGCAGCCGACGAAGAACACCAGTTCGCCGGTACTTCCAGCACCGAGTGCGCCGCCAGCGATATCGAACAGTCCTCAAGCAGCAGCACCGCCGGCGCCGACTGCCAAAGCGCCCACGGTCGACCCGAAAAGTACCGAGGCGGCCGCGGAGCTGGTGCGTAGCTTCGTTCGGCTACTCAACAGCCGCAAATTTGACGACGCTTACATGCTTCTCGGGCCGGGAGCACCGCCGCGCAATCAATTCGATCGCCGATTTTCACGTTATTCCAACCTCAAGGTGACGACCGGCGAAGCCGGTGACCAGGAGGGCGCCGCCGGATCGATCTATGTTTCGGTTCCGCTTACGCTTTCTGGCACCGTGGACGGAAAGCAAACGAGCAACTCGGCGACCGCCATCCTGCGCCGTGTCAATGACGTGCCGGGTTCGACCGAAGCGCAACGCCACTGGCACATCGAGCGCATCGACTGGGGAAATAGCTAGAACGCGTTCAGCGCCGTGTTCACCTGCTCCGAATTGTCGCCACTATTGTCGACCGCGCCGGGTTGCGATGCCGCGAAGTCGTAGGCGACCCAGACGATCCCGGCGGCCCAGATCAGCGCCCACCAGCGACTTTTGAAGATCGTGCTGAAGCGCATCGGGAACATGGCCGCGATTGTCGCGCAGGCTCTTTAAGATTGGGTTTCTTCCTCGTGCGTCACCTCGCGGTGCGGGAAGCGGTCGCGGATTCGCGTGTTGAAATAGATTCCCTTGGCAAAGGCGCCGCGAAACGCGTCGGCGACCTCGTGCGGGACATTTGAATAGACATAGCGGCGGCCGGTCGTGAACTCGACCCAGAGATTCTGTTCCATTTCGTCATAGACAAAACGACGAATGACGCTCGACGGCATGGAGCCGTAACGCTCTACGCGGCGTCTGGAGCCGGAACCCCCGAACGGTCGCGGCGGAGAGCGGCCATCATTCCTCCGAGCGCCAGCAGCGCACCCGCGATCGTCAGCCCGGTCCAGCGATAATGTTCGATCACGGTTGAGAAACCCATCGCGATCACCGGCACGATGACGCTCGAGTAAGACGCCTTGGCCGGCCCGATCTTTCGTACCACCGGATAATATAGGCTGAAGGTCAGGACAGATGCGAAGAGCGAGAGGTAAAGGACTCCGATCCAATACGCAGGACGTGGGTCGAATACGGGCGGCCCTGTCATGGCAAACGCGATGAGTCCGTCGATCAACGCTCCTGCGGCCATCGACCAGGCGAGCAGCGGGAACAGCTGGAAGTGGCGGATTTCCGGACGAGCCTGCCACACGTTGGCGATCGCCGCACCGACCATTCCAGCGAGAGTCAGTGTGATGCCCGCAGCGACCTGGCCGCCCTCGGCGGGATGCTCGCGGATCTCGTGCATGAACAGCAGGACGATTCCGGCGACGGCGACGAGCGAGCTCCAGGCGAAGCGGCTGCTCGGCTTATGGCCAAGGAATGCCCAGCCGAACAGGCTTGCGGGGATCAGCAGCAACGCGAAGACGGTCGCCACCACGCCCGAGGTGATGTGCCGCTCGGCGAGATAGACCGCGTTGAAGTTCACGCAGAACTGGGTGAAACCGAGGAAGCCGGCGGCCGCCAAGCCCTTGCGGCCGATGCTGAGTTTGTCGCCCTTCCACCGCGACAATGCCGCCATGGCAATCGCCGCGATGATAAAGCGGTAGGTCACCGACCATTGCGGCGGAACCGTTCCGAGCTGCCCGCGAATCACGATCCAGGTCGAGCCCCAGATCGCCGTGAAGATGGCGAACGGGATCGCGACGCCGCGAAAAGTATCGGCGGGTGGCGAATGCGTTCTCAACCCGTCCTGCGAAGCGTCGCGCGGCGTCATCAGGGTCTTATCGGGGTGCGGCGAAGCCATCGCCAATCAAAGCGCGTTTGACGCCGATAAGCGGCGCTTATCCCAGCGCCGCAATCGCGGAAGCGAGCCGATCGAGCGCGTCGCGCCGCTGGTCCCAGCTGGTTACCAGCCGAATCTGCCCGGCGCCCCATTCATAGAAGTCGAAGCCCTCGCGGCCGAGGCGGGCAGCTTCTTCGTCCGTGACTCGCAGGAAAATTTCGTTGGCTTCGACTGGATAGACCAATCGCTGCGGCGCCGCAGCGGCGATCCTCTGGGCAGCGGCGTTCGCCGCACGCGCATTGTCGAGCCACAAATCATTTTCGAGCATGGCCAGAATCTGGGCGGCGAGGTAGCGGCCCTTGGACAGCAGGTGCCCTGCCCTCTTGCGGCGCACCGCGATCTCATCTGCCAATTCGGTCCTGAACAGGATCAGCGCCTCAGCATTGAGCCCGCCGTTCTTGACGAAGCCGAAGCTCATCGCGTCGACGCCGGCTCGCCAGGTGAGATCCGCAAGACTTTCCCCGGTCGCCGCGACGGCGTTCGCGATGCGTGCGCCGTCCATGTGCAGTGCAAGGCCGCGTTCCTTCGCGAATTCGCCCAGTCGCGCCACTTCGGCGACGCGATAGACCAAGCCATATTCGGTCGCGTTGGTGATCGAGATCGCCGCCGGCTGGACCTGGTGCACGTCGTCGCGAATGGCGTCGCAGGCCGCAGCTACCGCATGAAGCGTAACTTTGGCTCCGTCGCCGTCGAGGAGGATCAGCTTGGCGCCGCCGGTGAAAAACCCGGGCGCTCCCGCCTCGTCGACCTCGATATGCGCGTCCTTGTGGCAGAGGATGCCGCGATAAGGCGGGCAGAGCGCAGCCAAGCCGAGGCAGTTGGCCGCCGTCCCAGTGGTCACCCAAAATGCGCGGACTTGCGTGCCGAAGAGGTCGGAAAAGGCGCCGTCGAGACACTGGCTCCATTCGTCCCCGTCATAGGCGGTGTCGAGCCGGTTGGCGGCGGCAATCGCCTCCAACACTTTCGGGTGCGCCGGCGCGGCATTGTCGGAGAAGAAACGCATGGCCGCTCCCCAAGCGGAATGCATCTCGCATGGCAAGCGCCTGATGATAGTCTCGTCCACGGAGTCGCCGGAGGACCTGGGTGCATCAAGATTACGACCTGGCCGAGATCGTCGGCGGCCTCTATGGCGACGGCATCATCGGCCTGAAGAGCGCATTCCCTGTGCAATTCGTCGACCAGCTGCGCCGCGAGGTCGACAGCCTCTTCGCCGAGGCACTCGCCACGCCGGGCGGCGCAATGCCGCGCGGTCCGCAGCGCTATTACGTCGAGGTACAGCCCGAGCGGCTGACCGGCTTCGTCGAGATCGTCACCCACCCGTGGGTGACCAGGGTGTGCGAAGCGGTGCTCGGCCGCGGCTACCAATTCGTCGAAGTCGGCTTCGACCTGCCGCTGCCGGGCGCGGCCGACCAGCCGTGGCACCGCGACTTCCCCGCGCCAGCCGACCTGCCGCTCGGATCACGCCTGAGCTCGCTGGTGCTGAACATGACGTTGGTCGACACGCGGCTGGAGCATGGCCCCTTCGAGATCGCTCCTGGCACGCAGTGGGACGATCTTGACGGCAGCAGGGCCGGCATGTTCCCAGCGCGCGAGCTGTGGTCCCGCTATATCGCGCGCGCGGCGCGCAAGCTGCCACAGCGCGGCGATATCTCGGCGCGCACGGGGCTAACAATTCACCGCGGGACCGCAAATCGCTCGGATGAACCGCGGCCGGTGCTGATCCTTGGCGTGGTCGCCGGCGACTGCACGAGCGCCGAACATCATATCCTGCAAGTGACGCGGGAATTCGCCGAGCGGCTCCCGGTAGCTGTCCGCGAACATCTGTTCTTCCGTCCGATTGAAGAGACCGGACCGATCGTCCAGCACCATATGATCGAGGGCCTGCTCGAGGCCGCTTACGACTGATCCTTGTCCTTTGCCGGCTCGGAAAGTTCGCGTGCCTGGGCCTTTCGTCGCCTGAGGTTCTCGCGCAGAGCCGCCGCGAGCCTTTCCTCGCGTTCGCGATCCTCGGCCTTGTCTTTCTCAGCCATGCCCGTCACATGCTCTGCGTGGACGCAGGCTGCAACGCCTTGACAGGCAAAGGGCCGCCCCGTCATAGGCGCGCGTCCTTCCGACAAAGTGCTGCCGTAGCTCAGTGGTAGAGCGCATCCTTGGTAAGGCTGAGGTCGTGAGTTCAATCCTCACCGGCAGCACCATTTTCGCCTCGACCCACACAGGGGGCGTGCGAAGCCGAACATCATGCACCTAAATTGAAAATCGAGACCGCTCAGGCGTCGCGGTCGCGCAGCTTCTTCTCGCCAAGAGCGCCGTCGATACCACCGGCAATCGCGTCGCCGACCCAGATGACGGCTCCGAGCAAGATGATGGCAAGGGCTAGCAACAGCGCTTCAGTCACGAATCGTTTCTCCGTGATTTCCCTTTACCGACAATGGATTAAACTCGCAATTAATTCGTCGTCACGCCGCTGTCACATTGCGGGACGGTTTAAGCGTCAGTGACCTCGCTTGCCGGCAAGGTTCACGGCAACGGCCGCGCGAACGAGCGCCCTGAACGCCTCCTCGTCGACGGCCTCGCCTTCGTGAAGGTCGATCGCGCGCCGGGTGCCGCCTTCGAGGCTCGCATTGAACAGCTTCGCGGGATCCGGAACCGAAGCTCCTTTGGCAAATGTCAGCTTCACCTTGTCCTTGTAGCTCTCACCCGTGCAGATGATGCCGGCATGCTCCCACGTCGGAACGCCGAGGGGGTTCGCGGCCTTGCGCCACTTTACATCCTCGGCGACGTTCGGATCGGCCTCATGGATGAGCTTGCGCAACCGTCCGAGCGTCTCGGTGCGCCAATCGCCGAGCGACCGTAGCTTTTCGTCGACTGCGGCGGGTCCACTCTTGTCCTTGCTCATTGTTACTCCATCGAATCCCGGCCAGCACATGGAGACGCTTACGCCCGCCGAGCCTGAAGCATCTTCCAGCCGTTGCCGGACGGATCACGAAAGCTGGCGTCCACATTGCCGTAACGATCGATCGGTTCCTGCGTGAACTCGACACCGCGCTGACGCATCTGGTCGTAAGCTGCGCGGCAGTCGTCGACGAGCAGTACCAGCGGCGGCATGGCCCCCTTCGCTACTGCCTCTTCGAGCGTCTGTGCAGTCGTCTCGTCAATGACTGGCGGCTGCGGCTTGAACAGCCCGAGCTGGAACGTCGGTTGCTCGGGATGCTTGACGGTCAGCCAGCGATAGTCACCGTTGCGGGCATCCGTGTGAACCTCAAACCCGAGCTTTTCGACATAGAATTGCAGCGCTTCGTCCTGATCGCGAACGTAAACACCGGCTACCTGGACACCTTGGCTCATGGGACCTCCGCTTCTTCGGGCGCTCTCATATCGCCGCCATCGAGCCGCCGCTTCTCCGAAACTGCGATTTTGAGATCCGGTCGGTGCGCTGCGCTGACATAGCAGTGCGGCACCCGATCGAGGGGATGTGCAACGGCGCTCTCCCGCCGCCTTAGCTCGCTCGGGCTCTCACCCGTTATGTCGCGAAAGATGCGCCCGAACGTGCCAAGGCTGTTCCAGCCGGTCTGGAAAGCCACGTCTGTGACCGACAGTTCGGTGTCGCGCAGCAGGGCCTTCGCTCGCTCGATCCGGCGCGTGAGCAGATAGCGATGCGGCGGGAGTCCGAACGCCTGCTTGAACGATCGCGCGAAGTGCGCCTGCGAGACGCCACTCACTCGCGCAAGGCGCTCGACCGGCCACTCCTCATACGAAGCCGCATCCATAGCGTCCTTGGAGCGCAGCAGTCGGCGCAGCAGCTTTGGGTCGAGGCTTACTCGCACTTCGTCCGCCTCACCGCGGCCGGTGGGTCGTGTCCTTGCCGACCGTGATGAAAAGCGCGACGACGGGCTCATCCGTATCCGCCGTGTGCCACGTTCCTGGCCCGTTGACCGCATAGTCGCCGGGTCCGAGTTCAATGCTCTGGGCGGAGCCGTCGGGGAGC
>Ga0207674_10010089_pt1 | contig 10739 bp, 10 predicted proteins | sample KBSCornC72_FD_184303 | JGI IMG/M metagenome (GOLD analysis project Ga0207674, IMG submission 184303) | Corn rhizosphere microbial communities from Kellogg Biological Station, Michigan, USA - KBS Corn C7-2 (SPAdes) (version 2) | ecosystem: Host-associated > Plants > Roots > Rhizosphere > Soil ...
CCTTTCCGTCTTGTCGTGCGGCGGCTTGAGGGGAGTCGCCGCCTATGGGAGCGCGGCGCCCGATTAGCGAGGTGGCACCAGCCCCGCAACCGCGCGCATCCGCATTCCCCGTCGCTTCTTAACGCCAACGACGCGCCGAGATTAAAAGCCTGTAACCTGAGCAACCCCCGACGGGGCCGGGTCGTTTCCCGCGCGCATTTCCCAGTGGGAGAGAAAGAATGAAGCTACTTCTCGCGCTTGGCGCTGCCGCCGTGGCGCTCACGGCGGTTCCAGCCGAAGCCAAGCATTATACCAACATCACCAAATGCACGAAGTACCGCCACGGGCGCTGCGTCGCCTGGAAGCGGCTTACGCGCGCCCAAGCGCGCCGTGCCGGCTACCGCGTCGGCTACAATTTCGGGCCGAATTATTCCTACGTCGACCTCGGCTCGCTGCCGCAGCCGATCGTCACCCGTTACCGTCTGCGGCCCACCTTCCGCTACGTGAACCAAAACGGCTTCGTCTATGTGGTGAACCCCAACACCTACCGCGTCGTGCGGGTCATCCCGGTCCCCTGATCTCCCGTTCGGGCTGCACGCAGGGAAGGCCGCCGGTCCCCTCCCCGGCGGCCTTTCTTGTGCGTAACCATTTCACTCAACGAACGTTCAGCAGTTCGGGAGGAGAGTAAGGGAATGATGAAACACGCACTTCTGATCGCCGGCGCTGCAGCGCTCGGCTTCGCCACGCCGGCGCTTGCAAAGCCGGGCAACGGACATGGCAACGGCCACGGATTCGCCTATGGCTTCGGTGAACGCGGGCCGCACGGCTATGGCGTCGGCGGCTGCCCGCCGGGGCTGGCCAAGAAGCACAACGGCTGCATGCCGCCCGGCCAGGCGAAGAAGCTCTATCGCGGCCAGAGATGGCGCAGCGGCTACGGCGAGCGGTACGCGTATCGGCAGATTCCGTACGATCTGCGGCAGCGTTACGACCTGAACCCGTACGACCGTTATTATTACGACAATGGCTACCTCTATCAGGTGGACCCGCGCACCTTGCTCGTCCAGCGCGTGATCAGCGCCCTGCTGACGGGTCGCTAAGGCAGTTGCATGAGGCCGCTCGGAACACCGGGCGGCCTTTTCTTTGCGCATCGCCACGTGCTAGCGGCCTCCCCAAGCAAGGAGCGCTGGTTTGGCCGAATTCACCCTTCCCAAGAACAGCAAGGTCACCCGCGGCCGCGACTGGAATGCCGAAGAGGGCAAGCGCCTCCGGACATTCAAGGTCTATCGCTACGATCCCGACAGCGGCGCCAACCCGCGCTATGACAAATACACGATCGACCTCGACAAGTGCGGGCCGATGGTCCTCGACGCGCTCATCAAGATCAAGAACGAGATCGATCCGACACTGACCTTCCGCCGCTCGTGCCGCGAAGGCATCTGCGGGTCGTGCGCGATGAACATGGAAGGGACGAACGGCCTCGCCTGCACCACCGCGATCGAGGACCTTAAGGGCGAAATCCGGATCACGCCGCTGCCGCACATGGAGGTGGTCAAGGACCTCGTCCCCGACCTCACCCACGCCTACGCCCAATATGCGCTGATCCAGCCGTGGCTGAAGACCGCCAGCCCCGCCCCGTCGCGCGAGCGGCTGCAAAGCCCGGAAGACCGGTCGAAACTCGACGGCCTCTATGAGTGCATCCTCTGCTTCTGCTGCTCGACGAGCTGCCCGAGCTACTGGTGGAATTCGGACAAGTTCCTCGGCCCCGCGATCCTCCTCCAGGCGTACCGCTGGCTCGCCGACAGCCGCGACGAGGCGACCGGCGAGCGGCTCGATCAGCTCGAGGACCCGTATCGCCTCTACCGCTGCCACACGATCATGAATTGCGCGAATGTCTGTCCCAAGGGTCTCAACCCGGCCAAGGCGATCGCCGAGACCAAGAAGCTGATCGCCGAGCGAGCCGCTTGACGGGTCGCGGCCAACAAAGAGCACGGGCCGAGTGAGCGAAAAAGACTATCAAGGCGAAGGGCTCGAGGACGTCGGGGTGCCGCGGGGCGCGACGCCCGATCCGGATCATCCGGGCTGGTATAGCTGGGGCGACTTCCCCCGCTCGAGCTTCGCCGCCGCCACCGGGCGGCTATTGTTCAAGCCCGATGGTCCGGGGCGCGGCATCGCGCGAATGTTCCCCACCGAAGACCATATGAACATGGGCGGCTCGATCCACGGCGGCGCCATCATGAGCTTCATCGACATGTCGATGTTCGCCGGCGGGCTCTGCGCAGGCATGGAGCGCGGCCACTACGTCACCCTCGACCTCACCACCCACTTCCTCGCCCGCGGGCAGGCGGGATCGCCGCTCGATTCTCACGTCGAGCTGGTGAAGCAGACCCGCGGCCACGCCTTCCTCCAGGGCGTAGTCAAGCAAAACGGTGAAAATTGCTACAGCTTCAGCGGCACGCTCAAGCGGGTCAATCGGCCGAATGGACCCTCGTCGCGATGAGCGGACCCGTACGGGTCGCCTACGACGCTCTGATTGCCGCCCACGAGTTAAAGCCCGACCCGGCGCAGCAGCGCGCCGTGGCTGCGCTCGACAGATTGGCGGCGAGTTTCGCGGCCACTGGCTTTCTCTCGCGTCTCCTCGGAAAGAATCGAAGCGGGCCCGCCGGAGTCTATCTGTGGGGCGGGGTCGGTCGCGGCAAGTCGATGCTGATGGACCTCGCGTTCGAGCATATTGACGTCGCGCCGAAGCGGCGCGTCCATTTCCACGAGTTCATGCTCGAGACGCACGGCCGGCTGCGGGTGGCGCGGGAACGCGAGGAAGGCGACCCGATCGAACCCGTCGCGGAAGAGATAGCGGAAGAAGCGAAGCTGCTCTGCTTCGACGAAATGCAGGTCACCAATCCGGCCGACGCGATGATCCTCTCGCGCCTGTTCGCCAAATTACTCGACCAGGGCGTCAAAGTGGTCACCACGTCCAATCGTCCGCCCCGCGACCTCTACCTCGGCGGACTCAACCGCGACCTCTTCATGCCCTTCATCGACATGATCGAGCAGCAGATGCTGGTGGTGCCGGTCAACGGACCGACCGACTACCGGCTGCAGCGGCTCGAAGGCGTGGAGGTGTGGCACGTCCCCAACGGCCCGGAAGCGACCGCAGCGCTCAGCCAGGCATTCTTCCAGCTGACCGACTATCCCGTCGAGAATCGCGCCAAGGTGCCGGCGGAAGATATGGACGTCGGCGGCGGGCGCACGCTCCACGTGCCCAAGAGTCTCAAGGGCGTCGCGGTCTTCTCCTTCAAGCGGCTGTGCGGCGAGCCGCGCGGGGCCGCGGATTATCTCGCGATCGCCCGCCGCTTCCACACGGTGATCATCGTCGGCATTCCGGTGATGGGGGCGGAAATGCGCAACGAGGCCGCACGCTTCGTCACGCTGATCGACGCGCTCTACGAGCATAAGGTGAAGCTGCTTGCGGCCGCCGACGCCGAGCCCCAGGGCCTCTACCCCTCGGGCGACGGCACCTTCGAGTTCCAGCGCACCGTCAGCCGCCTCGAAGAGATGCGCAGCGCCGAATATCTCGCTCAAGGACACGGCACGGACCCAAGTTGACGATCCCCCAGGATCGCCGCACGCTGGCGGAATGTTGCTGAAGCGCGCTGCCGTTTTTTTCGCGACCTGCCTGATTGCTTCGATCGCAGGTGCCCAGACTTTGGTCAGCGCCGACATGCGTCCGGCCATCGACCTCGACGGCGCCTGGACCTGGTCGACGGACCAGTACCGCACCGGCCTCAAGAACTTTCACGGTGCCGATCCTTCGCCGGCGGCACGGCGCTACAGCGATTTCGACGTGACCGAAGCGATGCGGCGCGACCCCAGGGCGCTCTACGAGTTCGACATGGACCGCGCGCCGACGGTCCATCTTCCGCAGTCGTTCCTGACCTACGCGCCCGAGATGCGCCACTATAACGGGCTGGTCTGGAACCAGCGGCGCTTCACTGCCCACCCGAGGCCAGGCAAACGCGCATTCCTGCGCTTCGGGGCCGTCGATTATCACGCCTATGTGTACCTCAACGGCAAGTTCGTCGGGGAGCATCAGGGCGGGTTCACGCCGTTTGCGTTCGAGGTGACGAAGCTCCTCCGCGACGGCGACAATCGCCTAACCGTTGGCGCGGACTCGGAACGCACGGCCGCTGACGTCCCGCCGCCGAGCACCGACTGGGAGAATTACGGCGGCATCACCCGCCCCGTGTCGCTGGTCTTCACGCCCGCGACCTTCATCGACGATGCCTGGATTCGACTGACGCGCGACGGGCGGGTTGCCGTAACCGTCAGGCTCGACGGGCCTGCAGCCGCCGCTGCGCCGGTGCGTGTCTCCGTACCTGCTCTGGGCCTCACCCTCACGGGACGGACCCTATCGGACGGAAGCTGGACGGCGACTGCTCCCGCCCCGCGCAGCCTCAGACGCTGGTCTCCCGAAAGTCCGGCGCTTTATGACGTGCGCTTCGCGTCGGGCGACGACGTCCTCGACGATCGCGTCGGCTTCCGCACGATCGACGTCCGCGGCCACGATATCCTTCTCAACGGCAAACCGATCTTCCTGCGCGGCATCTGCATCCACGCCGAAGAGTTCGGCGCCGATCCGACGCGGGCGATCACGCCGGCAGCGGCGCGAGCGCTCCTCACCGAAGCGAAGCAAGGCCTTCATGCCAATTTCGTCCGCCTCGCCCATTATCCGCATCCGGAAACGATGCTTCGCGCCGCGGACGAGCTCGGCCTGCTCGTGTGGAGCGAGATCCCCGTCTACTGGCTGGTCGATTTCACCAATCCGCAGACGCTGAAGACCGCTCTCAAAATGCAGACCGAGTCGATCGAGCGCGACCGCAACCGCGCCTCGATCATCATTTGGAGCGTCGGCAACGAAACGCCCGTCGGCGACGCCCGCAACGCATTCCTGCGCTCGCTCATTGCCAATGCCCATCGTCTCGACGACACGCGGCTCGTCAGCGCCGCCCTGCTCGCCAGCCGCAAGGGAAATGTGCAGACGATCGACGACCCGATTGCGCCCGACCTCGATGTGCTTGCCGCGAACACCTACAACGGCTGGTATTCGGCCGACCCGCTGTCGACGCTGCCGTCGATCGAATGGCGCGAGGCGGTCGACAAGCCGCTGATCTTTTCCGAGCTCGGCGCGGGCGCGCTCGCCGGCTATCACGACGATCCGGCCCATCCTCACAAGTTCAGCGAGGAATTCCAGGCCGAATTCTACCGCCAGACCCTTGCCGAAGCATCGAAGGTCGGCTTTCTCCGCGGCCTGTCGCCGTGGATCCTCAAGGACTTCCGCTCACCCAACCGCCAGCACCCAATCTACCAGCAGGGCTGGAACCGCAAAGGGCTGGAGTCCGAGACGGGGCAGCGTAAGGCGGCGTTCGACGTTCTCGCGAACTATTATCGCGCGCTGGAGCAGCACCGCTAATCTTGACGCGAAAGACCGCCGCCCTAGCGTGCAGCCGAGTTCCCCGGAGATGCCATGACCAGTAAACTCGCCGCCGTCCTGCTTGCCTTCACCGCTACGGCCGCGGTCGCCGCAACCGATCCGCGTACCATTCCGACGCAGCTTCCGCCCGCCTGGCAGGCAAAGACCCGCGAAGTGTTCAAGCAGGCGATCGAAATCCCCAGCGTCCACAACCGGGGCGAAGTGCCGCGCGTCGCCAAGCTGCTCGCCGACCAGTTCCGCGCCGCCGGCATCCCCGCCGCAGACATTCATTTCATGCCCTACGAGGCGCTCCCCGGCGACCAGACCGAGGCGCTGATCGTCCGCTGGCGCTCGCCGCGTGCCACCAAAAAGCCGATGCTGATCCTCGGCCACATGGATGTGGTCGAAGCGAAAAGAGCCGACTGGAAATACGACCCGTTCGTGTTCCGCGAGGAAGGCGGATATTTCTACGGCCGCGGCACCAGCGACATGAAGGATGGCGACGTCGCGACGACCATGGCGGCGGTGAAGCTCATCTCCGAAGGCTTCAGGCCCGACCGCGATATCATCCTTTTCTACAGCGGCGACGAGGAGACACGCGGGGTCGGAGCAACGCTCGGCTCGACCAAGTGGCGCAATCTCACGGACGCTGAGTTCGGTCTCAATGCCGACGGCGGCTGCGCGTCCTATGACGAGAAGTTCCGGCCATTGGGTTGCGGCATCTCGACGGCCGAGAAGACTTTCCAGACCTATTTCTTCACCACCCATAACCCGGGCGGCCACAGCTCGCGGCCGCGTCCCGACAACGCCATCTACGACCTCGCCGACGCGCTGAAGAAGCTGCAGGCCTACCGCTTCCAGCCGATGCAGAACGAGGTGACCCGCGCCTATTTCGAGGAGCGGGCGCGGCAGGAAGGCAACAGCCAGCTCGGGCAGCAGATTCGCGCGTGGCTGGCCAATCCGAATGACGGCGCTGCCGCGGACGCGATCGAAGCCAACCCGCTCGAAGTAGGCATGACGCGGACCCGCTGCGTGGCGACGATGCTGCAGGGCGGCCATGCCGACAATGCGCTGCCGCAGAGCGCGACAGCGACGGTCAACTGCCGCATCTTCCCCGGCGTGCAGCCAACGGCAGTTCAAGCCGAGCTGCAAAAGCTCGTCGGGCCGAGTGTCGAAGTGAAGCCGGACCCGAACTATATCGGCGTTCCGACGCCGGCCTCGCCGCTGCGGCCCGACGTCTTCAAGGCCGTCACCACCGCGATCGAGCATTTCCACGGGCCGGACATGCACGTCTATCCCGAGATGTCGACGGGGGCGAGCGACGGCAGCTTCTTCCGTGCCCAGGGCATCCCGGTTTACGACATCGACGGCAGCTGGGGCATTTCGCCCATCGACGAGCGCGCCCACGGCCTCGACGAGCGCACGCCGGTGCGGTCGTTCTACGACGACGTCCTCTACTGGGAGATGATCATCAAGGCGCTGGCGGGCTAGACACCTCTCTGTCGGGGAAGCCGATGGGCAGGTGGCAGCGCGGAGCGCTGACGGAGGGGCCCCTCCACCATTCCGCTTCGCTCCATGGTTCCCCTCCCCTCGAGCTTCGCTCGCAGGGAGGAACTAGGCGCTGGCCGCTTCGAGCACCTCCTGCGCGTGGCCGGGCACCTTCACCTTGCGCCAGGCGCGAAGCACGCGGCCGTCCGCGCCGATCAGGAACGTCGAGCGCTCCATCCCCATATATTTGCGGCCGTACATCGACTTCTGCACCCAGGCGCCGAACGCGTCGGAAATGCGGCCGTCCTCGTCTGAGACGAGCGGGACGGCGAGGCTGTATTTGCCGATGAACTTGTCGTGGCTCTTCATCGGGTCGCGCGATACGCCGACGACCTTGATGCCGGCTTTGGCATATTCCGGCGCCAGCGCGGTGAAGTCCTGCGCCTCCCGCGTGCAGCCGGAGGTGTCGTCCTTTGGATAGAAATAGAGCACCAGCGGCTGGCCGGGCGCGGCAAGGTTGATTGTGCTGCCGTCGCTCGCCTCGACGGTGATTGCAGGTGCCTTGTCGCCTTCGTTGATCATGTCACGCCTCTCGCCTGATGCTGTCCCAAAGCTCGGCGATGCTCTGCCGTGCCGCGTCGTGCTCGGCAAGAAGCGCGTCCCAGCTCGGTGCGCCGCACGTCTCGGCCACCAGCTGCCAGGTTTCGGGTGCGGGTTTCACCGTCCCCGGTGCAACGAGGCGCATCATCACCAGCATGCGTGAAAGCAACTTTAGCGCACCGACAACATTTGCTCCGACCAAAGATTCGGCGTGCAGCGCCTCGAGCGCATCCTCGAGCCGTGTGCTGAGCCCGACATGTTTGGTCAGCTGCAGCACGTGGACCGAGAATTCCAGGTCGACGAGACCACCGCGGCCAAGCTTCACGTCGAGCGGGCCGCGCGGTTGCTTGTGGCGATCCATCTCGGCCCGCATCTTCGCCGCGTCGGAGGCAACCCTCGCGAACTCGCGCGGCATGCGCAGGATCGAGTCGACCATGGCAGAAACCCGCTCGCGGACTCCAGGCGAACCGAACACCGGCCGCGCCCGGCACAAGGCCATATGCTCCCACGTCCAGGCTTCGTTGCGCTGATATTGCTCGAAAGCTTCCAATGAAACGACGAGCATCCCCTTTGACCCGCCCGGCCGCAGGCGCGTGTCCACGTCGTACAGCGGGCCTGCTGCGGTCGGCACGCTGAGCGCGGCCGTGACGCGGCTCGCGAGGCGGTTGAAATAATCGTTGGGCCCGAGCGGCTTCTTGCCGTCGGAGACGCCGCCCTGCTCGGCGGTATGCAAATAAACGATGTCGAGGTCCGAGGCGTGGGTCAGCGAATGACCGCCGAAGCGGCCAAGCCCGAGTACCACCAGCTCGGCGCCGGGAAACACGCCATGCGCTTTGGCGAACTCGCTGCTTGCCGCGTCGCCGAGTGCGACGAGCGCCCCTTCGGCGACTCGGGCGTACCCCTCGGTGACCTCAAGCGGGTCGCGCCTGCGGTCGATCAGCTGCACACCGAGCGCGAACCGGCGCTCGTTGACCAGCCGGCGCACGCGATCGAGGCCGACGTCGTAGGGTTGTCCGTGCATCGTCCGTTGCAGCAGCTCTGCGAATTCGCCGGCCGAGGGCGGCATGGCGAAGCTTGACGCATCGAACAGGCCCTCGAACAGCTCGGGGCGCCGCCCGAGCTGGTCCGCGAGTGCGGGCGCATGGGCGAGCACCTTGGCGAGCAGCTGCGCCAGCGGCGGCCGTGCTTCGAGCAAGCGGAACAGATTTACGCCGCTCGACAGGCGCTCGACGATGTCGCTGAGGCGATTGAGCGCATGGTCCGGGTCCGCGCCCGAGGCGATCGCATGGAGGAGCGCCGGGAGCATCGCTTCGAACGCCTGCTGGGCCGCGGGAGAGCGCAGCGACCGCGCCTTGCCGGAGCGCCAGTGGGCGACATGGCGCGCCGCGGCTTCGGAGTCGCTGAAGCCAAGCTCGGCGAGCTGCTTGCGCAAAATCTTCGGATCGTTCGACAGCTGCTGCCGCTCGCCGGGCGACAGGCTGTCGAAAATCGTGCCGGCGCGCTCCACGCTCGGCCTGAGCAGCTCGATCAGCTCGGACCCGCCGCCAAGGCCATGCAGGCGCGCGACATTGTCGAGCGCTTCTGGCACTGGCGGAAGAAGGTGCGTCTGCGCGTCGTCGACCATCTGCACGCGGTGCTCGATTGTTCGGAGCAGGCGGTAGGCGGCGGCGAGGTCTCCCGCACTGTCCTCCTCGAGATGCCCGGCCGAAAGCAGCGCCTGGATCGCATCAAGCGTCGCCGGCGGGCGCACGGTGGGGTCGCGGCCGCCGTGGATCATCTGCTGAATCTGGACGAAAAACTCGACCTCGCGGATGCCGCCGCGCCCGCGCTTGAGGTCGTAGCCGGGTCCGATGTGCGCGCCTTGCGCGAAATGGTCGCGAATGCGCGACGAAATCTGGCGCACCTCGTCGATCACTCCAAAGTCGAGCGAGCGGCGCCACACGAACGGCTGAATCGCATCGAGAAAGCGGTGGCCAAGCTCGATGTCGCCTGCTGCCGCCCTGGCGCGGATGAACGCGGCGCGTTCCCACGGCAAGGCGCTTGACTCGTAATGCGAGATGGCCGCGTTCACCGGCAGAACGATGGGCGTGACCTCGGGCGAAGGCCGGAGGCGCAGGTCGACGCGCTGGACGTATCCATCCTCGGTTCGCTTCTGCAGTATCTCGATCACTCGCCGGCCGATCCGCACCGCCGCTTCCGCAGGGTCGTCGCGACTGCGCCGCGGCAGCGCCTCGGGATCGAACAGGAAGATTAGGTCGACGTCGGAGGAATAGTTGAGCTCGCGGCTGCCCAGCTTGCCCATCGCGATCACTGCAAAGCCGCGGGCCTCCTCGCCTGGCACCCGCTCGGCGACGGCAGCGCGGAGCGCGTCGTCGATCGCCTGATCGGCAAAATCGGACAGCAGGCGGGTGACCTGCTCAAGCCCAAGTTCCCCTGCGAGGTCGCCAAGCGCGGCGCTCAGCGCCAGCCCAACCCGGCGCCGCCGAAGCCGGGCCTCGACTCCCTCAGCGTCGGCGGCAAGCGCAAGCTCCACCGCGGCCATCGCGCCGCGCTCGACGAAGGCCTCCGCAAGCTCCGGACGGGCGGCGATGGCTTCGCGCAGAAAGGGCGAGTGCTCCGTGGCGCGCGCAAGCGCGCTGTTCCTCGGATCAGTGCGCGAATGCCGACTCATTTTCCGTGTTTGGCCGCTTCAGCTCTCATCCGCACGAAACTTCGCGGGTGCTTCGGTCGTTTGCAATTGTGATGAAGCTGGAGCGAGAATCCGTTTTGGCGTCGGAATTGAACAGCATGGACCGTCGTATCATTCGTGTGGACATGCCCCCGACGCACGCGGGCATCACCGCCGCGCTCCGCCGGGCCTTCGAGGCGGCGGCGTCGGAACCGTGCGACCGCGATTTTGCAGAACTCCTGCGGCGCCTGAACTAGCGCTGGCGGTCACCAGCGACGCTATTCGTGGTCGCGGCTGAGCTCGTCCACCTCACCCATGATCGTCTGCAGCGCCGACTTTTCCGGATCGGTCCGATGCTGCCGCCGTGACGGGAGCTTGCCGCTCGAGAGCAGCTGTTCGAGCGCGACGCGGCCGCGCGCGACGCGGCTCTTGATCGTGCCCACCGCACAGCCGCAAATCTCGGCCGCTTCCTCGTAAGCGAAGCCGCCGGCGCCGACGAGAATCAGCGCCTCCCGCTGCGGCTGCGGCAAGTGCATC
>Ga0207674_10010090_pt1 | contig 10739 bp, 9 predicted proteins | sample KBSCornC72_FD_184303 | JGI IMG/M metagenome (GOLD analysis project Ga0207674, IMG submission 184303) | Corn rhizosphere microbial communities from Kellogg Biological Station, Michigan, USA - KBS Corn C7-2 (SPAdes) (version 2) | ecosystem: Host-associated > Plants > Roots > Rhizosphere > Soil ...
CAGCATGGTGATGTTCGGCGGCGTCGGCATGCAGCCGCAGATCGACAAGCTCAAGCGCGGCGTCGACATCCTCGTCGCCACGCCGGGCCGCCTGCTCGATCACCACCAGCAGCGCACGCTGGACCTGTCGCACGTCGAGATCTTCGTGCTCGACGAGGCCGACCGCATGCTCGACATGGGCTTCATCCACGACATCAAGAAGGTGCTCGCGGTGCTGCCGCAGCACAAGCAGAGCCTGCTCTTCTCGGCGACCTTCAGCGACGAGATCAAGGCACTTGCCGACCGGCTGCTGAACAAGCCGACGCTGATCGAGGTGGCGCGCCGCAACCAGACCGCCGACACGATCGCGCAGAAGGTGCACCCGGTCGGCCGCGAGCTGAAGAAGGACCTGCTGGTCCATCTGATCAAGGAGAACGACTGGCACCAGGTGCTGGTCTTCACGCGCATGAAGCACGGCGCGAACCGCCTTGTCGAGCATCTGCTGAAGCAGGACATCAGCGCGATGGCGATCCACGGCAACAAGAGCCAGAGCGCGCGCACGAAGGCGCTTGCCGACTTCAAGACCGGCGACCTGCAGGTGCTGGTGGCAACCGACATCGCCGCGCGCGGCATCGACATCGACCAGCTGCCGCACGTCGTCAACTACGAGCTGCCGAACGTGCCCGAGGACTACGTGCACCGCATCGGCCGCACCGGCCGCGCCGGCGCGCAGGGCGAAGCGGTCTCGCTCGTCTGCGTCGACGAGAACGGCTTCCTGCGCGACATCGAGAAACTGATCAAGCGCGAGATCCCGAAGGAAGTGATCGCCGGTTTTGCGCCCAGCCCGAACGAGCGGCCCGAGCCGATCGTGCTCGGCCGGATGGTGATCGGCGAAGGCGCCGGCCGCGGCGGCCACCGCCATCACGCGAACCATGCCGCACCGCGCGGCAGGAGCGGCAACAGCGGCCACAACGACGCGCGCTCGAACGCGCCGCGTTCGAAGCCGCCTGCGCAAGCGCACGGCGGTCACTCGACCGGCAATGCACCGCGCCCACCGGCGCGTGATGGGCAGGGCGCCGCAGCGCCGCGCCCGCATGGCCCGCGCCCGGACGGGCAGCGCAACAGCAACAGCGCGCGTCCGCCCGCACGGCTGACCCAGCCGCCGAAGCGTTGAACGGCGGTGCCGCGCCACCCGGCGCGGCATGTAAAGTCGGCGGCATGGTTGCCGCTGCCCACACACGCGTCGCACTCGTCGCCGGCGCGACCGGCCTCGTCGGCCGCTCGCTGCTGCCGCTGCTCGAGGCGAACGAGCACTACAGCCACGTGCACGTGCTGGTCCGGCGTGCCGTGCCGGGCATCGAATCAAACCCGAAGGTGCTGTTCCACACGGTCGACTTCTCGCACCTGCCGACGCCGTTCCCGGTCGCCGACGACGTCTACATCGCACTCGGCACGACGATCAAGGTTGCAGGCTCGCAAGAAGCGTTTCGCCACGTCGATCACGACTTCGTGGTCAATACCGCACGCGCCGCACGCGCCGCCGGAGCGCGCCGGCTGGCGGTCGTCTCGGCGCTGGGCGCCGATCCGAAGTCGCGCGTGTTCTACAACCGCGTGAAAGGCGAGATGCAGGCCGCGATCGCAACCCTGGGCTACGAATCGGTCGTGATCGCGCAACCGTCGCTGCTGGTCGGCGACAGGGCCAGTCTCGGCCAGCCGGTACGACCCGGCGAAGTGTGGGCCACGCGGCTGCTCGGACCGGTGATGGGACTGGTTCCCAAGGGTGTGCGCCCGATCGATGCCGGCGCCGTCGCGGGCGCGCTGCTCGAGGCCACGCTCGCCGGTCCGCCCGGCGTGCGCACGCTGAGCTCGGCCAAGATGCAGACGCTCGCCGCACTGCGCGCGTGAGCCCTCGCTCGGCCGCGGCGAACCAGTGAGCAACGAGCTCGCGATCGTTCACGCCGATGCGCACTGCATCGTCGTGTGCAAGCCCAGCGGGCTGCTCGCGGTGCCGGGGCGCGGCGAGGCCGGACGCGATTGCCTGTCCGAACGCGTGCGAGTCGAATACACCGACGCGTTGATCGTGCACCGTCTGGACATGGCAACCTCCGGGCTGATGCTGCTCGCGCGTGGCGCCGATGCGCAGCGCACGCTCAGCATCGCGTTCGCGCAGCGCGAGGTTCACAAGCGCTATGTCGCGATCGCCGCCGGACAGATGAGCGCCTGCGAAGGCGAGATCGATCTGCCACTCTCGGCCGACTGGCCGAACCGCCCCCGCCAGCAAGTCGACACGTTGCGCGGCAGGCCTTCGCTGACCCGCTATCGCACGCTCGAGATCGATGCCGCGCGCAACACCACGCGCGTCGAACTCGAACCCGTCACCGGGCGCGCGCATCAGCTGCGCGTGCACCTGCTCGCACTCGGCCATCCGATCCTCGGCGACGCGCTCTACGGCAGCGCCGAAGTCCAGGCCGCGGCGCCGCGCCTGCTGCTGCACGCATCCTCGCTGCGCTTCGCCCATCCGGCGAGCGGCGAGTCGATGTCGTTCGACTCGCCGCCGCCGTTCTGAAGCGCCGCTATCCGGTGTTGTGCTTCGCGCGCATCCGGATGCGTGCCTCGCGGCCGCGCTGTTTCCACATCGACACCTGCTGCTGACGCTCGAGCACGCTCATCGTGTCGCGGCGCACTTCGCGCAGGAGCTTGTGGTAGTTGCGAAGGCGGTCGGCGCCGACGCCTTCGCGCACCGCGCAGCCCGGTTCATCGCGGTGCTTGCAGTCGCGAAAGCGGCAGGTCGCCGCCAGCGATTCGATGTCACCGAAACTGGCGGCCAGCGTCGCTTCGTCGACATCGGGCCGCAGCGCGCGCAGCCCCGGCGTGTCGATGATGCAGGCGCCCCCGGGCAAGCGATGCAGCGAGCGCGTGGTCGTCGTGTGCTTGCCGCGGCTGTCGTGCTCGCGCACGGCGCCGGTGTCCTGCACCGCCGCGCCGAGCAAGGTGTTGGTCAGCGTCGACTTGCCGGCGCCCGACGAGCCGAGCACGACCAGCGTCTGGCCCTGCCCGAGCCAGGCCGAGAGGCGCTGCGCGGTGCGCGGCTCGGTGCCATCGACCGCGAGCAACTCGACCTGCACCGGCACCCGCCCGTCGAGCTCGGCGATGCGCGCTTCGAGTGCGCCCTCGACCTGGTCGACCACGTCGGCTTTCGTCAGCACGATCACCGGCGTCACCTCGCTCGCATGGACGAGCGCGAGGTAGCGCTCGAGCCGGCGCGGGTTGAAGTCGTCGTCGAGCCCCATCACCAGCAGCGCCGTGTCGACGTTGCTGACGATTGGGTGGCCGCGCCCGTCGGCATCGCGCCGGCTGATGTGCGTCTGCGGCGGCACGCGCGCATGCACCCAGACCTGGCCGTGCCCGTCGCGCTGCGCGAGCACCCAATCGCCGACCGCAACGGCCGTGTCGTCATCGGCGAGCGCGCGTGTCAGGCGCGGCAGGGAGCGTGCGCTGTGCTCGTGTTCGCCATCGTGCAATCGCACCGCGTCGCGGTGCACTTCGGTGACGCGCATCAGCTGCGTCTCGTCGTTTTCCGAGAGCGGCATCGCCGCCGCCTGGTTTGCCAGCGCGGGCGTGAGCCCGATCGTGCGCAGGCGTTCGAAATCGATTTCGATCATGGGTGTGTCTGAACTTTCGTTTCTCGCGACGCGTGCGCGCAGGCACGCGCCAATCGACCTTGCACGCGTACGCGGCAAGGCGGCAAAGGGCGGGAAAGCGTCGGCCGGGCGGTGCGTCCGCGCGGCGTTCAGACCTTGATCAAGGTCCCCGACGACAAGTCGGGGGAGCAAGCGAAAGCGGTGCGCAGGCTCAGGCAGCGGCCGACACGAGGGCAATGGCAGTGGTCTTCGTCATGGGGCACCTCCTGCGGATCGTGTGGATCGGAACGATGCCGTCGCGGCATCGAGAAGGCGCGCAGTATGAATCGCAGTGCGCCGGTGCGTCAATCGCCGGCGTGTCGCAACGGTATCCACGCGCACCGCGCGCAGCCATTTCGCAACGATGCGATCATCGACGCCGAATCCTGATTGGCAGACAACCGAGGCTGCAATGGAGCATCTCTATGTCATCACCGGCGCGTCGCGCGGCTTGGGCGCGGCGATCGCAGCGCAGCTGCTCGGGCCGGGCAACACGGTCCTCGGCGTCTCGCGGCGTACCGACGACGGCCTCGATGCACGCGCCGCCGCTGCCGGTGCGATCTGCGAGCAGTGGACTGCCGACCTCGCCGCGCCGGCCGATGTTGCCAAGCGCCTGCAGGCCTGGCTCGCCGCGTTCGACACCCAACGCTTTCACCGCGTGGCGCTGATCAACAACGCCGCGATGCTCACGCGCACCGGCCACGTCGAGGATTGCGAGGACGCCGATCTGGTCTCGGCATTGCGGGTAGGCCTCGAAGCGCCGGTGCTGCTGAGCGCGGCCCTCCTGCGTGCGACACGCGGCTGGCGCGCACGCAAGCAGATCCTGAACATCTCGTCGGGGCTCGGCCGTCGCGCGATGGCAGGGCAGGCGTCGTATTGCGCCGTGAAGGCGGGGCTGGACAATTTTTCGCGGGCACTCGCGCTCGATGAAGCGCTGCGCGAGAACGGAGCGACGGTGGTGTCGCTCGCGCCGGGTGTGATCGACACCGACATGCAGGTCCAGCTGCGCGGCGCCGAAACGGCGGGTTTTCCGGAGAAGGCCTTCTTTGTCGGCCTGAAGGAGAAGGGTCAGCTGTCATCGCCGCAGGCGGCGGCAGCGCGGGTGATCGCGTATCTGAACCGCGGCGACTTCGGTGCGAACCCGGTCGCCGACGTGCGCGACACCTGACGGTGCCGCGCCCGTTCGCGTTCAGACCGGCGCGCCGGTCTTCAGCAGCGATGCGGACGGCGCCTTGTGCGCAACGACGGTCGGCACCGCACCGGATACGCGCTTGCCGGTCACCGTGATGGTCGGCAGCGTCACGACCGCGACCTGCGCCACCGGTTCGCGCTTGCCGATCACGGTGACCATGGGCAGCGTGACGACCTGCGTGGCAGGTGCCGGCGGCGCGGCATGCACCGTGACGGCGGCAGCCAGCGTGGCGACGATCATCGTGAGGCGGGTCAGTTGGGCGGCGGCGTTCATCGTGGGCTCCTTGTGCGTGACGGCCTGCTTTGGCTGTCGATGGAGTCAGTATCGGAAACGCCCCGCATGTTCTCCAGCGGGTTGCGACGAACTGCACCGAATGCCGCTCGAACTGCAGCGGCGCCGGACGAACGCGCGGCCCGGGCGCGCGCGAGCGCCGTGCCGGCACAATATTTCGGCTCCTGAAACGTCTTCAGTGGCATGGACCCGCCGCAGCCCGCACTGATGACCGACCGAGGCGACGAGCAAGACAGCGCCATCACCGCCGCGGTCCGGCGCGAGCGCTCGAGGCTGGCCAACTTCATTCGGCGCAGCGTGCGCGACCGGACGGACGCCGAAGACATCCTGCAGGACGTCTTCCAAGAATTCGTCGAGGCCTATCGGCTTCCCGAACCCATCGAGCACGCGAGCGCGTGGATGTTCCGGGTCGCGCGCAACCGCATCATCGATCGCTTTCGAAAGAAGACGGAGCTCCCGCTGGACGAGATCGGCAGCACTGCCGATGACGACGACGAGGGCGTGTACCTGCTCGATCTCGCGCTGCCCTCGCCCGACGCCGGCCCGGAAGCGCTGTACACGCGACGGCTGCTGCTCGACGCTTTGCAGCTCGCGATCGAGGAGCTTCCGCCCGCGCAGCGAGAGGTTTTCGTCGCGCACGAGATCGAGGGCTGCAGCTTCAAGGAGCTGGCCGCGCGCAGCGGGGTGCCGGTCAACACGCTGCTCGCACGCAAGCGCTATGCGGTCCTGCAATTGCGCGAGCGGCTGCAAGCAATCTATGACGAACTCGATTTCTGAAGGAGAAGCGACATGGTGATGTCAAAGGGAAGATTTGTCGGCAAGGGGCTGCTGATGCTCGTGGCCGTCGCCGTGCTGGGCGGCCTGGTGATGCTGCTGTGGAACGCCGTGGTGCCGGAGTTGCTTGCCGGCGCGCGCTCGATCGACTATCTGCACGCGCTCGGGCTGCTGGTGCTGTGCCGCATCCTGTTCGGCGGCTTCCGCGGTTACGGCGGCTGGCGCGGACGCCACCATTGGGGCCGCTGGAGCGCCATGACGCCCGAAGAGCGAGAGCAGTTCCGGCGCGGGGGACCGTGGGGCCGGCGCGAGGGCGGCGGCGCGGGCCACGCCGAATGAGCGCGGGCCCGAAGGAGCCTGCGGCGAGCGCACCCGGCGCACGCGCACTGATGCCCTTCACGGGCTATCAGAAGACCGTCGTCGGGATGCTGGCGTTCCTGCAGTTCGCCGTCATTCTCGACTTCATGCTGATGGCGCCGCTCGGCGCGCTGATCATGCCGGCGCTCAAGATCGAGCCCAGGCAGTTCGGGCTGGTCGTCTCCGCCTACGCGTTCAGCGCCGCAGCGTCGGGGCTGCTGACGGCCGGCTTTGCCGATCGCTACGACCGCAAGAGGCTGCTGCTGTTCTTCTATGCCGGGTTCGTGATGGGCACGCTCTGGTGCGGCCTTGCGCAAAGCTTCGAGACGCTTCTGGTGGCCCGCGTGGTGACCGGCCTGTTCGGCGGCGTCATCGGTTCGGTCGTGCTCGCGATCGCGACCGATCTGTTCCCGTCACAGATGCGCGGCCGCGTGATGGGCCTGATACAGACCGCCTTCGCGGCGAGCCAGGTGCTCGGCATTCCGATCGGCATCTACCTGTCGAATCGATGGAACTGGCACGTGCCGTTCCTCGCGATGGCCGCGCTCGGCGTCGCCGGCGGGCTGGCCGTGGGCTGGCGCATGCAGCCGGTTGCCGCGCACCTGAATCTGCCGCAGGAGCACAGCCCGTGGAGCCATCTGCTGCGCACGCTGACGGTGCCGCGCCACCTGCTCGCGTTTGCGACCACGGCCTTGCTGACGACCGGCGGCTTCATGCTGATGCCCTTCAGCAGCGCGTATGTCGTGAGCAACCTGGGCATCGATCTGCACAGCCTGCCGACGGTCTACCTGGTCACCGGGCTGTGCACGATCTTCGTCGGGCCAGCGGTGGGAAGAGCGTCCGACGCGTTCGGAAAGTTCCCCGTGTTCGCGCTCGGCACGGCGCTCTCGATCGTGATGGTGCTGACCTACACGCATCTCGGCCCGGTCTCGCTGCCGGTCCTCGTCGTCATCAACGCGGTGATGTTCGTCGGAATCTTCTCGCGCATGATCCCGTTCCAGGCGCTCGCGTCCTCGGTCCCCTCGCCTGCCCAGCGCGGCGCCTTCAACGCGATCGGCGCGTCGATCCAGCAACTGTCGGGCGGCTTCGCGTCGGTCGTCGCCGGGCACATCGTGACGCTCGCGGCGGACGGCAAGCTGCAGCACTTCGACACGGTCGGCTACATCGTCGTCGCGACGTCGCTCTTGTCGTTCGCGCTGCTGTGGCGACTGTCCCGGGCTGTCATGGTTCGGTAAGTGAAGCCACGCTGTAATCCAGGCATCAAGGTGCTTCGGATTGCAAGCGTTTGCATAGGTTGCCATCGACTGGTGCTTCTGAAACGCATGGGGGTTGGACATGCAGCGGACCTTTCGCCTACAGTCGCGCTTCCCGGCAGCTCAAGAGGCTGCCGCAGATACTCACTTTGTCATGGGATCGATGACAACATTCACACTGCTCTCGCCCCGCCCCGGCTTCGCGCCCGCGCGGACCCTCCTGGCGATCGGGACCTTCTCGATGCTGCTCGCGTGCGTGACAGGCTGCAGTCGCACGGCCGACGCGCAGCCCGGCGGCGCCGGAGCGCCCCCTGCAATGCCGGTCGCGGTGGTTGCCGCCACGCTGAGCAGCGTGCCGGTGCTGCTCGAAGCGGTCGGCCGTGCCGAAGGTTCAAAAGAGGTCGAGGTGCGGGCACGTGTCACGGGCCTGATCGAGCAGCAGCGCTATCGCGAAGGCGACCGCGTGAAGGCCGATGCCCCGCTGTTCGTGATCGAACGAGCGCCGTTCGAGATCGCGTTGGCGCAGGCGCAGGCCGCGCTCGCCCAGGAGCAGGCGCGGCTCGAACAGGCACGACGCGAGGCAAAGCGCCTGGCGCCGCTGGCCGAGCAGCGCGCCATCAGCCAGCGTGAGTTCGACGATGCCACGTCGAACTTGCGACTGGTCGAGGCCACCGTTGCGGCGGCGCAGGCCCAGGTGCGGCAGGCGCAGCTGAACCTGTCGTACACACGAGTCGGCTCGCCGATCGCCGGGCTGACCGGACGCGCCGAGAAGTCGCAGGGCAGCCTGGTCAGTCCGACCGACGGCCTGCTCACGCGCGTCACCCAGACCGATCCGATCTGGGTGCGCTTCTCGTTCTCCGAGAGCGAGCTGGCGCGGCTGCGCAGCGGCAAGGCCGGCGTCGTGAAGCTGTTGTCGGCCGAAGGCAAGCCACTGGGCGCCAGCGGCAAGCTCAACTTCGAGGGCTCCACGGTCGATCCGCAACTCGGCACCGTGCAGCTTCGCGCCGAGTTCGCGAACCCCGACCTCGCCGTGCTGCCGGGCCAGTTCGTGCGCGCCCAGGTCAACGCCGGCGAGGAGCCGGCCTTCGTCGTGCCGCAAGCAGCGATCACCACCGGCGAACGCGGCAAGGCCGTGTGGACCGTCAAGGACGGCAAGGCGCTGCCGGCACCGGTGGAAGTCGGAGCCTGGGTCGGCAACGGCTGGGCCGTTCGCAAGGGTCTGAGCGAAGGCGACCCGGTGATCGTCGACAACCTGCTGAAGCTGCGCCCCGGTGCACCGGTCGCACCGCACGCGGCGTCTGCACCGCCCGCAGCGGCGGCCGGTTCAGCGCCTGCTGGGCCTGCGTCGGCGCCCGCCTCCAATCCGGCGCGCTGAACGCGCCGCTCGAATCGAAAGAGGCAACGCCGTGTTCTCGCGTTTTTTCATCGAGCGGCCGGTGTTCGCCGGCGTGCTGTCCATCATCATCCTGCTCGCCGGTGCGGTGTCGCTGAAGATCCTGCCGATCGCGCAGTATCCCGAGATCGCGCCGCCGGTCGTCACGGTGACGGCCAACTACCCCGGCGCGTCGGCGCAGACGCTCGCCTCCACCGTCGCCGCGCCGATCGAGGAGCAGTTGTCGGGTGTCGAGAACCTGCTTTACTACAGCTCGACCTCGGCCTCGAACGGCCAGGCCGAGATCCAGGTGACCTTCGAGGTCGGCACCGACGTCGACAAGGCCACCTTCGACGTCAACAACCGCGTCCAGCTCGCCACCCCGCGCCTGCCCGACGAGGTGCGGCGCCAGGGCGTCACGGTCCGCAAGGCCTCCAACAACTTCCTGCTCGTGATGGCGCTGAACTCGCCGAAGAGCAGCTACGACCAGATCTACATCTCGAACTACGCGACGCAAAACGTCGTCGACGACATCAAGCGCGTGAGCGGCGTGGCCGACGTCTTCATCTTCGGTGCGCGCGACTACTCGATGCGCCTGTGGCTGCAGCCCGAGCGCATGGCACGGCTCGGCGTGACCACACGCGACATCCAGACCGCGGTGAGCGCGCAGAACGCGCAATTCGCGGCCGGCAAGATCGGCGCGGAGCCTTCGCCGAAGGGCCAGCAGATCGAATACACGGTGACCACGCGCGGCCGGCTGCTCGAGGCCGAGCAGTTCGGCGACATCGTGCTGCGCGCCAACGGACCGAACGGCGTGCTGCGGCTCAAAGACGTGGCACGGGTCGAGCTCGGCGCGCAAAGCTACGACGCCACCAACAGCATCAACGGCCAGCCGGCGATCGCGATCGCGGTGTTCCTCGCGTCGGGCGCCAACGCGCTGCAGGTCGGCGATGCAGTCAAGGCGCGCATGGCCGAGCTCAAGCAGGACCGCTTCCCGCCCGACCTCGACTACTCGATTCCGTACGACACCACGCGCTTCGTCTCCGCCTCGATCAGGGAGGTGATGTTCACGATCCTCGAAGCGGCGATCATCGTGCTGGTCGTCGTGTTCGTGTTCCTGCAGACCTGGCGAGCCACGCTGATCCCGATGCTCGCGGTGCCGGTGTCGCTGGTCGGCACCTTCGCCGGCTTGTGGCTGTTCGGGTTCTCGATCAACACACTCACCCTGTTCGCGATGGTGCTGGCGATCGGCATCGTCGTCGACGACGCGATCGTCGTGCTCGAGAACGTCGAGCGGCTGATACGAACCGAGAAGATGACGCCGATGGCCGCGGCGATCGAGGCCATGAACGAGGTCCAGGGCGCCGTGATCGGCATCGTGCTGGCGCTGTGTGCGGTGTTCATCCCGGTGGCGTTCCTGGGCGGCATCGCCGGGCAGCTGTATCGCCAGTTCGCGGTCACGGTCGCGGTGGCGGTCGTGCTCTCGGGCGTCGTCGCGCTGACCCTGACACCGGCCCTGTGCGCGCTGCTGCTCAAGCCGGGCAACCATGACGACGACAGTCACTGGCAGACCCGGATGTTCCGCCCGTTCAACCGCGCGCTCACCTGGGTCACCGACCACTTCGTGGCCGGCGTGGGCTTCGCGCTGCGCCACCGGGTGATCTCGCTGCTCGGTTTCGTCGCGATCGTCGCGATCGCGGCGACGCTGCTGTGGCGCGTGCCGAGCAGCTTCGTGCCGCCCGAAGACCAGGGCTACATCGTTGCGATCGCGGTGCTGCCCGACGGCGCCACGCTCGAACGCACCACACGCACCACCGAGCAGTTGCGTCACATGATGGACG
>Ga0207674_10010092_pt1 | contig 10739 bp, 7 predicted proteins | sample KBSCornC72_FD_184303 | JGI IMG/M metagenome (GOLD analysis project Ga0207674, IMG submission 184303) | Corn rhizosphere microbial communities from Kellogg Biological Station, Michigan, USA - KBS Corn C7-2 (SPAdes) (version 2) | ecosystem: Host-associated > Plants > Roots > Rhizosphere > Soil ...
AGTTTTCCCCTGTCGGACAACGGTGAGGGGTACCTGCTGCGTCTGCATGGCCCGAATGGGTTTTTCAGGGAATACGGGGGGAATGCGGCGGACCCGGGGTTGATCATCGAAGCGGGGTATGACAAGGATGCTGCACGGACAAGGAAGCTGGCGCTGACCATCCGGAATGATGGGGGCAAGGCCCTGACCGTACGGGTTCGTGACGAAGCATATGGGAATCCACCGGTGGAAAGAAATATAGCGGCGGGCGAGACTGCCCGGATCGTACTCAATACAGAGAAAAGCTATGGATGGTACGATTTTATGGTGCTGGCGGATGGATACGGGGCCTTTGGGCGGCGTTATGCGGGCAGGGTAGAGAATGGGGCAGAAAGTTATACCGATCCATACATGGGCAGGGTCACTCCGACCACTCCTGCTACTCGGCAATGATGACCTGTACGCCCTTTTCTTCCAATTGTTTTACAGTGCCGGGCGATACCTTATCGTCCGTTACGATATACTGCACCTGTTCGATGCCGCAGATGCGGCCAAGGCCGCGGCGACCGAATTTGGAGCTGTCGGCCATGATGACGATGACCTGTGCTACATCCATCATTTTCTGGTTCAGGCCGGATTCCGAAAGATTGGTAATGGAGATGCCGAAATTGAGGTCGATGCCATCGGCTCCGAGGAAAAGGATGCCGGCGGAGATCTCCTCGAGTGTCTTCTCGGCAATATTGCCTGTCGCGGAAGAAGAGCTGGAGCGGATCATGCCGCCCAGCTGAAGGACCTCTACGTTGGGACGGTGGCAAAGCTCCAGGGCTACCTTGAGGGCGGGGGTAATGACGGTGAGCCTTTTCGCCGGGTGCAGGACCCTTGCGAGGTGGAATACGGTGGTGCCGGAGCCGATGATGATGGAATCGCTCTCTCCTATCAGCGGCAGGGCTGCTTTTGCGATACGTTGTTTTTCCCGCTCATTGATCTGCTCCTTTTCATTGATGGTCCTTTCCACTGCGTAGGGATTATTGATCGAAGCGCCGCCGCGCGTGAGAAAGAGCAGATTTTTTTCTTCCAGGATCTTAAGGTCTTTCCGAATGGTGACTCCCGAGACCATCATCCAGTCGCTGAGATCCTGGATGGTGACTTTTCTATCCTCTTCCAGCTTTTTCAGGATGAGCTGGTGCCGTTCGGTTATATTTTTTACGGGGGTTCTTTTCATAAGACTGCAAAATAGGTTTAAATACCTGAATTTTTAATTTAAAAATCTTTAAAAAGATTGTTTATGTTTAAAAATGCCTTTACATTTGTTTCAATTCCTTTAATTTGATTGCAATTTATTCTCCAACCAAAACGAGCCATATGTCTTTCAAATCTCCTTTCTTACGAACCTGGTTAAAGGTCTTTACGGGCCTGATCTTATTATTCATTGTTGCTTTTGATGTATCGGCGGGTGGTCTGCGGGGCGGCCAGAAGGGCAGCCTGTGGGGCGGGCCGGTGCGTGGGACGGTGATGGATGACAAAGGCAATCCGCTGGCGGGCGTAACCATCTCCGTCAAGGGGACGCAGCAGGGAACATCCACGGGAGATAAGGGGCAGTTCGAGCTGGCGAATGTGGAGGATGGGGCCGTGCTGGTATTTTCCAGCGTCGGCTATATGCAGCAGGAGGTGAAGCTGAAGGGGCGCAGCGTATTGAATATTGTCATGAAGGACAATGCCAGCGGGCTGAACGAGGTGGTAGTTGTGGGATATGGTACGCAGAAAAAAGTAAATCTTACCGGTGCGGTAGACCAGGTGGGGAAGGAGGTGTTCGAGAACAGGCCGCTGGTCAATGTGACGCGGGGTCTGGAGGGCGTGATCCCCAATCTGAATATCAAGATGACGGATGGAAAGCCTACCCGTAGCGCCGACTATAATGTAAGGGGAACGACCTCGATAGGTGCGGGGGGCAGTGCGTTGATCCTGATCGATGGAGTGCCGGGTGATCCCAACCTGTTGAATCCCGCGGATATCGAAAATGTGTCGGTGCTGAAGGATGCCGCGTCGGCCGCCATTTACGGGGCGAGAGGTGCATTCGGCGTAATCCTCATCACCACCAGGAGCGCGAAGAAGGGGAAGACACAATTGAATTTTTCCAGCAGCCTGACCTTTAACGCACCTACTATCAAGCCAAAGTTCGTGACCAATGGCTATACATGGACGAAGAACTTCGACTCGGCCTATTATTCCTATTATGATTATAAATCTCATCCGCAGAAGGCCAACAGCGCATTCCCTTTCTCGCTGGATTACCTGGATGCGTTACAGCAGCGGAACAATGATCCTTCCCTTCCCAAGACGGATATAGACCCCACCACGGGCAACTATGTCTACTACGGCAATACGGACTGGCAGAAGGTGTTGTATGCGGATACCGATCCATCCACGGACCAGTCGCTGAGCGTCTCGGGAGGAAGCGATAAGGCGACGTATTATTTGTCCGGTCATTATGCCTATCAGAAAGGCCTCTTCCGCTACAGTCCGGACCATTACAAGATGTACAATATTCGCAGCCGCGGTACGGTGGACCCCTTCCCCTGGCTGAAGCTGGAAGATAATCTTCAGTATTCGAAGACAACGTATTTTTTTCCTTTGATCAACCACGCAGACCCTGTTACGCCTATCTGGAGAAGGATCTCGGATGAGTTCTTCCCGGTGGCGATGCTTTTCAACCCGGATGGCACTCTGACGCAGAATGCTGCCATTACGCTGGGCTCTTTTGTCTCGGGTAACAATTATTCGAACCAGGGAACGAATTATATCAGCAATACGGCTGGGTTTACGGCGAAGTTCCTTAAGGACCGATTGCATGTCCATGGCGATCTGACCCTGGCTTATACCAATTACCTGGAGACACAGCTTTTTACCCCCGTGCCTTACGAGGTGCATCCAGGCGTCGGGCTGCAGATGGGTGATAGCCGGATGAATGAGCAGAACAATACGACGAACTACACGGGGACCAATCTCTATGCCGAGTATGAGCAGCATTTCGGAAAGCATTATTTCAAGGGACTGGTGGGATATAACTATGAGCATTCTCTGTTGAAGTCCAGGTATGTTCAGCGGTATGGTTTGATCAATGACGATCTGCCGGATTTTTCCCTCATCGACGGGCAGGCTTTTACGCTGACGGGCGGGGGTAGTGAATGGAAGACGCTGGGAGGTTTCTTCCGATTGAACTACAACTATGATCAACGGTATCTGCTGGAAATAGACGGCCGTTATGATGGGTCCTCGAAGTTTCCTGAAGACCAGCAATACGGCTTTTTCCCTTCGGCGTCGGCCGGCTGGCGCGTGTCGCAGGAAAAATTCTGGAATGTATCGCCGAACCTTGTTTCCGACCTGAAGCTGCGGGCGTCTTATGGCAGCCTGGGGAACGGGAATGTATCGCCCTATCAGTTCCTGGCAACCATGCCGGTGTCCAAGCTGGGTATGATGCTGAATGGTATCGTTCCTGACGCCACGCATTCGCCGAATGTGATCCCCAACGGACTGACCTGGGAGCGGTCTAACACGGTGGATGCCGGTGTGGATGCCGGCTTCCTGAATGGCAGTCTGAGCGCGAGCTTTGACTGGTATACGCGCCGGACGACGAATATGTTTACGGTGGGGCTGCCTTTACCTGCTGTATTTGGGGCCAGCGTTCCCAAGGGTAACTATGCGGATCTGAGCACGAGGGGGTGGGAGCTGAACCTTACCTATCGTGGACAGGCGGGTGGGAGCAGCAATCCTTTCCACTATTCCGTGCGTGTGATCCTTTCGAACAATGTGTCCTATATCACGAAGTACAACAATCCCAACAGGCTGATCAATACCTATTACAAGGGTATGAAGGTGGGGGATATGTGGGGTTATGTGAATGAAGGTTATTTCGCCGATGCGGATGATATTGCCAAGCATGCCAGCCAGACGCTGATCCGTGTGTCCAGTGCGAATCTTCCGCTGCCGGGGGATATCAAGTTCAAGGACCTTAACGGCGACGGCAAGATAGGACCGGGGGATGGGACGGTGAATAATCCGGGAGATATGAAGATCATCGGCAACAGCTCGCCGCGGCTGCCGTTCGGGATCAACCTGGGCGCGGACTGGAACAACTTCTTCTTTTCCGCCTTTTTCCAGGGAATATGGAAGCGGAACTGGTGGCCTGGCACGGATGCTTCGCTGTTCTGGGGGCAATACAACCGGCCGTATAGCTGGATGCCGGAGGATGTGCTGAAGAATGAGTGGAGTCCCAGCAATCCCAACGGGTATTTCCCGAGACTGAGGGGTTATGTCGCGTTGAACTCGAATGCCGAGCTGGTGGTGCAGCAGTCGAAATATGTGCAGAATACCGGATATATACGGCTCAAGAATCTTTCGCTGGGATATAGCCTGCCGGCCAGCCTGATCCGTCGGGCGGGTATGAGCAGCGCCAAGCTTTATCTCACGGGGCAGAACCTGTGGGTATGGAGTCCCATGTACAAGATCATCCGAACGATGGACCCCGAAGTGATCGATGGCTCGGACCCCGACTTCACCGCCAATGCGGGTAACGGGATGGACTACCCCATGCTGAAATCCTATACCATTGGTCTTAACATAACTTTCTAAACTTATTCAACATGAAAAGAATATTTCTATATATGGCCGGTCTGCTAATTGCCCTTGCCGGTTGTAAGAAAAATACGCTGGACCTGCAGCCTTTTGATGTGCTGAACCCTGCGTCCGCCTTTCGTACGGCAGATGACCTGCAGCTGTATGCGAATTCCTTTTACAAGATCTTTCCGGATGCGAACACTGTCATCCGGGGGGATTATATGAGCGATATTACCGCCAGCAAGTCGGCGCCTACTTACCTGGTGCCGGGTGGTTTTGGCGCCACTATGGCCACAGGCTGGAGCTGGTCCAATCTGCGCAATATCAATTATTTTCTTCAGCATTACCAGCAGGCCAATGTATCGGCTTCTGTCAGCAATCACTTTCAGGGGCTTGCCCGGTTCTTCAGGGCCTGGTTCTATTTCAATATGGTAAAGAAGTTCGGGGATGTACCCTGGTATAACAAGCCGCTGGATGTCAATGACACCGCCCTGTATAAGCCTCGTGATCCGCGGACGCTGGTCATGGACAGTGTGCTGGCGGACCTGAACTTTGCCTGCGCCAATATCAATGCAACGAAGGACGGTACCGCCTCACAGGTGACGAAATGGACGGCGCTGGCGTTCAAGTCACGGGTTTGTCTTTACGAAGGAACTTTTAGAAAGTACCATACCGAGCTGGGGCTGGATGGTACGGCGACACAATGGCTGAGCGATGCCGTGGATGCGGCACAGCAGGTGATGGATGGCGGGCAGTACAAGATCCATGTGAATACGAGCAATGCTGCTGCGAGCTACCGGGATCTGTTCATCAATTCGACGCCATCGTCGGATGAGATCATTTTGTCGTATGTATGCAATGCCAGCCAGCAGATATTCAATGATGCCAACTGGTATTATACGAGCGCTACTTATGGGGACAGGCTGAGCCTGACGAAGAGTTTTATCGACACTTATCCGAATATAGACGGGAGCCGGTTCACCGACCAAGTGAATTTCGACACTATTACTTTTGCCAATGAAGTGCAGAACCGGGACCTGCGTCTGCAGCAGACCATCCGGATGGGGAGTTACAAGCGGAGTGATGGGACGGTGGCGCCTCCCGACTTCACGTATACTTATACTGGCTATGAGCCGCTGAAGTTCACCCTGGATTCGAAGGCTACGGACGGGATCGCCAAGAATGACAATAGCATTCCCATTATACGCTATGCGGAGGTGCTGCTGAACTTTGCAGAGAGCAAGGCGGAGCTGGGAACTTTTACTTCTTCCGACTGGGACAAGAGCGTGAAGCTTTTGCTGGCGCGGGCGGGTATTACCAATACGGCTATGCCTGTGACGGTGGATACTTATATGCAGCAGACCTATTTTCCGGCCGTATCCGACGTGGCCATTCTGGAGATCAGGAAGGAGCGGGCTATCGAGCTGGCGCTGGAGGGTTTCCGTTATGATGATCTGATGCGTTGGAAGGCGGGCAATCTGCTGCAGATGACGTATACCGGACTGTATGTGCCGGCTATGAATACATTGTATGATCTGAATGGGGATGGGAAGCCGGATGTATCCTTTGTGACTTCCATTCCTGCGAACAAGGTGGCCGGCGTGTATTATTTCCTGATCGACAATACCCAGACCCGGCTGACGGATGGGACTTCGGGGAATTTGATCTGGTTGAACAATATTACGCGGGAGTGGGATGACTATAAGTATTTTTATCCTATACCGTACAATGAGCTGGTGCTGAACAGGAACCTGGTGCAAAATGGGGGTTGGGATCATCCTTAAACGCTGCTTTATGAAAAAAATCTTTGTTGTTAGTCTTTTGCTGTTGGGTGGGGGCCTTTTGCAGGCGCAGAAGGGAGCTACTTCCAGCCGGGAAACTACTTCCAGCCGGGAAACTACTTCCAGCCGGGAAACTACTGCCAGCCGGGAAACTACTTCCAGCCGGGGAGCTACTTCCAGTCGGGGGAAGACTTCTATCCGGGACCTGACTTCTAACCGGGGGCCTTCCTCCCGGAGGCCGGTGATCAGCGGGCATAGGGGTGGCGCTGCTGTGGGCTACCCGGAGAATTGTATACCGACCTTTACGCATACGCTGGGGGCGGCGCCGGCGATGTTCGAGATCGATCCGCATCTGACGAAGGACAGTGGCATCGTATTATTGCATGACGAAACGCTGGACAGGATCACGACGGGTCATGGGCGGCTGAATGAGCTGACCCTGGCTGAGGCGCGGAAGCTATTTCTGAAAGATGCGCGGGGAGCGGTGACTTCTTATCATCTGAATACCTTGGAGGAGGCGATCAAATGGGCGAAGGGGCGGGCGATCCTCAACCTGGACATAAAAGATGTGCCGCCTGTGATGAAGGCGGACCTGGTGCGGCGGTATAATGCTTTCGACTATGTCATGTTCACGGTGCATACTCCACAAGAGGCGCGGTTCTTTTACGACTATGATCATCGCAGCCGGTGTTCAGCGTGGATAATGGACGAGAAAGAGATGAAAGCGTATGAGCAGGCCGGCGTGCCGTGGTCGGCTATCGCGATAGCTTATGTCGGTGCGTTGAGCAAGGTGGAGAACAAGTCATTCTATGACATGCTGCATCAGCGGGGTGTGTTGGTCATGGTGAGCGGGGCGCCCGTGTATGATAAGGAGGAGGGTGCGGAGCAGCGGGCGGCGGATTACCGGAAGATCATCCAGGATGGAGCGGATGTCATCGAGTCGGACAGGCCTATCGAGGCGGCGGCGGCCGTCGGGGTCGCGGCTACTTCTGCCGGGGTCGCGGCTGGGGCTGAATCAAGTAAACATTAAAAAAAGATACGCATGGAAAATATGCAAGCAGCGCTACCTGTTGCCGGAAGAGACATATGGGCCCGGGCGGGGATCCCCCGGCAGCTGGTCTGGGGATATCTTGGGATCATGCTGTTCATGATGGGGGATGGTATGGAGCAGGGATGGCTGAGCCCTTATCTGATCGAGCATGGCATGACCATTCAGCAGTCGGCCACTCTCTTCACCGTGTATGGAATTACGATCGCGGTGTCTTCGTGGTTTTCGGGAGTGTTGTCGGAGGGTTTTGGGGTCAAGAGAACAATGTTGATGGGACTGGTCCTTTACCTGCTGGGGACCGTGGGTTTTATCCGGTATGGGATGGTGACATTGGATTATGGGATCATGCTGCCTACCTATGCGTTGCGTGGGTTGGGTTATCCGCTGTTTGCCTATTCTTTTCTGGTGTGGATCACCTATGTGAGCCCGCGGAATCAGCTGGGCAGGGCGATGGGTTGGTTCTGGTTTGTATTTACCGGTGGATTGAACGTATGCGGGGCGTATTATTCCAGCTGGGCCATTCATCATCTGGGGTATATCAACACGTTATGGAGCGCGGTGGGGTGGGTGTTGATCGGCGCCTTCTTCGCGTTGGTGTTGAATAAAGATCAGAAGCGAGTGGCGGTACCGGAGACCGGCAAGAATGCGTCCAGCCCTGGCAAGGTGGGGGAAAACGGTGACGCGGCCAATCCCAGCAAGGATGCGTCCAGCCCTGGCAAGGTGGCGGAGTTGATAAAGGGCCTGACTATTGTGAAGGAGGAGCCAAAAGTGCTGCTGGGCGGTATCGTGCGTATCATCAATACCACGGCGCAATTCGCCTTCCCGGTGTTCCTGCCTACCTATATGGCTTCGCATGGCATTTCGACGACGGAATGGCTGGAGGTCTGGGGCACCATTTTTACGAGCAATATTTTATTCAACCTGATATTCGGATTTGTAGGGGACAGAGTTGGCTGGCGGAATACGGTGATGTGGTTCGGGGGAGTGGGCTGTGGCATCACGACGCTGCTGTTCTATTATGCCCCGCAGTTCGTGGGTGATCATTTCTGGCTCATCCTTTTGCCAGGTGTTTTATGGGGAGCGTTATTGGCGGGATACGTGCCTTTGTCGGCCCTGGTGCCTTCCCTCGTGAAAAAGGACAAGGGGGCGGCCATGGCGATCCTGAACCTGGGAGCGGGTCTTCCTGTATTTGTCGGGCCGGCCATCGTCGGTCTCTTTATCGGATCGATAGGCAATGCGGGGGTCATCTGGATACTGGCGATACTTTACTTTATCAGCGCGCTGCTGACGAAATTCATTACCCTGCCGGATACATCAGGAACCTTGTCCGGCACAGGGTCAACTTCCAAAAAAATTCAATAACAGAAACAGATAGCATGAGAGTACTTATTACAGCACCGTACTATGAGAAGGCGCAACAGGCATTGGCAGCGGTGGCCGGAGAGATCATTTACAAACCCTGGAAGGGCCAGGGAAGAGCTTACAATGAGGAGGAAGTGATAGCACTATTAGCATCAACGGGAGCAGATGCTTATATTACGGAACATGACCAGGTGACGGCGGAGGTGATACGGCGTAATCCGCACCTGAAGTTTATCGGAGTATGTCGCGGGACACCGTCCAATGTGGCGATCGATGTAGCGTCGTCGTTGAACATACCGGTGTTCTATACACCCGCCCGCAATGCGCAGGCCGTGGCGGAGATGTTTATTGCCAATGTGATCACGCTGATGCGGAACACGATACCGGCACGGCAATGGCTGCTCGATGAGAAGTGGGAAGCGGGGGCGCATACCTCCTATCTGCAGTTCAAGGGACAGGAGCTGGCCGGCAAGACGGTGGGCATGGTAGGCTTTGGGGCCATCGGGCAGCGGATCGCGCATATGATCAAGGACTATCCCTGCGAGATCCTGTACTATGATCCCTTTGTCGAACCTTTACAGGAATTTTCCAAAGTATCTTTGGAGGAGGTGTTCGCGAACAGTGATGTGGTAGGCGTACATTTGCCTGCCAATAAGGATACGGAGGGGATGATCGACAGCAGGCTGTTCGCGCGGATGAAGCGCGGGGCCATCTTTGTCAACACTTCACGCGCCATGGTGGTTCGGCGGGCTGATCTGCTGGCGGCGCTGGAGAAGGGGACGATCCGGGGCGCCGTGCTGGACGTGTTCGATCATGAGCCTCCGGATGAGATGGACTATAAGATCATTCATCATCCCCATGTGCTGGCGACGCCGCATATCGCGGGCGCCACTTTTGAAGTGGAGGATCATCATGCGGACATCATGAACCGGGCGGTATACAGCTGGTTTGCCCGCGAAGAGAAAGACACGAGGCTGCTGGTCAATAAAGAGATATTAATGGTGAAACGATAATCGTACTGTTATGGAAGCATACCTGATCATAGACATTGGAACGGGCAATGCCCGGGTGGCGGTGACGGACAGAGGAGGAAATGTGCTGAGCGTTGCACGGGAAGATGTGCATTATGAAAAAGACATTCACTATCCCGACTCTATCTACTTTGATGCGGACGAGCTATGGGAGCAGATCTTACGACTGGCAGGGCGGGCATTGTCGGAAGTACCGGGTGTGCGGGTGGTGGCTTTTACGGCGACCAGCCAGCGGGAGGGGATCGTGCTGCTAGGCCGGAATGGGGAGTCACTGATAGGGCTGCCCAATATCGACCATCGGGGACGGCAATGGGAGGGTGTTCTGACGGACAAGCAACGGGTATATCTTTTGACGGGGCGTTATCCCACTTCCTTGTTCTCTGCCCTTAAGCTGGTGGGTGTCCGTGAGGGGCGTCCGGCCGTCTGGGAGCGTGTGGCGGGGTTCCTCAGCATCAGCGACTGGGTGCAGTATAAATTAAGCGGAGTGCGGGGGTATGAGCATTCGCAGGCATCGGAGACCCTGCTGTACGATGTGGCTGGGAAGAGATGGTCTCCCGAATTGTGTGCGCTATTTGGGTTGGACACATCGCTGCTGCCCGGGCTGGTGTCTTCGGGTACTGTATTGGGTTCGCTGCTGCCCGGGTTGACGGCGGCCTTTGCTGCTGCGGCGGGTGCGGTAGTTGTCGTGGGTGGCGCTGATACACAGCTGGCCATCGAAGGGACGCCGCTGTTTGTCTATTCGGCGGAGCTGATCCGCCGCGGTTTGCCGTCGACCTTCAGCGAGAACTCGCCGGCTTTCAGATCGCTGATCGGCTTCCCGTCTGCGTCCTTTCCTGTCTCCAGCTGCTGCTTGAGCGTCAGCGTCCGCTTCGGAAAGCGCTCCAGCCAGCCAGGGTTGTAGCCCTGCTCGTGCTTGCGCGTCTC
>Ga0207674_10010093_pt1 | contig 10738 bp, 12 predicted proteins | sample KBSCornC72_FD_184303 | JGI IMG/M metagenome (GOLD analysis project Ga0207674, IMG submission 184303) | Corn rhizosphere microbial communities from Kellogg Biological Station, Michigan, USA - KBS Corn C7-2 (SPAdes) (version 2) | ecosystem: Host-associated > Plants > Roots > Rhizosphere > Soil ...
TGCACCAGGCACCAGGCGACGACGTCGGGCATCGGCGGGTCGATCGCGCGGGCGGCGTCGGTCGCCGCTTCGAACTTGGCGCGGGACGCCTCCAGGTCCCCGCGAATCAGCGCCAGGCGCGCGAGCCGCGACAGCGTGTTGACGCCCCCCGCCCCGGACTCGCCGCCGGCAACCCGCATCTTCTCGTAAGTGACCGCCGCCCGGTCGTAATCGCCCAGCTCCAACTCGGCGTCGCCCAGGATTTCGAACGGGTACGCCTTGTTCGGCTCCTGGTCAACCAGTTGCAGGCCGATGTCGCGGGCGACGGCAAAACCGTGCAGCGCGAACGCCGCCCGCGCCTTGGCGGCCAGCCCCGCCGAGTTCTGCGCGCCCGGCACCGACTCCAGCGACTGCGCCGCCGCCCGCGCCGCCAGCGCGACGTCGTTGTCGTCGCCGGATCGGCGGAAGCGGGCGAGGTATTCGCCCGCCAACCGATTGAGCGCCGTGATGTCTTCCGGATCACGCCGGGTGCGCGCCTCGAGGAAGCGGATCACCCCGACGTGAGCGTCCACCTTGGAGGCGACGGCCGCCCCCGGCCGAGTGGCGGGCGTCGGCGGCGGCGGCGCCGGCGTTGTCGCGCCCCCCGCCGCCGCCGCCGCCAGCGCCATCATTGCCGCCGGAATGAGAAAGTTCAAAACGACCCTGGGGCGTTTAAGTGACTTGAAATGGGCCGACGATCGGAGCATACGTCAGGCGAGCGCAAGAACGCGCGGCGAGGACCGTTCGTCCCCACCGCGCGCGTTAACGGCGATCGAATTGTAAACGCCACGACATCAGTTCCGCGTGCTGTCGTCCACGCCCGAATCCAGCGGCTGGTGCGGTAGCGCCAGGAACGGGAACTGGTCCTGCGGGGGGACGTCGCTGGCATTGACGTTGTCGCCCAGCGGCGTGCCGTTGGCGATGATCGTCAGGATGATGTCGATCGTGTCGTCCGCCAGCCGCCGGCCGTTGGGGAACGCCGCCTCCGGGTTCGTCCCGCCGCGCGGGCCGGTATTCGGAATGTCCAGGTTCAGGCGCAGGTAGTCGCCCTTGACGACGGCGACGCCGGCCAAAGCGTTGATGTGGGCGTCGTCCGTACCCAGGAGTTTGAGCGTGCCGATGATGTCCGCGCCGAACTTGCCCGCCGCGTCCTGCTGCGGAGTGCTGGCGTTATAAAGGCTCTTCTTGGCGAACGGGATGAGCGCCACGTTGACCGCCGGGTTGCCCATGCGATCGACCTGCACGAACTTGCCCGAGGTATTGACGCCGCCCTTCTTCGTACCCGGCATCTGGGTCTTGCGCGACGTCGTGAAGTCGACGCCGATCACGTGATTGTCCGCCTTCCCGCGGATCAGGTCGACCGGAAAGCTGAACGCGATCCCCAGCACGTTATACCCCGCGAACGTGTCACGGCCGCGCGAGAAGACCGACGGGTCGGGCGAGCCCGCGACGACCGACGCCACGAAACGCTGGAACGCCGGAATGTCGAAGAAGAACGGGTCGTCCGCCTCCCCGGCGAAGAACTCGATCTTGTTCTTCCGGTTGCGGGTGAGCACCTGCGCGTTGGGCGTCGCGGACAGCGTCGCCGGCGTCGTCGGCGCCGTGTAGCTCGACGTCTTCTGCCCCTTCAACGCCAGCGTGATCGTCGCCGTCTGCGGCGCCGTCGCCGCCGTCCGCTCGCTGAACCGCAGCGTGATCGACGAATCCGGCCTGGCGTCGTTCGTCTGCTCGATGTCGAACTTGTACAGCACGTTCGGGTCGAACGCCGCGAAGTTCCCCGCCTCCCCCGGCACGATGAACCCGTGCACCGTGCCGATGATGATCACCCGCGAATTGTCGTTGGGGTCCAGGAACGCGAAGACGTCCGCGATGTCGGCGCCGGCGTCGTTGTCGACGTTGGGCGCGTCACCGTGGTCGGCCGCGCGGGCGACCGGGGCGAGGGAGTACGAGCCGAACAACGCCACGCCGCCGACGAGCAACTTCGCCGCAAGAGACCTGAACTTTCGCATGTGGATCCTTCCTCTGATGAAATTTCGATGTGACGGACGACGCCCACTGAACGATTGCCGAGCCCCTTAAATTGTGGGGATTATCATTACGCGCGCCGCGCGCGTTGTCAACAAAATGTTGCGACCCTAAACAGGGCGGTGGCGCGCGACGACTACTCCGCGCGCCGCGCCTTCAGTCGCGCGAGCGTCGTACGCTCCCACGACAGCCACTCCGGCCGCGTCTCGCGCTCGACCAGTTTCTGCAGCAGTGCACAAACGGATTCGTCCCGGTCACCCCGACGCACACGCGCGCGGGCGAGGTTGCCCATCGCGTCCACGTTCTCCGGCTCGATCGTCAACGCCTTGTCGTACGACGCCGCCGCCTCGTCCATCTTTCCAACCCGCTCAAACACCAGCCCAAGGTTGTTGTGCGGCTCGGCCTGATTGGGCATCAGTTTCAACGCGTACTGGAATTCCCATGCCGCTTTATAGAGCAGGCCGTTGTGGAAATAGACCTTCCCAAGATTGTTGTGCGCCGGCCCGCACATGATGTCCGCAGCCAGCGCCGACTTGAGCGCAACTTCGGCCTTCTCGTATTCATTCCGCTCCAGATACGCGACGGCCCGGGCGTTCTCCCCGCGCGCGACGTCCGCATCGCGACGCGGTTCGTTCCCGACGGTCTCATACGTCGCCGAGTCCTTCGCCCAGCGCGTCGCGCATCCACCCCCGATTGCGAACAGGACTGCGACAATCACGGGTACACGGATTTGCATGGGTCACTCGCTCATTTCGACGCCGCGACCGACGTCGGCGCGTAGATCATGTAGGTCAACGTGGATTCGACCGTCCAGCGGTCCGCGGTCTCTTCGCCGTGCGGCGCGGTCAGGCGCACGTCTTTCAATCGCAGCGCCGCGCCCGCGGACGTATTATCGACTCCGGTCAAACCGTGGAAGAACGTGAACACCTGCCGGAGCGTCACGTGCCCGAACCGCACGTGTGTCGGCACCTCCCTATAATCGGTCTCGCCGACGCGACGGGCATCCTCCGGCTGGATGGACTCGATCGCACCCCCCTCAAACTTCGCCGCCGCCGCCGCACGCTCGATCCGCCGCGATAAGTCGGCGACGCCCAGTTCCCGCGCGTCCGCCACCGCGGGCCGGCGGCGAAGCTGTTCGATCCGCCCCAGCAACGCCCGGCACTCGGCGAGATCGCGCCCCGCGGCGTCGGCCGCGGCGCGGCTCGCCGACAGCTTCAGACCGCTCCACACGACCGCGACGAGAAGCGCACCGGCGATCGTAACGGCCATCAGGCCACGGCGTTTGGTGTCACTCACCGGTTTCACTTGCCCGCCCTCCCGCTCAGCGTGAACGCGACGCCCCGCGCCGCCGCGTCGCCGGTCGCGCCGGTCAGCGCCTCGGTGCGCGGCGGCTCGACCGTGAAGGCGTTGCCCCGCTTCAGCGACGCGGCGATCGCGTCCGCGTCGCCGTGCGCGGTCGCCTGCCCCTCGAGCGTGAAGCGGTCGCCGCCGTCGAGTCGCAGCTCGAGGATGCGGTATCGCACGGCCTCTTCCTCGGGGAGGTGCGTGACCAGCTCGCGCAGGGTAACCAGCGCGCTCCGGCGATCGGCCGGCGCCGCGGTGTCGCCACCGCTCAGCCCGCGCACGTTCCGCTCTTCCGCCTCGAGCCGCGAGCGAACGTCGGCGGGCACGGGCGTGCCGGGGAAGGCGCGGCGGAACTCCGCCCGTTGTTCCTCGGCATAGCCGGCGGCCGCCGCGTCGTACCGCCCCGACCGCCAGAGCATCGCCCCGCAAAGCGCGACGAGCAGGCAAACCAACGCGATCCCGGCGGCGGTGAGCGGCGTACGAACCCGGCGCAGCCCGTCGCCAACCGCCAACTCATCGCGCCGCAGGTCGATCCAGGGCGCGGTCGTTCCCGCCAGCACCGATCCGGCCAGCGACGTCGCGCCGGCGCGGGGATCGATCGACAACACCGACCACCGCAGATCCGATTGGCCGGTCACCGATTTAAGAACTTCGGGAGCGATGCCGCACGCGCCGATTACCCGCGGCCCATTACCGCCGGCATCGGCCCCGAGTTCGAGCCGGAGCTCGCGCATCAGGCCCGCGATCCCGCCGTCCACGATCGACCAGGAACCCGGCCTGCCATTACGCAGGGTGAACAGTTCCAATCCGCCCCCTCGATCGTTCGGCCAGACGACGGCGTCCAACCGCTCCTTGGTGCCCTCGTCGAGCACGGCTTGGAGCGACAGCAGCGCCGCCGGACAGATCGCCGCGACCGCAACCCCAGCGGCCTCGAGCGCGTCCACGATTTCGGCCAGCGGCCGCTTTTGCGCACAAACACCGAGGGTCACGTCGTCGTCGGCGACGTCCTGCGGCACGAAATCGGCGACGACGTCCTCCACCGCGATCGGCAGCTTTTCCTCCAGGCGGTACGCCATCGCCCTCCGGCGATTCTTCGGCGGCAGACCGGCCGTCTTCACCGACGCGCACAGGCACGTTTCCGACGACGGCGCGAGGACGACCCCCTGGCCGCGATAGCCCCCCCCGCGCAGTGCCGCGGCAACCGCCCCCGCGATCGCGACCGCATCCGCGCCCGGCGAAATCGGCACGTCGATCGAACCGCCCGCGCGCCCACCGCCACCGCCGACGCCGATGCGCCACTCCACCGTGCCGGGAAAGAGGATGTAACCCTGAGCCGTCATGTGCGAAATGGTAACGGGGGCGTCGCCGGCGCGCCAGGCGCACGCCACGCCCCGGCCGGTCGCGCGAGCCCCGTTACGAGCCCCCCTCCGCGTCGCGCTTGGCGTCCACCGCCGTTCGCACCGCCGTGTCGTAGTTCGCGCCGCTGGGATCGAAGGGCGTGCGTTCCCGCTTGAGCGTCACCGCCTCGCCGCCGTTGTACGACACCGTCGCGCTATTCTCCTCGATCGCCAGCACCGTCGCCCCGCCGATCGTTTCGCCAATCCCTTTCAGCTCCACCGTCGCGATCCCGCTCGCAAAAAGTCCGCGCGACCGCGACCCGTCGATGATCGTCCCCAGCAACCGCACCGGGACCTTCGCCGCGCGACTCGCCTTGGCGGTCTTCGCCGACACCACGCGCACCGGCGGCGGCGGCGGATCGACCAGCGGCCGCCTCAGCTTGCGCCCCCACGCCGCCTCGAACGACGCCAGCGACATCGCCCCCCCACCCGCCGCAATCGCCTGCCGTGTCGACGCAACCGTGCGCGCGGACGACGACACCGCCGTCGTCGGCAAATCCAACGGCATCCAGACCGCCGCCGCGACGACGCCGATCGCCGCCGTCACCGCCAGCGCCCCCACCGCCCAGAGAATGCCACGCGTTTGAGAAACTCGCATCACGATGGGAAACGCCGACAACTACGGATCTGCGCCATTCACCAGCCGAAAAGGATCACGTCCCCTTCGCCGTCACGGACCGCCAGATCATACCAATTCCGCCGCCCGTCGGCGCTGATAATCCAGAGCGAGTGACAATTGGAGTCCTCCGTTACCAACGATTCGGCCGCCTCACGCCTGGCGTCGGACAGATGGAGTTCGTCAAACACGTCCGACACGTCGCGCTTCGGGTCCTTGTCCCGCGCCGCGACCAGCCGATCGATTTCCCCCGCCGGCATTTGTCCGCCCAGCGCCGCCCGCAACGCCCCCTTCGACGCCCGGCGGACGTTGATCGTCCCGTCCCCCCAGCAGGTCATCCCCCCGCCCGCGACCACCAGCGCCCCAGCCGACGGGACGCCGCGCAACACCTGCCCCATCGTCTCGAACGCCAACGGCTGATCGGGATCGGCATCAGGCGCGCCGAACGACGCGCCGCGCCCCGGGAACGGCCGAAGCTCCACCGGCAATGTCGACCCAGTGCTCTGCACCGCCGCCCGCACCTCCCGCTCCGCCCCCGCCAGCCCCCCCCGCGCGTACAGCAGGTTGACGTTCGCCTTCGCCGACTCGTCCCCGAAAACCAGCGTAAAACTCTGCCCGCCCAGCCGCACCGCCCGCCGTGCCTCCGCCGCCGGAACCTCCGCCTTCAGAAGCACCGCCTCCGCCTTCGGCAGCAACGACGCCCGCAGCGTCATCACCGCCCACCGCCGCTGGAGGTCCGTCCCCGCCCGCTCCGCCGCCACCGCTTTCTCCAACCCCGACCGGCAGACCGCCGCCATCGACGTCGCCGCGATCGCCACCGCGAACAACACCAGCACGAGCACGTACCCGCGACCACGCCGGCGAGCGCAACCACTCATCGCACCACCACCGTTTCCGTGCTCACGACGCCCGCCGCATCTTCAAACCGAATCGTCACCGCCGCCGGCACATCCTGTTTTGTCGAGTCCCCCGGCCCATTCCCCACGTCCGCAACGACACCCGCCACCGCCGCCGGCCGCACCGAGAACCCCACCACGTCCGGCCGCACCAACTCCGTCCAAGCCGGTGCCCTCGACAACCCGTCCCGCGGCCCCTGCCGCCGCACCAGCCACCTCCGCCCGCCAATCACCACCAATCCATAATCCACCAACACCGGTTCCTGCCGCGCCAAGAGCGTCGCCCGATCCAACGACCCGTGTCCCGTCAACGTCATCCCATTCGCGCGAAAACTCACCTGCGTCGCCCCCGCCAGATCCCGCCGCAACGTGTCGAGCAAATCCCCCCGCACCGTCGCGCCGTTCCCCGACGCCGCCGCCACCGCCGCGCGGCTCGCTCCCAGCGTCCCGACGACGTGAAACACCGCCAGCATCAACAGCGCCGCCAGCGCCGTCGCCGCCAGCAGTTCAAGGATTGTGAAGGCCCTTCGTCGCATTCTTCTTCTGACCCTGAAGCGTATTTCGAAGCGGCTTCGCCACCTTCCCATTCGCCGCCGACTGTTTCTTGCTCGTCTTGTCCACGACCCCCGTCACCAACGCGGGTGCAACCGCCTCCTCCTTCTCCACCACGAATTCGACCGCCGTCACGACCGCCGACCGATCGCTCTCATCGACGCGCCGCTCATCCAAAATCTCCAGCCGAACCACCGCCGCCCCCATCTCGTTCACCTCCGCGTTCGGCACCACCCGCGTCCGCCACACCAATCCCTCCTCCCCCGCGACACCGCCCCCGCCGTTCCGCGGCAAACTCCGCGCGTCCTGTCGCCACCCCACCAGCAGCGACTCCGCCGCCGCCACCGCGCGCAGCCGCCGATCCGCCACCGCCGACTGCCGCGTGTACCGCGCCTTCGCCAGCAGCAGCGCCACCAGCAACGTCGCCAGCAGCCCCAGGCCGCCCACGACCTCAACGAGCGTCATCGCGCGCCGGCGTCGCCAGCGCGACCGGCCCGTTTCGCCCGTCCGCCAGCAACCGGAAAATGTCCTGCACTTCTCGTTCATCCTTCATCCGTAACGTCTGCCCCGTTAACCCGACCGTCAACATCCAATACTCATCCCCCTTCACGCCTTTCAAACAAACCGCATACGTCGGCGTCTGCCCGTCGGTCGAACAATTCACCGCCGCCCGCCCACCGCTCACCGCCCCCTCCGCCGCCGTCACCACCCGCACGATCATCCCCGCCGGCAGGTGCAACACCCCGTTCTCCCGCGGATCGGACGTCTCCCCGTCGTCCGCCGGACCGCGCCCGATCGTCCCCGCGCCCAGGTCGAACACCAATTGCTCCGCCCGCCCGAACCGCCGCGCGTATTCCCGCGTCAGCCGGTCATAATTCGCCACCCGCCCCGCCACGTCCTCCAGCCGCGCCGCCCGGTACGACCCACCCAATCCCACGACCACGATCGTCGCCATCACCGCCCCCAGCGCCAGCACCACCAGCATTTCGATCAGCGTAAACGCACCCGCCCCCCGCCGGCGCCCCCGTGATGATGGCTTCTTCCACAATCGCACGCTATTTCCCGCCCGCGTTGCTTTCCTTCAAATCATAACTCGCGATGTCCTTGTCCGCCCCCTCGCCCCCGGCGCGCCCGTCCGCCCCGAAACAAATCACCTCGTACGGCCCCGACCGCCCCGGCTTGTTGTACTGGTACGCGTGCCCCCACGGGTCCTGCGGGATCTGCTTCAACAGCGGCTCCGGCTGCTTCTCCGACGTCAACGCCAGCACCGCCAGTCCCTCCCCGTTCTCCGGGTACCGCCCGTTCGCGCTGAAAAACGTCTCCAGTGCCGTGCAGATCGACGAGATCTCCGCCCGCGCCGCGTTCTGCTTCCCCTTCAGCAAATAATACCGCACGTTCACCGTCACCAGCGTCGCCAGAATCCCGATCAGCACAAAGACAAACATCATCTCCAGCAGGGTGAAACCGCGCCGACCACGACGTCGTGTCCTCGACAATTCAAAACACATCCGCCGCCTCCAACAGTGGCATCACCGTCGCCACACCAATGAACCCCACCAGCAACACCAGCCCCAGGATCAGCACCGGCTCCAGCACCGCCGTCAGCCGCTGCGACGCCGTCGCCACCTGCCGGTCGTAATCCGCCGCCAATCGGTCCAGCATCTCCTCAAGCCGTCCCGACTGCTGCCCCACCGAAAACATCCGCACCACCACCGCCGGAAACGCCCCCGTCTCCTTGAGCGATTCCCCAATATCCCGCCCCGTCTGTACCGCCGACTCACACCGCTCCAGCGCGTCGGCCAGCACCAGGTTCGTCGTCGTCCGCCGCGCGATCCGCAGCGACTGCACGAACACCAGCCCGCTCCGCAACAGCGTCGAAAGCACCACGCACAACCGCACGATCGCCTGCTTGCGAATCAATTCACCCAGAATCGGAATCCGAAGCTGCGCCCGGTGCCAAGCCATCCGCCCGGCCGCCGTCCGCAGCACCATCCGCACCGCCGCCACCACACCGACGACGCCGATCAGGATCACCCACCAGTACCCCACCAGCACGTTGCTCATCTGCCGCACCACCCGCGTCGGCAGCGGCAGCGGCCTTCCCGCCGTCTGCAGCGAATCCAGCAAATTCGGCACCACCACCGTCATCAACAGCACGCTCACTCCCAGCGCCATCGTCACCACGATCGCCGGGTAAATCATCACCGTCCCGATCCGATTGCGAAACGCCGCCGACCGCTCCTTGAACTCCGCCACCCGCTCCAGCGCCACGTCCAGCGTCCCCGCGTCCTCCCCCACCCGCGCGATGTTCACGCACAACTCGTCGAACACCTCCGGCTGCTCCGCCATCGCGTCCGCCAGACTCGCCCCCGCCGCGATCCGATCCCGCAGCGTCAGCAGCGCCGCCGCGAAGCGCCCCCGATACTGCGACCCGATCGTGTCGATCGCCTCCACCAGCGGAATCCCCACGCCCAGCAGCGTCGCCAACTCCCGGATAAACGAATTCAACCGCCCCGCATCCCCCCGCTTCCCCCACCGCAGCCACGCAAACCACCCGCCGCCCCCGTCAAGGCCCCTTCCCTCCGCGCGCGGCAAAACCTCCTCCACCGTCAACCCCCGCGCCCGAAGCGAATCCCGAGCCTCCCGAGGCGTATCCGCCACAATCAGCCCGGCCACCGCCGACGCATCCCCCCCCACCGCCTTGTAAGCAAAAACCGCCATAACACGCGCACATCACCCGAACCGGATCAACCCGTTCAACACCAACCCCGACTCTAATTCGCTTCCCGCCCCCAAACAAGTTTTATCCTGTCATCCGTGCCACACCGCCCGTCCCACGGAGTGTCACGGCGTTGTCGGCGGCAGAAAGGGCGAAGCAAAGAAGAGAAGGCCGGCCCCCCCTTGCACCGGCGGCGGAGTGGTGGCCCTCCGAAGAGTGAATAAGGAAGCGAGTACGGCGGGGCGCGTTTTGAGGGAGACGACTCTCTGGCCTCAAACTCCCTCTGTCTCACTCAGCCCCTCGCTCTCTGTGGTCTTCGGCGAAACGAAGCCTGCCCCGCATTCCGGGCATCGCCCCGGCGTGGCGCGGCAGTCGTACCCGCAGTTAGCGCAGCAGCGCCGGTCGGGTCGGGGTCGCAGGCGCAGCCAGAGCCGCTTGATCCCGTAAATCAAACTCGCGTAAGCCACGGTGAACACCCACCCCCCGAGGATCCAACAGATATCCGCGACGGCCGTGGACGGCGTGCGACTGGCGGGGTCGAGCGCCTTGATGAGCTCACCCGACGCGATCAACGCGGCCCAAGCCACCGCCGCCCCGATCCAGATCCCCACGACGTTCCACCGCAGCACGGCCACGATCGGGAACACGATCGCGAAAGCGAACAGCGAGTCGTCGACAAGATGGGCCGCGGTCATTCGGCATCAAACTATCAACCGTCCTGCGGTCGGCAAGGACGCGCGCGACCGCCCCGCCATAAGCCGTCTTGCCCATGAGGGGGGAGGGAGAGGAAGGAGGATGGGGGGTGGGGAGCCCGACCCCCCTGCGGCGCGGGGGGAAGGAAACTGGGAGGCCCAAGGGGGGGGTTCCTTCCGCCCGCCCCTCGGATTCGCGTGGCCGCGTGCGACGTTCGCCGGCCGCGAAAAAAGATTGCGCCGCCGTGAACGATCCTCGTGCGGCCTTGAGAAACGGTTTCTCGGCCGTGAACAACCGTCGCCGGGCCGTCGGAAAGGATTTCTCCGCCGTGAACGATCCTTTGCAAGGCGTGAACAATCCTTTGCGAGGCGTGAACAATGCTTTGTGAGGCGTGAACGATCCTTTCCAAGGCGTAAACAATCGTCGTGCAGGCCTTGAAAACCTTTTTACACGACCGTTATCCGCCGCGTTCCGCCCC
>Ga0207674_10010094_pt1 | contig 10736 bp, 6 predicted proteins | sample KBSCornC72_FD_184303 | JGI IMG/M metagenome (GOLD analysis project Ga0207674, IMG submission 184303) | Corn rhizosphere microbial communities from Kellogg Biological Station, Michigan, USA - KBS Corn C7-2 (SPAdes) (version 2) | ecosystem: Host-associated > Plants > Roots > Rhizosphere > Soil ...
CGATCGCTGCGATGGCCGCAGGCGTCGGCGGAGCTGCGGGCGGATTTTATCTCGGCGATTATGTCCAGTTGGCTCAGCTCGGAACGATCCTGTCGCTCTTCCAATATAGCCGCGAAATGGAAGCCGAGGCCGATGCGCTTGGCGCCAGGCTCATCGCGGACACCGGCTATCCGCCAGTGGAAATGGCCAACATCTGGCAGCAGCTGATCGGGGAAGAGGATGCGAGCGCTCGATACAGGCGCAAGCACCGCCGGAAAGGCTCCTTGTTCGACACCCATCCGTCGCCCGACGCGCGAATGGCCGACCTCAGGGCAGACGTGGCCGAAGTGACGGTGCCGGGCCGCACCTACGACAACAAGCGCGAACGCTACCTTTCGATGATCGGGCCGATCCGGCCGATGCTTCTCGACGACCAGGTCAAGCTCAACGATCCGGGGGCCAGCCAATATCTGATCGAAACCCTGGCGCAGGACGGCTGGAACGGCCTTCTGCGCTTCTATGAAGGCGAAGTGTGGCGCCTTCGAAACCGGCACGGCGACGATGTCCGCGCTGCCCAGGGCTATGCCGCGGCAGTCGCCTATCCCGACGCACCGGCCGATGCCTGGCGGTGGCACGGCATCTCGTTGATGAAGGCCGGGCGCCAGGCCGAAGCGAAAGCGGCGTTCGCACGATATTTGACGATGAGGCCCGATGCGCCCGATGCGGCCTGGGTGCGGCAGATGGTCGGCTGAGGAGCGAAGACGATGAGGTTCATCTCCAGATTCGCAGTCCTCGGCGCGGCATTCGCACTCGCGGGATGCAGCTCTTTGGGTGGAGGCGACGCGTTCGGAAGCGATTATTACTCGCTCGTCCGGGTGCAGCGTGTCCGTGTTGGCAACGGAAGCCTCGTCGTCAGCCCGCCGCGTCCCTGGAACAAGCAGCGTACGACCTTCTTCATCGACATTCGTGAAGTCGAGGATTGGACCCTCAACGGGCCCTATCTCGACGGAATCAGCTTCGTCACGGGCCTGAAAAGCGGCCGCTATTTGATCAGGCAGAGCAAGCGTGCGGACCAGCAGGTGCCCAAGTTCCGTTCGGACATGACTCCGCCCGAAATCGCGGCGATGCTCGAAAGCCTGTATCGCGTGAAGGGCGGGGCCGTCGATTTCCGTACCCTCTCGCTGCAGCCGCGCCGGTTCCTCGGCGTGAACGGCTTCCAGTTCGACTTTGAACATCTCGATGACGACGAGCTGTGGCGAAAGGGCAGGGCGGTCGGCGCCGTGATCGACGGCAATCTCTATCTCATCCTCTATGATGCGGCGCGGTCACATTATTACGGCGCCGCGCTTCCCGACTTCGAATCGATCGTCGCTTCGGCCGAGCTTCACCGCTAGCCGACGGGCGAGATCGGCCCCGGACTTGGCGTCGTTCCCGGCGATGGCGGAGTTGGAACGTCGATGTCCGGCTGATGCACCGGAGTTTCGGGCGGAGGTTCGCTCGGCTGGCCGGGCTGGCTGGGCTCGGGCGGAGGCTGAACGGGCTTTTCGGGCGGCGTCTGTTGCACGGGACTCTCCTTGCAACGCCAACGATCTGGGCGGTGAGCGGTTGCCCATCTGCCGATCCTTGCTATAGGCCCGGCCCTTCAATGTGCCGCGCGCGCGTGGCGGAACTGGTAGACGCGCTGGATTTAGGTTCCAGTATCGCAAGATGTGGGGGTTCGAGTCCCTCCGCGCGCACCAGCCGTTTGTGCGGCTGATTAGGCTTTTCATCGGGACCCAGGAAACGTGACGATCAAAACTGTCGAAACTGAGAACGAGGGCCTCAAGCGCGCCTTCATGCTGACCATTCCCGCCAAGGATATCGAGGCGCGGGTCAACGAGGAAGTGAAGCGCATCGCGCCCCAGGTCCGGATGCCGGGCTTTCGTCCGGGCAAGGTCCCGCCGAACCTCATCAAGAAGATGCATGGCGACGCGCTTCAGCGCGATGCGCTGAATGGAGCCGTTCAGGACAGCGTTCAGCAGCTGCTCGAGGAAAAGAAGGTTCGCCCGGCGCTGCAGCCGGAAGTCGTGCTCGACGAAAAGTATGAGCCTGGAAAGGACGCGGAAGTCAGCGTTCGGCTCGAAGCGCTTCCGGACGTTCCGCCGGCGAATATCGGTGACCTCAGGATCGAGCGCCTGACCGTCGATGCCGACGAAGCAGCGGTCGATGAGCAAGTGCAGCAGCTCGCGAGCTCGGCAAAGAACTGGACCGATGCGCCCAAGAAGCACGCCGCGGCAATCGGCGACCTCGTCGTCATGGATTTCGAAGGCAAGATCGACGGCACGCCGTTCGAGGGCGGCAAGGCCGAAGGCATGTCCGTCGAGCTCGGCTCGGGACAGCTGATCCCGGGTTTCGAAGACGGCCTCGTCGGGGCCAAGGCTGGCGACACCCGCGAAGTGAAGGTGACCTTTCCGGCCGACTATCAGGCCGAGGCCCTGAAGGGGAAGGACGCCACGTTCGACGTCACCGTGACCGGCGTGAAGACCGCCGGAAAGTCCAGGGTCGACGACGATTTCGCCAAGTCCCTCGGCCTTCAGGATCTCGATCAATTGAAGGGCCTGATCCGCGATCAGCAGGTTCAGGAGCTCAATGGTCTCACCCGCACGCACATGAAGCGCCAGCTGCTCGACCAATTGGCCGCTCGTCATGATTTTCCGGTTCCGGAATCGATGGTCGATGCCGAATTCCAGAACATCATGAACCAGCTTCGCCATGAGGCGAGCCACGAGGAAGATCCCAAGGCCGCCCTCGACGAAATCGAGAAGGAGTCGAAGGAATATCGCCGGATCGCGGAGCGCCGCGTTCGTCTCGGGCTGCTGTTGTCGGAGATTGGAGCCGGCAACGGCATCCAGGTCACCGAGCAGGAGATGCGTACCCTGATCGGGCAGGCCGCTTCGCAATATCAGGGCCAGGATCGCGAGCGGTTCCTGCAGCTGATCCAGCAGGAGCCGATGTTCGCGGCGCAGCTTCGCGCGCCCCTGTACGAGGACAAGGTCGTCGATTTCCTCTTCTCGAAGGCGGAGATTACGGACCGCACTGCGACCAGGGCTCAGCTCGAGGCCGATCTCGAGGCCGAAGAAGGCCATGTGCATGGGCCCGGCTGCGGGCACGACCATGCGGCTCCCGCCAAAACGAAGAAGGCGGCTGCCAAGGGCAAGCCGGAAGCGAAGCTCAAAGCCGAAAAGCCCGCCAAGGGGCCGGTCGAGAAGGCGTCCGCCAAACCCAAGCCGGCAAAGCCGGTGAAGGACGGTGCGGGCGCGAAGGCACCCGCTGCGAAGGCGCCCGCCAAGGCCGAAGCCAAGAAAGCGCCCGCCAAGAAAGCGACGAAGAAGAGTTGAGCGAGGTCGTTTGCGAGGATCTGAATCTCGCAATCGATGATCTGCGCGGCAAGGGCTTTCGGGTCGACCTGATCTATCCGGCCGACGACCCGCACACTGTGGTGTTGAGCCGCGGAGGCGAGTCCGCTCGCCTGACGACGCGGCCCGGCGCGGCGGCACCGTCGCCTCATCCTCCGTCTTTCGAGCCGGAGTTCGTATTGACTCGCGGCGGTGCGTCCGGCCTCGGTCGAGCGGGGATGAATTATCGCGACCTCATCCCCGGCCGCCTCGGCGGCAGCTACATCGCGTCGCACATCACCATTCCGGATGGCGGCCCGGTTGCCGACTGGGTGCATTATCACCGAATCCGCTTCCAGATGATCTGCGTCCGCAAGGGGTGGGTCCGGCTGGTCTACGAAGATCAGGGCGAACCCTTCGTCATGAAGGCGGGCGACCTGGTTCTCCAGCCGCCGGAGATTCGTCACCGGGTCCTGGAAAGCTCAGCCGGGCTTGAGGTCGTGGAAATCGGGTGCCCCTCGCTCCATGCGACCATCGCCGATCATGTCATGGAGCTTCCGAACTCGCGGCTCGACCCGGATCGCGACTTCCGCGGCCAGCGCTTCTTGCGGCACGTGGCGAGCGAAACCCCTTGGACTCCTTTTGCGGGCGGCGAAGCGCAGGAAACCGCGATGTCCGCGGCGACAAAGGGGTTCGCCGAGGTCCGGACAATCCGGTCCGCCGGATCGGACATCGACTTCCCGCGTCACGACGGCGAGCTGGTGTTCGGCTTTGTCCTCGAAGGATCCGGCCGGCTCAACTTTCGCGGCGGTCACGAAATCGGCTCTTCCAGCGCCTTTGCCATCCCACCTGATGAAGAATGGAGCCTTTCGGCGATGTCCGACGATTTCCGGCTGCTGCACGTAACGACTTGCAAACTCTCTGAGGACTAGCCGCTCGGGTTCTTTCGCCTTTATAGCCGCCACGTCATCGAGGGGGACGAGTTTGGACAACCCGCAATCGCCACGGATCGCAGTACTCCTGCCTTGCTACAATGAAGAAGCGGCCATTGCTGCGACTGTGCGCGGCTTCCGCGAGGCGCTGCCCGGAGCGATCGTCTATGTGTATGACAACAACAGCCGCGATCGGACCCGTGAAATCGCGGCCGAGGCTGGAGCTGTCGTTCGCACCGAGCGCCAGCAAGGCAAGGGTCATGTCGTGCGGCGGATGTTCGCCGACGTCGACGCCGACGTCTACGTCATGGCGGATGGCGATCTCACCTACGATCCCAAGGCCGCGCCGGCGATGGTCGACCTCATCCTGGCGGAAGATCTCGACATGGTCGTCGGCACTCGCAAGCATGAAGAAAAAGACGCCTACCGCGGCGGGCATGTTCTCGGGAACAAGCTGTTCACCGGCCTTTTGTCCGGCTTGTTCGGACGAAGCTTCACGGACATCTTCTCCGGCTATCGGGTTTTCTCGCGCCGTTTCGTGAAGAGCTTCCCCGTTCTGTCATCGGGGTTCGAGATCGAGACGGAGATGAGCGTCCACGCTTTGGAGCTCAGGATGCCGGTGGGCGAGGTGGAAACCGTTTACGCGGCCCGGCCTGAGGGCTCGCATTCGAAGCTGTCGACGTTCAGCGACGGCTGGCGGATCCTGAAAACGATCGTGACGCTCTACCGGATCGAGCGGCCGGTCTTGTTCTTCGGCACCATTGCGGCGCTGTTGTTGATTGCCGCGCTCCTGCTCTCGATCCCGCTGGTCCAAACCTATCTGCAGACGGGCCTTGTGCCGCGTTTTCCGACAGCGATCCTGGTCACCGGAATGACGGTGATCGCCGTGCTCTGCTTCTTCGCCGGCCTGATCCTCGACACGGTCACCCGCGGCCGTCGCGAGGTGCGTCGGCTCGCCTATTTGTCGCAGCCCGCGCCAACAGTTTGAGAAATCGCGCTTAAATCTGCTGCTGTTACAGAAAAGCCTCACCCAGCGACCGAAAAGTATCGCCCAGCTTACAAATTACGACGCTGTTGTTACTGTCTTGTCCAGACGGGGAAGCATTAACTCGGTCGAATTTAAGGGGGAAATAACATGGCCAGGGTGCTCAATTCTCTTTGCACGACGGTTTCGTTTGCGGCGCTCGCACTGAGCGCGACCGCGGCACAAGCCGCGCAGCCCGAGAGCAACCTGCCGCCGCCGGACGTGCGGAACGCGCAAGCCTCGACCTCTAACGAGCAGACGAGCCAGGGCGATATCGTCATCACCGGTTCGCGTATCCGCCACAACCCGCTCGACCTTAACGCTCCCCGCGTCTTCGTCGATCAAACCGATATCAAGAAGACCGGCCTCAATTCGCTGAACGAAGTGCTTCAGCGCCTTCCGAGCGCTTCCGGCGGCCTCAACGGCAAGTTCAACAGTTCGGGCAACCTCGGCAACCCGCCGAACGGCCAGGGCGTCGGCGCGGGATCGGCCGAAATCGATCTCCGGTCGCTTGGCTCCTTCCGCACGTTGGTCCTGGTCGACGGCCTGCGTTACGTCCCGGGCGCGGCCGCCAGCGGCGTTCCCGGCTCGGTCGACCTGAACTCGATTCCGGAATCGATGATCGAACGCGTCGAGGTCCTTCAGGACGGCGCTTCGGCCATCTACGGATCCGACGCGATCGCCGGCGTGGTCAATATTATCACCAAGAAGCGCCAGAAGGGCTTCGTGGCATCGGCACAGGTCGGCAAATATCTCGATCAGGGCGATGGCCTGTCCCAGAATTACCAGATCAGCTGGGGCAATGGGGACGGTCCCACGCAGATCGTCGTTGGCGCCAACTTCGTGAAGCAGGACTCGGTCAGCTCCGGCGACCGCGCGATTTCCAGGTTCCCGCAGCCCTTCGGGAGTGCCTGCGATTCTACCTGCAGCAGCTACACGCCGCTGGGTCGGTTCTTCATCGGGGGCTTTTCACCTCCAGGCGGTTCAACCTTGATAGCGCCGGTGATCGGACGCGATCCCACGCTCGCGGATTTCCGCGATTGGGCGGGTACGCCGGACCGCTTCAACTATGCGCCGTTCAATTTCATCCTGACTCCGCTGAAGCGCTACGGCGGGTTCATCAACTTCAAGCAAGAGCTTGGAGCGAACATGAACTTCACGGCGAAAGCCGTTTACAATCGCCGCGAGTCCAAGAACCAGGCGGCTCCGCTTCCGCTCGGTATCGGTGGGGATGCGGCGAACCTCAACCTGCTCGACACCGTCGACATCAGCGGGCTGAACGAGTTCAATCCGTTCGGCGACCTCAACCACAACAATTATACGATTTTCCGCCGGCTGGTTGAGAATGGTCCTCGCCGTTTCAGCCAGAAGGTTGATACCTGGTACGGCAACGCCACCCTGGACGGCCGCTTCGGCATGATGGGCCGTGACTGGTTCTGGGACATCAACGCCCTGTACGGCCGAAACAAGGCCAAGCAGGTGATGCTCGGCAACGTCAACGCCCTCCACGTGCAACAGGCGCTCGGCGACCCCGCCCTTTGCACGGGCTTGCCGGGACTCGACGGCATTGGAACCTGCACGCCCTTGAACATCTTCGGCGGCGCCGGTTCGATCACTCCCGCGATGCTCGATTTCATCGACTTCACTCAGCGCGACAGCAGCGAGCAGAAGTTGTGGGGCGTGACCGCGAACGTTTCGGGCAGCCTGGCCGATCTTCCGGGCGGTCCGCTTGGTATCGCGTTCGGTGCCGAGCACCGCGATCAGCGGGGACGGTTCGATCCTGACCCGGTCGTCGCTGCCGGCCATAGCTCCGACATTCCGGCCCAACCCACCAAGGGCCATTACAATGTCGATGAGCTTTATCTCGAGATCAACGCGCCGGTTCTGGCGAACACGCCCTTCTTCGACCTTCTCGAGCTGAACGGCGCGGTCCGCTATTCGGATTATTCGATCTCCGGTTCGACCACGACCTTCAAGGGCGGTGTGAACTGGAAGCCGATCAAGGACCTGAGACTGCGCGGTTCATATTCGCAAGGTTTCCGGGCTCCGACGATCGGCGAGCTCTTCGGCGGTCCTTCGCGCTACGATCTCGAGATCAACGATCCGTGTAACGCGAGCAACAATCCGACGGGTACGATCCTGGCGAACTGCCAGACGATCTTCACCGCATTGGGAGCGAATCTTGCGACTTACGAGCAGGACAATCCGCAGCGGCCCGTGTTCACCAGCGGCAACTCGAGCCTGAAGCCCGAGAAGTCGACCGGATACAATCTCGGTGCGGTGTGGAGCCCGAGCATGCTTCCGCGCTTCTCGGTTGAGGCCAATTATTATTGGATCAAGATCAAGCATGCGATCGCTTCGCCGGCGAACGAGACGCTGAACCGTTGTATCCTGACGCTCGACCCAATCGCCTGCGGCGCGGTCACCAGGACCCCCTCGGGTCAGATCGCGAGCATCAACGGCGTCCTCGACAACATCAACAGCATCAAGACCGACGGCCTTGACGTGAACCTTGCCTACCGCACCGCTCAGGCGCCCTGGGGCACGCTCGGTTTCACGCTCAACAATGCGTTCCTGTTCCATTATGACCTGACGGTTCCGGCAGTTGCGGGACCGGTCGTCATCCATCGTGCAGGCACGGAGCAGGGCAGCCCCGACCAGGCCTTCCCGAAGCATAAGGCGATCGGCATCATCGACTGGAACGGCATGGGCTTCGGCCTGACCCTGACCGGGCGCTACCTCAAGGCTGTGACCGAATCGCAAAACGGCAACAGGCTCGGCAGCCGGTTCTACACCGACGTTCAGGGCCGCTGGTCGCCGTCGTTCCTGCACAATGGGATCGAGCTCGCGCTTGGCGTGAACAACGTGTTCGACAAGGACCCGCCGGGCTGCATCAGCTGCGCGACGAACAATTTCGACCCGAACGTCTACGACATCCCGGGCCGTTATTATTACGCTCGCATCGGCGTGAAATACTGAGCTTTCAGCGATTTACGGGGAGGCGGCCTGGGCAACCGGGCCGCCTTTCTCTTTGGCCGCTTGAACCTCGCGCATTTCAGCCCGATGTAGGCTTTCACAGGAAAAGAGGGACAGGTTTCACGTGATTGACCATCAGGACATCGTTTCGCAGCTCGTTCCAATCGTCATTGAGCAGTCGAACCGCGGCGAGCGCAGCTTCGACATCTATTCGCGCCTCCTGAGAGAGCGGATCGTCTTCATCACGGGGGCGATCGAAGACCATATGGCCTCGCTCGTGACCGCACAGCTCCTGTTCCTCGAGTCCGAGAACCCGAAGAAGGACATCTTCATGTACATCAACAGTCCGGGTGGAGTGGTCACCGCCGGGCTCGCGATCCACGACACGATGCAATATATCCGGCCGAAGATCAGTACGGTCTGCATCGGCCAGGCGGCGTCGATGGGAAGCTTCCTTCTTGCGGCCGGCGAGCCTGGAATGCGCGTCGCGCTGACCAACAGCCGGATCATGGTCCACCAGCCCTCGGGCGGAGCCCAGGGCATGGCCGCGGACATCGAGATCCAGGCGCGCGAGATCCTCCGGATGCGCCAACGCCTCAATGAGCTTTACGCGAAGTACACCGGCCAGAAGATCGAAGAGATCGAAAAGGCGATGGACCGCGACAAGTTCCTCGAGGCCGACGAGGCCAAGGCCTTCGGGATCATCGACGAGGTGTTCGACACCCGCCCCGAGCCGGGCGAGGACAGCGGCACCGGCGCCGGGGACGTCACTCCGGCCTAGCGACCGCGATCTTGACGCCGTACTCGGCGAACCGAGTCTCGGCGTCGCCGTCGAGCTTCAAAGCTTGAGCGCGATCGGCGTCTGCATGGACTTTGTCGCCCTTTCGTGAATATGCGATCGCCCGACCCATATAGGATGCCGATCCCGTCTTTTTCCCGATCGCTTGATCGTAGAGTGAGATCGACTCATCGATCTTTCCCAAACGAAGCTTCACAAAGGCGAGGCTGTCGATCGTCGGTCCATAATCCGGCTTCAATTTAAGGGACTCGGTACAATCCTGCAGGGCAGATTCGAGGAGGATGCCGGCTGTCGCCTTTTCCCAGCAGAGACTGTTCAGATCAGACGCGGTTTTCGCGTGACTTCGCCGTTCTGCAAAGATCTTCTCTGCTTCCGCGGTTGAGCCCGTTTTGTAGAGTATGATCGCGCGGCGCAGCATCAAATAGTCTCGGTCAGGCGCCAGTTTTTGAACCTGATCATAAAGCTGGAGCGCGCCTTTGAGATCGCCCCCAGCCGCTAACTGCTCGGCCTTTTCAGCGAGCGTGTCGACATTGTCGGGTTCGAGCTTGAGCGCCTCGTTGAGGTCGCCAAGGCGACCGGAATAATCTGAAAATGGTCGTGATTGCGCGCGGTTCAAATAGATATAGGCTTCCGGCTTGATCGCGAGAGCCCGATCGAACGCTTTCATCGCGTCCGCGCGTCGGTCGATCCGAGCGTAGATTTTGCCTGCAGCCACGAACGCGTAGCCGGATTCCGGATTCTGCTGGACCACCAACTCCGCTTCCCGACTCACGCCATCGATCTTGCCTTCGCCCAAGAGGAGATTTGCGCGCATGACTCGCAGGTCGATCCAACCCGGGTTGGCTTTCAGGGCCTGCCCTGAATCGGCTAGGGCTTCGTCGTCTTTTCCAAGCGCGTTTTTGCAAATTGCGCGATGTCCCAGTGCGAAATTGTTGTCGTGATCCTTCTCGAGCGACTTCGTGTAGAGGTCTATCGCCGCATTGCAGTCGTTCTTCTTTTCCGCGGCGAGCGCTCGAGCCCGAAGGATTACGACATTGTTCGGATCGATCGTCTCGGCGGTTTTCAAGTCTTTGTCTGCAGCTTCGAAATCTTCCTTCCAAACATATGCGAGTCCGCGATTCGCGTAGGCTCGCCCATTCTTGGGATCGGCCTTCAGCACGGATGTGAGGTCGGCGATCGCCTCGTCCGTTCTTCCGCTGTCGAGCAGCAGCATTCCGCGACCGAGCAAGTCGTCCTGGGATGCCGGCGTTTCGGCCAGTTTTGATGCCACGTCCTTCTCCGTCGGCCGATAATCGCGGTTCAAGCCGACGTAAAAATCATCGTCATACAGTTTCTTGAGCCGCGCTTGCGCGGCGAGCGCGTCCTTGTAGGACACTTCGGGGACCAGGCTCCGTTCCGTCGATTCGATTGTAACCACGTCTCCCTGAACGCTGGTCTTGCGACGATATTCAACGCCAGCCTCGATTTCCGAGACATCGCCCGGAAAATCCTGCCCTTTTGCGAAACCTGGAGGAAGGCGGAGCGTGACGACCCGTTTTTCGAAGGACGGATAATCCGTCGCGACCGGACTGTCGTGCAAGGGTCCAGCGGGTCGATCAAAGTCCGGATCAAACGCCAATGTTGTCGCGGGCACGAAGTACCAGCCGTTCTTC
>Ga0207674_10010095_pt1 | contig 10736 bp, 8 predicted proteins | sample KBSCornC72_FD_184303 | JGI IMG/M metagenome (GOLD analysis project Ga0207674, IMG submission 184303) | Corn rhizosphere microbial communities from Kellogg Biological Station, Michigan, USA - KBS Corn C7-2 (SPAdes) (version 2) | ecosystem: Host-associated > Plants > Roots > Rhizosphere > Soil ...
GACGTGTTCGCCAAGCGGACGTTCGTCCTGCCGATGGTGGTGCTGATTCCGGCGCTGGTGGGGTTGCTCTATCAGCAGTCGATGTATCCGGCGCCGGCGGCGGGGAAGAAGTAAGGCGGCTAAGAACCCGAATCCGCCAGCGGCGTCGGCGCGAGCCCCGAGAAGTTGACCTGGAAACTGAGCTGTTCCAGTTGAACCGAGAGGTCAACCGCGTTGAGGGCGATGTGGGGCGGAACGTTAACCGACGTGGGGGCGAAGTTGAGGATGCCGCGGATGCCGGCGGCAACCAGTTGGTCGACCACCCCCTGGGCGACGTCGGCGGGGACGGCAATCATCGCCAGGCGGATCTGTTGTTTTTGGATGGTGGGTTCGAGGTCGGTCATGGGCAGGACGGTGAAGGGGCCCATTTTCTTACCGACGAGTTGGGGGCTGGCGTCGAAGACGTGGGCGAGGCGGAAGCCCTTGGCGTTGAAGCCCTTGTAGGCCATCAGGGCACGGCCGAGATTGCCGGCCCCGACCAGCAGCACGTTCCAGACCTTGTCGGTGCCAAGGATCTTCTTGACCTGGGCGATCAAGTCTTCGACGCGATAGCCGATCCCGGGGTGGCCGAACTGCCCGAAGTAGGCGAGATCCTTGCGGACCTGGGCGTCGGTCAGGTTGAGCGATTCGCCGAGCTGCTTGGACGAGATCGTCCGGCGGTCCTTCCGCTTGAAGGTTTCGAGCTGGCGGAGGTAGAGGGAGAGCCGCTTGACGGCGGGGTTGGGAATGAGATCGGGTCGGGATGGCTCCATGGTGTTGCGCGACAAGCGTTAAGCGAGCGGCGTTACCCTTTTATCGGCCGGGGGCGGGCGGGGCAACTTGTAGGGGAGAAAATCAATTGCGCGATTGGACGATTGGGAAAGATGAGAAGTGGGGGGATTTCTTGACAGTGTTTGGGGGCTTTGCTACCGTTCGCCCCTTGATTGCAAGGCATTTGCGATCAACCGATTGGAAGCAGTTGGAAGGCGCAGTTTGCCGGACGAATGGGGGTTAGTTACGACACGAGGAACGGGTCCGTTTGTGGGGAACGGGCCTGGCGGAGTGCGGGAACCGAACGCTGGAGTCTCACCTGTGATGAATCGCCGCAACTGTGCAGTCACGACACTGCTGATGGCCATCGGATTTTGGGCAGCGGGGGCGAAGGGACAGACGGCCACTCCGGCGAGTGGCGGGACGGCGCGACCGGCGACGACGGGTGGTGCTGGGGCGGTGAAACCGGCGGCTGGCGGCGGTGCGGCCGCAGCAAGGCCCACGACGATCCCGGCGGTGCCCGTGTCGGCGACCATCGCACACGACATCTACGGCGATCCGCAAAAGAACGTCGCCGGCATCGTCACGTTCGTTAAGGGGAACGTCGCCAACCTGATCAATGATACTGACCCCGCACTGCAGGGGCGGTCGCGCGATAATCTGGCCGCGGCGACGATGACCGAGGGCCAGCCCGCCTCGCCGGCGTTTTTGTTCGAATACGGACGGGCGCTGAACAACGAGTTCGTCACCAAGCTCGGGCCCAACGCGTCGATGCGCCAGCGACTCAACATCGCCATCGTCGTGGCGAAGGTGGTGCCGGTCCTGCAGAACGTCACCCTGCAACAGACGACCATCCAACTGATCAACGACCCCGCCGAGCCCGTCATGCTGTGGGGCCTGAAGGCTGCCCAGCCGCAGGTGCCCCTGGTCATCGGCATGAAGGCGCCCGGTGCGGCGAACCAGGTCCCACCGCTGGTGGCGGCGATCGCGCCGGCGGCGCTCAAGCACCCGTCGGGCCCGGTGTTCGCCGAGGCGTACGAGGCGCTCAGCGCGACCGATTCTTCGGTCTTCGCCGAACTCCGTAAGCTGTGGGGATACCGACTGTCGCAATACCAGGGCCCCAACGTGCCGGAAGATCCCGACGTGGACGGCCGGCCGGTTTACATCCTGACGACGGCGTCGATGTGGAAATCGGTCATCAACGATAAGAAGTCGCAGGGCCGCGTCATGCAGATGGTCTCGGACCAGATCGCGGTCGCGGCACAGTGGGCGGACGTGAGCAAGGGGGACAAGCGCGATCACCTCGTGAAGCTCGTCGTGCAGTGCGCGGGGGCGATCGTGGTCGTGGGAACCAACACGCAGAATCAGGCGCTGGTGGGGGCGGCTTCGGGGCTGAGCGCCGTCAAGGTGGAGACCCTGGCCGACACCGAGAAGATGTGGCCCAGGGTGCAACCGATCGTAACGGCCATCCAGACGGCGTACCCCGAGGTGCAGCCGCCGCCCACCGTGGGAAATGCCGAAGGCGCGGCCGCCGGACCGGTCGTCGGACCGGCGGGCACCAGTGGCACCAACGGGGTGGCCGGCAAGTAGTGAGCGTGCCGCGGCCGAACGACGCCCACCGGATTTCGACGACGAGAGGTATAAGAGGTCAACGATCAATGGGACGCGTACTGGCCATCCCGCTCGTGCTCTTCGGGATGCTGCTCGGGTCGGTCATTTGGTCCGGGGGCGGGGTTCAAAAACGGGCGGAATTCAGCTTCATCAATCGCGGCGACATCTACACGCTGGACCTCAACCAGATGTCCTATTTGCAGGACTTCCGGCTGACCTACGGCATCCGCGAAGGACTCTATTCGCCCGACGCCAAAACGCTGCGACCGATCCCCGCCGGGGCGACGGGGTACGACCTGAGCGACGACAAAAAAGTCTGGACGTTCCACCTCCGCAAGGAGTGCAAGTGGAGTAACGGCGACCCCGTCACGGCCAAAGATTACGCCTTCTCCTGGCGGCGGATGCTGGAAGACCCGGGTGAGTACACCTACCTGTTCTTCTACGTCAAAGGGGCCGAAGACTACAGCACGCGGATACAGAAGTATTACGCGTCGGAAGGACGAGAAGGGCCGCGGCCGGATTTCGCGAACGTCGGGATCAAGGCGGCGGACGATGACACGTTCGTCGTCACGCTCAACGACCCGGTGCCGTACCTGCTGGAACTCGTGGCGTTTCCGCCGTTCTATCCGCGGAACGAGAAGTCGATGGAGCCGTTCATCGAGCAGCAGTCGGACGTGCAGAAGGCGATCGGGCAGGTGAATTACCGCGGGGAATATACGCGGCCGCCGAATGTGGTGACGAACGGCCCGTACCGCCTCACGCAGTGGGACTTCAAGCGGCGGCTGGTGCTGGAGAAGTCGGACAACTACTGGGACAAGGAGCACGTCCGCACGAAGACCGTCGAGATGGTGGTGGCCGAGAATCCACTGAGCCAGTTCCTGATGTACGAGTCGGGCGAGGTGGATTGGCAGTCGGAGGTGGACGGCGACCTGGCGGCGGAATTGCGGGCGAAGGGCCGAAAGGACCTGCGGTCGTCGCCGGCGTTCGGGACGGCGTTCTTAACCTTCATTTGCACGCCCGAACTGCCATCGACCGTCGCCGAGAGCGTGGGGAGCAAGAAGAACCCGCTGGCGGACGTCCGGGTGCGGCGGGCGCTGACGATGTCGATCGACAAGCAGTTCATCGTCGACAGCATCACTCGAATGGGCGAGTTGCCGGCGCGGACCTATCTGCCACCGGACGGCACGCTCGACGGATTCACCTGGATCCCGGGCCCGTTCACGCCGGGTGGCGCGGGGGCGGCGCAATACACCGATAAGCAGATGCGCGACATGCTGGCATCGAAGGACGGCATGAAGGGTGCCGGCGCGGGCCTGCCGTTCAACGTCGAACTGGCGCGAAAGCTGCTCGCGGAGGCGGGGTATCCGAACGGGCAGGGGTTTCCGAATTTGCCGATCTTGTACGGTACGAACAGCGAGACGCGGAAGAAGATCTGCCAGGTGCTCAAAAACCAGTGGAAGGATGCGCTCAACATCAACGTGAGCATTGTCGGCGCCGAGGGGAAGAGCTTCCGGGACAAGGTGAGCGACAAGCAGTACGCGATCGCGCCCGTCGCGTGGTACGGGGATTATCCCGACGCGTCGACGTTTACCGACAAGTATCTCTCGACCAGCAAGCAGAACGACGCGGCGTGGTATAACACGACCTTCGACGACCTGTGCGCCAAGGCGACCAAGGAAGGCGACGCCGCCAAGCGCCTCCGGCTGCTGGAACAAGCCGAGAACCTGCTGGATACGGAAGTGCCGATCGCGCCGCTATACCATTACGTGAACGTGAGCCTGAGCCGGGACAACGTGCACGGCGTGGATCCGAACCCGCGGCAAGTGACGATGTTTAAGGGCGTTTGGGTGGAGCGATGACGAACGAAGGTGCCAGGGTGATCGGAGTGGGTCGTGCTTAGGCTCATTGCGTTTCGGGTGGCGCAGTTCCCGCTGATCCTGGCGGTAATCTACCTGCTGACGTTCCTGCTCGTGTGGGTCGCGCCCGGGAGCCCGTTCACCAACGAGCGCAACGTCGACAAGGCGGTGCTCGATTCGCTGAAGCGGAAGTTTCACGCGGACAGTGCCTGGACGTTCCTGGCGTATTATCCGAAGAACGTGCTGACGGGGGATTTCGGACCGTCGTTCGTGCACAAGGAGTGGTCGGTGGCGGACATCATCCGGTCGGCCCTCCCGATCTCGGTGACGCTGGGACTCTTCGCGATGCTGATCGCCGTGCCCGTCGGCGTCGGGATCGGGACGATGGCGGCTGTGAACCGCGGTGGGGCGCTCGACTGGATCAGCCTGATCATCGCGCTGGTCGGCATCAGCGTACCGGGGTTCGTGGTGGCGGCGGTGCTGCTCATTTTCGCGGCGGAGACGAACTGGTTCCCGGTCGGGGGGTGGGGGTCGGTAAAGGACATGATCCTGCCCGGCCTGGCGCTGTCGCTGGCGCCCATGGCTTACATCGTGCGACTGACGCGCGTGTCGATGCTCGACACGCTCGGTTGGGACTACGTGCGGACGGCGCGGGCAAAAGGGTTGTCCCGGGCGGTCGTGATCTGGAAGCACAGCCTGCGGAACGCGTTCCTGCCGACCATGACTTACCTCGGCCCCGCGACGGCGACGACGATGACCGGATCGTTCGTCATCGAAAAGGTGTTTCACATCCCGGGCCTCGGTCAACACTTCGTCGATTCGGTGACGGGGCGGGACCAGCCGCTGATCCTCGGCGTCGTGATGGTGGAGTCGGCGCTGCTGCTGGTGTTCAACCTGCTGGTGGACCTGGCGTACGGGTGGCTTGACCCGCGGATCGACATTACGGCGAAGGCGGGGTGAACCAGCGATGACGACCGCGGCAATCCCCATCCAATCGCAGACCGCGACGACCACCGCCGTGCAACACGCCGCGCCCGAGGGTATGTGGCGGCAGGTGCTGCGGAGTCGGCGCGTGCTGATCGGGGGCGGGATCCTGTTCGGCATCCTGTTCCTGTGCCTGGCGACGCTGCCCTGGACGCTGAAATCATCGTCGACGTTTTATTACGATTACCAGGACCGCTCGAAGCTGTATCAGTCGTCGGCGTGGGACGTGCGATCGTGGTTCGGCTACGACCAACTCGGCCGGTCGATCCTGGCCCGCTGCCTGCTCGGCGGGATCATCTCCCTGGCCGTCGGCGCGGCGGCGGCGACGATCGCCGTCGTGCTCGGGGTGACCGTCGGACTGCTGGCGGGATTCCGCGGCGGGTGGGTCGATTCGGCCCTCATGCGCGTCGTCGATATCCTGTACGGCCTGCCCTACATCCTGCTCGTCATCCTCTTCAAGATCGCGTTCGAGAACCCGCTGTCTCGACTCGTTCAGCCCATGTGGGCGAACATCATCGTGCTGTTCGCGTCGATCGGCCTGGTGAGCTGGCTGACCATGGCCCGCGTCGTGCGCGGGCAGGTGCTGTCGCTCCGCGGCCAGCCGTTTATCGAGGCGTGCCGGGCGCTGGGATTGAAAGAGGGGCGGATCTTCCTGCTGCACATCCTGCCCAACCTGATCGGGCCGATCACCGTCTACGCCACGCTCACCGTACCGTCGGCGATTTTGCAGGAGTCGTTCCTGAGTTTTCTGGGCGTGGGGATCAACGCCCCGCTGCCGACGTGGGGAAGTCTGGCGAGCGACGCCGTGCAGCAGATGAGCCCGATCAAGCTGCACTGGTGGCTGCTGGTTTTTCCGTGTACCCTGCTCGCCGTGACGCTGCTAAGCCTGAACTTCATGGGCGACGGCCTGCGGGACGTCTTCGACCCGAAAAAGGAAGCGGCGAAGATCTGAGCCGCGCGTGCGCTACCGAGGTGTTATGGAGAATCGTTTCGGCCTGAAGGACCTGATCCTGGTGATCCTGCTGCTGGGGGTGATCGGCGTTCTCTTCCTGTCGATGGTGCAGAACGATCGACAGTACGTCGTGCTGCAGCGGATCGATTCGACCTTGCGGCAGCAGCAGACGGAGATGGCGGACCTCCGGCGAGCCATCGCGCGGGGCGTGGCGGTGGCGACGACGCAGCAACAGGCCGGTGGCGGTGGGTACGACTCCCCAAAGGGCAATCCGTTCGAGCACCTGCTGGCGGCCGAAGCGCAACCGGATTTCGCGCGGGGGGACTGGCTGGTCGAGAACTTCGGGGTGAAATTCCAGCGCCTCACGCCCCTGGGGACGGTGTCGGACCTGTACACGATGTGGGTGCAGGCGCGGATGTTTGAGCAACTCTGCTACCGCGACCCGTTCACGCTCAAGTTCGTCCCGCTTTTGGCGACGGACTGGGAGATCAAGGACAACACGGCGGCGTGGCAGACTTATGTGGATCAGCGCAAGAAAGTCCCGCTGACCGAAGCCGAAATCCTCAAGGAGGATTCGGCGCCGGCGGCGGACAAGGCGGACGAGCGCAAGGCGTACGTCGAAAGGCGGCTGAAGGAAGGGCGGCGGGACGGCGACATCGGGGCCGAGCCGGAGTGCCCCCCGGCGATCGACGTGGTGCTGCAACTGCGGCACGGGGTGACGTTCTCGGACGGCAGCCCCTTCAGTGCGGACGACGTGGTCTTCAGCTTCGACTGGATCATGAACAAGAAGGTGCAGGCCCCGCGCGAGCGGTCGTACCTGCAACGGATCAAGTCGGTGACGAAGCTGAACGACTTCGCCGTCTCGATGAAGTTCAAGGAGCCCTACTTCGCCGCCCTGAGCGTCGCGACCACGAACATGCAGATCATGTCCAAGCGCTTCTACGAAGCGATCGGCCCGGACAAGTTCAACGAAACCCCCGGACTCTGCATGGGCACCGGCCCGTACATGATGAAGGACCCGACGAGCTGGAAGCCGGGGCAAAAGCTCGAGCTGGTTCGCAACGAGCAGTACTGGGGCGAACGGGGGCCGTTCGACCGGCTGGTCTTTAACGAGGTGGAGGGCGAAAGCGCGGAGATCGTGTTGCTGCGCAACGGCCAACTCGATCGCCTGCGGTGCTCACCGGACCAATACGTAGAACTGCTCAAAGATAAGAACCTCGTCGCCCGCACCCGGCACTTCGAGGTCAACTCGGTGGACGGCGGGTACACGTTCGTCGCGTGGAACCAGAAGCGCAACGGCAAGCCGACGCTGTTCGCCGACAAGCGCGTCCGCAACGCGATGACCCTGCTGTGCGACCGCGAGCGCATGGGGCGGCAGTTCTATAAGGGGTACGCGACCGTCGCCAAGAGCATGTTCTCCGACCTCAGCGGGCAGTCGGACCCGAACATCAAGGCCCTGCCGTACGACCCCGAACGCGCCAAGGCGATTCTCAAGGAGGCCGGGTTCGCCGACCGCGACGGGGACGGCGTCATCGAATCCCCCGACGGCCGGCCGTTCCGGTTCAAGCTCACCTTCAAGTCCGGTGACGACTTTTCGAAAAAGCTGGCCCTCTTCCTGAAGGACAGTTACGCGCCCGCAGGCATCGTCGCCGAACCCGACGCCACCGACTGGAACATCATGATGAAGAACCTCGACAGCCGGAACTTCGACTGCATCACGATGGCGTGGTCGGCGGACATCGAAGACGACCCCTACCAGATCTTTCACTCCGACCAGATCGCCGACGCCGGCGACAACTTCATCAGCTATTCGAACCCCGAGACCGACCGCCTGATCGACCTCGGCCGCCGCACCCTCGACGACAAAAAACGCCTGGAGATCTGGCACCAGCTCGAAAAGGTCATCACCGACGACCAGCCGTACACGTTCTGCCTGGAACGCAAGTCGCTGAGCTTCATCGACGCCCGGATCGCCAACGTCAAGCCGTCGAAGCTCGGCTTGAACTACAACCTCAAGCAGGAGATGCCCGTCCCGTGGTACGTCCCGGCGGCCAAGCAGAAGTACGCGAGGTGAGGGCATGCTGAGCTACATCATCCGCCGCCTCCTGCTCGCGATCCCCACACTGATCGGGATGACGGCGGTCGTGTTCTTCATCATGGCGCTCTCCCCCGGCCGCCCCTCCGCGATCCTCGCCGCCGGACTCCAACTCAAACCCCAGGAACGCGAGGCACTCAAGCGCTATTACGACGAGCGCTACGGCCTGGATAAGCCGATCGTCGTCCAGTATTTCCGCTGGATGAAGAAGATCTCCCCGATCCAGATCGGCCCCGGGCCGCTGGGATGGCCTTGGTTCAAGGCGCCGGACCTGGGGCACAGCATGATCCGGGACCGGCGGGTGTCGGACCTCATCAAGGAATCGTTACCGGTCACGCTGCTGCTGGACGTGATGGCGCTCCCGCTCATCTACTCGACGTCCATCTGGCTCGGCCTCAAGGCGGCGCGGCACCGCGGCGAAATCGTCGACGTCGGCATGGGCACCGTGCTGCTCGCGCTCTGGTCGTTCCCGGTGATCCTGGCGGGACTCTTGCTGCAAGGGTATCTGGCGAACAAAGACATGCTCTACTGGTTTCCGCCCGCCGAATTACACGACATGCAGGCCGGCGGAATGACGTTCCTGCCGCACCACGGCGCGGCGGGGTGGGAGCGGGGGTGGCTCGTCGATACCGCGTGGCACCTGGTGCTGCCGGTCATCTGCCTGGCGTACGGGCAGTTCGCGTTCGTCTCCAAGCTCTCCCGCGGCGCCGTGCTGGAAAACATCGGCGCCGATTACGTCCGAACCGCCCGCGCCAAGGGCGTCGGCGAGCGATCGGTGCTGTACCGCCACGTCTTCCGCAACAGCCTCATCCCGCTGATTACCTTTGCCGCCCAACTCCTGCCCGCGCTCATCGGCGGGTCTATCGTCGTCGAGACGATCTTCAGCGTGTCGGGCATGGGAAAGCTCGGGATCGACTCGATCTTCTATAAAGACAGTGAAGTCGTGCTCGCGATCGCGCTGGTGGCGGGGATTCTGGGACTGATCGCGAACCTCGCCGGCGACATCCTGTACGCCGTCGTCGACCCGCGGGTGGCGTACGACTGAATCCAACCCCGCATGAGCACCGGCGCCCTCGATAACACGACGATGACCCCCCCGGACCACACCAACGGCGGCAACGGCGGCGCCCTGCCCGGTGCCCGGCCTTTGACCCCGCCGCCGCCCCCGCCGCCGCCGCGCAGTCTCTGGGCCACCGCCCTCGTCGACACCTTCCGTAACCGCCGGGCCCAGGTCAGCGCCGTCTGGATCGGACTGCTCGTCATCTGCGCCGTCTTCGCCCCGTTCATCGCCAATACCCACCCGCTCTTGATGAAACGGGACGGTCATTGGTCCAGCCCCGCGTTGCACTACCTCGTGCCCGCGGACGTGATGCTCTTGGCCGTCTTCGTCTTGACCCTCGCATTCCTGTTCGCGCGGCGCGTGCCGTACCGCGGCTGGATCTACGCCGGGCTCGTGCTGGTCGCGATCGTGCTCTCCTACACGCTGGTGCCGAGGCGCGACGTTCCGAACTACGCCGTCTACCGCCAGGCCGCCGCCGCCGGAAAAATCCAGGCGGCGATCTACGCGCCCGTGCGGTTCTCCCCACTGGACCGCCAGTTCGAGCGCGAGGACGTCCTCCTCAACGCGCCGTCGGCCCAAAACTGGCTCGGCACCGATTCCAACGGCGCCGACGTCGCCAGCCGCATCATCCACGCCGCACGCATCGCGCTGGCCGTCGGGTTCATCGCCACCGGCATCGAGGTCGTCATCGGCGTCATCGTCGGCGGCCTCATGGGCTACTTCGTCGGCAAGGTCGACCTCCTGGGCATGCGCCTCATCGAGATCTTCGAGGCGATCCCGACCCTGTTCCTGCTCATCACCTTCACCGCGTTTTACAAGCGCGACCTCTACATGATCATGGCGATCATCGGCCTGACGAGCTGGACCGGCGTCGCACGCTTCGTCCGCGGCGAGTTCCTCCGCCTCCGCAACCTCGACTTCGTCCACGCCGCTCGCGCCGCCGGCCTGCCCCTCCGCTCCGTCCTCTTCCGCCACATGCTCCCCAACGCGCTCACCCCCGTCCTCGTCAGCGCCAGCTTCGGCGTCGCCCAGGCCATCCTCCTCGAAAGCGTCCTCAGTTTCCTCGGCCTCGGCCTCGTCGAAGAGCCGAGCTGGGGCGGCATGCTCGAACAGGCCCGCTCCGCCGGCCGCTTCATCTGGTGGCTCGCCGTCTTCCCCGGCATGGCCATCTTCCTCACCGTCTTCGCGTACAATCTCATCGGCGAATCCATGCGCGACGCCCTCGACCCAAAACTGCGTGGAATCGAGTGAAATGATCTGAGCTATGAAATCTGAAATCTGAGATTTGAGATTTGAGATCTAAAAATGGGAACTGAGAAATCGCACACCCAAACCCCAAACCCCAAACCCTAAACACTAAACACTAAACCCCGAACCCCCCATGCCCCC
>Ga0207674_10010097_pt1 | contig 10736 bp, 8 predicted proteins | sample KBSCornC72_FD_184303 | JGI IMG/M metagenome (GOLD analysis project Ga0207674, IMG submission 184303) | Corn rhizosphere microbial communities from Kellogg Biological Station, Michigan, USA - KBS Corn C7-2 (SPAdes) (version 2) | ecosystem: Host-associated > Plants > Roots > Rhizosphere > Soil ...
GTTTCGCGGCGATGCCCTCCAGCACCATGCGCCCTACTTCGTCCGGGTCCATCCAGCTCGCCGCCGCCATGCGCTGCTGATCCTCGGGCGTCGTCTCACGATCCGCCACCGCGCCACGAAACCGATCCGGGCGGCTACCGTTGATGTCCTGAATGTTGCTGCGCACAAGGCCGGGGCACAATATGCTCATGCCTATCCCCGCGCTTGCAAATTCCGGCGCCAGCGCCTCGCTCAGCGCCACCACGGCGGTCTTGGTCGTGCCATAGATCGCCATCGCCGCAGGCACGCTCGCCAGCCCCGCAAGCGATGCGGTGTTGACGATATGGCCGCCCTGCGGATTGGCGCGCAGCAACGGTTCGAATGTCATGATGCCGTTGATGACGCCGCCCAGATTGACCTGAAGCGCGAAATCCCAGTCGGCATAGCTCACCTTGTCCCAGCTGCGCTGGATGCCGACCCCTGCATTGTTGATCAGGATATCGACTCGCCCGAAGTGTTCGACAACCGCGCGCGCCGCCCGCGCCATCGCATCGCGATCACTCACATCGGTCGGAAAGAACGCCAGCCGCTCGCGATATTCGGCCAGCTCCGTCTCCGCCTGCGCGATATGGTCGGGCCGCAGATCGAGCACCGCCACCAGCGCCTCCGCGCCCAGCAGCGCCCTGACAATGCCGAGCCCGATGCCGCTCGCCCCGCCGGTCACCACCGCGACCTTGCCCTCGAAAGTCATCATTGCGCCTACACGACCTTGTAATAGCGCACGACATTGCCGTCCGTCAGCCGCGCGCCCGCACCGATGAATACATGGCGCGACAGCCAGTCGTGCCTGCCGCCCGGCACATCGAAGCTGGTGAGAGTGCGGAAATAATATTCGCCCGGCTTCACCGTCTCGTCGGCGGCTCCGTTCGCGATGCGGCTGAAGCGCGCCATCACGTCGGGTGATCGGCCCCAAATGAAACCCCGGTTGTGCAGCATGATCGGCGTGCCGTCCGCTTCCTGCAGCAGATAGCGCGCATCGAGCTGCACCACGCCGTCGCCCCGGAATGTCGCATAATCCCCGCCGCTCGCGGGCAGCACCGTGCCGCTCAGCGCAGGCCCGCGAAACTCGCCCGCATCGACCACCACCATCCCCTTGTCCGGGCCGGAGGGCAGACCCTTCAGCCGGGGCAGCGGATGAAACCGCAACCGCACTTCCAAGGCCAGTTCCAGCCCCGGCTCTTCCGGGAAATTCTCTACATCGTCGAACAGGGACATGGACCGCTCCGTCTTACAACCGTTGTTTGGCGTGCTGCGCGATCGGCACCAGCCAGCTCACCGCGAGGCAGGCGGCGGGTGCGAGTGCTGCAAACAGGAAGAAACCGCCGATGCTGACGCCCGATCCGATCAGCCATGCCCCCGCCATCGGCCCGCCGATCGCGCCGATCCGCGCCACCGCGACGCCAAAGCCGATCGCGGTCGCCAGATAGCGCGCCGGGAAGAAATCCGTCGCGATCGCGATGATCGCAAGGTGCACGCCCGCGATCCCTCCTGCCGAAAGGAACAGCAGCGCGCCCCAGCTCCACGGCTCGGGCTTGACGATGGTCAGCGCCAGAAAGGCGATCACGATCGTCGCATAAGCGCCGCTCAGCACCCAGGTCACACGCCCCCGGTCGAGCAGCTTCGCGATTAGCAGGCCCGCGACCAACCCGCCAAGATGCAGCACCGACATTAAACGGGAGGAAAGATCGATCGAGAAACCGACACGCGGAAGCAGCGTCGGAAGCCAGCTGCTCGTCAGATAGATGGCGAAGGCGTTGAGTCCATAGAGCAGGATGAAGATCGCTGTCGCGCTGAGCAGTGGCGGGCGCAGGATATCGAGCAATTGAACCCCACTGCGCGGAGACTCGGCACCTGTAGAGTCATCCTGCCGCTCGGGCAGTGCGCCATCGCGCGGGAACAGGAAGAACAACGTCAGCGCGAGCAGCAGCGTGCCGACGCCGGGCACCAGAAAGATCGCGTGCCATCCGCCTGCCGCGACCAGCAGCGGCACCACCAATCCCGATGTGATGCCACCCAGTGCTATGCCCAGCGATACGATGGTGATCGTGCTAGCGCGCTTGCCTTCTGGCGCCCACAGCGCGACCTGCGCGGTCACATTGGGCAGGCATGCGCCGAGCATCAGCCCGGTCAGCAACCGCCAGATCGTGAAGCCGGTCACGCTGGTCGCGCTCGCCGTTCCGATGGTCGCGACGCCGATCAGCGCGGCGGTGACGATGATCGTCCGACGGCGGCCGTAACGGTCGCCGAGCGGTGCGAGCAGCACCGCCCCCGCGCCCAATCCCACAAGCACAGCGGAGAGTGTGAAGCCGAAATCGGCGGGCGGAATACCCAGCTCCTTCACGATATGCGGCAAGGCGAGGGGCAGGGCGGCAAGGTCATAGCCATCAACGAAGAGCACCATCGCGCTCAGCATCAGTCCTAGCAGCAGCCGCGCGCTAAACCCTTGCGCCGCGCCACTTTCCGGCGGGGAGGATGTCGCCGTCTCGTTCACGCGCTTTGCATTTGTTCGGCGAGCAGGGCGGGCAAATCCCAATCGACATCCAGATAGCGGCCCGACAATGCATCGAAACGGCCCGAAGCGAGGTCGACCGCAAGCATCTGGAGCTTTTTGCGCGCCTGCGCGCTCGCTTCCGGCGTCACGCTTTCCAACAGCGCGACGAGCGGCGCGGCATGCTCGCGCGCATTGGGCGAGGCGAGCGTCCGGTTCGACATTTCGGTCAGGATCGTGCCCGGCTGGATCGCGAACGCGCGAATGGCGCTGCCCCGCTGCTCGGCATCGACATGCTCGGTCAGGCGGATCAGGCTTGCCTTGGCGACGGCATAGGCCGAGGCATTGGGCGCGACGAAGGTTCCTGCCTGCGAGGCGATGTTGATGATGCGGCCATGCCCGGTCGCCTGCATTGCGGGCAGCGCGCGCGTCATGCATAGCAGCGCGCCCAGCACATGCACCGTCTGCGCGCTCCACCAGTCGGCGGCATCGATGCTGCCTACCGGTCCCAGCGGCCCCTGCACCCCCGCATTGTTGACCAGAATCGTCACTGGCCCGAGCGCCTGCTCTGCGCGGGTGAAGGCGGCGTTGATGCTGGCGGCGTCTGTCACGTCGCAGGCAATAGCGATGGCACGCGCGCCGCTCGCTTCCAGATCGGCGGCGACCGTGTTGATCTCGCCCTCCGATCGGGCGGCAACCGCTACCGCCGCGCCTTCGTTCGCCAGCGCCTCAGCGATCGCCTGCCCCAGTCCTCTGCCTCCGCCTGTTACGAACGCGACTTCGCCGCTCAGCTTTTGCGTCGTCATGATTTTTGTCCTGCATGGCCGTCCCACGGGGAGGGCATATGATAGGGAACGGTGATGAAATTCGCCTCGATCTGGCGGATCGCGCCATCCTCAATGCGGAACAGTTCGGAAAGGTAGAAGCTGTGCGGGCGGCGGATGTGGGATTCGATCTCGCTCCCATCGGTCAGCTTATAGCTGCCAAGGCGTCCGCAATGATCGATGAAGCCGTGGGCAAAGACCATTCCTTGCTCCTCATCGACAAGGGGGTAGCGGCGACCGCGCAGGCGATCATCGTAGCGATAGAAGCCCATACGGAACTGTTCCTCGCACCCTAAATGTGCGTTCACCAGCGGAAAGTCCGGATTGTTCGTTGTTTGCACGCCATTCTCGACGCGCTGGCAATCGGGATGGAAGCGGGTGAAGAGCTGTCCGTCATTCTGTTCCAGCGTTGAGAAATAGCCGTCGGCAACCGCGATCAGCCGCTCGCGCGTCAAGCGCTTGTCGGGCGGGATAGCGTCTTTAAGGGCGGGCTTGGGCTCGAAGCGCGGATCGGGGAACACCAGCGCCTCATCGACCTGCCGCACGATCAGCGTCTCGACCTCGGTAATCGCGTCGTCCTCGTCCACGCCGATGCGCAGCGCCATTGCCGAATCATGCTGGCTTTCCTGCACCGTGGTGAACAGGCCGACCTGACCGGTGCGGCTGTCGGCGAAGCGAAGATCATAACCGCCACGTCCGGTAATTGTGCCCCACAGGCCGTCGCCGATCTCCAGCTCTACATTATTCTCGGTCGCGCGCACCTGTGCGGCCCACGCGACCCTGGAGGGGTTTCGCGCCAGCAGGGCGGCGAGATACTGGTCCAGTACCGCATATAGCCGCTCGCGCGTCCAGGGTGCGGGTTTGGCGTTTCGCATTTTCCTCTCCCGTTTTCAGGGCTTACGCCGCCGCTCGATGTCGGCTTAATCGTAACGAATGATATAATAACGCCACGCCGGATCGCTGCCGTCAAGCGATTAATGCCCGTCATGCGCGGTTGAAATAATAATAACGTTCGTTATTATGTGGCCAAATCGATAGGCAGAGGAACACTCAACATGGTACTCAACAACGTTCACGTCGCGCATCCCGACCGGCTCTATATCGGCGGAGAATGGGTGGAGTCGGCGGGCAACAAATCGATCGAGATCGTCTCCCCCAATAGCGAGGAAATCGTCGCCCGCGTCGCCGAAGCAGTGGAGGCCGATATGGATCGCGCCGTCGCCGCCGCGCGCAAGGCGTTCGACGAGGGACCATGGCCGAACCTCTCGCCTGCCGAGCGTGGCGCTCTGGAGCGCCGCATGGGCGAGGAACTTAAAAAGCGCGAGCCCGAGCTGGCGCGTGCATGGACCTTGCAGGTCGGCGGGCTTGCGAGCTTCGCGCCGATCATGACCGGCGGCGCGACCGCCACATTCCTGCAGATCGCAGGCTACGCCGACAGTTTCCCCTTCGTCGAGCGCCGCCCCTCTTTTCAGGTTGATACCGCGATCGTCGCGCATGAGCCTGCGGGTGTCGTTGCTGCCATCGCGCCGTGGAACGCGCCCTACGGCATCATGGCGAGCAAGGTCGCCTATGCGCTGGTAGCGGGCTGCACCGTCATCATGAAGCCCTCGCCGGAAACGCCGCTGGAGGCCTATATCATGGCGGAGGCGGCCGAGGCCGCTGGTATCCCCGCCGGTGTGGTGAATCTGGTTTGCGGCGGGCGCGATGCGTCCGATCATCTGGTCAACAATCCCGGCATCGACAAGGTGACGTTCACCGGCTCGACCGCCGCAGGCAAGCGCATCGGCGAGGTGTGTGCCAGCCGCGTCGCGCGCTGCACCCTCGAACTGGGCGGCAAGTCCGCCGCTATCGTACGTGACGATTTCCCAATCGAGGTCGCCGCCGCCATCCTCGGTAACACCATCACGATTATGAGCGGTCAGGTCTGTGCGATGCTAAGCCGCGCGATCGTGCCCAGGAAGCGCCATGACGAACTGGCCGACGCGATCAAGGGCGTGATGCAGGGCATCCGCATCGGCAACAGCGAGGACATGGAGACGCAGCTCGGCCCGCTCGCGATGAAGCGGCAGCTGGAGCGGGTCGAAGAATATGTCGCGCTCGGCAAGGAAAGTGCGGATCTCGTTACTGGCGGCAATCGGCCCGCGCATCTTAACAAGGGCTATTTCATGGAGCCGACCCTGTTCGCCAATGTCGATAACAAGAGCCGGATCGCGCAGGAGGAAATCTTCGGCCCGGTGCTGTGCCTTATCCCGGCCGAGGACGAGGACGACGCCATTCGCATCGCCAATGACAGCGCCTATGGCCTGAACGGATCGGTGCTGACCAACGACGCCGACGCTGCCTATCGCATCGGTCGGCGCATCCGCGCAGGCGGCTTCGGCCAGAACGGCATGAAGCTGGAATTCGGTCTTCCCTTTGGCGGTTTCAAGCATTCTGGCATCGGCCGGGAGGGCGGCGTCGAAGGCCTTCATCCCTATCTGGAAACCAAGACGATATTACTGGATGGCGCGCCGACTTCCTTATAATTTCAGCTTGTTCTCTTGGGCGGATCAGACACCGGATAGATCAAGCAGCTTTCCACGTCGTGCCAGCCTTCTTCGCAAGCATACGGCGCAAAAGCTTTGGTGAGCGCCCAAGTGTCATTAGCCAGACGATGTGTTGTTCCTGCTTCGCACAAGGAGCTTGTCATTAAACGGGTGGCGGCCGCAACGACCGATACGACTAGATCAATGACTCCTTAGCCACCACATGTTTTCGGTTTGCGTTGCCCTTTGCTTGGGCTAAAGGCGAGGCGATGACCGCGCCCGTTTTCTTCGATAGCACTGGTCGGCGAAGGCGTTTGGTAGGCCGCGCTATGGCGGCGCTGTTGCTTCTGATAGTCGGCGGCGCGGCGTTATTCGCCACGACCATCATCAACGTTCCCAAGACATCCGCCTTCGATCTGGATCGGGAACGTCAGCAGGCGCTTCCCTTCCGCACCCATATCGCTCATATCCGCCACCGGCTCCCCGCGCTTTCCGCGCGCGATAAAAAGGGCAATCCCGCCGTTATCGGCTTTTACGTCCCATGGGACGAGCAGAGCGCCGATTCGCTGTCCCGCCACTATGACAATCTGGATTGGGTGGTCACGAGCGACGCTGTCATCGATAAAAAGACCGGGCGGCTCATGGTCGGCGATCACCGTCGCCTGAAATTGCTGGTCGCCAACCGGCTGCACCGCCCGCAGATCCATCTGATGGTGCAGAATATATCTCAGGGCAAATGGTTCGGCGAGGAGATGGCAGCGCTGTTCCATGATCGGGTACGCAGCAATGCCTTGATCCAGGGCGTGATCGCCGAAGTGAGGCGGCAGCACTGGCAGGGTGCAGTGTTCGATATCGAAAACATACCGGATCACGCGCTACCCGCTTATCAGGCATTTTTAAGCCGCGCCCACAGTCAGTTTGCGAAGGCTGGTCTTTCGCTTTCGCTCACCGTTCCAGCCGGCGAACCGCTCTGGGACATGCGGCAGATTGCGCGCAGCGTCGATCATGTGATGCTGATGAATTACGACCAGCATTGGCAGGGCGGCGAGCCCGGACCAATCGCCAGTCAGGACTGGTTCGCAGCGCAGCTTGCCGACGTGCGCGCCAAGGTGCCCGCTGACAAGCTGATCGTTGCGATCGGCAATTATGCCTATGACTGGCACGACGGAATAGCTGACGCATTGACAGTCGAGGAGGCGTGGCTCGATGCGCACGACAGCGATACGATGCCGAGCTATGATCCCGCGAGCGGAAATAGCGGCTTTGCCTATGACGAAAACGGGCATCGCCATACGATCTGGATGATGGATGCCGCGACCAGCTGGAATCAGCTCAGCCAGCTGCATGGTGTAGCAGGCGTGGCGCTATGGCGGCTGGGCAGCGAAGATCCCGGTTTCTGGCACAGCATTGCTGCTTTCAAGCAGAGTGGACGTCCGCAGCTGGAGAGCATTCCTCCTCCCCGAGATACTGATGTCGAGGGCAATGGCGAAATATTGCAGATATCGGCGCAGCCACGCGGCGGCGCGCGCACGATCGCCTTCAACGCGGATGGCACGATAGGCGGGGAAACCTATCAGTCCCTGCCGACGCCCTATGTCGTGCAGCGCACCGGCGGCGAAAATCCCAGGCTGCTCGCGCTCACTTTCGATGACGGCCCTGATCCTGATTATACGCCGAAAATCCTCTCCATATTGAAGGCGAAGCGGGCGCCGGGCACCTTTTTCGTGATCGGCGAGAACGCACTGGAATATCCGGGCATTATTCGCCGCATCGTCCACGAAGGGAACGAGATCGGCAACCACAGCTATACCCACCCCAATCTTGCAGAGGTCTCGAAATTCGGCGCCGAGCTGGAGCTTAATGCGACGCAGCGGTTGATCGAAGCCTATACCGGTCGTTCGCTGCGTCTGTTCCGCGCGCCCTATTTTGGTGATGCCGAGCCGACGACTGCTGACGAACTGGGGCCAGCGCTGCTCGCACAGGAAAGCGGCTACACGATAGTCGGTTTGCATGTCGATCCCGGCGACTGGCGCACCCCCGGCGTCAACGCGATTATCGAGAACACGATCCGGCAGGTAAAGGCCGCAGATTCGGACCGTAGCGGCAATATCATTCTGCTGCACGATGCAGGCGGACGGCGCGATCAGACCATCGCCGCCCTGCCGATCATCATCGATCGCTTGCGTGCGGAAGGCTATCGCTTCGTCACCGTCTCGCGGCTCGCGGGTCTCAGTCGGGATGCGGTGATGCCGATCGTGCGCGGCAAGGATCTTCTGTTCGTGCGAGCCGATGTCGGCTTCTTCATCCTTTTTGCATCGATCGGCTATGCTTTGCGCTGGCTGTTCTTCTTCGCGATCGCGCTTGGTATTGCTAGGGCCTTGTTCATGACGGCCCTTGCGCTGCTCGACCGGAAATCGGGCGAACGCGCGCCCAAGGATGCACCCCAACCGCTGGTTTCGGTGATCATCCCTGCATACAATGAAGAGCGGGTAATTCTCTCCTCGATCGAGCGGGTGCTCGCCAGCAACTATCCGGAACTGGAACTGATCGTTGCCGACGATGGATCAAAGGACGCGACCAGTGCGCTGGTGGCCGAGCATTATGGCGACGATCCGCGCGTGCATCTCCTCACCCTGGTGAACGGCGGCAAGGCGAGCGCGCTCAACCGTGCCCTCACGCATGCGCGGGGAGAAATTCTCATTGCGCTGGATGCCGACACGCAGTTTCTGCCGGACACCATCGCAAAGCTGGTCCGCTGGTTTGCTGATCCCACCATCGGCGCGGTCGCGGGCAACGCGCGGGTCGGCAATCGCATCAATCTGGTCACCCGCTGGCAGGCGATCGAATATGTTACTGCACAGAATGTAGAGCGTCGCGCGTTGGACGCGTTGGCTGCGATCACCGTCGTGCCGGGGGCAGTCGGTGCCTGGCGCCGCACCGCGCTCGATGCTGTCGGCGGCTATCCGGAAGATACGCTGGCGGAAGATCAGGATCTGACCATCGCCATCCAGCGCCAGAAGTGGCGTATCGCCTATGATGTGGAGGCGATTGCACTGACCGAAGCGCCGCAAACGCTGCGCGCTCTTGCCAAGCAGCGCTATCGCTGGTCGTTCGGAACACTTCAGTGCCTCTGGAAGCATCGCGATGTGCTGCGTTCCGGCCGTCCGCGTGGGCTGGCCTGGTTCGGTATGCCGCAGGCCTGGCTGTTCCAGATCATCTTTGCCGCGCTGTCGCCGATCATCGACCTTGCGCTGCTGCTGTCCGTCATTGGCACCGGCGTGCGTATTCACCAGCACGGCTGGGCGCAGACGCAGAGCGATGTGCTGCGCATGGGCGCATTCTGGCTGCTGTTCGTATCTGTCGATCTTATCGCCGGATGGATCGCTTATCGACTTGAGCCGACGCGGCAACGCTTCCCCGGCCTGCTTATGATCATGCAACGCTTTGTGTATCGGCAGTTGATGTACGGCGTGGTGCTGCGATCAATCAACGCCGCGCTGCGGGGCAGGGTGGTCGGCTGGGGCAAGCTTGAGCGGACCGGCACCGTTGCGGTCAGCGACGGCAACTGAGGCGGGCAGCCGCAGAACTGGTGCCCTGCGGGAAGCGCGCCGCCGACTGCAAAGAGCAATGGCCGCTTCCCTTACGGGCGGTGTACCGAGCAGAGGGACGAGCCGTTCGCGCGACTAACGCCTTATACCTCCCTATGTTCGGTACGCCGAGTCATGATCTTATCTGATCAATTCGCCTGCGCCATAAGCTCTTCCTTCCGCGCAGCGAGCTGCATGCCAAGCTCTTTGAGATCCAGATCGCACTCGCGCGCCTCGGGGAACATCTCTCCCTCTTCTTCCTCGACATGGTGCTCGATATATTCGCCAAGCACGGTGACCTTAGCGTCAAACAAACGGTCGCCCGCCTTCATCGACTGGATTTCCGCAATGAGCTGCTTCGCGCTCGCATGCTCGACTTCCGCTTCATCCAGCAGATCATCGTCATCGATCTCTGCTCGCGTAGCAGGGTAGAAGATTTCCTCTTCGATTTGCGCATGGACAGTCAGCGCCAGACAGATCTTATCCGCCAACGCCTGCTTGTCGCTGTCAGCTTCCAGCGTTTCATATTGCTTGAACAAGCCCTTCACCTCGTTGTGATCGTCCTTCAGCAGCTTGATCGCATCCGCAGGTTTCGCGGCGGCACGCTCGGTCTTTCTCCCAGTCCTGGAACCGGCCTTTTCTGACACGGCCTTGGTTTTCGCTTTGGCGGCAGTTTTCGTCGTAGCCATCATCAGTCTCCTCACATGGGTGTGCGCATTGGTGACTGATGAAACGCGGCAAACAGCGACTCTTTTCCTAGAATCTGTAAGAATTAACGTGGATCAACGCGTTTATGGGCGATGTTCCACCCGCCGCAGGCACATCTGTTGCGCATCAAAAGCCGCTCTGAACGACCGAGGACAGCATCTTCAGATCCTCACGGAACCGGGCCTCCTCCCGCACGCGCGCGTCGCCATCAAGGCGCAACAGATAACTCGGGTGCGCGGTCAACAATAACCGGCTGCCATCTGCCAACTGACTGAATGTGCCGCGCTCCTTCGATATATTAGGCGTTCGTCCCAGCATGGCGCGCGCCGCGCTCGCTCCCAAAGCCAGTATGACTTTCGGCTGTACAAGGCGGCGTTCGGCATCGAGCCACCAGCGACAGCGATCGATCTCGCCTGCGGACGGGTTTTGATGAATCCGCCGTTTGCCGCGCGGTTCGAACTTGAAATGCTTGACCGCGTTGGTCATGCGCGCCTGCGATCGGTCTAATTTTGCCTGTGCCAGATGTCTGGTGAGCAATTGTCCGGCAGGGCCGACAAAAGGCCGA
>Ga0207674_10010098_pt1 | contig 10736 bp, 6 predicted proteins | sample KBSCornC72_FD_184303 | JGI IMG/M metagenome (GOLD analysis project Ga0207674, IMG submission 184303) | Corn rhizosphere microbial communities from Kellogg Biological Station, Michigan, USA - KBS Corn C7-2 (SPAdes) (version 2) | ecosystem: Host-associated > Plants > Roots > Rhizosphere > Soil ...
GAGATGCGTCGCGCGCAGAATTCTTCCCACCGGTGTGACGCGCGGGTCACCGTTCCATGACCAGATGGGACCGGTCGTACGCTCCGCATCCAGGACCATGGTCCGGAACTTGAGCATGTGGAAGGGGCGCCGGTATCGGCCGACCCGTTCCTGTGCAAAGAACACGGGGCCGCGATCTCCCGCCCAGACCGCAGCGGCGATCACGACCAGCAGCGGCATCACGGCGAGGAGGCCTGCAAACCCAAACACGAGATCGAACGCGCGCTTCAATTGAACGCGGTGCATTAACGTTGGTGTCATACGATGTCGTCCTTCAGTTGAGTAGTAAGCATTTCGGGAAATCATGGGCGCGCTCCGGCGTTGTCCGGGTTGTCCGCGTGTTGCACTTCGCCGGTGTTCCAGCATTCCCAGCCGGAGTGGTGTGTGTCATTTTTCATGCGGCCGAAGCGCGGTGCGCGGTAAAGCACGGTAAGCCCATTGCTCATTTCGGAATGGGCATACGCCGGGTCATCGGCACAGTCGCAATGGCTGACCGACGCCGGCATTCCGTTCGCCATGGCCAGGGTGCGGTCATAATCTTCAGCGACCGCTGCGCGAAAAGCCTGGGTGGCGTTCACGTCGTAGACGACGACACTCACGGCGGTCTGCACGTCGCGCGTCAGGCGGTCGAAGGCATTGCGCGCGAAGCGGTCCGCGAAGGCCGTGACCGCGCCGTCGTCCCGTTTGATATCGAGCGTCGCCAGTGGCTCGAGATCGAAGTAGGACAAGTGCAGGTCCCCGGGTGATGCGATGATTGTGCGCGCGTAGGGGGCGAGCGCGTCGATGGTGTGTGGAGTTCCGCCGAAGCACGTGCCGAGCACCACGAGATCAAACTTGTCGTTAGCGCCGGTGAACGTGCTCAAGCCCTGGGCGAGATCGCCGACCGACACACGCCGGTCCGGATACGACGCATCGTATCCTTGAACGTTCAATTCGGGGAGCTCGTGCCCGAAGTACAGGAACATTCGCACCGGCGAAGTGGCCTGCGCGTCCGCAAACTTTGCGTAGAGATCTGCTTCGGGTGCGAAACGTGAATTGCCCTGGTCGCGCCAGTACGAGGTCTTGCCCAGTAGTTTGCCCTGGCGGTAATAGAAGGCACGGCCGTCGTGGCGGGGGATGAGGAACAACACGTGGCGCCGCGCGATCTCGTGGAAGATGGTCACTTCCGCGTTTGGCAACTTCCGCGCGATGGCCTGGGCCTGCGCGAGGATGTCCTCGTCCGCTCTGCGTGCCTCACCGAGGGTGTTGTGGTAGAGGTAGTCGCCGTCTCCGTGAATGATGAACACGAGCGAGTGGCGGGTCACGCCTCCCCCGATCACGGCCTCGTCATTCGGAGGCGGCATCGTGCTGCTGCACGCCGCAAACAGCACCGCGAGTGCCACGCATCCCACAGGTCCCCGTTTGAAAGAGAATGTGCGCGTGACACCCGCGATTATTCGATACCAGGTCGTCATCAGATGGATCCGCGTTCTTCCTTAGACAATCAGAATGATGATGATGATGATCAGAAGCGCGACGACGAGGCTGACAGTGATGGTCTTGTCGGCCTGCTCCATGTCCTGTACGACGTATGTGGAGAATGCGTTGAGCTGATCATCGGGAACGCGATCGAAACCGTTGGCGCCAATGAGCTCATCGCTCTTTTCCTGCAGCGTGACCTGGAGGCGATCCAGGTTGGCGCGATCCTGATCCGTGGCCAGCGGCGCACCCTTGACCGTGTCGATGGCGCGGGTCATTTCGGCGAGGCTGTTGCTCAGGATCTCGCGCTTTTGTTCCGGACTCGTCGCGGCTTTGACCTTGAGCGACGTGTCGTTCAGGTAATTGTGAACCTTGTCCTGGCTCATTGCGGTCCCGGCCCAGCCGAGGACGCCCATCACGACGAGAAGGTGCAGGGCTTTCTTGGTGTTAAACATGCTGTTCTCCTTGGTCTCCGAAGCACCAACCGGCGACGAGTTCGCCGCAACGTTGGGGGCACGGAATTGGTGTTCCTTCATTGATGCGGACAGCGTACGGGACCCGGTCCGGGCGTTGAATCGGCCGAAAGGGTGAAAAGAGGACTAGTCCCCTAGGAGGGGCCCCCCATTCACGTAGGTATTTCTTCGTAGGTCTTGCTGAGCCGGTCTGTTAACAACCTAACAGAATGCGGCGGCTGCCGAGCGCATGCTACGGCGAGTCACCAGCGGTTCGCAGCGCACGGGAACGATCGGTCCGGTCACCGGTGTGTGTCGCGCGTGCCTGCGAATGCGAAGTTGGTCTCTTATCAAGGAGCGAATTCGTATGAAGCATGTAACTCTAATTGCGGTCGCGCTGGCGTTCTTCTGCACGATGCCGCGATCCGTCGGTGCACAAACCGACACCGCGGTGTCCGATGATGGACCCACGCACTACAACGGCGGGTTGGGCTTCCACAGTATCGATGCCCCCCTGGGCGGCCGGTACTGGTTCCTCGACCAGAAAGTGGCCGTGGACTTCGGTTTTGGTCTGCGGTCAGATCCCGCCCCCAGCTACGACGACGAGAATCTTGGGGGGTGGGCCATCGAGTTGGGCGTCCCCATCCGTGTGAAGAGCTGGGACCGAGTGCACATTCTCGCTCGGCCCGGTTTTGTCTACGACAGCCAGGAAGTCGAGATGAGCGATCCGCCCGAGCCGTTTGCCACCGACGACCAGACGACTGTCGCTCTGACTGCCGAGCTCGAGGCCGAGGTATTCATCGTCAACAACTTCAGCGTGTCCGCGAGTCACGGCATCGGATATTTCAAAGTGAGTCCGGCCGGTGGCGGTGACAGCTCATCGAGCTGGAGCACCTTCGGCGCCGACTTTTCGCACATTGGCTTCCATTACTACTTTTTCGGAGGCGGCTCCCACTAACCATCGACCTCCCGTAACTCAACGCGTTCGAACACCACGCTGGCCTCGAGGGAAAGGGGCCAGCGTGGTGGTTTTTTTTCACCGATAGTCTTCGCGGCACGGATAGAACACATCGAGAAGGATCGCATCGGTAATCGAACGGCCCGAATGCCGGACGCCTCCGGGAATCACCACCACCATGCCGGGTCCCAATGTAAGCGGCTTCCCCGCGACGGTAAGCTCATACGTTCCCGCCAGAACATTCACCACCTGCTCGTGCGGGTGATCGTGTTCGTGAATCGAGCTGCCCGCCTCGATCCGCCAGTGAGCAACAGTCATGTTCTGAGCGTGCACAAAGCGCGCGTGATGACCCGGGACGACTTCGCGCGGCGCGACCTCATCGAGATGAATCAATTGCATGGTGCCCTCCTGTTCCAGGCGCCCTTCATAACTGGTAGAATATCGTGGCATGAGGATGGGGTGAGTGGTCATTGCCCCGCCATGAAATTCGCCCGACTGCACGCGGAGGGACCCGGATGCGCCGATTCATCCTGACGACACTGGTTGCGCTGCTGCTCTTTGCGTACCGCCCGGTTCAGGCGAACTATGTGTTTCCCGCTTTCCCGGGTCTTCCCGCTTTCTCGTCGCCCATCGGCGTCGAGGATCCCATGGATGGAACCGACCGTCTCTTCGTTCTCGAACGCGCCGGCAGAATTTATGAGTTTCAAAACGATCCGGCCGTCCATACACGCTCATTGTTTCTCGATATCAGCGCCGATGTGGTGACAACCTTCGAAGGCGGGCTGCTCGGACTTGCGTTTCATCCGCAGTACGAAAGCAACGGCTTCTTCTATGTCGTCTTCACGGCTGCGAATCCGACGCGCACCGTGCTGGCGCGTTTCACCGCCAGCGCGTCCGATCCGAATGTGGCCGATCCCGCCAGCAAGCTCATCATTCTCGAGCTGCCGAAACAGGGTCTCCTCCACAACGCCGGCCGCGTGACGTTTGGCCCCGACGGTTACCTGTATCTCGGCATCGGAGATGACTCGCAACAGTTGATGGTCCAGGATCTCTCCTCACTGTTCGGCAAGGTGCTGCGGATCGACGTCGACAATCCTTCCGGCGGCAACCAGTACGGTATTCCATCCGGCAACCCGTTTGTGGGAAGCCCTCCCGGTGCGCGCGGAGAGATCTGGGCGTTCGGATTCCGCAATCCATGGCGTTTCTCGTTCGATTCTCTGAAGGGCCGCTTGTGGCTGGGCGACGTCGGAGCGAGCGCGCGGGAGGAAATTGACATCGTTCGCAAGGGGCGCAACTTCGGGTGGCCGCGCATGGAAGGCGACATCTGCCATCCGCCCACAACGTGCGACACGACCGGGCTCAACCTCGCGTCGCCCCTGTGGGTCTACAACCACGACAACGAGGACTACTCCATCACCGGCGGCTTCGTGTATCGCGGCCCGTCGATGCCGTCTCTTGTCGGCAAATACATCTACTCGGATTTCGTTTCGGGCCGGATATGGGCGCTGACCTGGGACGGAACTGGTCCGCCCGCCAACACGTTGCTGGCGACGCTCTACAATATCGCTTCATTCGGTGTCGACCGAACGGGTGAGCTCTACATGGCTTCGTTCGATGGCAAGATCTATCGGCTGTTTGCAAGTCCGACACCGGTTGAAACTCCGGTTGCCGTTCGCGGTGCGCTCCGGGTGAGTCCCAATCCATTTCAGTCGAGCACACGAGTCGAGTTCTCGCTCACAACTCCCGGGCACGCCGTGCTCGAGGTGTACGACGTCGCAGGCCGGCGCGTGACCACGGTGATGGAAGGCCACGCGTCGCGCGGTCCCAACACATCACAGTGGAACGGCCGCACCGCGGATGGCGAGCCGGTGCGAAGCGGCGTTTACTTCCTGCGCTTGTCCGTAGACGGCAAGCCCGTCGAAACGCGCCGGATCACGTTGCTGAAATGATCCGATAAACCTTATTTCAGCAAGACCATCTTGCGCTGGTAACGGGACCCGCCGGCCTCGAGAACATAGAAATACAAACCGGTGGCAACTCCCGCTCCCCTGTCGTCCTTTCCATTCCATTCCGCCGTCGAGGCACCGGCCGGGCGCTGCTCGTCGATCAACTTCCTCACCAATCGTCCGTGAACATCAAAAATAGAGAGCCGCACTCTCATGGCGGAGGCCAGCTCGAAGCGGATCATGGTCTGGGGATTGAACGGATTGGGCGAATTCTGGTGCAGCACCACCGGGTCCAACACCGGTGTGCCGATCGTACCTTCCAACGCGATGGACGCACTGGGAGCGCCCGCCAGGTCATCCACGAACTGAAGCGCCGTCGCGTGGCCGCGCAGTTTGCCGGCTTTCCCGTGGAAGCGGAAGGCAATCAGATCGCCGTCGCCGGACAGCGCCGTACCCGCGTTTGTGTACCCTCCGATACGGATCCGGCCCGGCTCGACGACGCGCGCCTGAAGCGCGGCAAATTTGTCGTTGCCGGGCGCTTCCACACGCACGAATTGCAATTCCTTCGGGTAGGTGAGCTCGAGACCCAGTGAGCCGATGGAATTGGTGGCGCTCGAGCTCAGCGCAATGACGACGTCCTGGTTTTCCACGATGGACCGCAGCGCGAGTCGAGGCGCCGTAACGTTCGGCACGTGTACGTCGCCGTTACAGAACGTGCACGAATTATCCGTCAACTGGCGGTAGATACAACACGCATCACCGGGGGTCGGCGTCTCGCTGCAATTGACGTCGGCGCGCATCGACGCACCCTGGCGTCCACACCCTCCCGGCGAAGCAATCGGCCAGTACAGATACGACTCCAATGCACACTGTGCGTCGACAAGCGTGAGATTGCCGTCGTTGTTGACATCTCCGTTGGGCGGATAGCGGCACTCGAGATATGTGTTTCCCAACCGGGCCGACTGAAAGTCACCGAGCGGACGCGTCAGCCCCAGCTCGGCCGGAGTCGTCCACTCACAGCAATCCGTCTCGAACGTGAGGAGCGCAAACGAGCCCGACACTCCGGCCGGAATCGTTCCGCCCGAGGCAGAGAGCGACAACACGTTGTCGTTGAGCTCGTGATTGAACGTCGTCCAGTTGTGCGTGAGGTCACCGCGCTCGCAGGAGATGAATTGCAGAGATGGACTGATTACCACTTCGACACTGGCGTTGTCGGTAACAATCGCCGCGCTCAAGTCGAGCGCGACAGTCATGCGATGCGGCACTCCCGCGCCGCAACTGTCCTCGATCTCCGCAAAATGCAGGAGTCCGGTTGTGCCGCACGAGGCACAGGAGTTGTTCGAAGAGATGCCGAGCGGAGTACTGGCCGCAGTGATCTCCTCGAACGAGCAATCGGTCACCAGCAATCTGCCGGTGGCGACCGGCGCCTCGGCCTTGAACTGACAGCAACCGTCCGTGTTTCCCGATGACATGTATGTGATTGTCATCACCGGGAGCGGTGCGTCCAGGCACATGCCGAAGCCGATCGAAACATCGGTCGGTGAATCGCCGATTTTCACGTACGGCGTCGAATCGTACATCCACGTTGCATTGAAGCACGATGGACGAGGTGCTGCGAAACGAACGCCCGTGTACGTGGTAGGCCCGTCCACAAAGACATAGATGTTCTTGAGGCCGGGGCCGTCGTCGGCGAGCGTGCACGACGTGCCCGATGCATCCGAATACATTCCGATCGAGGGCGTGCTGGACGCGCTGCCGGTGCGGAACGTCCACTGCGGACCCATCGTGGAATTACCATCCACATCGTGCGCCACGATGATCCAGTAGTAATCCTTGGGTGGCAGCTGGTACATCGTGAACGAGTTCTTGGGCCAATGGGATACGATCTGTGGCGGCTGCGGAGTGCTTCCGAAACACACGGTGTACGTCAGCGGCAGGCCTTCGGGATCGGTCGCTGCCCACTGCAGCATCACGGTCGAGCCCTGATTGGTCGCATGATCCGTCGGATCCGGACTCGCGGGCGCGGTCGGCGGCAGATTGGAGGTGGGCGTCGTGAACGTCCACCACGGACCGACGGTGCTGCTGTGATCGGTATCGATCGCCGTCACACGCCAGTAGTATTGCGTCCCGATTTCGAGCGGGCTTTCTACCTGCAGTGAATCGTTCTCCGACTCGTAGTCACGACCCGAGCTCTGCGATGTTCCCAACCGCACGACGTAATGGAGCGCCTGATTGTCCGGGTCGCTGCTGTGCCATTTCAACACCGGAAGGCGATACACGTCGGTGGCTCCATTGAGCGGCGATGGATCCGACGGTGTAACGGGCGGGACGAGGTCACTGGTCCGGAACGTCCACACCGGTCCGTCCGTGACGAGATCGTCCAGGTCACGCGCCGACACGCGCCAGTAGTACATCGTGTCTTCGGAGAGATTGAGCTGGGAAAAATCGAGGCGATCGACTGTACGCGTCGCGACCAGCGGAGGATTCGCCGTCGTGCCGAGATAGATGTCGAAGTGCAAGGGATCGCCTTCGGGATCCTGCGCCGACCATTCGAGGTAGCCGTCGAACGGCGGGACGACACTCGCCAACGCAGGAGCCACCAACACAGGCACTGTCGGCGGCTTGTCTCCCTTGGTGCGGAATGTCCATTGCGGCCCGGAAGTGCTTGCGCCCTCGGAGTCGAACGCAACGACGCGCCAGTAGTAGTCCTTGAAGTACTCGAGACCGGTCACATCGACATGATTCGTCGTCGAGTGCGCCAGAAATGCCGGATCGTCATCGGCTCCGAAATAAACGTCGTAGGAAAGCGGCTGTGATTCTGGATCCGTTGACAACCACGACAACGTTGGCGCGAGCGATACATGCCTGGTCTGGTTCGCCGGTTGCGGACTCACAGGTATTGTAGGCGCAGGATTGGATGTCCACGTCGTGAACGACCACACCGGCCCTTCCGTTCTCAGCCCCCCGCTTCCGATCGATACCACGTTCCAGTAGTACCGCGTGTCGAGGGCCAGATTGTCGACCGGATACGATGTGCGGCTCTGAGCCGGAATGGTGGCGACCACGGGCGGGGTCACGGTCGTGCCGAAATGAACTTCGTAATTGAGCGGAGGTGTTGCGGCGCTCGAGCTCCAGGCCAGCGTGAGCGAGCGGTTCTGATTGCCCGCGTTGTCCACGGGTGTCGGGTCGGTCGGCCCGGGAGGCGGCACCGGCACGCTTGTGGTGAAGCTCCAGACCGGACCGGCCGTGGAAAGATTATCGGAATCGAACGCCACGACCTTCCAGTAGTAAAGCGTCTGAGCCGCGAGCGTCGGCGGCGTGTAGCTGGGGGACGTCAGATGCGAAGCGACTAGTGGCGGATTCGACGACGTTCCCAGGTAGAGATCGTAATGTAGCCCACCCTGTTCCGGATCCGACGCTTCCCAGCCGAGAACCACGTCGGTCGACACATTGTTGAGACCCGTCGAGGGCGTCGGATTTTTGGGCACGGATGGCGGCAGATTGAGCCCCGGCGTGCACGCGCACGTTGCATTGCCGTTGATGAACGCCGGCTTGGCGTCGAGCGGACGTTCCACAAAAGCGCAATCCGCAAACTGGATACCGCTTTGCCCCTGCGCCGCCTCGACATTTATTTCGCAGCACGACGCGGTCGGTGAGGTTTTCTGATACATGATGGTCAGCAGGTGCGTGACACCCTGCCGGCAGGTGCCGGTCGCAATTGAAATGTCGGTTTGGGAGTTGCCGATCACGATGTAGTCCGAGGTCTCGGACACAAACACCGCATTGAAACAGTCGGGCTTCGGAACCGAAAAACGCACGCCCGTCAATCCATCCGTAGAGTTGACCACCACATACGCGGAGATCAGTCCCGATCCCGCATCGGAGAGTGAGCAGGACGATCGATTCTCGTCGTTGTAGATTCCGATTTGCGCCTGCTGAGCAACGGCGCCGGATGACGGGACGAGCAGCAGGGTCAGAGAAAGCAGCGCGGCAAAACAAAAAACACGTCGTGAGAACGAGATGATAGCCGGACGCATCGGGGGCCTCCATCTGGAGAACAGCGTTCCTGTATTCGACGGCGACAACGATTCGTGGCGAGCGCCGAGTTTCGGCGCAATTCCCCAACCTGATGGGGCATTCTTCGCAACAAATCGGTAATGCTCGAAACAGAAAGGGAGGCGTGAAACGCGGTGGTGCTTCCGGTAAGACAAGACAGCATAGAGCGTTTCATTCACTACCCTCGCTGCCGGCGTCTGTGATCAACTGCGACTGGATGTCGTACGAGTGCCGGATGTAAACGTGGAAGTACATATCTCGTGCCATCGAGAACCAGGTGCCGTTCGGCTACCTCCTAACCCCATAAACGAGCACCACGCTGGCCTCGACACAACAGGCCAGCGTGGTGCAGTAAGCGCGCGCTTTTATCGCCGGAGGAGCAGCGCTCCCTATTTCAACAGCAGCATTTTCTTGGAACGAGTCGAACCGGCGTGTTCGATGCGGGCGAAATATATTCCCGAGCTGACCGGCGAACCCTTGGCCTGCCCGTTCCACTCGACACTGTAGGCGCCCCGCGCGTGCTCGCGATCCACAAGCGTGACAACGCGGGCCCCGCGAGCGTCATACACGGTCACGCTCACCCGGCCTGCGGCGGGCACGGTGTACTTCACCGTCGTTCCCGGGTTGAACGGATTGGGAAAGTTTGACACCGACAGCACGTAGCTCGATGGCGTACCGCCACCCGCGCCGGAAAGTGAATTCAGCTTCGCCGCTTTGCTCTCGTTGCCGGAGAAATCGGTGGCGGTGACGAAGTAGCACAGGTAAGGCGAGGTGCTCACATCCAGGTTGGTTCCGATGGTGTAGTCGATGAGCACCGCGTCGTCAAACGAGTCGGTGGTTGATCCGTACACCGTGAAATAATCGAAGTCTTCGTCTTCGGATTCGTCCCACGATAGATCACCACCACCGAGAATCAGATTGTCCGGAACGCCGGGCGCCAGGTTGTCGACCGAGTACCCGTCGTCGGGCGTAGAGTCGAAATGAATTTCCGGCTCGTCGGTCGCAGCGCGAATGAAAAACGTCGACAGGTACTGGCCGAGCGCGATGGTGGAGTCGCCGATGGTGGGCGCATCGATGCTGTACTCGCCCTTCGCGTGCGCGGCAACCGTACCAACGTGCGTCCATCCCGCATCGAGCTGCGGCCCGTTTGCGCCCGCCGCCGGCGAAGGAGGCGCGGCAATTTCGCGGTACGCTTCGTAGGATTTCACCGGCAGCCCGGCCGCCGCGTCATCCTGTCCCGAGCGCGAGAAAACAATTTTCACTTTGCGGCCCTGATCGTTGCCGATGTCCGTGATCGACGCAATCACCGGCTCGGTGCTGGTGCCGCCGAATTTCGCGATGAACGTATTGTTACTCGGGCCCAGAGCGATGAGATTGTTCCCGCCAAAATTCGCCTGGTAGTGGAAATACCCGGTCACGAAGACATTGCTGGACGCGTCGGCCCCGACCCCGAACCCGACATCGTTGTAATAGCTTCCGGCGCGACGGCTCCAGCGGTGCACGCCGTTGCCGTCGTAGTTGGCGATGAATGCGTCGTATCCGCCGAAGTTCGGCAACGAGCCGCCGCCGAAGTTGGCCGCGCCGCTGATGTACCCCGTCATGGTGACGTTGCTGGATGGGTCCACGGTCACCGACAGTGAGCCGTCGTCCAGGGTGCTTCCGAAGCGCTGGCTCCAGACGTGCGTACCGACGCCGTCGAACCGGGCCAGGTATGTGTCGGTGAGCCCGACGCTCGCCAGCACGCCGCCGCCGAAGTTTACGCTCGTGGTGAACCATCCCGTCACGAACACGTGGCCAGCGACGTTGACGGCGACCGAGGTGCCGTAG
>Ga0207674_10010099_pt1 | contig 10735 bp, 10 predicted proteins | sample KBSCornC72_FD_184303 | JGI IMG/M metagenome (GOLD analysis project Ga0207674, IMG submission 184303) | Corn rhizosphere microbial communities from Kellogg Biological Station, Michigan, USA - KBS Corn C7-2 (SPAdes) (version 2) | ecosystem: Host-associated > Plants > Roots > Rhizosphere > Soil ...
CGCCGGGCAGAAGTCCTCGTATATTCCGATTCTGAAGCAGGGTGGAGATACCAACACGATTCAAGTCGTGGACGGAGTACGCAGCCTTCTAGGACATCTATACGACATTCCGAAGCAGATGAAAGCCGACCTCCTCTTCGATCAATCGGTCTTCGTGAAGGAGGCCATCAACACCGTTTTGCATGAGGGCCTCATCGGTCTGATCCTGACGAGTCTCATGATCCTCTTGTTCCTGGGGAATCTGCGGGCCACCACAGCGGTTCTGCTATCCATTCCCCTCTCTATTTTGGCGACATTCGTTTTATTGAAGCTCGGCGACGCGACCATCAACACCATGATCCTCGGCGGCCTGGCGCTGGCGCTGTCACGCGTGATCGATAATTCCGTCATTTCCATCGAGAACATCTATCGCCATCTGGAAATGGGCGAGCTGCCGGCGGTGGCGGCGCAGGTCGGAGCGTCGGAAGTCACCCTTGCCGTTATGGCGGCTACGTTGGTCGATGTGGTCGATTTTTTCCCGGTCACGCTACTCTACGGCGTCAGCAAATTCCTGTTTTCGGCCTTGGCCCTCTCGTTTTGCATCTCGCTGCTGATGTCTTTTTTCGTGGCGATGACGGTCATTCCGCTGTTCTGCTCGCGTTTTCTCAAGGCCGTCCCGCACGGACATGGCGAACAGGCGGGCGAAGTGGCGGACGACGGAAAAAAGCCCTCCTGGGGAGAGCGCTTCAATACAGCCTTCAATCGCAGCTTCAATCGGGTACTCGATGTGTATGAGCGGCTGGTGCGGCGAGCCACGAATCGCCCCGGCATGACCGTGGCGGCGCTGATGGGTGTATTTGCCCTTAGCCTGGGACTCTTTCCGCGGCTCGGACTGTCATTTTTCCCGCGTTCCGACGCCGGCCAGTTCACCATCAACCTGAAAGCTCCCACAGGCTCGCGAATCGAGCTGTCCAATGAATATGTAGCCAGAGTCGAAACTCTCATCAAGAAGTCCATCGACCCGTCTGATTTTCGTACCACTGTATCCAACATTGGCGTAGTCAACGATCTGTCATCCCTGTATACGACCAATTCCGGTTCTTATGCGGCCACCATCCAGACGCAATTGACGGACGATCACAAAATCAGCAGCTACGAATACATGAATCGAGTGCAGGCGGCCATTCGCCAGCAGTTCCCTGAGCTGCGAACATTCGTACAAAGCGGCTCCATGGTGGATGCGGTTCTGAATACAGGCATGCCCGCGCCCATCGATGTCCAGGTAACCAGCCCCGATCTTCCCGGCGATTTCCGCTTCGCTCAGGAGCTGGCGGCCCGTATCTCGCATATTGGCAATGTGGGACAAGTCTATATTCCTCAGGACATGGATTATCCGGCGCTGCGCATGGAAGTGGATCGTGTGCATGCCGCGGAACTCGGCCTGACACAAAAGGACGCCGTCGACAACGTGATCACGGCATTGAACTCGAACGCGATGATCGAGCCCAACTATTGGTCCGACAGGAAAACCGGCAACAACTACTTCCTCACGGTTCAGTATTACGAGAGTGGCAGACCCGCCATTCATGGCCCGCTCGATCTCAAGAATATTCCCTTGCGGGCGCCGAATCTCAAACAACCTACCACCCTGGACACGGTTGTGAAGCTAGTCAGTCTCCAAAGCCCGACTGAGGTTGACCATTACCAGATTCAACGGACGGCGGAAGTCTATGTCACAACGAAGAGCGAAGACCTCGGCAGGGTCACAAAGGCGATCCAGAACATCGTAGACTCGGTTCCGCATCCGCCCAACATGCGAGTGAATTTTCGCGGCATGGTACTCGGGATGCAGCAATCGTTCCGCAGCTTTGCGATTGGCTTCAGCCTGTCGTTTCTCCTGCTCTATTTAATCCTGGTAGCGCAGTTCCGGTCATTCATCGACCCCTTGCTGATCATGCTGGCGATCCCCATGGGCTTCGCGGGGGTACTGGTAATCCTTTTTCTTACCAGCACGACGCTGAATGTGATGTCGCTCATGGGTGTGCTGATGCTGATCGGAATCGCCGGCTCGAACAGCATTCTGATCGTCGATTTCGCTCACCGGCTGCGTCACGATGGATTGAGTGTCAAGGATGCGGTAATCACATCGTGCCGGGTCCGCCTGCGGCCCATTCTGATGACATCGCTGGCCACCATCATCGGCATGATCCCCATGGCAATGAAGTTGGGTACCGGTGCCGAGCAATATGCACCGATGGCCCAGGCCATCATTGGCGGCCTGACCGCCTCGGTCCTTTTAACAATCTTTATCGTTCCAGCCGCTTACGTTCTAATCTATCAACGCAGGGAGACTGTAGCACTAAATGCGTAGAAATGCCGTTGTAATCATTCTGACGTTGTGGGCCGCGAGCATGGCATACGGGGCCCAGGTTCCCGCCCCGCCCAGGTCCCCGATCCCCACCTCCCCCGCCGTGCCCCAATCTTCACCAGCCACGCTTCCCTCCGCACCTGCGATGCCGAGTCAGTCCGTTCTTACTCTGCCCCAGGCCACCGCCCTGGCCATACAAAATCACCCGCAGATCGCGGCGGCCCAGCAAACGGCGGCGGCTGCCGGACAGCGCACCACGGAAGCGAGAGCGCCCTACTACCCCACAGTCAACGGCGAGGTCACGGGTGCGCAGGGCCTGGCTCAAAGCCGCCTCGGGGCCGGTACGCTTTCGGCGTCGCAGCTGTTTAGCCGTTTCGGACAGGGGCTTCAGGTCACGCAACTGGTAACCGATTTCGGAAGAACTAAAAATCTGGTTGCGCAATCGCAATATCAGGCTCAGGCAGCCGAACAAAACACGCAAGCGACGGTCTTCGATACGGTGCTCGGAGTCAATCGCGGATATTTCGGAGTCCTGCAAGCCCAGGCCTACGTCACGGTTGCCAATGAGACCATTCGGGCGCGCCAGACTTTGACGGATCAGGTGACCGCGCTGGCCAATGCCAATCTCAAATCCACTCTGGATGTCAGCTTCGCCAATGTCAATCTTTCCGAAGCGAAGTTGCTTCTGATCCGCTCTCAGGATGCGGTAGAGCAAGCCTACGCCGATCTCGCTCGCTCACTCGGACAAGATCAAGTGGTCCGCTACCAGCTTGCCAGCGTGGCTTCCCCCGGCGCTCCTCCGGCGAGTCCGGAGCCGCTCATTGCAGACGCGATCCAGAACCGGCCGGAACTGCGCGACCTGAAATTGCGACTGCAAGGCGCCCAGTCGTTTGAAAAAGCCGAGGCCGATCTCTCCCATCCCAACGTGAGTTTCATCGCCGTCGGCGGCGGACTACCTTATTTGAACCAGGACCCGCGGGTCGCTCCTTATGGCTATGAAGGCGCGGCTGTGAATTTGGAGATTCCGATCTTTAATGGCCATTTGTTCTCCGCGCGAAAAGGAGCCGCTCATTACGAAGCTCTCGCCACCGCAGAGCGCCTGCGAAATCTCCAGCAGCAGGTTGAGCGTGACGTTCGGTCCGCCTGGATTTCCGCGTCCACGGCCTATCAGCGGATACCAGTCACCGAACAGTTGCTGAAGCAGGCGCAGTTGGCCCAGGAACTGGCGCAGGGCCGCTACAATCTGGGCTTGGCATCCATCGTCGAGGTCACGCAGGCGCAGCTCAATTTGACGCAGGCTGAAATCGAGAAGGTGTCGGCGAACTACGATTATCAGATCGCTTTTGCCCAGTTGCAATATACCGTCGGCTCGCTGCGCTAGCGCGCCTTTTATCTGTTGTTCGGGAAGTGAGGTTCGCCCGGCGCTGTCAGCGGCACGGTGGGCGTCCGGTTCCCGCCCTCATGCGAAAACGGGGACGGACCGTAACCGCCAACAGGAACCGGGTTGGACAATATGGGTGGACCGTACAGCCAGGTGTCCCCACGATGAACCGGAATGGAATCGGGCGCATATCCTGGGGAAAAATAGGGCCATCCGAAAGGCCCCGTCACAAATCCCGAAGCGGAGAGAAAGGTGTAAGAAGCCGACCACGGATCCCAATGCCACTGAGGCCCAGTCGATTGGGCGGTACCAGTATTCTCTTGCGCGGATGCTCGACTTTCGCTACTGAGTTGTTCAGAACGGCTCCTGCTCCATGAAAGGAGGGGGTTGCCCGGATCGGGGCTGGTCCGAAATACATGAAAGCGGCGCGTCCCGACGCCGGCGCCTGTGTCGGCGACAAGTTGCTTGTCTTCCTTATATAACTGCGACTCCCCCGCGTAGACGGCAATCAGCGCCCGCTTTTCGTTGAACTCGTACAAGCCCGGCTTTCGCAGTCTCGCCGACACGCCGTTCTGTTCGATGGTAAAGGCCACGCTTGCGTCCAGCACCTCCACCAGCGCCTCACCCTTTGCTAGCTTGCCCTTGATTTCCGAGGTCCCGATGGCTTCGAGTGTGAATTCACTACGCGTGCCGAGGCGCAGAAAACCTCCCGGGCTGAGTAAGACTTCCGCCATTCCCTGTCCCGTTTTAAGTGCGCCGCCAGCTTCCAGCGTTCCCAGGCGCAAGCTGGTGGGGTTGACTCGCATTCCATTGAGCCAAACCTCACCTGTGATCGCATTCAGCGTTCCGGGTCGTGCCGGTGCCGCACTCGGCAAGGGCGCGGCCCACGCGGTCGAGCAGATCAACATCCCCGCTACCAGGCCCAAGCAGTTCATCGAGCTAACGCCACACCTACGCGTCTAGTCTATGCCCTGCGTTGAAATTTGCAATACCGTGGCGGCTGGGTTCTGCCTGCGAAATAAGCAGCTTCCCGTACGAGAATCCAGTGTAGACAGTATGCGAACGCTCCTGGGATGGTCGTATCCTGGGCCTGGATATCACGGATGGAAACACCAAACCAGGTACAACCGGAAGTTATTGACTTTCTTCGAAAAACCGACACATGTTCGGTTTCGAACGCGATCGAAACCTTTAACGTTCGAATGCGCAACGAGGGATTTATTCAGGGCGCGGTGAAATGCATGTTCCCAGCAATGCCGCCTGTAGCAGGGTATGCAATAACTGGGCGCATCCGCACCACCGCTCCTCCCATCGCGGGTCACTGTTATTACCAGAACACTGAATGGTGGGAGTACATCGCCAGCGTGCCCGGCCCTAAAATCATTGTCCTGGCCGACATGGATCGCGCACCTGGAGTCGGAGCATTTTTCGGGGAGATCCATGCGCAGATTTCGAAAGCGCTAGGCTGCGTGGGATATGTGACCAATGGAGCGGTTCGAGACTTGGAAGCGCTCGAAGCGGCAAGCTTTCAATGCTTCGCCGGAAACGTAAGCGTTTCGCACGCCTACGCGCATATAGTTGAAATGGCGGAGCCTGTGGAAATCGGATCGCTCAAAATTTTGCCTGGCGATCTGTTACACGCCGATCGCCACGGCGTGCAGACGATTCCCAAAGAAAATGCTCCAGAGTTACCCGGTGTTGTTTCCGAAATCGCGGTGCGGGAACGCGAGTTGATACGGCTCTGCACCCAGCCCGCTTTTTCGATTGAAAAGCTGGTCACCGCGCTGAAACGCGGCAGCCAGAATTTTCCAGCGCTTCGCGGCTGACTGTTTTCTCACCTTATGCGCCGTCTGCCGGCGTCCAAAGCTTTGTCGGTTTGTCGCTTGCCGAGGCTTGTTAGCAAAGCCAAACCGCTTAAGCTCGCGCTTTTAGGCGCTTAACGTGACAAGCGCCTTGATGCCGATCGCGTCGAGAATCGCCTGCAGGCGGGATATCGCCACTGTTTGGTATTCCGTTTCCTCATAGCGGCTGATGACCTGCTTGCTAACGCCGAGCCTGCGGGCGAGTTCAGTTTGAGACATTCGCTAGATTCCAGTTCGGCGCTCCGATGTGCGCATCATTTTCCTCCCGCCGGCAGGACGGCAGTGGCTGTGTCGACCCACAACCCTGTGCCCGTCATGTCCATTGCGGCCGGACACTCCGGCCACATGGACCGGACAAGGTTCAGCCAACCTTCAAGCCTTTCACGGAACTTCCGAGGCCTAGCATAGTCCGAGCTGCCGAGTTGATTCACTAGCCCGAAGTCTCCAAATAGTGGGACCCATTCACGCCCCTTGCCACAAAGCACCGATACGAAAGCCACATAAACAAATCCAGAGCGGCCGGAGAACAGGAGAGCGCTTTCGCCGCGTCCATGTCGGTCGGGATCGGGTGGCTCATTATCTCTTTGAAAAACTCGTGGCTGAGGACGATCTCATTCTGAAAACCGCCAGGCAACGTTGCCTGATCCGCATCCCGCGAATACCAGATTCGGGCTTCGCTCATAAAGTTAAAACGTGCCTGATGCACCACCGAAGCCGGTTCTCGTTGCGTGTCGGTCCCGAAGAAAATGGTCGCGCCGAATATGCGTTGGAACGCGGCGACCAATCTCCGGTACTGTGTGCCGCCTTGCTGCATGCCGAAGGATTCAAGCATCTCCGCCGCGCTTCGAAACTGAATCGTTTGGCTCTGCTGGCGGATTGCCAACGTTGCCAGGAAGATCGGAATGAGCCGATCTTGGCCCCACGGGAGACCGTATGACGGATGGGCCGGTCACCTGAAGCGAGAACTGGCCGTTGCGCGTTTCGTGGAGCAACTGGCCGGCTCCGGGTTTCTTGATCGGCAGTCCGCAGAGCACGAACGGGCGCGGCGCGAATCCGAGATTCTGATTCGCCTCCTGACGTTTCAAGCGCACACAGGCAACGGCCTCCGCGCGCCGAAGTTTCTGTTTAAAGACGATCAGATCCCCGGGAAAACCGCGGAGAATCGAACCGGCGGATTGAACGCCGTGGTGTTGGCGCGCTCCCGTTCTGGTCGAGAACGACTGTGATCTATTGATCAAATGCTCACCTCGGGGCGACATCGCTGGACGTTCCGGCAAGTCCTCAAGGCGAGGCTTTCAGGTGGGCAAATCGGAAGCTAAAGCAAGACCCTTCTCGTTACTGCGATTACTGCGTTAAGAAGGGCAAAAGCAAATACGCTGAAACAGCACGGTTTTCCATGTTCAATGTTTACCGCCATGGACGCATATGTTCTTTATTTACAATCCACGACTAGTTTCCCAAGCTGGACGTCGCCGGTTCGACCCCCGTCTCCCGCTCCAACTTTTCAACCGTTTACAGTTCCCCACTTTCCAACAGCCTGCTCCAAAATGCTCCACTACATTACGGGTGGCGCAGAATCGAGCGCGTCTACGCCACGACCGTATGCCCCCTCTGGTCAGCGACCATCTTAGGGTCATCGTGGATCTCGTTTATCAAAGTGGCGTGTGTCCGTCGCATCAAGCTACATCCCCGTAGTGACGGAGACGGATTGGGTGTAGACTGACCGCAGTCTCTCTGAAATTGGAGGAAAGACTATGCATAAAGCGACCTGCACCATGATTTCTCTGCTGGCAGCTGCCGCAACCCCGGCGCTGGCAGTTACGGATGGCAAACTGGACGGCAATGACCACCCTGCGGTGGTCCTTCTCCTGATGGAAGTCGGCGGGCAACCCGCGTTCCGCTGCAGTGCGACTCTCCTGACTCCGAGAGTTGTCTTAACCGCCGGGCATTGCACAAACAACTTTCCGGGCAGTCCCTACACGGGAATGAGGGTCTTTACGGAGTCCGATGTTCAGGCGGGTATCGGTGTAACCAACAATTATCCTTTCGCCGGCGCCAATGCGGTGGAAGCCGTCGAATGGCACGCTCATCCGTTATATGAAACTGCACCGTTCTTTCTTCACGATGTGGGCGTCGTCATTCTGCAGTCGCCGGGGGTCGTTTTGCCCCAAGCGCAGTATGGCAAACTCCCGGCCGCTAACCAGTCGGATGCCTTGGCAAGACAGCGCGGGCTGCAGGATATGACGTTCACGGCCGTGGGCTACGGCCTACAGGAAAGCTTTCCGGACCCCGCGATGTTCCTGGCGACCAATTCCAGAACCCGATACGAGGCATTTCCTCGACTCCTGCAGATCAACGCCCCTGGCTTCACGGGCGATTTCTCTTTGTTGTTATCGAACAACGCCCATACGGGCGGGACTTGCTTCGGCGATTCTGGTGGACCCAATTTTTACGGCTCCCGCAATACGGAGACGAAAATCGTCGCTGGCGTCACTTCCTTCGGGGTCAATGGGAACTGCGCCGGCACCGGCGGCGTTTTCCGCATGGATCGGCAGAATGTACTTGATTTCGTTCAGACGTATTTGCCGCTATTCCCGTAGCGGCTGGTGGAAGGGAAAGCGGAAGGTTCTCTCCCGCGACAGGGCCGCGTTAACTCTGCCCGTACCGGACGAATGGCCGGCAGGAGCGGCGATACCATAGAAGTGTCGACCGAGTTGATCGTTCCGGGTTTTTTCCGCTTCGTGGCCGCAAAACCTGGCAGCTGATTTCCGTCACGTGAAGGTCTGGAACGCCCGGTCAGACGGATGTGGAAGATGGGAGCCTTGTCTGTTACGCGTGCGCCACTTCGCGGCATACCGGATAGGCGCAGCCCGCGCCCAAAAGGAGTGCGGATGGATCCCGAAAGAATATCTGAACCGGAGATCCGGGAAATTGGTGGTGAACCGCTCGAGGGATCGGGCTTCGAGGCCGAGAGCCGGGCGGGTAGATTTGTCTCAAACGAACGGTATGCAGAGGAAGGCCCCGGCCGATGAATCCGCGCGAGCAATCAAGTTCGGGAACGCCAGCGAAGCGTGACCATCGTCATGAAGTTACTTACGCAATCGTCAAAATGCTTGAAGAGCCTGCGCCCACACTCCACTCGCTTTGAGACAGATCATAAGCTCACACATTTCGGCTCGACTTATCTCGATGGCTTCTACATGAAATCGACCAAATCCACTACAGGTCGCCAGTTCTCAACCCTGCGTCATGGGAAAGCGTGCATACATGCTGGCAGTATAGGCATGTCATCAATCTGGAAAAGATTGATCTGCGGGTGATTGCCACTGGCATCATTGATTGTCCGAAGTGCGATTGGTCGGGACCCGGACTTCAACACAGCCGTGACGGGTTTGCCCGATATAAGAGTCGCCTCACTCGGCAACAAGCCAGGCTCGTTTGGCCGGGCCTAGGGCGCGAATAGCCGGCAGCGTATTCCGCATCGACCACGACGAACTCTTCAACGCTACCACCCACCTCCAATATTAGATCGGCAAGAGAGGACCATAGATGGAGCCGGGAAACAATGAAACGTACAACTCCGCCGCTTCCTTGGCATCCCTGTAAAACCACAAATGCAGCGTGATCTTTTGCATGGTGTTCTAAACCTCCCCTCAAGTACAGGAACTATACTCTGGCACGAAGACGCCTGATAGCCAAGGCTTGGCACCAGCAATCTGCATAGCGACATCATAGACACACTCGAGGAGCAACTCACCTGGTGAGCAAGCGTCAGAATGGTGGAGTAAAATCTTGTACTGGTAATCCAAGGAGTTCGAATGACACTGGTTCACCGGCTCGTTTTCACTGCTGTAAGTCTCGCGTTTTCGCTCTCCCCTCTCGCCGCCCAGTGGCTCGAGTACCCTACAGCGGGAGTGCCGAGAACGCTCGATGGAAAGCCGAACCTCTCGGCGCCCACTCCGCGGACCGCCGACGGCAAGCCCGATTTGTCGGGGCTGTGGGAAATGGAGCGCAAGGACCTGATTGGGGAAGGCACGAGCGCCATCGGCCTGGGCGACGAGCCGATTAGCCGTGAGTTCGGCAACATAGGGGCGCGGCTCTCCGGAGGCTTGCCATACCAACCTTGGGCGGCCCAGTTGATCAAATCGCGGACCACTGGGAAAGGGAACCCGGATGATCCCCTCAGCAACGGCCTTCCCGTCGGGCCGGTGCGGCTTCATACCTATGCAGCGCTAAGGAAGATGATTCAAATTCCCGGACTCCTGGTGATCCTCAACGAGCTGAATGCCAGCTATCGTCAAATATTTACCGACGGACGTCCTCTGCCGAGCGACCCCAACCCAGCCTGGAACGGGTACTCGACAGGCAAATGGGACGGCGACGTATTGGTGGTGCAAACGACTGGTTTCCGTGACGGAACCTGGCTGGATGCGCGGGGAAACCCGCTCACGGACGCCGCAACCATTACGGAACGATTCCGCCGCGTCAACTTTGGACGACTCGAAATCGAGATCACCGTAGACGACGCCAAGGCATACACCAAGCCGTGGACGATTACGTTAAAGCAGGAGATTCGCCTGAATACAGATTTGCTCGACAAGATCATGAAGGAAAATGAGAAGGATCTGCAACACCTGATCGCGAAATAGCTATGAGAAAAGCGCAGCTAATATTGCTTCTGGCGGCATGGGGATGGGGCACAACCGCCTTGGCGCAGACTGCCGATGATTATCGCGGCGGCTGGAGGACGGACAAAGGTGAGGCGCATACGTATGAGTTCTCGATCCGCGGTGATCAGGTCCGGGGTATCTATTGCACCTATTGCGCAGACGCGACGACGCTGGCTTTTGTCGATGGCAAGCTCGGCGCGAATGGCATCACTTTCGCAGTCACGCACGTAAATGCCGATGGCAGCACCGCGTATCGGGACCAAGCGACAGCCCGCTTTGACCGCGGCAATCTGATTGTGACCGGCACCAGCGGCGCCCCGGGTGGCGGAAAGTTCGAGCGTACTCTCATTAAAGATTCCAGGGGACCGGACCCGCTGCCGGTGATAGTCTCGGTACTCCCCAAGGCTCCTCCCGTTCCCGCGGTCGCCGTCAATCAGCAAGGCTTAGGCGCGCCACGCCCGCGTTACATTCAACC
>Ga0207674_10010100_pt1 | contig 10732 bp, 7 predicted proteins | sample KBSCornC72_FD_184303 | JGI IMG/M metagenome (GOLD analysis project Ga0207674, IMG submission 184303) | Corn rhizosphere microbial communities from Kellogg Biological Station, Michigan, USA - KBS Corn C7-2 (SPAdes) (version 2) | ecosystem: Host-associated > Plants > Roots > Rhizosphere > Soil ...
TTACGGCAATTATGGAGTGCCGATCGACGGCACGCCGTTCCACCAGCAATGGCTGCGCGCGCGTGCAGTCGCAAAGGTCCAACCGTTCGACCGCTTTTCTCCCGCTGCCGGGCTCGGGCGCAGCGGCCGCTTCGCGGCGCAAGGTACGGCGATCGTCGGGGCGACGCCGACCATCGGCTACGGCCTGCAGCTGACAATCGAGCGCTACCAGCAACTGATGCGCGCCTACGCGCTGCACCTCGGAGTCGCGGAGCGGCCCGGTAAAGTTGCCGCCGTCCTGCTGCGCCCCGATAACGGCTTCATCGACAGGGTCGAGCTGACCGACGGGACCGTGGTGACCGCGGAGCTCTACGTCGATTGCACCGGTCCGCAGGCGAACATTCGATCCAAATTGGGCGGCGAATTCATCGACTGGAGCGGCTGGCTCCCCTGTGATCGGCTCATCTTCGCGACCGCCCAACCGCGGCAGGATGCGCAGCTGCTGGACGGGGTCAGCTCCACCGCATTCGGGTGGCAGTGGGCGGCTTCGTCACCGGCGGTGTCATGCCATGGCGCGGCTTATTGTTCGGCCCACGCCCGTCGCGACGAGGCGATCGCCGGATTGCCGCAGGCATGCCGGTCCGCAGCCGCGGAGATCAGCATCCGCCAGGGCCGGTGGGCGCAGCCGTGGGTTCGCAATTGCGTGGCCGTCGGGGATGCTGCGGTCACCGTCGAGCCGCTCGAATGGGCGAACCTCCACCTCGTGCACAGCCAGATCGACCGGCTGGTCTCCATGATGTGCGGCCGCGACTGCGCTGAAGTCGAGCTGGGGGAATATAACCGGCAGTCAAACGCCGAAGCCGACCGCATCCGCGACTTCGTTTGCGCGCATTACGTGACTGCGCGGCGCGACGAACCGTTCTGGGCGGAAGCTTCCAGGATCGAGCCTCCGGAATCGCTCGCACACACGCTCTTGCTGTTCGCCGAGCGCGGCCGGCTGCCGTATTATGAGGAGGAGACCTTTTCGCGCGACAGCTGGCTCGCGGTGCTCCTTGGGCAGGGATTTACGCCGCGGCGGACCGATCCGCTGGCGGACATCGTGCCGATCGAAGACGTCACGCGTTCGATTGCGAACTATCGTGAGGCGATTAAGAGCTTCGTCGACTCCCAGCCCGTTTATCATCAGGTCTTTTCGAGCCTTGGCCAGCACGCATGAACGAACATAGCATCCGCGAGGTGGTGATTGTCGGCGGCGGAACGGCCGGGTGGATGGCCGCCGCCGCGCTCTCGCGGTTCCTCGACAATGGCTACACCAATGTCACGCTGATCGAGTCGGACGAGATCGGGACGATCGGCGTCGGCGAGGCGACCATCCCGCCGCTGATCGCGTTCAACGGCTTGCTCGGGATCAACGAAGACGAGTTCATTCGCGCGACGAACGCGACGTTCAAGCTAGGGATCGAGTTCGTGAACTGGGGCCGCAAGGGCCAGCGCTACATCCACCCGTTCGGCGACCTCGGCCGCGATCTCCAGGGCATTCCATTCCACCAGCTTTATCTGCGCGAGCGCGAGCACCATCCGGTCGCCGACATCTCCTCCTGGTCGATGAGCGCGGTCGCGCTGGCGAGCGGCAAGTTCCTGCGACCCCCGCCGGGAACCCAATTCCCGCTCAATCAGATCCGCTACGCGTTCCATCTCGACGCGACGCTCTACGCACGTTTCCTGCGTGCGTTCGCCGAGGCGGGGAATGTCCGCCGCGTCGAGGGCAAGATCGTCGACGTGAAGCTTCGGGGCGAAGATGGATTCGTCGAATCGGTCCAGCTCGCCGACGGCCAAACGATTACCGGCGAGCTGTTCGTCGACTGCTCGGGCTTTCGCGGGCTGCTGATCGAGCAGGCACTCGAAACGGGTTACGAAGACTGGACCAAATGGCTGCCGTGCGATCGCGCGATCGCCGCCGCGTGCAGCTATACCGGCAACCCTGATCCGTTCACTCGTGCGACCGCGCACGACAGCGGCTGGCAGTGGCGCATCCCGCTGCAGAATCGCATGGGCAACGGGCACGTCTATTGCAGCGGATTCATTTCCGACGAGGAAGCCGAACGGGTGCTCGTCTCGAACCTCGAAGGCGAGCTGCAGGGCGATCCCCGGCGGCTTTCGTTCAAGACCGGACGGCGCAAGCTCGCATGGAACCGCAACGTGGTGTCGCTCGGGCTATCGACCGGGTTCGTCGAGCCGCTCGAATCGACCAGCATCCACCTCGTCCAGGCCGGAATCGCGCGGCTGATCGCCATGTTCCCCGACCGCCGCTTCGGCCCGCTCGAACGCGACGAATACAACCGCCAGATGCAGAGCCAGTTCGAGTGGGTGCGCGACTTTGTCATCCTCCATTACAAGGCGATGCAGCGCGACGATTCCGAATTCTGGAAGCAGTGCGCGGCGATGGACATCCCCTCGTCGCTCGAGGAGAAGATCGCGCAATTCCGCAACAAGGGCCGGGTATTCGCCGAAGGCGTCGAGCTGTTCCCGCGGCAGAGCTGGGTCGCCGTCATGCTCGGGCAGAACATCGTCCCCGACGAATATGAGCAGGTCGTCGACGGGCTGGACGAGAACAAGGTTAGCCAGGCGCTCGAGCATATCCGCCGCGCGATCGAGGAAACCGCAAACCGGATGCCGCTGCACGGCGAGTTCGTTCGACAATGCTGCGCTCCGCCGAGCCCGGCAGCACCGCGCACGGAGTTCGCTTTTTGAGGGAAGGACGGATTGGCAAGATCGTCATCGTCGGCGGCGGAACCGCGGGCTGGATGGCTGCTGCCGCAATCTCGAAGATCATGGGTGCGATGCCCGATCTATTGATCGAGCTCGTTGAATCCGAGGAGATCGGCACGGTCGGCGTCGGCGAAGCCACGATCCCGCAGATCAACCTGTTCAACGCGCTGCTGGAGATCGACGAACGCGATTTCGTGCGCGCGACAAATGCCACGTACAAGCTCGGGATCGAGTTCCGCGACTGGACCCACATCGGCCACCGCTACGTCCATCCGTTCGGCTTCTACGGCCTCGACATGCTCGGCGTGGAGTTCCACCACCATTGGTTGAAAGGCCGTGCGGCCGGTGACCAGAGGCCGCTCGACGATTATTCGCTCGGGGTTGTCGCCGGGCTGCAGGGCCGCTTCACCCATCCCCAGATGGATCAGCCCAAGTCCCCCCTGTCGCGCATCGGCTACGCCTTCCAGTTCGACGCATCGCTTTACGCCAGGTACCTGCGCCGTCTGTCCGAAAGCTTCGGAGTCGTCCGCACCGAAGGCCGGATCGTCGACGTCGTCCAGGACGGCCAATCCGGGTTCGTCGAAGCGCTCGTGCTGCAGGACGGGCGACAAGTCTTCGGCGACCTTTTCATCGACTGCTCGGGCTTCCGCGGCCTCTTGATCGAGCAAAAGTTCAACGCCGGTTTCGAAGATTGGGGACAGTGGCTGCCGTGCGACCGCGCGATGGCCGTCGCCTGTGAAAGCAGCGACGATCAGCAGCCGCTTACCCGCTCTACCGCGCTGCCGGCCGGCTGGCAGTGGCGCATTCCGCTGCAGCACCGCACGGGCAACGGCTACGTCTATTCGAGCGCGCACATCAGCGACGACGAGGCGGCCAGCGTGCTGCTGTCGAACCTCGACGGCGCGCCGTTGGGCGATCCGCGGCCGCTGCGCTTCAAGGCTGGGCACCGCAGGAAATCATGGATCAAGAACGTGGTCGCGCTCGGTCTCGCCAGTGGCTTCCTCGAGCCGTTGGAATCGACCAGCATCCACATGGTCCAAAGCGGGATCGCCCGGCTGATGACCCTGTTCCCGAGCCGTCGCTTCGACGAGCTCGAGATCGAGCGCTACAACCAGCTTACCGTCCAGGAATATGTCGACATCCGCGACTTCCTGATCCTCCACTATAACGCGGTCGAGCGCGACGATTCCGACTTGTGGAATTACTGCCGCACCATGAGCATCCCAGAGGAGCTCAGCTACAAAGTGGAAATGTTCCGACGGAACGGCCGCGTGCTCCGCGAGCACAATGAGTTGTTCACCGAAACCAGCTGGCTCGCGGTCATGGTCGGCCAGGGAATTGAGGCGGGCGATTACCACCCGGCCGCGGACATCCTGCCGGATTCAGAGACGCTTCAGCGCCTCGCGCACATCCGCGAGGTTGTGGCCAGCACCGCCGAGCTGATGGCGATGCAGCGCGACTATCTGCAGCAGATCGGCGCCAGCAGTGGGGAAAGCCTCAGGCGGGCAGTCCCGGCCTGATCACGGCTTGGCCCGCAAGCACGGGCTCTTGCCGCTCCAGATGCGAGCGGCCCAATCGAGGAACGCCGGCCAGTTCGGCCCGGTCGTGTGGCCCTGGTCGTGCTCGCGAAAGGCGATGCAGCCGTCCGACCTAGTTTCGTTGAGCGCGGGCATCGTGTCGCCGACGAGGCCCGGTTCGCCAAGCAGCTGGTAAACCGACGAGGCCTCCTTCGCCGCAAGGAAGCTCCCGTGCGGATCGACCCAGCCGTCGTCCTTCACATTGCCTGCGCTGATGAACAAAGGCCGCGGCGCGGCGAGCGCGATCAGCTCGTGCGCGTCGACGGGCAGGTCATTGACCGTCAGCGGGCCGCCGTAGCGGAGGAATTCCGGAGCAAACCAGTGATACTCGCCCGAGGCGGTGAGGTTCTCGAGCCGCTCGCCGAAATTGCGCCGCAACGGCTTGGCGCCGCCCGCTCCCGACGAGCCGATGAAGCCGATCGAAAAGCGGGGATCGAACGCCATCGTCACCAGCGCCGCCTTGCCGTAGCGCGACAGGCCTTCGACGGCGACGCGCTTGGGGTCGACCTGCGGGTCACGCTGGAAGAGGTCCAGCGCGCGGCTCGCGCCCCACGCCCACGCGCGGAGCGCGCCCCAGTCGTGGAGCCCGCGCGGCTTGCCCTGTGCGGCGATGCCAATCACGCCTTCCTTGAGTCCCGCGCCGTCGTCCGGCTGGACGGTGTACGGCACGATGATGGCATAGGCCCAGCCACGGCGTAGCACCTGCGCAGTCCACGGATCAGTGGGGACGGGCGCGCCGGGAAAGCGGAAACCTTCGGGAAAGCCGAGCTCGAGCGCGAGCGGCACGTGATGCGCGGCTTCCGGCACCGTCTCGCTGAGGTCGATCGCGAGGGTGCTGCCCTTGACGGTGCCGCGATAGTGGCGCTCGATCACCGCAACGCCGCTCTTGTTCACGCGCTGCTCGGAAGCGAGTTGCCAATCGATCTGCGGCGCCGTTCGCGGCACGCGCCCGTACATCTCATCCTCGAACAGCCGCACCAGCTGCGGCCGGCGCACCTTCCGCCACCATGCCGCCGTCGGGTGCTGAACCGTGAATATCCGCGGCGCCGGCGAGCTCGGCCCCGCGCGTGCCTCATCGTAATTGACGTAGTTCGGGCTCTGCTTGTTGTAGCCGTCGGCGCCCGGCCGCATGTGCGCGATCCCGAGCCGCCGGAGTATCTCGCGGTAATCCTTCTCGGTCGCGGCCTGCCGCTCAGGCGAGCGCGTGAACTGGGCCGTGGCTGGAACGGCGGCAAGCAAGGCTGCCGCGATGAAGAAGCGTCTCACCAATTGAACATGGTCCCATCCTCGAGCCGGTTCACCGGAAGATAGGCTCGCCTGTACGGATGTTTGGCGGCGAGCTTCTCGTCGATGTCGACACCGAGTCCCGGCGCTTCGCCGGGGTGCATCGCGCCATTTTCGAAGCTGTAGGCGTGAGGGAAAACGGCGTCGGTCTCCTCGGTGTGGCGCATATATTCCTGAACGCCGAAATTGGGCACGGACAGGTCGAAGTGCAGCGCCGCGGCCATGGTCACCGGCGACAGGTCGGTCGCCCCGTGGCAGCCGGTCCGCACATTGAACATATCCGCGAAGCTCGCGATGCGCCTGAGGTGCGTGATCCCCCCGGCATGGACCACCGTCGCGCGAATATAATCGATCAGCTGCTCCTGGATCAGCAGCTTCGTATCCCAGATGCTGTTGAAAATCTCGCCCACCGCAAGCGGCGTGGTGGTGTGCTGCCGAATAAGGCGAAAGCTCTCCGGGTTGTCGGCCACGACAGCATCTTCGAGCCAGAACAAGCGGTAGGGCTCGAGGTCGTTGCCCAGCCGTGCAGCCTCAATCGGAGTCAACCGATGGTGCACGTCGTGCAGCAAGTGCACGTCCCACCCGAGCGCGTCACGGGCGGCGGCGAACAACTCCGGCACCACGCGCATGTATTTTTCCGTCGACCAGACGTTCTCGGTCGGCAGGTCGGCGTCCGCCGGCTCGTAGAAATACCGGTCCTTGGACACGCCATATGTCGACGCGAGGCCCGGAACCCCGCTCTGCAGGCGGATCGCCTTGTAGCCCTGCTGCTTGTAGTCGAGCGCGCGTTCGACCGTTTCCTCGGCGCTATTCCCGTTGGCATGGCCATAGACCATCACCGACTCGCGTGAGGCGCCGCCGAGCAGCTGGTAGAGCGGCAGCCCCGCAACCTTGCCCTTGATGTCCCACAGGGCCGTGTCGACCGCGGCGATGGCGGTCATTGTCACCGGACCGCGCCGCCAGTAGGCGCCGCGATAGAGGAACTGCCAAATGTCCTCGATCCGCTGCGCGTCGCGCCCGATCAGGCACGGAAGCACATGGTCGTTGAGATAGGCCGCCACAGCGAGCTCGCGCCCGTTGAGAGTCGCGTCGCCAACGCCGCGAACGCCGTCGCTCGTCTCGATCACCAACGTCACGAAATTGCGGCCCGGGCAAGTGACGAGGACGCGCGCGCGTTCGATTTTGGCCATGGATTCCTCGGTTGTGAGCGCTACCATCCCCTTGCGGCGCGAACAGTGTCAAGGCGGAGGCGTGGTGCGGCAAGGGTCCCGGTTCGGCAAGTCTGCGCTGGTTGCAGCGGCGGCGCTCCTGTTCATCTGGAGCGGGTCCTCCCCTTCGCTTGCGCGCGACGGCCCGCGAGAATGGGTCAGCAGCTGGGCAGCGGCGGAGATGGCGCTCGATCCCAAGGACGCGCTTCCGGCTGGGCAGGACCTGACGCTGCGCCAATTGGTCCGAGTAACCATCGGCGGCCCGGTGGTCCGACTTCGAATCTCCAACGCCTTCGGCAATGCGCCGCTCGAGATCAGCGGCGTCCATGTCGCGCGGCCTATCTCTCCGGCTGCGCCAGGCATCGACAGTGCGACCGACAAAGCGGTGACCTTCAACGGCGCGAGCGCGGTCGCCATTCCTGCCGGCGCGGAATATGTATCCGACCCCGTCGCCATAAGCACACCAGCGCTCACCACCCTGGCCGTCTCGATCCATTTCGCGGGGCTTGCGCCGCATCAGACCGGCCACCCCGGCTCACGCGCGACGAGCTACTTCGCGCCGGGCAACCAGCTCGCCGCTCCCGCGCTCCGCAACGCGACCAAGGCCGATCGCTGGTTTTACCTCGACGGCGTCGACGTCGAGCCCTCGGCTCCAACGCCGGTAATCGCCGTCCTCGGCGATTCCATCGTCGACGGCCACGGCGTCGTTTCGAACACCAACGCCCGCTGGACCGATTATCTGGCCGAACGCGTGAAAGGCCGCCTTGCCGTGCTCAACCTCGGGCTCGGCAGCAATTGCCTTGCCGAGACTTGCGTCGGCCCCAGCGTGCCCGCCCGGTTCGGGCGCGACGTTCTTTCGCGCGACGGGGTGAAGTACGTGATCATCCTCGAAGGCGTGAACGATCTCGGCCTGCTGACCCGCGATGCGCCGGCTTCGGCTGAGGCGCACCACGCGCTGGTGCAGCGGATGATCGGCGCGCTCGCCCAGGTGACGAAGCGCGCGCATGAGCGCGGCATCAAGGTGATCGGCGCAACGATCATGCCCTACGGTGCATCGGGCTATTACCATCCCGATGCGGCGAACGATGCCGACCGGGCCGCCGTCAACGCCTGGATCCGTACCCGCGGGCACGTCGACGCGGTGGTCGACTTCGACGCGCTGATGCGCGACCCGGCGCACCCGAACCGCCTCAGGAAGGAATTCGACTCCGGCGACGGACTGCATCCGTCGCCCGAGGGCTATCGCTTCATGGGTAGTGCGGTGCCGCTGTCGCTGTTCGGCGGGCGCCGGTGATGCGCATTGCGTTCGCTCCGCTGGCCGCGATGAGCCTCGCCATCTCTACGCCCGCGGGTGCCCAATATACGCCCGCCACGCCGACGATCGCGAGCATTTGGCCGGCGAACACGCCAGGGCTGTCGAGGCGCAGGGAACCTGAGATCGCGAAAGATTACTGGGTGCGCAACATCCATAATCCGTCGCTGACCATCTTTCGGCCCGCGCGACAGAACGGCGCGGCGGTGATCGTCATTCCCGGCGGCGGGCACAAGCTGATCGTCTGGACCACCGAAGGCGTGAACGTCGCCCAGGCGCTCAACCGCTACGGCCTCACTGCCTTCGTCCTGAAGTACCGCCTCGCGCAGGAAGAAGGCTCGACCTCAACCGTCGGGGATGCGGCGAACGACGTCCGCCGCGCAATCCGCTGGGTGCGCGCCCATGCGCAGGATTATGGCGTGGACCCGCATCGTGTCGGGATCATGGGATTTTCCGCCGGCGGCGAGCTCGTCTCGCTGGTCGCGGACAATCGTCCGTCGAGACCAGCGCCGCCCGTCGATGCGATTGACCGGCTGAGCGCCCGGCCCGACTTCCAGGTGCTCGTATTCCCCGGTCCGCAAGGCGTCCCCGCCAGCGATATCGCGCATGCGCCACCCGCGTTCATCGCCGCCGGCACGCTCGATGATTGCTGCGCGAGGCCGGCCGTGCAGCTCTACGAGCAGCTGCGTACCGCTGGGCGCGATGCCGAGCTGCACATGTACGCCGGCGCCGGACACGCCTTCAATCTCGACGAGTCGAACCGGATCTCGATCATCCACTGGCCCGATCGCCTGGCTGACTGGATGGCCGACGAAGGCTTGCTCGATTGGCGCCATTGATGCGCTTGCTCACTGCGGTCGTCGCCACACCGGCTTTGACGATTGCGGCCCCACCCCAACGGGTGCGCAGGCGCGGACATTAGAATCGGAATAGCCGCGACATGGAATAGAGGCTCACGGCAGCGATAAGCGTTGAAGCCATGCCCAGGCCGAAAAACGCCGATGCCGGAATGACCAGCCAGTAAGCGCCCATGATTCCGGCGAGCAGGCTGCCGAGGAACTTGGCGATGTACCACGCGCCCATCGCCATCGAGGCGAAGCGCACGGGCGCCAGGGATTCGATCAACGTCAGTCCGACCGGGATCACGAACAGCTCGCCCAAGGTCAGGAGGATGAAATACGCGAACACCCACAGCGAGCTTACCCTTGCGCCGCCCGGGCCGCTTGCGAGGGCCGCCAAAATCATCACCAGCATCGCCGATGCAGCAATTACGCAGCCGATCGCCATCCGGCGCAGCAGATGCGCAGTCGTCTCCTTGGCCCGACCAGCGCGCCAGATGCGGATCAGCACCGGCGTCCCGAGGATAATCAGCAACGGATTGATCGACTGGAACCAGGTTGCAGGAATCGTCAGCGTGCCGCCGAACAGGTCGACCGAGCGGTCGGTGAAGTCACGCACCCACAGCGCAATCACGTTGCCGCTCTGCTCGTAACCGACGCGGAACAGCACGACCATCGAGGTCATCAGCAACAGGATCGCGACGTGCCGGCGAAGTGTTGGCGCCGCGTCGGGCGTCTCTTCGGCGGCGACGACGGCGCGGTTCGGTTCGGGCGGAAGCAGCCTGAGGAAGCTGCAATAGCCGATGAGACCGATCCCCATTCCGACGCCTGCGGCGGTGAATCCCCAGTGCCAGCCGTAAAGCTCCCCCAGCGTCCCGCACACCAGCGGCGCCAGCAAGCCCCCCAAATTGATGCCCATATAATAGGCGCTGTAGGCATATGCCTTGCGCGGATCGTCGTTGGCGTAAAGGCTGCCGACCTGCACCGCGAGCGGCGGGATGAAGAGACCATTGCCGAGCGCGACCAATGCGAGCGCGGGGAACAGCAGGTCCGGAAAAGCCATCGCGAAATGGCCCAACATCATCATGAGGCCGCCGGCGATCACGCTCGGTGTCCGGCCGAGCCACTTGTCGGCGATCAGGCCGCCGAAGAAGGGGCTGAAGAAGGCCGCGGCCCCGTAGGCGCCGTAGATCAGCGACGACTTCGCTTGAGGGAAACCGAGCTGCTTGGTCATGTAATAAACCAGCAGCGCCTGCAGGCCGAAGAAGGAAAACTCCGCCCACATCTGCGTCGTGAAAAGGACCGTCAGCCCCGCCGGGTGGCCGAACAGCGTCGGGGCCGGCTTCTCCCCACCCTGCCTCGAGCCGGCCCTGGCCACGCGATCAGTAATTCAGCGACGCGGTGAGCAGCCCCAGGTCCAGGCACAGCCAGGCGAAGAAGATCGCTGCCAGCGCGATCAGCACCGCCCAGACGGTCGCAACCACATGCTTGCCGGGCCCCCGAGCGACGACCCAGGCATTCCAGATCGCCGCGACTGTTCCAAGGATTGCTACGATCAGCACCAACTGCAGCAGGCGCATCCAGATATCGAGGCCGCCGTTCAGCGCCGTCAGGTCGTTGTTCACTGCGTTCAACACCAGGAACCAGCCGACCGCGAGGACAATGAAGACCCAGGCGGTCGCCCGCGTGGCGCGGTGCAGCATCAGCGCCCTGCCGCCGATCTCCGCCTGATATTTGTAGCGCCGCCGGACGAGCGCGACGATG